>Ga0179593_1628055_pt1 | contig 29566 bp, 27 predicted proteins | sample CZODoug2_1_08_16_FD_185931 | JGI IMG/M metagenome (GOLD analysis project Ga0179593, IMG submission 185931) | Vadose zone soil fungal communities from Angelo Coast Range Reserve, California, USA - CZODoug2_1_08_16fungal (PacBio error correction) | ecosystem: Environmental > Terrestrial > Soil >... | reverse complement strand
CGGCCTAACCGAGTCTTTCCCAATACCCGCGGCCTTCCGTCTGCCTCTGGTGTACTGAACCCTTAACGCGTGGTGGCATTTCAATTTTCAGCGAGAGGAGTCCGATTCTTCCCCCTTCAGTACCCCTTCATGTTCGGGATATGCTCCCGTTTCAGTTCGTAGACTTCCTCGACCCCCTGATCGCTGATCACCCCGATCAAGGATACTTTTCCTTTTTTCAAGTCCTGATTGGATTGTGATCGACCCCGTCCAGAGTGATCTCTCCACCTTCTGCACGCAGTTTTTTCATTTCAACCCTTCTTCAGCCGCTTTTTTCTCTTTTCGACGTCACTCCTCTTCGCGCTATCTTTTCCCCTTGCGATGATATGGGGAGAAAACTCAATGTATTTTTTTCCTCGGTCGGTATCCCCCATTCGCCCGTTGATGTTCTCGACAAAAGAAATTGTCCGTTTTTCCCTTTACCTCCCTTTTATGACGTCATGACCGGGAGTTCTGTTGCATCGGGTTTTTTTGACATGATCAGAGAAAACTAGTACTTGATTCGCACCCTGTTGTTCCTTTTCGGCACTCACAGGGCGTACTGCCATTTCTTTTTCACGATTAATTCCCCTCCCTATTTCACTTTTTCCTTTTTTCAAGTCCGTGACTCCCGCTGCTTGCACCAAACGGTACCAGAACCGCCTTTCTTTCGACAGAGAGCTGAAGGTGTCCTTCCCCATTTGTGATACAGGAGACACGGAATGCCGTGCCTTCCCTTTCAGACTGATTCAGCAGAGTTGTTTACTATTTTTTTGTTTCAATCTGACGCTTCTTCAGACGTTACCGACTTCCCGCCCCGATAGAAACGCTGCGATCCCCTTTTTTTTTTTCTTTCCACCCTGTCATTCAGCGAGATCCGGGTCTATATGGGAGATCTTTACACGTATTTTCTCGCTATGTCAGGACTGCCCTCCTGGGTTTTCTCCATACTGAAACCCTCGTGCGACCTTGAAGGTGACCTTTTTTCCTTTATTCCGTCTGCAACAGACTCTAAAATTCTCTCCCGCGGCGTCGCTTCTCCTCTTACTGTCCCAGTCGCTTCCCCCTTTGACAGTGTATAAAACCCACCGTGGTTTGCTGTAGCCCATCAGCCCTGCCCCTCCAACCTTTTTTTACTTCCCGCGTTTTTTCCCCTTTCAGAGAGGATTTCAGTATAATGCTTCCAGGTTTCCCACCCCCCCCTCCGTCATTGCATCCCCACGACTCCAGTGCCAGGTAATCTCTTGCCGAGGAGCCCTCTGAACTACAACCTCGGGTTTGAAGCACGCAGCACGTTCCGTCCTCCTTGCAGTCTCCTGCTACGCTTGTACTGAGACCAGCGGACAGACGACCTTTGAACTTTTTTCCCCCCCCCCTTAGCTTCCTTCTTTTGACCTCCTCCCCTTGAGCGAAGCGCACGAATCTCCCAGCTTGTGGCCCGCCCAAAGGATGGAGCCACACCCCTTGTTAGCCTCACGATCACCGCGTCAATGAAGGGGTCTTTTAAATCTCCCCCCCCCCTTTTGGGGTTCCCCCTGGTGGGCGGCTTTTCCTATACCCCCCCATCTGTGACAACCATCGTCTAGGGATTTCACTGTGTCATGCCCCGCCTCCGTATGCACTCTTCAGTCCACCGTGCCCCGTCTGCTTTCTCGTACTGGCATCCCTGCCGCCATTAGAAGTCTATGTTCCCGAGCAACCCCCACCCCCCATATATTCATCACTCCTAGTTTTTTTTTGTCTTTCTATGGGTCGAGCTCTTTTTTTCGGTCGTTCAATGAGATCTATGCTCCGGCTATGACGTATGCCGACTTACTCCTTGTTGATTTTGGTCCTCGAGTTTGCTCGACGGATGGCATTTTTTTTTTCCTTTCCCTTTACTGACTCCCCATGACTGGATGGATTCACGCTGCCCCAAGCGCAGCAGCCTTGATGTCGTCAAGCCTGTCAACCAAGACACCGTTGAAGTGATCGCTTTGAGAGCCCCCCCAACGGTTTTCGGCCTTCCCCGCCAATTCCACTCCTCAACCATTTTCTTCCTTCCCCGATCGAGATCTGGAGTCTTATTTTTAGACAGGTGGACTACCGGGATGTGGACTGTCCTCTAGTTCTTATCAGTTTTTTGAATCCTGAGAGGACCCAAAGTCCTAGTCCTTCTTTTTCCCCCCCTGTCGTAGATCTTCCGTTCCCCCGGACGATGTTGATTAGTTTCTGCGGGCTCTCCTCAGGTTCAGCGCTTACCACGGCTCCTTTTTCCATCGCTACCAATTTTTTTTGGTGTTTCGACTGAACTGCCGGCCTTCGATTCGCGAGGAATCCTTTACCCCCTTTTTCAACGTGTGCCCTTCTTGCCTTTCTTTTTTCCTACGAAGGTTCTGCCTTTTCTCTTCCCCCCATTCATTTTGGCGTCGGGACCCAAGCTGAGAAGCGCCGCCGCAGTTTTGCTGCCTATCCTCTATCCCTTGCTTGCCAGCCCCATGTCGCCTCGTCGGCCGCTCCCCGCCCGGATTTGTCCCATATCGGCTTCAGCCACGTTCCTGTAAGGTTTACGTTGGGCCCTTCCAATTCCCTCTCCCTAGAGGCCGCCCGTCTGTCTGCCTTTCTTTTGGGTCTCCCCCCCTTTAGTCAGCCCCCTCGTTTTTTTGCGGCGCCATTCCTCTATCACAATTTCACTTTTTGAATTCTGAAAATTCACCCCGCTGCCTTAACTGAACAATGTTGTCAAAGTCAATTCTTTCCTTACCTTCCCAAAGTGTTCCCCGGTCACTCTTTCGATTTTTAGCGTCCCTCCAATCGTGCATTTTGTTCTGTGGCCCTTTACTCTCGTGCAAGTCAGCTTTCTTTCCTGCGTAAACCAGAAGGTTCTTCGTGGAAATCGGTTCCGCCCTCCAGACTCAGACAAACCTTTGTTCCTTCTATGAAGTGTTTTCTTTTATCTTTTACCCAGTCTTCTTCCCTCCCGAGAGCTTCGTCCCTTTCTTTAAAGTAATAAGCTTTTCTTGTCTCAACATTTTTTTGAGAGCATTCACTCCCCTCTTATAAGTCCTTATGGAAATTCCCCTTGAAGTTTCAAACCCCCTGCTAGCGTCCTTTCTTGGACCCCTTTCATTTAATACGCGTCGTACGCGTACCAGTGCCCCCAGGATATTTTCCCCAAGGGCGGCTCTGTTTTGGAAAATTTGGCTTTTCCGGGAGGCCTTCTTTCCTCTGAGAACATACTCGCCCCCTCCCCCCTTAAGATCCTGTTTTGATTGTAGGCCCCGGGGCCAATAAGCCGCCAAACTGGAGGGATTCGGTGTGTTTGATTGCGTCAGCGACTCCCGCTCAATTATCTGAACCCCCCAAGCTTATTCCCCTTCCCACCCCGATCAGGGGGTATTCCCACAGTACACGCTCGGGTTATAGTCTCTGGAACCTCTCGTGTGTTGTTGATGCGTTCTATGCTATAAGGAAGGCTACCAATTGAGTCTTTTTTCCAACCCATGTCAGTTGAACCAGCAAATCTTTCCCTTCATTTACTGACACTTTTCCGAAGTTTTTATTGTCCCTGCGTGGAGTCGATTACGGCCCCCCATCCGTCCGTTGCACTTGTTTTTCTTCTTAAGGGGAGTACCCCCACCGCGATTATAACCGATCCAGTATACGTTTTGATTAGTGACATTCGAGGTGCTTGTGAGACGATCGCCTGAGACCGCGTCACCAAATTATGCACGCTGTTCCCTCCTCTTCCCCAATTTCCTTTCTCCCTGCTTGTCTGACGCTGCTAATCTTGCAGCCAGGACCCTATGTATCGAGGATCGTAATCTTTTATTGAAGCGGAGGTATTCCTTTTCTCCCCTTTCTGATAGACCTCCCTTTTCTGATTTGACCTGCTAGGACGTGAAGCACGCCGGCCGAACTTTTTCTCGCATCCAATTGCTCCTATGCTTCATCACGCTCACACAAATTTTTTCAAGGGCTGACCCAGCCACCCCGTTTTTTTTGACCTTGAAGTCCCAAGCGTATCTGCCGTCTTGCTTACCCTCCTGACGTAAAATTGGTACAGCTTCTTTCAACCTACCCACACTGTTCACCCCCGGGCTTTTACTAAAGGTTGAGAGTCTGAAGGGTGGCCTTCCCCCCCCCTTTTTTAGTACTCCTGTAGGATCCCCCCTCAGACTTTGAAAAGCATTTTTAAGGCCTCTTCGCAGGTTGACGTGATTTTATTGGTTCAAAATGTCTGACGATGATGTTGAAGAGTCTTCGCGCCTTTCCCCCCCTTCGCCAGACTTCCAGTTACCTGATGCCCTACCTTGTATAACATTCATCTCCTCGACCTTTTCCTGAATGGGAAGTTTTCCCAATCAAACCCTTGCGAAGCTCCTCGTCTCATTAGACCCCTTAGTCTAGTGCCTGTACCTAGGGCAAATTGGGCCGTGTAACTAGTAGTTCTTACTATTCAACCTTGAAAGTCGGCCTCGTGGGCTTGATTCCTGGCCCTCCCCCGGCTACGCCAAGTTCGAGGACTTTCCCCTTTCCTTTCCCTTCCTTTACTGGGCTTTCCTCCCATACAGAGCCTGACATTTGGTCCCTCGTTGGTGAGTAATAGCTGGGCTCCCCTGTCGAAGCGTCCTACGGCCACCAAACTCGCCTTGTGAACGATTGACGCAGCGGCCAGCTCCTCGTCGATGAAGCGCGCCTTTTGATTCTTCCCCCTCCCCAACCCAACCCCCTTTCTGTTTTTCTGCCTGCCTCAGCCCCCCGCCCTGGTACGATTCATTTGTTCCTCTTTTCATCCCAGCTGCGACGACTAGAACCTAGGCGGACACTTTATCATTCGCTCCTTTGTCCATCAGACGCGGACAAGTCTTTCTTTCCCCCCTCCTATTCCTTGAGTGCGATGCCCTTCAAGGCCTTGGTCGGCCTTACCGGTATTTCTCTCCTGCCGATACGTCCATTGCAGCCTTTTTCCCCACCCACCCGGGCTCCCTTTGCCTAGCGGCGTTTTTTGAATCCAGGTGTGACCCCCCCCCAATACGCCCCCGCTGTTCCGCCCCCGAGAATTCGCGTCCGGTGGCCGACAAGGCGTTTGCATGAGTCATCGACCTGCGCCGCCCTTCGTTCTGGACTTTTTCCACCCTTTCATTTCCCATGATTTTTCTTAACCCAATATTTTTCTCTCTTCCCTCTCGTTGTGTTTGGACTCCTGATATGTGCTCCTGTTCCCTTTACATTAGCCGAATGGGCGGCGCATTTCCGATGGCATTCCTCTTCCCAATACTGAGGGACCCGTGACCCCTTGGTGCATCCTGGATGGACAGTGCATTCTGAGATTTGCGGGATGGTGTGAAAACGCTATTTTTTCCCAGGACCCAAGCAGCTTTCCCCCCCCACCAGAGCGTGACTTTTCCTCCCCACAAGCCCACCCTCATTGCCGTTTTCGATTGAGACCCGGTTCCTCAAGACCTCGCAAGAGCCGGGTCCACCCCCTCTTTCGTGCTCTGCTTCCGCTTCTGGCCTCCTCATCCCAGGATGTTACTAGCGCGCGTGGACTCCCTCTCTAAACAAAAGTCCAGTCCTCTCGTTGCTCGGTCGATATGGCTGCCTCCCGACGAGTTTGGCCTTTTAGCTTTTTTCTTTCCGATTCCCGAGACGCTTTGCGGTTCCTAGCGGCAAAATGCTTTTTTGGTTCCTTTCCCCCGTCCTCTGACTAATCGATCCCACAAATGGGACTTTTTCAACCGTGGCTATGGCAGGGTGCTTTCCCTTTCCATCCCCCCCCAGACCGGTTCGCATTTTCCCTGTCTCTCTTCCGCTGACTGGGCCTTCCCTTGTACTTACTCTTCGCGCTGGCTGCTCTTCTCTATTTTATCGACCGGATGATAAGGACGTTACCCCTTCCATTTTTCCTTTTCCCCGCTGTTCCATCTGGAGTAGCCCAAATATTCGAGGTTTACCCGCCTGCTATAAGGTGGAAACGTTAAACATTCCCGCTCGGCTTCTAGCTGCCGGTCAGGTGATAACCCCCCCAACTTTTTCGAGACCTGCGTTCTCGTTTCGCATTTCAATTTCTCTTAAATTTCCTCTTCAGACACCCTGCCTTTCTCATTGCTTACCATGCCCAAGTCCCCACTGCCGGGTTCTCTCCGGTAGTTTCAACTTTTCTGCCCCATTACCTCTCTCTTTCTCAGAAACACGAGTTCTTTTTCCACGTACTATCTTCCTCCTTTTACGTCGCCGTACAGCGACAGGGTCTTTTGAAAGAAGATACGCCTGTGACTCTATCCTAGCCCGTTGTTTTTTTTTTTAAGAATTCCTATGTTTGGATCTTTCAGGCATTTTTCCCCCTGCGATTCCTGTAGGCAGGGTTTATTCACCCTCTTCAATGTCTAAAAGATTTATTGTCGAGAACACGTACCAGGGTCGGCCCCCCCCCTATCTTTTTATTTGAAGTCGCCCAACATTACTTATATGGTTCCTTGGTGCCCCAGGCATGATTTGTACCCCAATGGTCTCTTTTCCCAGTGTCTCAAGCACGGGTTTTGGATAGTCTCTCGTGGACGAATTTTGATTCTTTTTCTCTCGCCTTTCTCCTTTTAAAATAACCCAGAGGGCCATTCCACCCTGTTCGGGTGATAGTGCCTTTTGTTTTCCTTTCTACCCAGGCCCCTACTGGCAGGCACAAATATGCGACGAGGACTGGCCCGCTTGCCGTCAGCGTTTTTGACCACCTTCGATTGTCACCTTTATACCCTTTTTTTTTTCACCCTAAGGCAGTACGGTCCTTGTCTTGGTGACCTGACGCCTTTTCGTAGTTTTCCCTTTTTTACGGCCCATTCTACTATTTCCTCCCTCCGTTGAGAGAGCTGTGCAAGGAAGGCTACCAGCTTGTTGGGCGCCCCCAGTAGTTCCAAAGAAAGCCGTCCCCCCCTTTTGTCTCGTTAGACAGAGAAGGGTCCGCTCTGCTCCCCCCCAATCGACAAGGCCGCATCATCTTTGTGGAGGTAGGGGTCGTCGCCAGGATCACCTTCCTCCCGGATAGGCTTCGTGCGGCCGATTATTGCGCACCTCGAGAACCTCCCGTGCCAACTTTCACTCCGTTCCCTCAGCAAGCCTTGCTGGACGATTGGGTCTGACGTACTCGCAATGACGAGCCTGGTCAGTTGACCCTCCTTATCTTCCCCCCCCAAATTCATGGAAGAAGCTGTGTACTTCCCTTTCCCCTGACGTGAGTGCTCGACACAGCACCCTGATCTTCCTATTATGGTGAAGACGCCGGCCGAGAGCCCAGCACTTGACGACGCTGAAGTTCCCCCCCTCTCACACTCTCACTGCCCGCACACCCGGTTGTTCTATGGAATCCGGTTTCCCATTATGGTTCGCCCTGACGTTTCAAATTGACTACCCTGAGTTTAGCATCACACGACCCAAGACCCCCCCCGCTTTGCTTCTGCCCCCTAGTTTCTATGAATGGGTGGTCACAAACCTTCTTTTCCCGAGCTCACGGCATTGACTTTGACAAGTCTTGTAATGTACGCTTCGGTGTCCTATTGTTAGAAGTTGAAAACTGGAGGCCTTTTTCAACCCCTCCTTGCTTCCCCCCCCCAAATGGTCTTCGACCATGTCCCCTTCAGGCGGTCTCTCGTCTATGGAATTGCGGACGTTTAACTACCCAATTGAAACGTTTGCTGAATGATCATCTATGTCCCCAGCCTTCGTGACTTGGCGAACGAGGCTCTTGGATTTTTCCTTTAGAATTCCCCCCCTCTTCCAGATTCAATTATGCCTCTTCCCCGCCCCGAGGAGTTGGAGATTTCTTTTTGGCTCCATCCTCCGATTCTAGTACATTGTTTGAAGTCTGAAAAGTCTGACCTTCCCTTTGAAATCCATAGAAAAACGGTTGCAGTTTTTTGGTCCCGAGAGTCTTTTCCTCTCGGCCGGCGCCCTTCACACAAACGGTCATGTTTCAATCGTGCACCCGCCCCCTTCCCTGTCAGTTTCGCTTAATCGCGTTTTTTTTGGTGAACACCCCCCAAACATTCGTTCCAGCACGCAGCCACGTCCCTACCGACTCCTCAAGTCTCTTGACCTCTGTGATTTTTTTCTTTTGATTCTTACCGCAAGGAGGTCCCGTTAGTCCTTTGCGCTCCAACTGCACTGAGGCGCGAATCGAAGTTTCTTCCCCTCTTCGAGCCCCCTTAGGGCTGAAGGCCGTTTTCTGCTCTCCCTCGCTCTCGTCAAGGAAGCGTGGATTGTGTAACTCCCCGTCGTTTTCCTCGTCGGCGGACTTGTCGCACCAGTTCTTGTGCCACACCATTGCCTGCGTTTTTCTTTTGTGACAAATGAAAGCCCTGCCTGAGAAGGCGTCCTCCCCCTTTAGGTCTTAGAGCTGTGCCTCTCCCATTCTGAGGATCGGATGCAACCCGAAGCCCTTAATGATCTCCTACCCACTCTCTCCTCTGTTTTTTTTTTGTTGTACTCGAGATGGGTTCAGGGAGATAGGGTGCTTTCCCAGATTTTCAATGGCCGGAGAAGGCTTTGATCCACCCCTTGAGACTTTTGGAGCATCGGTTTCTACGCCGTGTTTCCGCCCCAATGAGAACTCCCCCCGAAGGCTGGCTTGTTTTCCATCCCTCTGTATTCAATCCCCAGCCCCGGGCACGAAGCGGTCTCTTTTATCAAAACTCCCCCCCCCAGTAATTGCGCACTGTGGATCGGGTTCGCGAACAGGTTCCCTTAGCACTTCGTGTCATCCCACCAAGATGTTTATTTCCCCCCTTTGATTCGCGCTCTGTTCACGGGCTGATTTCCTCGATCCTGATCAGCCGTTAGTAGTCGTATATATTCCTTTATCTTCGTCGGCCCCCAGTAGCTCTCGAGGGAGCGAGGACGTTGCATTTGTTTCGCATCCCGAAGCTTGATCTGTCTGGGAGAAGCCATTTTCCCGAGATCGGACTCACAATGCGTCAACGTCGCTGAACCTTGTCTGTTTTTTTTTCCGATTGACCTTTCTTTCTTCCCATTTCCGAGGCTCTTCCCCCTCAAGCGACAGATTTTTTAAAACCCTTTGGTATTCTCATTCGACAATCCCTATGAGAAGTTTACCAAGTCTCGCAGTTTCTGACCTTCTTTTCGAAGTATAGCGAAGAAGGGAGTTTTGATTTTATCTTGTGAAGAAGGCGGTTTTTCAGATTCCCCTTTCCACCTTCAAGGTCGCCTCGTCACTCTTTTCCCCCTTTGAGGGAGCTTCTCTGATTGAGTTATCCCCACTGTGTCTGGTTATCGGGAACGCCCCTTTCTAGACTCGCTTGCCCCCTTCTCTTTCCTTTTTCTTGTTTTCCCGTAGCAGCCTTTCTCGTTCGCCTTTCCTCCAGTTCCTCTTCACCTCATTTGGACCTTTTTTTTTTTCACTCCCCACCGCTCGTCCTCTGCAAGATTGTCAAGTCCAGGTGTGCTCTTCCCCAACGGTGTTCTCTGCCACACTAGGACTCGCAATCGAAAGCCCCCGTGCCTTTCTTGGGTCGTTGTGGCCGCGCTTTCCCTTTCCTTCATTCATGTTAAGTCTGTGGCTCGTTTCAGTTGAAATCAGATACGAATGTGACTCTCTTTTTAGTTCAGCCATGACGGTGTTCCGGTATTAAGCAGTTCCAATTTTCGTCTTTTTATTCTTAGTGTTCCCCAGCTTCCCTACACCCAGAACTGAATTGTGAGAATCAAGTACTCTCCCTCAGATTGGAACCTTCTCCCCCCCACCCCGCATATGTTAAGGGTGAAGTGCTTCTTCTTCCTCTTCCTTGTCAGAACAATCTCCTACTTTTTTGGCCGTGCACCCCCGGAGGTCAGTGATGTTCTCCGCTTGCAGCCCACGCCGCGCCACATATACTTTGTTAAAGAACCCTCCCTTCTTGGCTGGCAGGTGCATCCCAGGTCCCCTACGCCGCACACCAGGGGATTCCTGGCCCTGGTACGTTGCCGTCAGCTACCCTGGAAATTTCTCTTCCCTACCACGCGTCAGGTTTCATTCACACCTTTTCCTTTTTTGAATGCTTCTTGGAACGCTTTTGTTAGGTTTCCCCCCCTTCCCTTGGCGCCTTCCCCCTTATAGCCCCATAATCTCCGAGATTTTCTGAGAAGATGGCATAAGGTACAGTTGTTCCGTCTGGCGCAAACCCTTTTTAACCTCCCTTCCCTTTACAATGCCTTATTGCTTTTTAACGTTTTTATTACAGGAGTAAGTCTTTCTTTTCTTTTGATGACTGCCAAAATCGACCCAGGGCGGATTATGCTCGTGGTGTGCGGCGTAGGCCTGGGCTCCTCCCCTTCCTCCCCAGCAGTGGCTCAAAAAGTCTACAGGATCGTTCTTTCTTGATTGCGAGCGATGGGTTTTCCTGACGAGTAGCTGTTTCCACAATAAACCTCCGTTGCCGATCCAGACGGCCCCTTTCTTTGTGTCTCAGTTTATGACGCTTTTCCCTGCACGTCGCCCCTTTCCTTTGAGCGTGTAATAGGAACCTAGAGTTTTTTCCGGGTCCTCTGAAGCTGTCTTCGCCCTCTATATGAAAGAAATTTGCGCGGGGGGGGTTACTTTTGAAGTATTTACTTTCCGTCCGCTTCTTTTTTTCCAGACAATTGCTCCCATGCCGGCTCCCCGCGCACCCTTTCTCCCTGGCTGAAACGGCAATATACTAACAGAGTAATCTTTCCCCTTTGAACTGCCTCCCCCTCTTTTCATTTTACGACCGATTCCCTTTTTTCCCCCGCTTACCTTCCCTGAAGTACGTTTTTTTTGAACCGCCCCTCCCAACGGCCCGGCGCTTCTTCGACTAATCGCGTCTTTCTATTGGCTTCGTCAAAAAAGTTGAGAACTAGCTGTTTCTTCCTGTCCCCTCCCTTCAAGCACGGTTCGGGTTGTGACCAAGGGTTTCACCCATTATTGAGAGCACTTTCTTACTGCGAAAACTGAAATTTTTTGGCCTTCTTTTCCAAAAGGGGGCTGCTCACCTTCAATTCCCCCTCCTCTTTTCGGCCCCCTTTGCCTATCGGTCCCTGTACTTGATACCCTATACAAGGAAAGTGTCTTCCCCTAGAATCTGGCGTTCATTCTCTTAGAAGGGTCGTAAATGCCTGTTTGGGGTACCTTCTTTTGAATGCCCCCCGAAGTATTTTTGAACTGACCCACACAAATCCCGCCTGGCGGGCCCCCCGCTTCTTCTTCAGAAATTGACCACCTCTGCACGTGCGAAGTGTTCTCCCCGCTTTCAGTCCCCTTTTTTTTGTCCCACCTTCCATGGGACCATAGAAACTTTTAGATGTCTCGTTGGTGCCCGGTCTCGAGTCTTCCAGTTCCTCGGACCGTTCCTAGGTCACAAAAAACCTGCGTCCTTGCACGGCGCCCGGCAGTCCCTTACTCTCCGTCTCGAGCCCGGACAAATCTTCCGACGGATTCAGACACCACCCTGTTTTCAGAGCCCTCGCGTTAATTCATTCTTCCCCCCGCGCCTCTTTCAGAAGATCTAACGCGTCGGCCCACTTGTATCCTTTTGTCTTCTCGGCACATTTCAACGAAGATCGCGAATCGAAGTCTCACCTTGGGGCTTTCCCCAAGGAGTTTTTTTTTGATACCTTCGTCCCCTACACTAGGACAAGTTTGGTGGTTTTCCTTTACCATCTCCGGTGGCTTGTCTTGCATTGAATACAAGCGTTAAACCCCGTTTTTAGATAGGGATTAGCACGGTATTCCCATCTCCGGCTAGCAACCGGCGCCACAGGTTTCCGGATCGTTAGATACGTTGCATAGCCTGCCAGCCGAAATTAGAGCTATTCCGAACTGTAGCACCCCCGTCATTCCTTACCCACGTTTTCCTTTTCCTACTACGGTCTTTGATAGTAGCTTTTGTAAGGAGTTTTTGAGGTCACGGTTCTTCCCCCCCCCAGCTTTCTCCAATGGGAGGATGAAGCGATGCAGTCCGGCGACTAATAATTATGAAAAACGTTTTTCTCCCTCCCCCCTCTGCCTTTTTGTGCTTCGGCCTCCTTAAAGAATTTTTTCTGGTTGTGGCCACAGGATAAGCCGCTGCCGCAGCTACCCCCCTGCTCTTTTTCAGAAGGAATCACGCCATTGAAAGGTTATCTCTTCCCAGTTCCCCTTCGTCAAGGCAGTTGTAGCCCACTGGGGTCAAATCCCCCCCCCCCCCTCTTCAGTCCTTATTTTCTTCGGAAAGATCCAATGACCGATGTTTTGACTCTCGTAGAGTCTTCTCCAGCTTTCTTCGGCGAGGAACCAAGTCTTTTTTACCGAGCCTGCTGCCCCTTTCCCTTGACGGGCTTTATCAAGGAGTTGGGATATTTTCCTTCCCTCCCCGATCTTCCCTCAGATTCACAGGAGGAATTGAATTTCCGTTATCTTGACCAAACCCCCTTTTTCGTTTTGGGGGCCCACGATGACACTTTTCAGGATCCTAATCTCCTTCTTTCCCGCCCAACCCTTTCCCCTAGTCAACCCCGTTTCCGCCTCTTCGGACAACCCCTATTTTCTAGCATCTGTTTCAACATTTTTCGAATTGGCGCGTCATTTTTTTTCTTTCCTCCCGGCGCCGCAGGCATTTTGGAGGATTTTTTCCTCTCTTTGTTTAGATAGAGTACGTGTTATGCTAAGACGTTACTAACCTTCACTTTCTCCTACTCCCCCCCTCTGAACGATTGTATGTGCCGTGCGTAGTCTTCAGCCCACCTGTTACTTGTATCCCCTATCTGGGCAACCTTCAAATTATCCCCTGAGAGGGCCTTTTACTTTCTGTTGGATACCTTAATCCCTTTTCTTTCCCCTTTCTAGGTTCGAATCTCCTCCCTTTGTTCATCATCGTAAGAATTTTGTCCACCTTTGTGGCCAAATCGTCAGCTGATGGCTTCCCCAAAGTGCTTGTCAAAAGCCGGTTTTTCTGCTGACCCCCCCTTTTTCATAGTTCCACACCATTCTTCTCGCCCTCTCTTCTACAGTGCCTTTTTTGTTCCTTTGAAATGCCGAATCCGCGCCTTTCATTTTTCTTTCTGAATTTTTTTTTTCCAAGTGATCGGTATTTTAGTGAAATTGCAGATAACGCATGTTTCCCAAGCCTCCCTCCCCCTTTTTTTAATTCTTTTTTATGATCCTTTCCATGAGTAGCCCGAGCTCCTTCCCTGCAAGGCGTTCACGTTCCTTTTAAAGGTCCTCCAGGCACTTTGTACTTGTCGCGGTTCCTTGTATACTACCTCCGCTTCGGGCCACGAGCTTTTTCCCCCCTATCCTCCTCCCCTCTTACACTGGATGCGAGCTTAGCGCCGTCGTAAGCGTATCCGGCTCCCCAGGGCGGGTCTCTTGATCGACGTTAAGTAATTTTTCTGGCGGTCTCTCGCTTTTCCTTTTTCCCTTAGAGTTTTCTCCTCTCTCTTTCCCCAAGCCTAAAGTCAGGTTCGGCTCAGGTTTTTTCTGAATCCCCAGGCCCCTACTTTTAACCCCCCTTTGATTACCACGCACTGCGTCGCGTAGATTCAAGCACCCCCCCTCGCCTCCTCCCCTTCGGCCCAATTATTTCCACTCTTTCCCAGTTACACCGATTCCGAGGAAGGCTCAGTGTAGTTTCAGCCAGCACCTTAGCCGTCCCACAGTCATCTCTTCTTTTAATCCCCGTTTTTTTTCCTTTTCTTCATAATTTTTGTGAGCCCAGATGATGGTCCACCCCCCACTGCCCCCTAAAGTCGTCGACGCCACAAACTGTAACCCAGTGTATCAGGGAATGGTCGGGGAGTGTACTTGACGGAAAGCGCCAGGACTCCTTTCTTTGTAATCTTTGTTAGCCCTGGTCCTCCCTCTCTTCGAGCGATAAACCTTCCCTGTTTTTTTATTTACCCTCTCTGATTGGGCGCGGGCAAATAGAGCTACTTTTTGTCCCCTCTGTCCTTCAGTTTTCCGATAAAGAGACCCGCTTTCTTTGTATGAAGACGTTTTTTATAAGCCCCCGACTGTCCAGCCTGGAAATACGATCGGACGACTTCAAATTATGGCCCTCCTTTTTCTGTTAGGACCTCTCCCGTGAGTTACACCTCCCTTGCTGGTGGACTGATGGGTACCTTATCCCAAGCCGGCCGGCCAGGTCGATATAGCAGCAATTGCGATCCTCCGTCGGTTCCCCCCCCCTTCGTTGATTGTTGTATCCCTATCGGAAGTAACATTCCTTCATCCACCTCTCTTGATCTTTCCTCCGTACGTAAAATGTCCTCACTTACGACTGACGTCGGTGCACAACGACCCATAGGCCTTTTTTCGGACGTTTTTCTTTCGTGAAGGGGTGGTCCGAGAGACACGCATTGACTAGGAATGCTTACAGCCTTATGACTCTTTCCCCTCAAAATTTTTTGTGGCAGGTACGTAGTCCTGCGACCCTCTCCCCAGCCTTGCTTACCCAAAGGTTCCGGATCCCATGAAAGTTCGTCCTTGCATCTCTTTCTATGGAATGGGAAGTCCACCCCCCTAAACTTCCCCCAGTGGTTGAGTTGATATTTCCCGGGCGTTTATCGCGGTCTCAAAAGATGATTTTTTAAGGGTGTAAGTCTCGTGTCATGAATTTTTTTTGTCCCCCAGAATCCCCCCTGGACGAGACTCCATTGGGGGAGCCCCTGCCTTGCAGGAGTGCGCAACGTAGAGACCTTGTTCTCCCCCGTATGCTACCTTGGGATGTTTCCAATAAGGCCCTGACATTCCCCGGTTGAAGCGGTCGGTTGTGTCCTCGCGGCTGCCTCCTCCCCCTTCCTTTTCTTGCCACCCCCCCCCCCCTTCGCATGTGAAGATGCAAAGTCAAGTTGCCAGGTTACTCGTTTTAATTTCTCCTTTAGACCTCCCATTAATCCACATATTCTTGATAGCACTAGCCTCTCCCCCTAGCCTACTTTCCCAGTGTTTTTCTTCTGGTTCTGGTTACTCGACGAGGCACCTTTGAGTTTACGTTCAACGGCGTACACCCTCTGGGTAGTCCTTCGAGTCCCCCCCCCCCCCCTCCTTTCCATCTCTGAGCGCTTCTGATTAAGCCCTTGGGCACCCTTCCCATTTTAAGAAGGGCGACCGTTCGCTATCCTAGTACCGCGTTACTGTTTGGATGGTGTGACTTCCTAGGATCCCCGGTGGCCTCGATTTTTGTCTTGTCTCTTCCACTCTTTTCCCACACAACGACCGCGTATCGCATTTCTTTTCCTGACCAGGCTCTTCACTCTTTTCCCCACCGGCCAAGGATTCGTCGCCATCTACGCATCTCCTGTCCCCCGATTCTAGCTATGGAGGGGACAAATCAGCAAAGCTCCCCCCTTCCCCCTTATCTCTCCATCCTTTAGATGAAATGGTTAAATTATGCTCCACTTGATGTGGTAACCTCCCCCTCTTCCTTTAATGTTAGGAGCATTCGATGCAGCCACCCCCCCTCCTCCGACACTTTTCCCTACAGCGTGTGCTCTGTTGATACCCACTTGACTTACTTCCTTGTGATCTTTTGATTTTTTGGCTTTTATTCAAGCTACAGCCCTGCTTTCCCCTGAGCGGGGAAAGGACTTTACTCCCCTTTTGAGGGGATTTAGCCTTCTCGAACAGGTCCCGCCCTTCTAATCTTTTTTTATTCAGCGACTCATTTTCCTCTATTCGAAAGATTTGCTTAAGTTTCGGCCTTTATCAAGGACTAACTATGCCCTTATTCTTCTATCCGAGGGAACCGTCCGCTTTTCCCCCCCCTTTAAAGTAGTACCCGATCGGGCGCTCCTAGCTAAGTGATGCCGTTGAATCACCTCTTTTTCCTTCATTAGTTAGCTTTGACTCCTTTAAGAGGAAGCGGAAGGGTCAGCTGTGAACCCTCTTCAAAATGAGAGTGGTCTTGACCGGCCTGCTCTCCCCCCAGAAGCCTGAGTCCCAACCTTCCCCCCCCCCGGGGGCTCTGGCTTGGGTCCTAACAAGCCATAACCGCAGTTTCAATTTTTTCTCCCCCCCCCTTTTTCTTCCTTGGGAGTGTACTGTTTTGTGACGACGGCTAAGCGCCGCCGCAGGTCGTCTTTTTTATCTATTTTTATCATTGCGACGGCGGCATCTAACCCTTCAAGTCACCGGTCGCTCGTTCGTCTAGATTCCCTCCCTTAGTATTTTAAGTACAGAGGAGCTTAAGCTTTCCGGGTATAAGGTTTTAACGTTCCCCCATTCAATAGCCCTTTCCCTTTACCCCTTTTTCTTCCCTGAATTTCATGGGTTGCCATGAGCAGACATTTGTTTCTTTTCCCCCTTATCTTTTTTCTTCGGCGCTTTTCCTTCTTAATAGTAGCATTGTGACCCAGGGAAACCCAACCGCGCGTCCTTATGACCCCTTTGTCAAGTAAAGTCGAGTTTTCAAAAGTGTGGTCTCTCCCTCCCCTCTTAGCTCTTTCCCTCCCGACCCACCCCTATGTGAGTTTTCTTTTGGAACGTTTTCCCTCGTGAACCCCGTCTTCCATTTTACGTAGTCCCTCCCCTCCCCAGAAGGGGCTTCGTCAGATACCTCGTGACTTCCGATCTTTCCCAGTTCCCTTTTTTTTTTCGTTCATCCCGTTGGCCGAGTGTTATTGCCTCCTTTATTTCCAGTGCTGCATTCTCCTTTTTTTTCAAGAGACCCCTTCCAGTCTTTATTGAGCTTTGAAATTTATCGGTAGCTTTACCTCCTTCTTTTTATCCGTTCCAGTACCCATATCGTCGGTCCGGGGCGCCCAGGCTTCTATGCCTTCCTTTTCCTTTCGTCAAGCCCAGCCGTTTTCCATCCCAATTTCGTGGCCCTTTTTTTCCAAAGGTCGTCCCCCCCCGGCAATTTGGACGGCGTTCCCTTATCTTTTCCTCGCGCCCACTCAGCGGGCAATCCTGGCTCTTTTGGTTTTGATCGCGCTTTTGACCCTGGTTACGAACCATCCTAAGACTGAACCAACTTTCTTCCTGACGCTTTCCTGGGATCCTTTTTGGCCGAACTCTCGCAGGAACCTTCTTCTGTTACCCCAAGCAGGGTCCCTTTCCCCAATCCGTAGGGCCTTTTTTTCCTGGCCACGTGGCGTATATGTTTAAATTTTCCCCTTACGGTAGCCGCTAGCACCGATATCATTTCCCCCCCCCCCCCCCCCCCCCCTCCCTTTTTGTTTCCTTTCCCGATTCCAGGCATCCCATCTGTGAATTTACCCCTCCAGCGTTCACAAGCCTCATCCTGGGTCTGTAAAATGAAGCTTATACATACTTTCCTGGTCCTTTCTTAGGGTGTGCAAAGAGCACATGAGCAAGTGCCGTTTCCTCCCCCCCCTTCGATCGGGGTTGAATTTTTCGTTCGCCCCTCACCGATCCTTGATCACCCCCCCCACGGGGATCGTGAGGACGAGATGATGTTGGAGATCCCCTTTCTCCCCATCTCTTCCAGAACTGCCACGAGCCGGCTCCTTCCAGGCCCTTGGCTGGAGCAGCTTGTCTTAGGTCCCCGCTAAGCTACGAGAATGTTCCCCCCCCTTCTAGAGATCTGGTCCTTTGGTCCCCACCTGATCCCAATTTAGGCGACCGAGTCCGTTTTCTCCTCCCCAAAGACTTCCACCGTGAAAGCTTTTATGACGTGACCCCTTGTCTCCTGCTTTCTTTTTTAAAGCACTGCTTGGCAGATCCGAGAACACTATTTTTTTATGAACGCCCCTCTCTATTCCGGCCTCGTTATTGGCATTCACTAAGACCATTCTGTTGTATTCTTCCCTTTTTCCCCACCGAAATTGAATTTGCTTCGAGGCCTTTTCCCAACAGACATGAACTGCTCGATACTACCGGCGAGAGTACTGCAGTTTGGCTATCCCCCCCCCCTTTTCCCCATTCACGGTCCATTGACTTGACAATTTTTCCTGCTCCTTTTCCCCTTCCCCCCCGGTGACGACTTTTTCAGGGGGTACCGATGCTGTGACAGAAGGAACTGGAGCGCCTTGCCGGACCCCTCTCCTCCCCCCTTTTAAAGTTGTGATGATCAACGGTTACACCCCTTCCCTTGGCTGCCTCCGGTCTCTGGAATGTTTCTGTCCGATCCTATACACCAGGAACCAGTGGCGTGTGCCCCTATGGACCGCGCCCTCCGGGTCGTTCGGCTCGCTTGACTTTTTTTCAAAGGTTTTTTGTTAACGTTTCTACAGCGTGAATATAAAAACCCCTTTTCCTCTTGACGCCGGCTTTCGAAGGCGTTATCCCGTTCCGTAGACTCCCCCCCTTCAGAGCTTTTTTCTCCCCTTTCGCCAATTTAGGTTCTTCTTGTCTGCCCCTTATTTCCCATCAACCGGTTTCGGGCCGGTTTTTCCTTGTAAGATTTTTTTCCTGTCTTTTTAAAGTTGCAATCGAGTTAAACCCGCCGTGTTGCTGAGTTGAAACTTCCCTAAGGACCTGGTACTTTTCTGTAGATGGCTCGTCTAGCGAGACTTCCCCCGACACTTAATCCAAACATCGATGCAATCAAGCACGTTCTATTGTCCCCCCCCCCCCTCGCCTTCGACGCCCTCTTTCTCTTTTAATACCCCTCTTCCTTGAACTTCCTCCCACTGCGGCTTTCCACTAAGGTTATTCTTTGAGTATAAGCCTCGCCAGGTCAGTATGCACCGCCATTCCTTTTTTCCCTAACTGGAGCTAAAAGGAACCTCAAGGTTTTCCTCCGACATAAAAGCGGCAGGCCCTGGGGAATTTTTTTCCCTTACTCTCCCCCCCCCTCATCGGTGGCCGGAGATGGAGATTGGAATAATGTGACCCCCCCCCAATCGAGCAGCTAGGGCTTGACTTTCCCTTCCACCTGCAAACTTTGCGTGTCAACGGTGACTAATTTGCGGTGACTTCTCCCCCAGCTATGCCTGCGCGCCCATTCCCAGTCTTGGAAACTGAACTTTCCCTCCCCCCGATCTCCTCCCTTTCTCACTTGTTGTTTGTGTTTTATAGCTTAAGGTAGAATAGGTGACAGTTTCCTGCAGGTGGCTCTCTCGACAGTATACCTATTCCCCGAGACGACGTGTTTAGTTTTTGATGTGATTGCATTCCCATTTCTCCCCTTCCGTTTCTTCTGAGGATTTGTCGACAAGTGTTTTCTTTTTCCAGAGCCGTCGCATTCTTCAACCCCTAGAGGGCCTGATTTTTCAAAACATCCAAAATTGAAGCCCTTTCTTTCTTTCCTTTTTTTTTTTCCCAGAGAAACCTTTTCCCACCTGCATTCGGAGCGTCCCCCCCCCCCAGGGTCCCGTATATTAGCTGCCTTGATTTACTGCGGCAGTCCTTTTACGACCCGGCCCCTCCCCCCTCCCGTTTTCGTCTCCTTTTTTTTTGAAGAGAGCCCCCAAAGTCCAGCCCGACTGGGGCGGTCGAGGTAAGACGGCTGCGTGTGCCACAGATGTGTCATTTTCGATCGCCCTTCCCCGCGATGAAGACTCGATTTTCAATGGCCAAGAGGAATAGAGGACAAAATTGTCGTTTTTTCTATCCTGTCGGCTTCGACTTACCCATTTCTTTTTTCCGACCCCCCCCACGCCGGAGATCTTTTGTCTTAATGTTCCCTTTCCTTTTTTGGCGTCCCCCTTAAATCCAAGCCCTTTCTCGACAAAGTTCTACCAATTTATTTTCCCCGGTCTTCCGAATGCCTTTTCCCCCCGTAAGGGGAAGCTCGCCTGTCCTGGCGGCGATTCTCCTTTTTAGATCGTTCCTCAACTCTCCGACTTCACCTTCAAGTTCTATTTTCCTTGAACGTTTTCGTCTGGACATTCGAGTTCTTCAGACCATTTATGACAGGTCTGGGAACCCCCCGTTACCCTCCCGACCAGAATGCATCCCCCCTCTCACGTCCAATTTTACCGTTAGCCAGCCCTTTTCGGCTGTTCTCGTTTACAGTCCTCTCCCCCCGTCTGTCCCCCCTTACTTCCATTTGACCTCCACTCTTTCCAACCCCTCTTCCCAATGCTTTTCAACGTTCATGTTCTCTTGTAGTCTCAACTTGTTGGAGAGACACCCCTTTCAGACTCTTATATCCCCCGTACCTCCCCTGTCTTGTTTTTTCCGCTTTTAATTTCCCCGCGCGTAAGTTTACTTGGCGTAAATTCAAAGAAGGGTATTCGACCCCCCCCTTGCCTCTCTTTTTTTTTCTAATCTAGAAGACTTTCTTTCATCACTATGAAGAGTGTTATAGTTCTTTTATCCCCTCCTCTTTTCCGCACCGTGCTGGCCGAGATGGCCCGTCGTTCTTACACTCATAAGTCTTTTCCCGTCCGCCCTTGTTTTTTTTCTTTCTCCCAAAGACCCGGTTTCCTAATAGATTATTTTCAGTGAACTGAACCCCTTTCAGAGCTCTATGTTACTGAAAGTATGAGTATCTTAGTAAGTAGTAGTACTCCCCATCCCGCGCCCTACCGGGCCGGTGATTTATTTCCCCCCGACATTTGAATTTGTTCATTTGCTGATTTTCCCCTTTACCCGAGCGCAATAAGGGCCAGCCAGAACCCCCCTCCCGTTACTCTGTGATAGATTGATCTTCCTCTCCCCCTTTGAAGCACCCAAGAGAGCTATAAAGCCTCATGTCGTTCTTCACTCCTGAATCCTCCGAGAGGACCCCTTCTGTATACCCTTTTCGGTCCCTACACAAGCGGGATTGTGCACCCTCTGTGGTTAGTTGATCCCCTCCGCTATGAGTCCCTTAATGTATAGAAATATATAATTTTACCTCCCTCCGTTTTTTTGCTTCTGGCTACCTCTTTTACCATGAGGTGATTTCTTAACCCGAAACTGCCCAATGCGTCACCCATTTTTGTCCCTCCGACCTTTTCCCCTTCGAAGGTTCGTGTTACGTCCAAAGAGACAGGCCCAGGAGTGATAATTCTCAGTTTTAGCAGTGCGTCGCCACTGCCAACCTTTAGGCTAGATAAACCTTTTCACTTCTCCTTTCTCTTATTTTAGAGTTTCCTGGAAAAGAGAGCGGCCCTCCTCCGTTTCCAAGCGTTCCCAAATTAACTTTCCCCTCAAGATCAAGACATTGGTTCTTGCCTCTTTCAGATTAACTTTTTTTCACCGGATTCAATGGCCGCCGGTCACCCTAGCAGGGATTATTTTTTTGATTCCCCACTTATTGGCCAGTCGGCTCCTGCTCCCCCTTTCCTTATACGCCATCTTTTTTTCCCTGAAATCCTACGTGAAGCCTTTTTTCGACGCCCCCTGTTCGCCGCCCTTGCGCCTTCTTCTCCGATCCGAGCAAATTCCCCTTGGAACCCCCTTTTAATTCTCTTCCTTTTGGAACGTTCGATTGCATTCCCAGTTTTGAAGACTTTTACTCCCCCCGTTAAAATGAAGCTTTTTCCCGGAGACTTTCCCCCCTTCATCACAGGCCCTGATTTCGCTAATCGGCGAGTGAAGGTTGTATTGCCCCCCTTTTGGACATACGACGGCATGACTTTGACAAGCTGTTTCCCTCCCCCCCCATGATCCCGCCCCTTTTTGTTGTTTCATTGTTCCCCCTTGTCGAAGGGATTTTTCCTTTTTACCCTCTGAGCGCTTTGCACAGAATGCGCCCCCCCACTTGGGGCTGCTACCCGTATTTTCCCCCCCCCAACTTCAGTAAGTGAGCAGGGATTCAATTTTCCCCCTTTCTATTTCCTGCGTTTCCCGAGAACACTTTACGGAACAAGTTTTGTGCTTCCCATCCGATATTCCGGGCTTTAAGTTTCTAGAGTCTCCCTGACGGGAAGTTTTTGGGAAATTTTCAGCTCCCTACTTTTGCCCCCCGATTAAAAACCAGACGCGCCGCCCCTTTCTAGCCTTTCCCGGTCCCAGCAAGTCCTCTTTCAAATCCTCAGTTTTATAAAACGTTCTCCCTTTTTCTTTACTCCCCCCCCCGGACCCTGATTTCCATTTTTTCCAGCTGTTCAGAGTTCTTCCGAGCAGTCTGAAGCGACTACGGCCCCAAGGGTCATACTTCCCCAACGGTCTCCTTGTGCTCGCGGCCCTTTGTGAAAGTTAAGGTAACGACTATCCGTCACTGTGTCCGAGCCCGCCTTTCACCCCTACCAAAACTCGTCGGGCTTTCTTGACGTTACTTATATCGAAGCCGCCACGGTCGGAAGGTTGACTTTGTTACTCGACGTCCCTCTCTATTCTCACCGCTTTTTTCAAAAGGATTCCCCTCTGCACCTCAGGAGTAAGACTAGAGCGAATAGATTCTGCCCTTTTCGCTGCAGAAGAGGAGCCAGTTGTCGATCTCCGCGATAAATCATTCCCTTTTTTGTTTCACTATTCGCCCTGTGATTCCCGGGGCTGCGCGTGAATTTCCCCCAGCTTTGTGCCCCCCCCTCCGCTTGCGGGATTCGAACGTTGATGCAATGCCCCTGCTTGATTGAAACAGCTCCCCAGATCTCCAGGAGGTTCGAAGTACCTTGAAGCAGGCTTTCCTCCCCTTCGATCTCTGGTCAAGGTGAATCCCCGACTCCCCACATTAAAATCCTTTGTGTTCCTGGCTATGTTGGAGGTTCCCTTCAAGAAGATCCTCTTTCGTCTTTTTTCGATGCCTTCCCTTCCCCCCATCCCAAATTGAGGGACCCCGGTGGCACTTCCCTGCCTTGCTCGCCAGGCATTAGTGTTCCCCGTGCGCCTCCGCAGTCCTCGCTGGGATGGTTTCCCAAGCTGTCCCAGCTTGCCGCCCGAGGCCCCCGAGCTTCCTCTTCACACCCGACCAGCCCCCTTTGCCGCTGTTTTGATCGCGAAGATCGAACTTTCGCCCTTAGCCATGCCTTGAGGCGCCTCCAGGGAATTGATCGGTTTTCGACGCCCTACTACGCGGCGATCTTTTCAACCCTACTTTTTTTTTTCTACATTCTGTTCTGCCGCGTTTACGACTCGTCCTCTCCTTTCGTCCTCCAGACACCAGTACAGCTACCGGCGCTTTTGGAGAGATTACTTGCGCTGTTAATCTCCCGACCTTGATAGTTTTTTTCGCGGTTTCTTTCCCGCATCTGTTCAGCACTCTTAATGGCCCTGCTCCTCAATAAGGGAACAATGGCGTTTTTTTCTTCCGATGCCTTGTCCGGCTTTTCTCCTTTGACCATAAAAACCAACCGCCCCTTTTTTATGAACACTTTTTTCTGGGATCTGATGGGCTAGCCACACAGGTTCCGCCTCGTTTAAACATTGTCTCGACTTGTGTTGTCCTTTGGCTTTTCCCGTAATAGTAAGAACTCCTCTTTTCTCCCTTTTTTGATTTCCTCCTTCTATTTAGATCGTGTCCTACCTGTGCCCTGCTTACGCCGTTACCATTCACTTCAATACTAGTTCGACCTTAAGACGGATGGAGCTTTTCCTTATAGATAGCAACCTTCAAGTGCTTCCTTTTATTTTTTCACGTACCAATACCATCTCCTTCTGCAGCCCTTTTTCTTTCCCCGCCTTCCTACTTTGGTGATAAAGCCAAATTTGATCGCGAGTTTTTAGTTTTCTTCTCCTTCACTTTTTCCCTAACCTTTCGACAATTTACCCCCCTTTTCGTCACCGCTGCGTTTTTTTTTCCCTTGTCCAGCCCCCGCCCGTGTCTCTGTCCACCACTTTTCCGCCCCAAGACCCCTTCCTCTATTAGCGAAAGCGGCGTAGGGGTCTTTTTTCCCTCCTACTCTTGTTTCAGATTGTCCCCCTTTTACGTCGTTTTTAGTAAAGAAAGAAGGTTTCCGTGGGTCCCCTTTTTTCTTCCTCTGAACACAAAGCCGTGGGTTTAGCCTCCCACTTTTTCCCTTGTCTCTTTTTTTCCTTAGCAGATGCAAGTTTTGAGAACTTTGTTCCTGAGTGATTCATCCTCTTTTTCAGTTTCCCCCCCAAGACCCTTATGTTGTTCCAGCCATTTAATCAGGCACTACCTCCGATGTGGACCATCATTTCCTTTAGCCTCCCCTGCTATCTGACTGTTCTTAGGCTTTAGCGAAAGCTTAAGCGTCCCGTTTTCTCAAGAAAGGGAGTTTTTGGTCCAAGAATGGAAGGACCCCTTTATAGCAGATGAATCATCTGCGATACACCATTTTTTTTTAATTTCACCGTGACCTGTGATTGTCCGCCGCTCAGTTTGTATGCCCTCCGACCCTCACTCCTCACGGTGTTGTACCTTCCCCCTCGGGGCCGATCCTTCTTAAGAGAATAATTTAGGAAATTTTACTACACGAGTTCAGTGGCATTAAACCAGAGGCCTTTTCATTCTTTTTGGAACCGTCTTTCTAAACGTCAATCTGTTAGCCGTCATTCCCCTCCATCCTCCCCTCCTTTCCCCCTCTGGTTTTTCTTTGTTCTTGAAGGTAATTCCCGGACGCGTGACTTTGGAGCACCCAAAATTCTTCCCCATTTTTTTCCGTGCCCATGCCCTTATGTGTACAACCGTGGTCTTCCCTGGTAAAAGTCCCCCGACTTCTCTCACGGGCAACTATTTCCCCCCGGACCTGCAGGTTGTGTTCTTCGTCTTTTAGGTTCTTTTGAGTAAGACCCTATTTTCCTATTCACCCGCTAAAGTTTAGGTTTTCTTGCTTCGTTTGAGGCACGGGACTGCTTGGTCTGGAGTTTCTCCTTCTTTTTTTCGAATTTCCAAATTCTGCACTCCTACCAGAGCCCTCCTCGAGCCGATTGGTCTTCTTCTCAAGACTCCCTCCCAGCTACGATTTTTTCTCGCGACCCCTAGTCGAGGCGTCTCTTTTTTCTTGAACTTTATCTGTTCTACCCTGAGTAACGTGATTCAAAGAAACTTTTTTGAACTTTTTCCCCTAGACGTGAACCACTGACTGGCTCCACCCCCTTGCTCCTCTGCTTATGACCTCTCCCCCCCTTGCTAAAAAAAACCCAGGTTCCCTGAACACAGTCTCTTCCTCCACGAATGGCCAATTGTTCCCCCATCCACTTCCCCCTTCACTCACGCTGACTTCTATCGAGTCCACCACGCCCCCAAGAACAAATGCTCTTCCCTCGGCGCGAGTATTTTGTGGCTATCTTTGCGCACCGAGAGCCCCTTCATGATTGCCTCCGTGTCATCACCTTTATTTTTCTCAGATGTGACGATTTTCACCCCCCCCTGGGCTTTCAATGTTTGAACGTTTGTCTTCACTGACCTTTTGCCAGACCCCGGCATTTTGCCCGCCTTTAACAAGGTGGCCTTGATAACTTAAAGTTTTCCCTTTACGCGTTTTTTTTTTATCCCTGCGGACTAGAGTATTCACTTTTTCCAGTAACCCCTTATACAATTGGTTTGATTAATGCTTTCCCCTTTCTCGCGAAGCCCTTCCTTCCCCCGTAACTTCATTGAAGGTGCTAGTTCAAGCCTAGAATGCCCCGTATGCATATTAGAGAAGCCTCCCCTTGAGTGTCGAGAGTACCGCTCTTTTTTCCTTCCTTACCCTGAGCCAACCCCATCTTTTCGAACCACCGATTCCCCAAGTAGTTTTCTTTCAGAACCTCAGGCCCTGATGGGTTGATTGACAGATTTTCCTCCTGTTTTTGTTTTGTGGTAAATCTCTAGAGTCGAGCTTTGCCAGTATTCCTTTCCACCAAGCGCATTGCAGAGATTTGCATGAGCCCCAGTGAAAGGTACTTTCTCTTCCGCTGAGCAGCTTTCTCAACTTTTACCCCGGGTGACAGCCACGAGCCCCTTTCTTTCCTTTTTTTTTTGCTATCATGGATTGTTTCCGTACCCAGGATAAAGTCCTCTAACGCTTCCCACCCGGGTAGTATTGAGAGTTTAAAAACCTGGAAGAATCGAGTTATCGACTTTGATACTGCAATTGGGAGTCCTCCCCCCAGGATGTTTGTACCTTGGCTACTTCACTTATCAAAACTAACTTACTTTCTTTAATTCCCCCCTTAGAACGCTCCTTGGCCCCCCCCCCCCTTCTTTTTTGGCCCGATTGATATGCCCCCCCTATCTCAGACGCGGTCAAAGCTGGATTCCAATCGGCCCGTCCCTAGGAGCCATGGGACTAAATAATTCTCAACGGCATCGGTCATTTTGGAACTACGAGATTTATACAGGCACAGAAAAGATATAATTCAACTCTATCTTCATCCTCTTTGTTGAGAGAGTTTTCATTCGATTCTTTCTTCCGTTCAAGAAGCTATTTATGTCGAATCCTTGACTTTCCCATGCTCACCTTCCCCCCCTTGATTCAATTGACGAAGATGGTGATCTCAGTTCATTCCGGAGACCCCATAATTGGTGTGGCAACACGATTCTTAAGTCCCGATCCCGCTCAGGACCAACGATCGTTCTACTTTTTTAATTAACCCAAGTACTCTGGTTAGCAGGAGATCTCCCCCGTTTTCATGAATTTGATTCCTCGAACCCCAGTTCCATGATAAATTCAGCAAGCTCGACTGTCCTCTCAACAGGACTACTGTCTTTTTCTAATCTCTGGAGTAGTATCCGGGTCATAGGAGTTCCACAAGTAAATCCCCCCAGCTGCTTGTTGATTTTTAGTAGTCGATAGAAGTGTTGATGCATACCTCCCCCTGGTTCATTTTCTGGCTCTCCTCGAGTTCCCTCTTACAATCTTCACCCTGCCTGTGAACTAGATTGCAATTTCTTGGGGCCACGTTCCATGGCCAGGATCCCCTTACCCCTGTAGGACCGAACCCCGATTTTTATAGAAAACTTTTGTGAACTATTTGCCCTTCCCTGAGGTAGACAGACCCACCGAATTCGGCCCTCGTATACCCCTCCTTTGCCGCCTTCGGCCGGATGGGTTCGAATATCCGATCTTTTCTTCCTATAGTGTTAGCTTTCCTTTTGAGCGTGGCATGTCTACAAGACTTTTCCCCCCCCCCCCCTTCCCTTACCTGCGTATAGTTTCCCTCTAGGTTCAAAGAAAGATGGAGTAGGAACTATCGTTTAGCTTCAAAATCCCCTTTCCGGGAACGTCCCATCAAAGCACCTCTTGCCGTGTCTATTTGATATAAATGTTATGTCTAACCAGTTTTGTCTAGTCAGGTTCGAAGCCCCTTAGGAAATAAACTGACTCTTCCGACTTTTTCCCCAACACCCCCCCCCCCCAAAAAACCAAAACAACCCCCCCCCCCCCAACTTCCACATCGTCACCGCTGACTAAATTCTTTTATTGTCAACCCCTCACGTATATCGCTTATCCCCCCCAATGTTGCTAACCCCTTCCAACTATAGACTCTTATCCCCTCATCGCCTGTTCTTGGGTCGTTGACTCCTCTCTTGAACCCCCCTCTTTTCTATCAATTTTCTTCTCTGGTCACCATTCACAAGGTTCATTAATCCTGGTGACTTCGTCCTAGAATAAACCGGTTTTTTTTTTCCCCGTGAGAGGTCTTGACTTACCAGAGAGTTCTCACTTTCTGGATAGCCTTTACCTTGTCTTGGTCCCCTGTATCCTCGGTAACACCTTTTAAGCCCTTTCCCTTTTTGGTTGAGATACGGTAACTCCCCCAGGTTACCCGTATTGCCCATTGTCTTTCCCTATCTCCCTCCTTTACGGGAACATTCCTTTCTAGCCGTCTGTAAATCGACCAATCGTTCTTCAACCGGGCGTGTTTTTTCGGACAACCTTCGTTCTGAAAGTAATTTGTTGCGGTTTCAGCTTTATTAAATATTAGATCCCTCACTCGTTCCTACTGACTCAAATCTTGGATTTTTTTCTCGAATCTGGATCCTTGCCCCCATAAATAAGAAGCCCCCCCAGTGTCCCACGCCTGGCGGGCTGGTGTTTGCCCATTACTTTCCGCGAGGGGAACTTTCCCCAAAGCATGGGTAATGTTAACCAGAAGTGCCTTTACTTTATTTGGCCCCCGATGGTAGGCGCCCATTGTCTCTTCTTCCTTTAAGCCTCCTCTATTCTTTTTCCCCCCCCCCCCCCTTGTTTTTTTCCGAGAGGTTCAATGTCTCTCTGAATGGAAATCCCGTGAAAAAGCCAGAATTTTTATGGTTTCACCCTGACGGCGTGGTTATTTCCGAAGGGGTCTCGAGATTTTTTTTTCCGCAAGATTTGACCTTTCCGCGGCGTGATGATTGTGAAGTAGGTCTGGCTCGTCGCATTCAACCTTTTCTGAGCCCGACCCCCGCCCAGGATCGGGGATTCCTTTCGGAATCGATTTTTCTGAGCTGTTCAAGAGCTTTGTATACCTGCCGGCCCTTCTTCCCCATGATCCCCTTCCGCCCGCGCTTTTTTGCCGGGGGTTTCCCCCTCCGTAAGACTGATTCAAGGCTCCGCCTCCCCGTCATCCTTACTAGTTCGAGTCTCTTCATGATTGCCCGGCATCTTAGGTAGGCGACAACGTGATGCACCCTGAATGATGCTGTCCCCGTTAGATTAATTTCCAGCTCTCAGACTTCTGCCTTCTTTACCCCTCTCCGAGGAAACAGGCTGAACAACCCCTGTTTCTTTCTTATTAGTCTAACCTCAAGAAGGACTATGCCTTCTCCCGACCTTTTTAAACTTTAACCAAGCTCCTTCCGATCGGGCCCCCCCCGCCCCACAGAACTGGACGTTGCTTTATCCTTCCCTTTAGAGTATTTTCGGGTGGTCTCCACAATGTGAGACCTCCCTATCGGACCCGGCATTTTTGACACCTTTGTCCTCCATGATCGCAATTTCCTATTTTCAGGGGTGACAATGTCTGTTGTGATGTGTTTTAAAGACCTGGGTGCTCTTTTTCTCCCTCATTTTCTCGCTCAAACCAATTGGTCGGCTGATTACTATTCACCCTAATCAGCCTCCAGGGATTCTTTCTCTTCTGTCATTTTTGTTCACCGTCACTCTCCCCCAAGGAACCCTTTCCGCATCATCTTGTTCCTTCTGCCATCCCTTTCTCTTTTGGCGAAGAAGGGGAACTCCAGGTTTTGTCTTTTTTTCTGCATCCCCTCCTTCAGTCTACAAAAAGTTAGCGCCTTCGCGTCGATTTCTCCGTGCCAGTCCGTGAAAGTCAATTTGAGGACAGGTGTTCGAAAAGTCTTGACCCTTTTAGCTTCTTTTCTCCCCTCACCCGAAACCCTGTGACGCGGTTAATCTGGGTTTCTTCCTTTAGCTTTAGCGCCTCTTCCACTTTTTTCCTTCACAATGGATGGCTCTCTTTCAAACCTGAGACTTACAGGTCCTTTGATCAGCGCGACTTCTAAACCTTTTTTCTGCCAGCCCTAGCCCTTTTATCTTTCCTGGCCGGTTCGCACTTTGACTTTCTCGCCGGGCACTGTTTCTTATCCTTCCCTCACTACCACATGGGCTGGAGTCCAATAAACCCGATTTAAATACCCCTTTTATTACTTTCCCCCCGCAAGGGATTGGAGCCTTTCTACCCCGTTAGACTCCTCGATCACCGCTGACGGTGTTGCTTTGTGCCCTTGAACTTCGCACTTTGCCGGTTGAGCTGCCCCCTTCTGTTAAACAAAATCTTCCCCTGTCTTTCTTTTCGCACAGGGGGGATGCACCTTCTCTGCTTCTACCGCTGACGTGGAATCAAGGATAGTCAATTTTCCATAGTTCGCCGCCCATTCAGCTCTTTCCCTTTCCTGCCCAGCAACGTTTAAAACCTGCC
>Ga0179593_1702899_pt1 | contig 29569 bp, 32 predicted proteins | sample CZODoug2_1_08_16_FD_185931 | JGI IMG/M metagenome (GOLD analysis project Ga0179593, IMG submission 185931) | Vadose zone soil fungal communities from Angelo Coast Range Reserve, California, USA - CZODoug2_1_08_16fungal (PacBio error correction) | ecosystem: Environmental > Terrestrial > Soil >... | reverse complement strand
CCTCGCCCTCGGGATAATCCTTTCGCCGTCGACTGCTCGCACCATTTCCTCTTTCTGATAGACCCTCTTTTGCCCCCTTCGGCCACCGAATTGGTTAAGCTTTTTCCTCCCCCTCTCCCCCCCCCAGCCAGTCACAGCGCAGGGCCTTCCACCTTCAGTTTTTGAGGTCATGTTTTGCCTTTTTGCCTGCGCCTTTCGAGCTTTGACCCCCTGCGACTGTTTCGAACGTGCGGCGAGCGTTTTTTTTTTGCAGTCCGCTGTAGGTCGTGTTTCCCACCATCCGCCGTCAGCAACCCCCTTCCTTGGCATTCTCTCCAGCATTTACTCTTTTTTTGGCGTGGCGAAGAGTTTTTTTTCATTTTCCTGTGGAACCCCCGTTTCGTCAATAACTAGATTTCCCTTGACCCGGCAGGAATTAGAGTCCCTGCTTAGACATTAGCACAAGAGTTGCAAATTTTGAGAGATGTTAAGTAGTTAGTTTTTCAATCACCCGACGTATAGAGTGCATGTCCTCCCTGATGTAGGAAGTAATTTTTGCCGCGCTTCAGAGAGGTATCTGGCTTTCCGAAGTCCGAGTTCCCCCCTTGTCACTCCTTCCTTTGCTCAAGGCTGACAAGACCCCCCATCCCACTCCACTCCCCCCCCAGTCCCCATGACCCCCGCCGCCCCCCCCCCCCCCCCCCCCACCTCGATTCATGCTTGCGCCACAAGTGCTCGATTCTTGCGGCCTGCTGCTGTCCCCCACCAACAATGTATCGTTCCCTTTTTTTCTTCCCGAACCCCCTCCAGTTTCAGGGGTGTAGTCTTCACTATCCTGGTGCCATTCCTTACCGTCCTGCGACCCATTGACCATCTTTATGCATTATTGGAACGATCTTTTTCTTCCCTCCTCACTTTTTTGACACAGCCGCCCCCCCCCCACCCAACGTCTTTCCCTCAAGCGTTGCATTTCCTTTTTCCCTGTCCCGAATGGACGTACACACTTCGCCTTGTCCCAGCCAGTGTCCCTTCCCCTTTTCCCCTCCCCAGAAGCTGTTTTTCTGCCCCCTCGAGATCGGACCCAGGCGACTCTTTTTTCCGACGTCCCAGGCATCAATCCGTGCGCCAGTGTCCCCTCCCCCCCCAACAAGGACCAGCCCGAGCCGTTAAGGCCTCTCATGGTTCACCCGCCCGGCGGGCGTCTATCGGCAGCGCTTCCCCCTAGAGCAAATTTAAAGAGCGTTCCCACCACTTTTCGCTTCAGAAGGGCTTTTTGAGTCCCCTAGAGCCTACATTTTGCGAATCCCTCCTGACCCGAACTTTTTGACCTTAAGTCCAGCCGACCTGCTCGCTGAGCAGATCAATGTAGAAACCTCACCCTATTAAAGTTGCATTGGCTGTCCCCTTCTCACCGCGTTATCGGATCTCTCTACCGTCTTGCTTGCCCCAGCGCGTGGTAGTCCCCCCCCCGTTTTTCGGTGCCTCGTCGCTCGTGTCCGAGATTGTTGAAAACTCCCCTTTGTAGAAGTCTTGACATCATACCCCCCTCCCATAAATCCTCGGCTTTTTGCTCCTCAAGGCCACAGCTCTCGTCTTTGTAGATTCTGCACCTCCCCGTTCCCCTTTGACTAGCTCGCCTCTGCTAGCCCACAGCGGTGAGATTTCGGCTGCGGGCGCCTTCCTGTACTTTTCTCTAGTCCACCGCGCCCCTCCCCACTGAGCCCCTCTTGCCTACACGTCTCCTTTTTTCCCCTCTAAGGCAAGATCATGGCCGTTTTTTTTTCGCTGTTTCCTTTCCCCCTCCCCCTGTGACCCCCCCTCTCCTCGGTGCAATCCCTCGTCCCCTTTCTACATGATAAATTCTCTCTTCAGGAAAATACCCCCCCCAATACGTTACCCCTACCCCCCACATAAGCCCCGGCCATGAATAACCCTTTTACCTAGCCCGAGGCTTGGATGCTCCCCTTGTTCATGCCTCTTCCCCCCCCCCCATTATCCAATGTTCTGCCCCACCCTGTAGCTACCACCCTCGCCCAACCACTACGCCCCCTTTTTCATGACCGATGATCGTCTGCCCCCCCCCGTCTGTGAGTCGATATTGCCTTTCGTAGATTTGTGCAGGACCCCTCGGGGTAGGCGTCCCCTCACCCTTGAGCACCCCCGACGATGCGCCACCTTATTTGTGCCCAGAGCTGATTGTTCTTTCCCCCCCTAGTGGTTGTTACAATGGAGAGACGGCCCTAGTTCTCGTGCGCTTTTTTTCCCTCTCCCCACCAAGGTGACATATTTATTTTTACCCCCCTTTTACGATTTTTTAGGTGTTGTGTTGACTCTACCCTTTTTTTTTTAGAATCGAAGTGCTATATGTTTTCCGCCCGGATAGACTCTTTTTCTCTCTACCTTGGAAAATTATTTGTGTTCTTCTCCCCCTTTTGCTGTTTTTTAGGGAGTTCCTATTTCCTTCTACCCCAATAAGACACCTGACTTTTTCCCCTTTGAATTCTTTCTCGATTTTTCATCCTTTCCCTTTCTTGCTTTCCCGTGATATGATAGGCGGCCCCCCTAATAACAGCTTTCTTCTTTCCCAGTACTATGAGCCCACAAGCTTTTTTTCATACCTCCTTTTCCTTTCTGAGTAGTCTCTCCGCTGTCCTGTTTTCCGTGAGTCTTAAACTTCCACTTTTTTTTTTTCCTTATAGGACAACATTTTTGGTTCCTTTGTCTTTTTTTTCCCCCTTGATAGACTCCTTCCCTTCTCCCAATTATAGAACGGTTTCTTTTGACTTGCGCAAGTCCTCATGTGATTCTCTGACCTTGCGTGGTAGGCCACGTCTTGCGTTCTAACAAGCCTTCTTCTTTCCTCAGATAACTTTTTTTGCGTGCACCCCTTATGCCTGCTAATTTTCCCGTTCTGACTAGGGCAAGTCCTCGCCCTTGGCCCTAGCTTGAATTTAGTTTTTTTTTTGACAGTTTAGCATCTATACCGATAGTCCCTTTTTCTGATCCAGGGGATTCATTTCTTTGAGCGGTCAAACTTTCCCCCCCTGTTTTCAAATATAGACCACGTGCCCTCCTTATTTTTGTGTTTTGCTCACGAAACACACCGTGAAATGATTCGGTGTTGGACTGGTCTTGACTCAGAGACACTTGATTACCCTTCCCTGAGGCCGTCCCCCCCCCCACTGCGGAATCAATATGGCTTGGTATGATTTCCTCGTGCCGACGCTTTGTACTGAAAAGTATGCCTTTCGGTCCTTTGCATGATGTTGCCCTTTTTTCCCTCCCCCCCATTTCCTGCTCAGGCTTGCTTCTGTTCTCGTTTCCGGTTTACCCCCCCCAGAGTGTTTCCCCCCGAGAGCATTAAATTTTTTTTTGCGTAGCGCGCGTCCGTTTTGTGTCACGACCTTATACCCGCTGTTCTTTTTGTTTTCTTCGCTTCGTAGCTGTTTATGTTCTGGTCCTTTCCTACACTTGTCTCCCCCCTTTATTTTGCGGCGACACGTTCCGGTTTTTTCTCAAGTTCGTGCTTCATCTTTTCTTAGCGATTCTGTCTGTTTCCCCTTCCCGGTCCCCTAACAGGGTCCCTCCCCCCCTGTCCCTCACAACGCTCTGCGAGTAGGTTTTTCTTCTTCCCTCCTAAGGTTGTTCGAGGGGAGTTTTATAACCTTTGCACCGCTTAAATTTTGTTCCTGGCGAGAAAATGTTCTTTTCTTTACCCCCATTCCGCACCCCCCTTATGGCCTTCGTACAGCGTTTGAGCCCCCATTTTTTCTATGATGACGCCGCCCCCCCCTTTCTCACCACCATAGGCAACTTTTACCCGCCGTCCCCCCAAATTTGATCCCCCCCCCTTTTCGCCGTTGTTTGGCTTCGTTGGTGATGTTTGAATTTTGCCTATCTCCAGAGCTCACCAACTGGCGTGACCCCCCTCAGATATCGGCTGTGTCCTCCCAGTGGCTCGTGTTCTTTTTTTGCGGTCCTTTAGGAGTCCCCTCGCATCTTTTTGCTGTCTGATCCACAACGCCCCCTTTTTTACCCCTGTACTTTTTTCCATGCAAACAAAAGGATTTGAATCTTTATGGAGAGCTTCCCTCCTGCTCTCCTGTAGCCGTAACTTCCCCTCAGCTTTTCTCCTTTTTTTCCCCTCCCAGACACGCTTCTGCCCATTTTTCCTCCTTGTTGCTCGCAGACGGAAATTTTTTCTTTTTTGTAACCAAAGCCATTTGCCTCCCAGAAGGCTCCCCCCCCCGAATGGATCTAAAAGTCCCCCCTCACCGTCAGCCGGATGAATGGTGGTTCCGCCCTCCCCCTCTCTTAGTGTGCACAAAATTGCCTTCCCCCTGAAGGGGGTTTCTCCCTGAAGATCCCTGTGCAACTCTGGATCCTTCCCGATCATTATTTCAGCATTCTGCCTTTTTGACCTTTTTGCAGGATCTATCCTCTCAATGACTATAAGTTTCTGCGAGGGGATCTAAGAGTGAGGTTTCTTTTATTTTCACGTAGCTCAATTTGGTGACCACGGTACAGAGATTTTTGCTCTCCTCCTTTTAGCACCACCTTCCCATCCTGCGAATTATTTGATGTCTTCCCTTTAACTGACGGGACGTCCGACTAAGGCCGTCTTGTTCTACAATACCGCTTTTTCATAAGAATACTGCAGCCCCTAGTTCTCGAAGTTCCAGCCTTTCCCAGTGTTGGTTTTTCCGCCCCCCCGTGATGTGTTACCCTCCATCAAGCCCGTTTTTCAATAAGTGTCCTAGACCTGTCCGCACCCCCTGATAACCGGAAAATTCTGCGAGCACTTTCGACACATGGGGCCCTCCTCCTCCCTCCTCGCAAGTAAGACCCTTTTTTCGCAGTTTCACGCGCCTACTTTTCGATCTCAATACAGCTCATTAATTCTCCCTTCTTTAACTCCCTCTTGTGACATTTGGTGAAGGGAAAAACCTCTAAAGGCGCGCCTGTTTTGTCCTTAGCCATTCTAATTTGAATTCAGCTACCCGATGATACCAACGGAACTGTCCTGAGACCCGTCCATTGATCCGAAACCCAGAGTACCCCCCCCCCCCCGCGTTCGGGGACAGACTCTAATTTGGACTCTCTTAGTCTCCTCGGCAAAACTCCATCCAATTGGTTTATATTAGCCACCTCCTTCTTTTTTTTTAACAGTGTGTCCCAGTCCCCCAGGAGAAAAGATGCCCCAGCCCCCAGTAGCCGATTGTAATCCACGACCCTGCGGGTCTTTTTTTTCTTTCCATCCCAACTGAATGGTTTGCCACCCTCCCCCCAAGCCCTCCCGGAGGACTGTGTGCAGCCCCATTCCTTTTTGCATCCCCTCCAGCTCTTTGATTATCTGTTTGTGGCTGGCTTCCCCCCCGGGCATCCCTCCCCATCCTTAGTCAATTTCCTTTTACGAGTCGTTTTTTCATTTGGGTCACATTCAGCTCCCTTTTCGCGAAGTCCAGCCACAGACTCATGATAGACTTTTCCCTTCACTCCTGTCCCGCAGGTGAAAGCCCCCTAAGCTGATGTCTGAGCCCCCCCAGACAAACTACAATTGAATTTTTTTTTTCTTTCTACATAGAATCTAAAATTTAGAGAGGAATCATTTTGTCCGCCATTCGAGGAAACACTCCACCACTGTGCGGTTATCATCTCGTTTTTTGTTTGTCTTGTATCCAGACTCCCCCCCTTTTGCGGGGTAGCTGGGACACACCCCCCCCTTCGCCCGACCAGTCCGTGCCGCTGGCGCCTGCCCTGCGGCGAGGCACCAGCGGACGTTGCTTTTTCTTTTCAACAAAAAGGATACACGAGATAGCCTGCCGTTTCCCGCAATATTGTTTGAGTACTGGAGACAGGTTTCACCCATGTCACCCGTTGAACCTTAAAACGATGGATTGGAGAAGTTTTTCCTCAGCGTCAATCACGGCAGATCCATGTTTAGGCCCCATTAGAAAGACTATCTGTCTTTTTTTTGTTGTCTGATCAGTAGTGCTGACTTAAAATTACTCGCGCTCTTACCCCCCTCTCCTCTGGCAAGGCCCCCTCCAGACTAGGATTCTCCTTCTTTCCACTGCGGCCGCCCGCGCTCTACTGCGATTCTCCCCTCACCCTCCCACGCGCGCCACCTCCGATCTGGGTTCCAGATCGTTTATTCCAACCTTTACCCCCTGATTGTGCCCGCTGCGATCCCCCATCCCTGCTCGCACTTTTTTTTTCGCCTTCGGTTCCTAAGTGCGACCCTTTTTGTTCCACCTCTCCCCCGGCGATTCTCAGCATTTTTTTCTTTCGGCACGACAATGTATTGAGATTTTTCTCCCTTGAAACTCGATCCTTCCCTTCGAGATTCCACTCAACCCTTACGTTTCCCCTCCCTGTGGACTCGGTTTGGGTCGCTTTTTTTCGGACGGGTCGCACCCCTCCCACTTTTCTGCCTGTTCTCCCCCTCGGAAGCTTCATCTATGCCCGTCCCGCCCTTGCCAGTTTCCACTCCGTCCTATTCCCTCTATAAGATTTCACTTCCTAGAAATGATAGCCCTCGCACCTTCTTCCCCGTCCATAAGCCCCCCTTACCATTTTTCCACAAACCACCTTGGCGGCCGAATGCGATCACGCCACGCCCGAGCCGGCCAGCTCCCCCCGCTTATATAGTCTTTTTTTTTTCGTTCAAAGACGTTGTTCCCCTAGCAAAGAATTATCGATGTGGTTTGTCTTTGTCTTTTATTTTGGTTCCCCCCCCCCATCAATCCAATGAACACCTCCCCTCCCCCCCCCGAACAAGGAGTTTTTTTTTCATTTACGTTCTCTGTGACGGGCCACCTTACATAACTCCCACACAGCCCCCAGAATTTCTCTATGTCTTTTGACGGTTTACCCCAGTCCTCAGTTGCGTCGTTTTTTAGCCTAGTCGTCCCCACCACAATGTCCCGGTTTCCATGGGCGCTGGCCGGGCACGTGGGTGGCGGTTGGTTGTTCCGTCAGCGTGGCCTCGTCGTTTTTTCGAGGGCAGATGTGCTCCTTCTTTTGAACGCCGGGCCCGCCTGATTTCTCCCCCACGAGCGGTTTCATTTTTTTTTCCCCAACGGTAACCCTTGCGCCGTCATTAGCGACTGCCCCTTCCTTTTCCTCTCGCGGCCCCAGCAGGCAGGTGTCCCCCGCCAGTTTTCCCACGACCGAAAATTTTCCCCATCTGCCACGTCCCCCCCCGGATTCCTCCCCTTTGATCAGCGAGTAACCTTGTCCTCCCAAACAGCATTCGGTCCAACCCCTGCGCCCAAGCAACAGGTGGCCAGGTCCCCCCCAGCCGCGGGTCCGCTCCAGTAGACCCAGCCTCCCCCCCTTCACGTCCCCCCCCCTCCCGGTGCCCCCCCGTCTACTTTTTTGAAAAACCCTATTCTGGTTTACCACCCAATCGCCCAAGTCGGCACCCAGGCTCACCTCCCCGCAGATGTCTACAGAGCTCACCCCCAATGGGACAGATCTTTGCAGGATTACAATCCCCTTTGCGCCCCCCAGCCGAGCCGCGCACCAGCAACGCCGTTCCCCTTTTTTACCTCGATGCGTGGTGGTCCCGCGCATTCTTCTCCCCCACGTCTTGAGGCATCCGGTGAATGAAGGTCCGAACTTTTTTTTTTATTCTCCATTTTCCCCCCATTCAGGGAGGTTCCCGAACTCCGCGCAATTTCTTATAGCTGTGACGCGGCCATCATGTTCCCCCCTCTAGCTCACTTTCAAAACCCCAAAAAACCCATTGTTAGCTTCCCTAGTTAGTTTTTCAGACTTCCCCTTTTTTGCTAGATTCGAGCCAGCAATCTGCCTTGTTATCATACGCTCTAGCTTTGAATAATGGCTCGTAGCGTTCTCTGCCACCTTGCTGTCGGTCCCCCCCTATTTTATTGCTCTTCTTTTTTCCCCCTTTCCCCCATTCCCCAAGTGAGTGAATGTCTCCTCGGCCGCGAAGCTTTCTTCTGGTGGGCGCATGTCTTTTTCCTCGAAAAGTTTGCGTTTTCCCTACCTAGGAATATGAGACCAAACCCCTTTTTTCGCCAGAACCCCCAACCATGAGATTTTTTCGTATGATTTCCGCCCCATTTTTCTCTTTTTTTTTCGGTAGAGGCGCTTTTCACATAATTTTGTTTCTTTCGCCTTTTTGTATAGAGTTTTAGGCTTTAAATGGAATACGCGCCCCTTTAAAGAGATCCCCCAGAGATCCCTGTGCTTGCCCCGCCTAGCAACTCCAGTTTCCGTCTTTTCTTCTCTGCCTCTAGAGCGGTGTCGATTCTCAAGACGTATCGTTATAAGAATTTGTTTTTCCCGTATCCTTAGTATCACTTTAGGATGCTGCCTTCCTTCTGGCGAGACGCTGAGCTCCCCCGTCGCAATGAAGAAAAGGTTCTTTTTTTATCTAGGTTCTTACTCCCCTTGCCGTGCTAATTCGAAGATGAGCTTCTTAACTTTTTTTTCCCACGCCCCGCAACGACACGATGGACCCCCCCCCCCGGGGCCGTACCCGGCGCTTGCTCTAGCCCACTCCGCCGCCTTTTTTGTCACCTTATGCACCTGCCCCCCTGCGCCCGTCCTCCCTGCCGGCATCATCTGTTCCCTTTGAGATTTAGAAACCCGCCCCTTTTTTTCCTGGGATCTGTTGCTTCGAGCAGCTACGCCCTTTTTTTTTTCCTCCCTGCTGATCGCTGCTTTCTTTTTTTTCGCGTGTTTTTTTTGACCACCTCCGCCGCTTTCTGGTTGCCCCGCCGGTTTCTGTTTGCGTTTACGTCCCCTTTGATTTCTTGAGTCGCTTTTTTGCATCCCTGTGTTGTTCCCTTTATTTTTTTTCTGCTGTTTTTTTCCTGTCTATCGACCTTCTTCATCGCGGCGGCACTCAGCTCGTTTTCGCAGGAAACTTCATTTGCTATCCGTGCTTGAAAGCTGAATGTGCGTCTTCCCCCGCCCCAAGACCCACTTTTTTGCAACGTTCCGTTGAGGTCACTCGATTGTGCAGGGAAAGAATCTTTTCCTGTTTAAAGCATCTCAATCATTTCAGGTTTGCCCCAATCGTGCCGGCTCTTGTTTCGTTTTACTAACTCCTCTTCACAGCAGTTTTTTTCCTCACTGAGTGCTGATGCCGGCCCGGCCTTTCCCCTTCGTTTCCCCTTGGTCACGCCTGCATTTTTCCTCGAGTGACGTTCCCCCCCGCCGCAGGTTCCTTTTGTCGTTTCCTGTGGACCTCTTCTTTTTTTTCCGACCGTTTTTCCCCCTTTTTACCCCCCGCGATATCTCTCTTGTCGGAGCGCCAGCCTACTTTTTGCCGGCGTCAGAATGGATCTTTTTTGGTCCTGCTTTGTTTGAATGTTTTTGGTCCTGTCCCCAGCCTTCGACTTCAAAAACAAGCGGTTTTCCAGCGTTTTTTTGAGCCAGCCTCTTCACCCGCGCTCTTGCGAGGTACGGTTCGCTCTCTATTCCAGCTCCCGATCCCCGACCTTTCCTCGCGCGCGAGCGCGGCCTTTTTTTTTTGATAGAGACGGACCCTTTTTTTCTCTCTCTACGGACCCCCCCGCGCTTTATCCGCGGACACACCGCCCCCCACGTCGGCGGTGCAGTGTCCGCCTCTTTCCATTGCTTTTTTTTTTGGAAAACTCTTCGCCCCTTGAAGGGACCCCTGTCTCTTTGCCCCCCCCGCGCTTCTGTGCTGAATCTTCCAGCTCCTCTTTGAAGCCGACTTCTGAGGGACCCCCTTTTTGTTCCCTGCATCAGGATCTCCCTTCCCTAAGCTGGCCGCACTACGAGTAGAGTCTCCTGGCCCTTTCCCCACTTAATGTATTGCTTCGTTTTCCCGGAGACGAGCTCAGTTCCATCGGTGTCTGCATGCACCATATGCCATTTCCCACCCCCCGTACCTCGGTGCGGCGTTCTTATGCGGGCCTTCGGTTTTTCATTCATTTTTTGAGAGGTCTGTGCTTTTTTTCCACTCCTCGGCCTACGTTCCCCCGTGCAGATGCAAAGTCGCCGGCGTTGAATTATTGTTCGAAGTTTTTGCCTTAAGCCCGCTTGCGTTTTTTTGCCGATCTTTGCTCTTGCCTTTCGCATATATAAGGTCCCCCTTTTCCTTCCCCCCTGAAGAACGGTGATGGTGAGATTTCTGCTAACGACTCTTTTCCATCTCATTCTTTCCCTCGAACAGGTCGAATCATTTTCCAGGCCGCCTCGATCGCCTCTCTCCGTTTTTCCCTCCCCTTTTAAGTCTTTTTTTTTAATGTTTGTTCTGCGATTCCAGATTACACGTATATTCTCCACGGTTAGGGCTGAGTGGCCAATTTTAAGAAAGCCCCAACCGAAGCCTTCGAGCAAAGTGAGCAGAATAGCAAAGCCCACGCGACGGTTTTCCTAGCCCTTGCCCGGAGTGACGCCGCAGCGTCGTCATAGCACACTGCTTTTAGCTTCCCTTTTTGCCGCTCGTATAGACCCCTGGTGACCAGCGCCCCGAATTTTTTTCCCTTTTTTTTTTTTTCGCCGATGCAGTATCCCGCCATCCCAGCTCCCTGTATATGTTTTTTTCCCCCCCCTCAAGACGAGGCGACGTTGCGATTGCCCCCGCAGTTTGTCCCACACTCCTTTTTTTAAGGGCGCGAAGCCCTTCCCTCTGGAATGCGGCCCCATCATTGGAGGCTCCTCCAGGAATTTTTTAAAGAGGGAGATCCCCCCCCACTTTTTTGTTTTGCTCGTTTACCCCCCATTCCTTTTTTCGGCTCCTCCTTGCAATCTGCCCGCGTCTTGTTTCAGATGAATTCTATTCCTCCTTTTTTTTTTTTTTTTTTTTTTTTTTTTTTTTTTTTTTTGTTTTGTGGTGGTCTTCCAGTGAAAGCGCCGTTTACCTTCTTTTTTCTTGAACCGGTTTTCCCTAACGTTTTTTTTCCTGCAGGTTGCCCGCAGGTCACCCCTTTTTCATAGGACGTTTCCCCCCCTTTAAAAAGATAATTGTATTTTTTTTGTTTCCTTTTTTTTCCTCGTTTCGCAGCGTGTTAGCGCCAGGCCCGCTGGCAATGCTCCCCATTCGCTCGACCCCCCTTCCGAGAGGCTTTTGTTGCAGCTTGTCCGGATAGAGCTGCGCTTTTTAAAGGTCTGGTAGAGGATATGATCTTAGAATAGAATCGTCAGAATTTTCTTTTTCTCTCGTTCGATTGAGTTTTTATTTTATACTCCCTCGACAAATAATATCAGACCCAAAGTCCTGTTTCTATTTTTGGAGATATGATTCCTAGTAACCACCCCCCTTTTTCCCCTGAGAGGAATAATATCTAGTGTGAGAAGTGGTAGCGAGTTTGCTAGATGATGCTCCCCCCTGCCCCACAGCTTAAGTTGCTCGGAAGCATCCCCGGATATAGTTGGTCCGTCGGCGACTGCGATTTTCCCAGCACCCCCTAGCCCAGCGCCCGACCCCCCCCCCCTCTCCGATCCTTTGTATAGATCGAAGTTTTTTTTTTGTTTTGCGTTTTTTCCCCCAAGGCTCGAGAGCGTTGCTGAGCCCTCCAGCCCCCATGTCCATCCGCAACTCTATGATATTTAAAGCTACTTTTTGCTGATGGCGGGGCCCCTCTCCGCTACATCGAGCCACCCACCTGATCGTTTAACCCAATGATTGTTGACAGTCGGAAGTTTTTTTGAACCCCCTTCTCTTTCCTCCTTCGAGTGGATGTTTTCCCATCGCCTGAGTTTTTCCCTTGCCGTCTTTGTCCTTCAGGGTCCTTTTTATTTCCTCCATTTCGCCAGAGCCTGGTCGTCAGTTGAGGTCCCCGACCGTTTGCCCCTTTGGTTAGTTCGACATTTTCTGCGTCCGTTTACTTTTCGTTCGACACCTGCACCCAACTCTTTTTCCCCCTTTTCAAGGGCCCCCCCCCCCACCACATGGTTCAACAGGCGGGTTTGCGATAAGGTCGGCGGTCACCCCCCCCTTACGGGCCTGCCAGCTCAAAGAATTTGCATCGTCGGCAGAGACACCCGCCCCGCGAAGGAGAAGATGTTTTTTGGAGCAAGCTGCCCCCTGTGTCTTTTTCCCATGTGTGGGCAGCTCCCCCCTGACTTGCCCGACCATTTTAAGGCTAATACTTGCAATGCGGCCAAGGGCGACCCAAGCAGAAGAGAAGGGCCCCCAACCCAGCGCAGCATTGCCGGCTTTCTGGACCACGACGGCTTACCGCCGGTCCATCTTCGGAGATTTTTGGTCCCTCCAGCCTAGGGAGAACCGCGACGCATGTCGAGACTTGTCCATGGTTTTCGTCCTAGTATGTTCTTTTTTTTTTTTTTTTCTTTTTTGTTTTTTGCAGGTGCAGCGTCCCTAGTGCACTTTCTTTTTTTTTTTTCAGGTTTAGATCCCCGTTCCCCCCTTTCGTCGAATCTTTTGATTGCGTCTGCCCCTTCTCCTCCTACCCGCAGGCGTGCTGCTTTGCCACTTGACGATGTGCCTCCTGATGTTTTTCCCCCTTTCTTTGTTTTCGAGGTCTTGCACAGACAGGACCACCGCTGCCTGAGCCGCTCCTAAACGACACTTTCCGTTGAATCATTCGCACTTTCCAGGCATGCATGGTCGTCCCTTTTTTTCTGCGATCCAGTAGTCCAGCCGACTGCAATGCGCGTTGCCCACTTTACGATGAACACCCAAATGTTATAGCCTTTGGGACCCCCCCCCCCTTTTGCCAGCGACCACCCCCAGCGTGCATAGCCCGCCTTTTCCCCCCACTCCCAAAGATTTTCTGCCACCCAGTGTTGGTTGCTTGCGTTAAGGCCTTTGCTCATTTCAGCGAGCCCCCCGTTGCTTTTCCACGCGCACCAGATGCTCCAGCTACTTTTCCGGGCCGGCCTCTCTTTTCCAGCCCCTGTTTTGTTATGGGGGCATTCTCTAGACTCTGAAGGTAGGTTTTTGTCCCGTGCACCCGTCATGTTGCTTTGGCCCACGTTACGGTTTTGATGCGTTGCAATGGAGGCCCGTTTTCCGATAGGAGCGGTCCGCCCTGTTTAGGGAGATTCTCTGCTCCCTCAAAAAAAACAATTTTGCCTGTATCTATCTCTTTTTCTTCTCTTTTTTTTTTTTGAGTGAATTTGCCCCTTTTTTTTGATCCTCTGAGCGCAGCGACCCCTCCTTTGTTTTTTTTTTTTTTTTCGCACTCGAATTTCCCTTCGTCCCTTTCCCCCCTGCCTGCTGTTTCGGGCTTCCGACTTTCGTCCTTTCCGACCCATTTCACCTGACTTTTTTTTGAGCAGTTTTCTACCGAGACCGCGGTCCTTGTTTCCCCCCCCGGCGGCTTTTTTCGCGTTTCTTATGTCTCCGTCGCTGCGGTGGTCCCATGTGTATCCGGTTTTTTTATTTTTAACCAGCGGTTTACATTGTGGACTTGAGCCTTTGGTTTCCCGAAGTGTTAGTTTTTTTGAGTGTTGCTTCAGTCTTTTTTTCCCCCTCCGCCCTTTTTTTACCTATTCTTTCGTTCCTTCTGCTTTGAGTTGTCCTTTGCTTCCCCCCTTTTTTTTCTTCGACATTGCTTGCGCTCCCTTCTTCGTCTGCGTTTCTTCGTTTCGTGTAGGTCCCTATTTGATCAGGTGTGTAGATGAGTCTCTTAATGATACCACCAGTTCCTTTCTTGCCGATCCGTTCGTCCAGCTTGTCCTTCCCTCCCCTTTCATGGTTTTATGAGGGCCCCACTCGCAAACTATGTTTCGCCTTCGTTAGACCTGGAAGTCTGCCATCTTTGCGTCGTCGGAGACCGTCTTTTTCCCTGCTAATCGAAGGCTTCGCGTTTTTTTTCACACCCTGATTAAAGTTCTATTCTTTCCGACTGGCCCCACGTTTACTACCGAGATCCGCCCCGTTTGTGCCGACCTGTTGTGATTTCATTGCTTGATTTTTTCCTTTTTTTGACCGCGGCGGCCGTCGTCATGGCCCCCCCTTGTTGGCTGTTGCTGTCTCTTAAGTTCCCACTTGTTTTGTTTTGCTCTGGTGCGCGTCGGGCATTCTTGTAAGAATATGAAATGTCTTCCGCTTAAAGAATACGTCCCCAGCTTTTTTTTCCCACCGCAGTGTTGAATGGTCTCACCTAAAGTGGAGCCCCTGAAAAGCAGGGCGGTTGAACCCTCCGGGCCTACGGACCTCCCTCTCCCTGTGTGTTTTTCCCCTGGTCTCGTGATGTGTCGTTGGCCGTGACCTGTGGCCGTGCGCTTCGACGGTCGAGGTACTTTGAGTACCCTTTTTTATGTGCAAGTTCCCGAATGATAGCCTGGCCGTCCTGCAGTTCCAATACCAACGTTTCTTTGCTCCCCCCGGTTTTACCTTTCTTCTCACCCGAAGGAGGGTTTGTCTTCGATCAACTGCGATAAGTATCCATCATTTGTCGCAGAAATTCCCTTTCAAGCCTTTCTTTTTTTTTCTCAAGCCCACTGCCTCACTTCCCCCAGAGTTTTTCGCGCCCCCCCCAACCTTTGCTGATTTACGCGAGCGTGCAACTTAGGACCCCCTTCCCCCCCCCCCGTAGAGTATCATTGATCGAGATTGTTTGAGGACGCGACTGATGGAGTTTCTGACGTTTTTTTTTTTTTTTCCCCCCCTCCCCCCGAACGGATAGGCAGTAAGTGCCCCTGAGTGGTTATAGCGAACGGTGCAGAAAGTACTTTCTCTTGTTTTTTAGGAGATTTTTCTAAAGACGAAGGAGCCCCCCCCATCCTGATGAAGTGATGAGCACAAGACCCCCCTTGTTCCCCCTCAGACTTCCCCACGTGGCGCGTGTTTGGCTCGTTTCGAATGCGCCCCCCCCCGCTGCCTTCAGGCCTTTTTCCCTCGCATTATCTCTTGCCCCCTCTTTTTTTCACGCTCCTCGCCGCGCAGATCCCCCTGCTTGCCTCGATTTGTTTGGTGAGTTTAGGTTTTCTCTTGCTGGGAGACACCGCTTTTTCTCCTCGGCGGACAGCTCGACACCTTTCTACTGTGCCCCGGTGCCGTTTTCCTCTCCCGCGGACGGAGTCCCCCCCTTTTTCCCTGACCCCTTTTATCATCTTAGTCACCTTTCTTTTTCCTTCTGTTGCTGCATTTCTTTCCCCACTTCGGTCGGGCCAACGGTGTTCCAGTTCCTTCATAAGGAGTTGATTTGTTATTTTTTTTTACCTGCGCGACTTTTTGCATCTGGGCTTCCTGCCGCGTTTTTCCCTCTTCATTTCGTTGCCCGCGTGTCGGTCAGGAGACATTTTTTTCCTTTCTCCAACTTAAATGTTCTGCACCGACATGAAGTCGCTGCTCCCTCGCCGTCGGCTTTTAGTGTTATACCTTTTTTTCACTGCGATTTTGTCGTTTTCTTTTCCCCGTCGTGCCTACTTGGTATAACCCCCTTGACGCACTGACGGTTTCCTTTTTATCCCCCCCGGCCCTAAGGCGTTTTTTTTGATTTTGTTTATCTTTGCTCGTGCTTATACTCCTGTCTTAGCGCCCTCCTTTGCCCCGCCCCCACGCGTGTGCTTCTTGTCCCGTGCCGTGCCGGCTTTGCATCCCATTCGCGTTTGAACTTGTTTTTTCCCGTCTCATAACGCCGTTGCGTGGCTTTTTTCTCAATCTACCTTTTCCCTCCCCATCACGGTGTGTGGTGTTTGATAACGCCCGCCCCATGCGATCCCCCTTGCCTTTCTCTGCTGATCGCCTTTTGCCTGTGGGTTGAACAAACACTGCGTTGGAAAATTGTACATAGGCAACCCTGCCCGGAGCTGTGCCCCCCTGCCCCCATCGGCCCCCACCCGACGCTTCATCACGTCGCTCCTGCGAGATCGCGTGGAGGAGTCGTTTTTCAGTTTTTTTTCTGCCCCCATCCCTTTGACCCCACGATCGCAACCCCCCTTTTGCTTTTTTCTTGTTACAATTGCCGCGTTATTGTTTTTTTCGAAAACCCGTCTGAAAAGTCCTGTCCGTAGACGTGCGACCATGAACGAATGAGTGTGTGAAGCCCATAACCCCCACAAGGTCATGGACCCCCCCCCGAATGCCCAAGACCGCCAACCCCCTTTTTAGAGAGATTGGACAGACCTGACCCCTTTTTTCTGAAATCAGCACCTTTCGACTCTTTTTTGGGGGAGCTTCTGGCACCCTTCCCCCCCCCCCGTCGATGCGGCATGCAGTCATTGATGTCGCCCGTAGCAATTTTTTTGCACTGGTCCCCCCTCCCCTTCTTCTTCAGCACATCCCACCTCCTTGCGGGTCTCTCCTTTGATGAAGAACTTTTTCTTCAATTGATGTACTGCACGTTCCCCCCTCGCCTAATGCTTGATGACTCCCTCTCAAGCGGCAACATTGCCCTTATCTTGAAATTGTCTCCCCATTAGGGCGGGTGCTTTTGGCAAGGGTTTTTGCCGCCCCTCCAGATTTGGGTCCTGTTGCCCGCGACGTGAGTTCAGAGCCCGGGTTTGTTTTTTCCCTGGCATCCCCTCCGCCCTCGGGTTAAACAGGCGCAGTTGAACCCCCAGTCCCTTGCCCTCCGAACTTTTTTTTTTTTTTTGTTTCTGTTCGGGACGAGTCGGCTGTTTGGATCGTGGCAAAAAAAGGTATCAGTATGACTTTTCCGATGCCGCTAGGGTTACGGTTTGGTTTTGTAGACCGTGTGCGCCTGCGTATGCGCCCATTAACGTTACTTTTTTTTTTTTTTTTTTGCCCGACATGCTAATTTGAGGCGTGGTAGCCCCCCTTTTCCCCAAACATTTCAGGGCTCTTCAGGCAGAGGTTTCGCTGATGATTCTTTTAAAGGGCGGATGGTTTATGACGGATGGATTTTTCTGTTGGGGGACGATAGAAGCCTAGTTAGAAATGAGTGGAGGTCTGCGATAGTTGCCGTCGTGATTGAACCCCCTCCCAGGATATTCTTTTTGAGATAGCCCCAGACGCACCACCAGAGTCCTCCCCTTTGAAGTCGTTCCCTTTTCAGTCTGCAGCAAGCCTTCTCCCCCAGCTCAAAGAGCCCTGCTGGACACCTCTTTTTTTCCCCACTGCTTGCCGGCGTTGGTGAACCAAACCCCCCCCCAACCCACGTGCGACCTTCTCTCGCTGGTTTTCCCCTCAGCCCCTGTATCCGCACCTTCTGTAGTTTTTTTTAATGTAGTTTTAGTTTTCATTTCTTTGGCCCGCTTTTGGCGCCCCCCCATAAGCTGCTTCCTGGAGAAATTTGTTTTGACAATGTTTTTCATGAAGCTGATACTCCCCCTTTTACTTTTCCCCCCTCCTCCCTCCAGTGGAAAAGACATCCCTTTTTTTTTTTTTTTTTCCCCCCACAACAACCCCTTTTTCCGTGACAGTCCTGCTGTTTCCTTGCCTCGTGTGCCGTTAAAGGTTTTGTGTTTCTTGCACGCACCCACCTCGCCCCGTCTGCCCCAGACCCTTAACATCACGGAACTTGAACACCACTTGACTCCCACGATTCCTTCCGACCCCTGGCGAGTGCATTTTTTCGCTTCCAGATAAAAGATCGACGAGACAGGGAGAACCCCCCCCCCTAAAAGGATCCTTTGTCTTGTCAGGGCGCTCCCAGTACCCCCGACCAGAGATGACATCTCCGGTTAGAGGATAGTTTTCCCTTCCTGTTTAATCCACATGAGAAGTGTCCACCTGAGGAATCTCATCGCAAGAAATGGCGAAGTCCGGTCCGCAAGAATCTCCCCTGCAGCCCCCGTGTTCCAGAAACCATTTCCGCGCGTTACGGTTTCCACGGTGTAATCAAGTGCCCTTTCCACTGATAGAATGTCTTTGCGCATGCTTTCCAGTCTTTGAGACATGAAAAGAGGACAGTATCATTTCGATTCAAGGAAAATGACCAGAACATCCACGCCAGCAGAAGCCCGTTTCTTAGAAGAATGGTAGGCTCACCTTTTAATTGAGTGGCAGTTTCATTTCTGAACTCACATGATGAGCCCCGGCCAAGTGGCCCTTGTTTGAGACTGGCTTGTTTAGCCCGCCAGTCGCACTGAACCGTGTCAACGCCGCAACTGTCCTCGTTTCTTTGACCTTTTGCAGCTTCCGCGGCGCCACCTTTTTAGGTTTTCTTTTCTGCCCCCTCCCCCAGAACACGTTTTTCAGTAGCAGCTGCCCATCGAATCTGCGGAGGAATTACAGTGTCGCACTTTTTTTGAAACCACCGCGCGAAGCCAGAGTTGAACGTTGACGCTGGGAACCCCGAGACCCGACCTTCAACTGGAGCTTTTTCTTCTTTTTTTTTGCTTCCCCCTGATCAGATTACGGATAACCCCCCCTCCACCTGCCCCCCAAGTCCGCCGGGAAAGTGCGACCGATCGGAACCAATGTCCTATGTCCCCTTTTGATCAAACAGCCATTCCCGACCACCCCCCCCCTCTCCCCCGCGCGCGACACGCCCAGATATTTTTTTTTTTTGTAACAGCCTTTGTTTATTTTTCCTTTTCCCCTGCCCCAGTCCCGTGCAGTCGGCGACGCTCCCAGTGTCCCCCCCCTCCCGTACGATGCGTGCTTTGGCGTTCCTTTTCCTGCAACCCCCCCGTCTGATCTTGATGACTGTCTAGAGTTCCCCCCAGCAGGCTCCTGTTTTTACAAGCAGGGCCTTTTTCGTCCCCCTTTCGTAAGGAGACACGGGCGAATTCACTAGGCCGCTTCTCCTCCCAAACTACCCCCCCTGGTAGCGGTGTTCACGATGCCTACCCCCACCCCCCCCCCTCTCCATACATATCATTTTAATAATAATTTTTTTTATAGATGCCATTATTTTTGAAGGAGAATACGAGCCGCTGGTATGCCCGCTAGCTCTTCGACACTCCGCCCCCCCCCCCCCCGATATTGATGCAATACCAGTTCCGTTAGTCCCCCCTTCTTAGGATTAAAAGATTTATTATTTCTCTTTTCCTTTTTTCCCCCATGCCCCAAATAAGAAGTGATTTACTTTTTCCCTCTTCCTCAGCCTGCGTTCTTTGATTCCTACTTTCCTTTTTTTTCTCTAAGCCATCCGCTGACGCCGGAATGGTTTTGCCTTTTTTTCCTTCTTTACCTGCGCAACCTTTGTGTTTTTCTCCCAACCCGGCCCAGGGCGTCCCCGAAAAAGAGAGCCAGGCCCTCCGTGGGGTAGTTTCCCCTTTTTGTGCGGCCGATAGAATTTTTCCATTTTTTCCTTTCCTAATTTTGCCATATAATTTCGCTGAAGAAGGATGGCAATTTTTTCTTTTAGTTTGCAATCTACTCGTTTGATTTCAACTTATTTGCCCCTCCCCCTACCCGGTTTTTTTTACCAACCTTCCGCCCCCCCAATTTGTCCCTTTCCCCTTAACTTGCAGATGGTTCCCCCCCCCCTGCCGAGTTGGTAGGTTAAAAAAATAGTCTTCATTCCCCCCTGATGGTAGGAGTATAGCTGACCGTTCCCCCGCAGATACTCTAGCTCCATCCCCTCGTAGCACCCATGCTTCCTTGGAAGCTCCCCTTCCCCTAGTGGTCGCAGAGTATCTTTGCTGGCCTCCCCTGCCAGATGTCTCAGCTGGTTTTTTTCGCGGCCCTTTTCGCTGATGAGTGCATCCCCTGCCTTTTAGAAGCAAATTTTTCACTTTCCGGAGCCTTTATCCCACCGCCACGGAAGCCCGCCCAACCTTTTGGTTCTCCCCCAGAGAAGGTCCTCTCCTTCGTCCTGAAGTTCCTTTTTTTTTCCTTGCTTGGATCGGGCAGTCCCCCAGTACGCATCCCACGGCACCCAATTCCCTTCCTAGGTCTATTTTCGTGTGTTCAGACCACGCTTTTTTGGCTTTTTTTCTTGCGCCGGGGGCCCTCCCTTGGCGTGCCCCCATGACTGCCCCCCTAGGCCCCGCCCTTTATTGATAGCGACTAGTTTTTTTTTGTACCGGCTGCCGTGCGCCTTGAACTTCGGTTTTTTTAAGTATTGACCGCCCCCCCCCCCTTCCGGGAGATGAGACCCCTGCACCCGCGCCCACCTCCCGCTGCACTCTTTCGTATGTTTTTTCCCTTGTCTCCTTTGTCTCGCATGGTCGCCCCCTTCCCTTCGGGCCTCGGACTTATACTTTTTGCTAGTCGCGTGGTCTGGGACTGCGCGATCTGTTCTTTTTTCCCCCTCGTGTTGCCCCGAGCGCGTGATTTTTCCTTCCCTTGCTGCAAACTGAGTCCCATCCCCCGCCCCTCCCCCTTTTTGACTTTCCGCGTTTTACTTAGGAGTACTTTGCCCCCCTTTGAAGGATTCGTCAGTTTTTAACGGTCCCCTAAAGTCCATTGTCCCCCTTCGAGGAAATGCGCCTTCCCTCCCCCCTGGATATGTTCCGAACACTCCTACTGCCTACCCCTTTCGATGCGCGCATGTGTTTTCGCCTCCGCTGGCCTAATCCTTGTTATTCCGCATGTTGACAAAAGCATGATCGATACTTGCTGAGTGCGCTGTTCCGTTGCACTTCATGTGCTTGCATCGAGAACCTCCCCGGTCCCCGACCCGTCACTAGATGAACGAAGTTTTTTTTCCTTTTTGATGCTAATAGCGCGCCATCTGCTGCTCGTTTTATCCAGTTAGTGTGAGGCTTCTCGGCATGGAGGAGAAACGAGCCAGCTTTTTCTTCCCCCCTGAGGACCCCAAAGCAATCGAATTCTCGTGTTTTGCAAAAAGTTACGAAGAGTTCGTGCGCCCTTCTCCAATGTTCTGGCGGCCCTAGAGAATTACTTTACACTTTTTTTTCCCTCCCCCTGACCAACCCACTCTTATAAACTTCCATGCCCTTCCGTCGCTCCCTAGCTTGTGCACTCCTCCTCTTAAATGGTTATCGGTGACCCCACCCCCCCCCAGGAAGAGTGTCTCTTAAAGTTCCAAAACGTTTTCTCCGCCCCTTTCCTCCCACCTTCTTTGTCCCCCTTTTTTACCTGCGAAGGCGGCGAGGGTCCACCCCCCTGCCCGCCACGCCCTGAATGTGTACCTTTCTCCCCCGTGGACACTGACGTTCTGGCTTTGAATTTTAAGGGACAAAACCTTTCCTACCACTTAGTGGTTTTTTACCGGGACCGATTTACTTGCCCAATTCAGTGACATCCTCGTCTCCCCGTCCCAGAACCTCGTTAGGAAAGTATTGAGTTTTTTTTTTTTTTTTTCCCCTAAGCAAAACTCAATTACTTCCATTTTTTCTTTGTTTTTCCTTACGGAGGGAACGGACACCAGCCGATCGTCTTCTTGCTTTCTGAACCGGACATTGGTGTCTTTACGACGCCATAAGAACTGAATTTTAGCTGATTGCTTAGTTTGACAACCCACCTTGTGCTTCCCCATCTTGCCGACATGTTGTAGTGGACTTTTTTTTCTTCCCTTAATCCCCCCTTAACTTCACGTAGCTCTTGGTCCGGTTCGATGCCCCCCTATGTAAAGGCCCCCCCGATTTTCTTGGAGGAACTCATGCTCTCTGTAGAAAAACCTCCCGAGCTATCTTCGCGTGGACCCAAGCGTGAACGAACATTTGGCTTCGGCCCCTTCCTTCACCGCCGGCTGCATTCGCCCATTGTGTGTTTGCGTCCTTTTTTTTTACCTCGACGCTTCCATTCGCGTCTCCCCTCGCCGCCTGTTGTCTTTTTACTGCATCTCCTCTTCTCAGTGTTTGTTGAGCATCTTCCCTTGACCATCCCCCCCCCCCCCGATTTGCTTTTTGCATTTTCGGTCGTCCGTGAAAAAAACTTTCTTTACACGAACAATGCGCCGATTGTAGAGAACGGACTTTTTCCGATCGCCCACCCCCCCGCTTTCTCAGGGCCTATGTCCCCGATAATCTATGTGGTGAGCCCCGCCCTCTTTTCTCCACCGCTCGCCACCCCTTGGTTTTTCTTCCTGTTTTTTTTTTTTATTCTAGTGACACCCCCCTTTTCCCAGCGGCACTTTTTTCCCCCTTGTGTTATTGGTCTGTCATCACCGTTTGCAAGAAGTCCCCCCCCTAATTCCTTTACCCGGATTGGCCCAGCACCCCCGAGCACGCCTTGCCCCGTCTGACCGCCCCAGCCCCTTTTCCAGCACGCCGGATTTACCCTTGGCGATTTCTTTCCGCCTTAACCGCGCCCTCATCCCCCTTTGCCGATACTTGCGTTTCCAAGGAACGCTCCCCCCGTGTCTCACCGCAGCGGCTCTTTTCTGATCTCGCTCCTTTTTTTTTTTATTATTTTCCCCTATTGCCGAAGTCCCCCCCCGCCAGCCCTATTCCAGACGTGCTTCAGACAGCCCCCCCCTTGCATTTTTTTTTTTACTTTTCAGGTATTCCCCCTTTTCCATGGTCCCAGGCAGGTGTCTCTCTCCGAGGCCGGTTACCCCCCCCCCCCCCCCCTGACAACACTCCTCAACGTCTTTTTTAGAGTCCGCTTCGGGATGTTGTGTTCTTTCCGCCTCCATCCCCCCCTTTTCCCCCTCTTGTTTCCCCCCCCCCCCCTCCCGCCTCATCCCAAGGTACTTTTCCGTTTTCGTTCCCTTCAAGGCGCGCTGACTTTTTTGGCGCTTTTTTTCCCCGTTGGATTTTGTTTTTCTGCTTCGAGTTTGGATCCATCGAGGGATTTTGTCAAGCCCCTTCCCTTCCTATGAAGCTTTTTCGGTCCTTTGACCAGCCCAACGAGCCCCTCCCATGTGTTGTCCGTTTAACAAGGAGAATGTGTATTTTTGCGTCAAACCTGGGTTTTTTTTTTTTCTGTCGCCATGAAGTATTAGGGGTTTTTCCCGGCCCCTCCCCCATGAGACCCCACCTCCTCCAGTTCGGGCTTGGAATTAGTCCCCTTTTTTCAACTTTCCGCGTACTTCCTCTTTCCTTCCACCCCACTCCCATCACGCGGCTCCTCCCCCCTTTTTCCTCATTTTTGCCTGAAGGGAAGTTGGTTTTCCCTTCCACCCAAACAAAAACTTGCCGATGCATTTTTTTGCCCTCCCCCTGAGAGGCCCCCCATTTTCCTGACCCCATAGTCCTCGACACGATTGAGTCGACCTCCTCCTTATTGTGATGCTTTTTTTTTTTCCCCCCGCGTATTTCGTTTAGGCAATTTTTTTCTCCGACACGTCTGCTATTTCCTCCTTTCCGCGTTTTCACCTTTCGAATCTTTCCTATTAGAAGTTCCCTTGACCCGTTCCGCAGAGCAAGACGGGTTTTCTGCTTCTGCCTTTCCGATTTGCACACTCACACCCCCCTCGCGTTGCCCTCTTGTCAGGACTCCTCGCGCCGTTTTACCGTGCGTCGTCCTAAGGAGGTCCCCTGGTCTCTTCTCTGACTTTTTTGCCAGAAATACCACGCTCCGTCCTTTTTTACTGACGTCAACCCCCCCCAGTGGAACCTCGATGCCGGTGAGAAGTCCGGAGTTTTTGTGTCCCCCCCCCCCCGATTGCACAGATACCACCTCCTGTTTCGCAGGCCAGCGTGTTGTCCACCTCCCCAACCTGAAGTTCAGCCGTATCTGCAGGCCTTCTCACCCCCCCTCCCCTTTGCCTCAATGCCGGCACTGTTTTTTTTTTTTACACTTTTTCCCTTTTTTTTTGCGTTTCCGTGCGGTCGACGCGGTTTGCCCGATCCACAAGATGACTTTGCCTTCTGCTTTTCCCTCCCGTTCACGCAGCCTTTCATCCGGTTTTACGCGCGGCACCCCCCTCCCTGTCCTAAGGCCTGTTTATTAGGTGTGAGGAGGACCTTTTTTCTCTTTTTTTTCCGTGTGAGGCAGACGTTTTTCACCCTTTTTTTCCCTTTTTTTGGCAGGAGTCCCACGAGCGACACATTCCCCGCTGCCTTGAGCTTTTGCTTCACTGGTCCAGTTTTTTTTCCTCCCGGCTCTCCTAGGCTATCCCCCAGAAGTCCCGACTCCCTTTTTGCTGGCCCCATTTTCTCGATCGGCGATGGAGTCGATCTTTTTTTTTCTCGAGACCCCACTGTCGTCTCCCATGCCCCCCCACGCCAATGGTGTGAGAACCCCGCTCCTCCATGGGACCAGCATTGCAGAAGTTTGCTAGTCCGATCCCCCTTGACCGCGCCCCCCCCGCGAGCAAGCCGCCGCCAATTTTTTTTTTTCCCTTTCAAAAAATCTTTGAACGTTTGAAAACGGACCTCCCCCCCCCCCCCGACCCACCCCAAGTTGTTGTTTCCAGTTTTCCCTCTCTATTTGACAATCCAGAGATTGTGGGGGCGACACCCAAGCGGGGTTTTTGCTGCGATTCCCCCGTCACCGGCGGAAGTTTGTTTTCCCGCTCCCAAAACGAGCCTCCGCCCGGGTTCCACCTTCGGCCCTCTGATATTAGCACCGTCTTTTTTGAGAATGTTCCTTAGTCCGAAGAGAGTCACTTTTTGTATCCGACCATCTTTTGAAGCCCGAGATGCTTCCCCACCGTGGGCCGATGTCTCGAGGTTTGGCAGCGTAGAGTGCTGCCCTGCTCGTCCCTTTCTCAACCCAAAAACCAAAAAACCAATGGGCCCCTCCCTACCCTCGTTGTTGTTTGGTGCGAAGATTCCTTTTGATTTTTTTTTTTTTTTTTTTTTTTTTCTTCTCTCACGCTGGTCCTTAGCTTCGCTATCTCATCGCTTGCTCCCCTTCCTTTATAGACCCTTCGGGCGAAACTCTTTCCCGGTCCTTTCCGCAAGACCTTTTGGTGCTCGATCTCCGGCCCCCCCCCGCGGTTGCTTGGCGGTTGTCTTTTGGTGGTGGGGAGAGTACTGATCCCCCCTCCTTTTTGCCTCCCTTTTCCTTTGATATGGAATCACCTGCGCCCAACTTTTTTCCCCGGTACCTCCTTTTTTTTTTTTTTGTTCGTCGGCGTGTTTCGGTGGAGTGCTCTTCTTAACCTTTCCTTTTTTTTTTTCTTTTGTTCAGATCTCTGCCTTTTTCGGTCTTTCCGTGCGATGGTCTACTTGATAGGGGTCTTCGGCCATGAGCCTGTCTTCGTTTTTCCGTTCTTCTTTTTTAGGGAACATCTGCTCCGGGTCCTTCTCGCTCTCAAGAAGCTCTTCCTTATCTTTTTTTTTCCTCGTTCCCTTTCTGGCTTGCTTGAGACTTTCTCCCTCTTTTTTCCATGGAGCTGTCTTTGTAGCGTTTCTTCTTCGTGCGGTAGGAGGACTTATTTTTTCTTCGTCCTTTCCCCTTTTGTCGCGCCCTTCTACACGGGTGCCTGACTACCCTCTTTCCGTCCCTGTGACCGGCCGTTGGCCTTTTCTGTTCAGCCTGCGACCCGTGTCGACCCTGCTCGTCGCCCTCAAGACCCCTCCCATGACCCCGGCATTTTCCTGTTTCCCTTGCCCCAGAACGGATTGCCTTTTTTTCCTGTCGGTTTTTTTTCTGGCGGCTGTTGGCCGCTCTCCAGCTCGGCGTCCGTTTCTCCCCCGCGGTGCAACACTTGTTCGATAACGGAGTTTGTCCCTTTTGCCTCCGGGCCGTGGTGTTTTGACCCGCGATTCGAACCCCGATTTCTGGTTGTTTTCCCTCCCGGTCAGACTGTGCTTTATTTCCTTGATTTCTTTCAGTAGACCTTCTCTCCCTCCGTTCCGGGGGGTCGTTTTCGTTTCTAAATTCCCTTTTCTTGCCGGCACGTTGATTGGGCCCCGTGGCCCCTTGACACCAGAGGTCTCCCCCCCCAACCGCTTTGGCGAAAACGTCGTTTTCCACTCTTTGAGGTCATATTCTAGTTTCACGTTCAAAGGGATCTTCTCAATTTGTTTTGTCCCCGTCTTGGCTGAATCTCCGGTTGTATTGCCCTTCCATCCTTTTTCAATCCACTACTTTTTTTCAGCTACAAGCTTCGAATTTTTTTTTCCTTTGGGGAAAAATTGTTTTTTTTTGTTCCCATTTCCACCTTAATTTTTCCCCTGCCTCCTGAACCCTTTCATGAGTTGATTTTTTTTTTGCGGTGATTCTTGTCCTGTTCTTTTTTATGCAGCTTCGGCAGGAAAGTTTTCAAGTCTCTCTAGGTCTGGATTTAGCTCCTCCCTTTCTACCTTTTGGTTCTGCGGGGCGCTCTTTTCGCAGGGGTTTCGCTTTTTGTTGTAACCCCCTTCGAAAAAAGAAATTCGTTCCCCCCCAGGTGGCGCGTTGCTTTAGTTCTGCCCCTTGCACTCGCTTCGCCGCCGGATCCACTCTCTCTATTTTTCCCAATCACGATCCAGAAAAAGAATTAATGTCCCTCCGCATCTCCTCTCTTTTCCCCTGGTCCCCGCAAGGAAGGGTTTTCCCTAGCTTTTCCCCCCCCTCGGTGCTCCGGGGGCGGACACTGATCGAACGGATCTTACCCCGCGGGGTTTGGTGAGTTTGTGTCCAATGCGGCGGGGCCAATGAATGGACAGACCCGAATCTTTCCTCCTGTCATTTGCCATGCGATTTTGGCCTTTTTAAGTCCCCCCCTGTTTCTTTTGTGGGACGGCCCTTTCAGATTCTCTCTTTATTCACTTGAGTCGCCCTCCGCCTTTTTAATTTCTTCACGTCTTTTCATTCCCTTTCACGCGCTAAAGCAATGCATGCTTCCTCCTTTTTTTCGGGATTTGCGCCCCATGTTCGCCACTTATCTGTATTTTGTTAACCCGGTCCCTGGGTAGCCATTTCCCGAAGGTAGTTTCTTTGTTAGTGCTTCCCCCTCCCCTTCTTGCTCCTATGGTCGTGTCCTCCCCTAACACGGTCGGTTTGGAAGTTTGGGCATGCTTGGGTTTTCTACGCATAACACCCTGAATCTTTGGTGGCGATGCTCTTCTGCTTTTGGTCCACCGCATCGTTCGAGTCGCTTAGAACCATTGTCTGTGGAGTCGACTGGCTTTTCGTCATTTTTTTCGACGTTGACCCACCTGCTCCCTCCGTCTCATCCCTTTTCCGCGTCGGTTGTTTGCTCGTTTGTCTTCTCCTTCCTTTTTTTAATAATACTTCCCCCGTTTTTTTTTTTGTCAGAAGAATGCGCTTTTCCCCCTCTTCCCCCCCTTTCTTCCGCCGGGAACTGTTTTTGGCCGCGTGCACCGCCTTGACCGGAATAAATGGGCTAAACTCAGGGCCCCCCCCTGCGATTCGCCAACCACCCACCGTCTTTCAGTTGTGTTCTCTTCGAGGAAGATGTCTTTTGCCTCATTTCGCGCCCTGATCGCCCCCCAAAAGGAGGGGCTTTTTTTTTTCCTATTTTTTCCTGAACCCACACTTCTCCCTTCTGGACCTTTTCCCTTTTCCCCTTATTGGAGGGTATTTATCCCCAAGAGAGTATCCCTTGTTTACCCATGAGGTTGACTCCCTTCCATCAACTTTCTTCGTTTTTGACGCCCCCCTTTCCTTTGAATCTCCCGAACTCTTTTCTTCGAGTTTTTCTTCTTTGAGGCCTGACCGGGAGTCCCCCACATGTCCAGTAAGTGAGAGCTTGCATTTAAGCGGAAACCCCAACTTTTCCTTACCTCATCCCCTGGCGGGCTTCTCAGTACCAGCTTTAATGATGTTTCATTATTCCAATTCTTAAATGGTCAGGCCTCCCCCCTCTTATGCAAAGCCGAGCTACCTCCCCCCTATCTTTGCATTGCCTTTCGAGAAGGGATTTACAACTTCTCCTTTTGGGCAATTTTTGCGGTTTGCCCGGCCCCCCCCGGCGCCAATGATATTGGATTACCCCCTCCCTGAGAACCCCAATTTTTAGCTTTTTTTTATCTTGTCTCAGGGGTGCCAGCGTGTAAAACAGCTCTTGAGAACAATTAAAGGACTGAAGCCCTGTCTCTCTTCTCTCTCGGAAGTCTTGGATTATGAGTGGAACGGGTCGAGATTTGCCAAGGAGGCTTCGTGTCTTTGAGAGGTGAGCTCCCCACTTTCCCCCCCCTTTCTGAAACTGGTTGCCGACGTCTGGAGGAGGGGGTGTTTCTTTTCACACCAGCAGGCGCACGCGGCATGCGTCTTCTGAGATTATTTTTTGCGTGATTGAACACTCCTCCTGGATGATATGACCCCGCCCCTCGGCTCATGTGCCCTTCTGGTTAGAGCTGCAATATTCCCCCAGTTAAATTTTCCCCCTACCCCACTCTGTTCCTCCCCCACCCTTTTCCTCTATAAATTTGTGTTTGATCGGCGTGGAACAACTTTTTATTGTTCCTCTCTTCTGAACCCCACATCCCCCCTCCAGGAACCTGTCCTTCTCGTTCTGGTTTTTTTTCTTGTTTTCTTGCGTTTTCCCCAATAGCCGGCGATTTCCATTTCTCGCAAGTCCAATCTTAAGATTTGCCGTTGAACTATTTTTCCCCCTCTGACAGACTCCCACTCCCCTTTTGCAATTTTTTTTCATAATGCGTTTGTTTTTTGCACTCTGCTCCGGGGAATGTGACACCCCAAACCCTTTCTCCTTCGTAACCCCCCATGTAATGAACCGGGATCCGTACCGTTTTCTGGAAGCTTTATTTCTCCGCAAGGAGTCTTTGCGAGAGTAGGATTTGGCAACTTCACCCAGCAGAAGAGAACAGTTGTGTCTCCACCCCCCCACCCCCCTTTTTTTCCCAACACGAGGCGTGCCGCATTTCTTTAACCAACCGCTGGCAGATACCAAACAGTCCCCCTTTCTTTTTATGACGGCAGACCCCCCCCGTGACACTTTGTTTTTTCCCGCGTAGAAAGAATTGCTTGGGCCTATAGAACCAGCCCCGATTTTCGGCCATTTTTTTTTTCACTTGATCCTCCGTCACCAGGAGGACTCTCAGGCTTTTTTTTTAATTACTTGTCCTCTCCAGCATGATTCCGCTTTCTTTTCGTTCCCAGAAGATTTTCTTTTTTCCTCCTTTTTTTTTTTTTTCCTAGGCCAAATAACCCCCAGGTTTGGTCCATGTCCGGCCGGGTCGGATACCAGGGCGGGCCTCGTAGTTCGGGCCCTCCTTTTTCTCAGTTTTCCTCTCCTCAGACTCAGGAGTAGCTGTATTTACGCCTATCTTTTCTGATGCGGGGGACGGCCTCGCTTCCCCCCAAAGCTTGAGAGATGAACCACCCTCTGCCCTCCCCTTCCTGACTTTTTCAGCTGACCCCTGGGCGGATCGTTTCTGCTTTAGCAGTTTTTGAGCAAACCCCCCCCTCTTCCTCAGGAAAGAGCCTGATTTTTTTCCCTTCCCCCCAAAGACTTTTCCCGGTTTCGAACACAGCGTCAAGCCAGGTATCATTTAATACCCCTCTTCATCTGGATTGTAAAGATCCCGTACCATTTTTTCCACCCCCCTTTTCCCCTTCCCCCCCAGCCCGCCTCAAAGGCTAATTTTCGCACCAACCCTCCTTTTGTAAAAAAGATCGCCTAACCCCCCCCCCTACTCCGGCGCAGATAGACACCTCACCTTCTTTTTTTAGGATCCCCCCGCCCCAGCGGGTTTCGCCAGGGATTCAACTGCCTTTTCCCCCTTTCCCCTCGCACGAACTACCCTGACCGAGAACCCCTGATTCCTCTCCCAAGTTCCCCGAGTCTGGGCCGAGGATAGCACCCCACGGTTTTTTTCTCCCCTTTGCGGGTTAAGGTCCTGTTCGTCCCAGAGTTTTTGGGTATCGGACAGACCAGTCCCTGGATTTCGAGCCCGACTCTTTCAAATTCTCAAGGATGTCTTTTCTTCTCTTTTTGACCTGAGTTTCGGGACAGTCCGTACTCTAATTCTCTCATTCCACAACAAA
>Ga0179593_1524208_pt1 | contig 29578 bp, 41 predicted proteins | sample CZODoug2_1_08_16_FD_185931 | JGI IMG/M metagenome (GOLD analysis project Ga0179593, IMG submission 185931) | Vadose zone soil fungal communities from Angelo Coast Range Reserve, California, USA - CZODoug2_1_08_16fungal (PacBio error correction) | ecosystem: Environmental > Terrestrial > Soil >... | reverse complement strand
TCCTTATGACTCTCCTAGACCTTTCCTCGGCTCTAGAGCACTCAGGCCTGGACTTTTTCCGATGTTACATCCGCACCCCTCATGGGTTTTCGTGCTTTCCCAATAACTTTCGAGACTTTTTCAGCGTCCTGCGACTTTTTGCCTTCCAGGACTTTTTACCTACGCTCCCCCCTCCCAGTCCTGACGCGTTCTTTATTACCCTGACTCCCTACCGCCTCCCCTCTTTGGCCAAACCTCCTTCTCACCTTTTCTCACCTTCCTTCAATTGAGCTTAGCTTTCACCTTCTTTAGCTTGACAGATTTCCCTATGAGAATCACACCTCTCCTCGGCGTTCCCCTTGTCCCTTTTGGTCCGCCTTCTCTGTAGTGGCCCACTGGTTCCAACAACTCTTTTTTTCGGGCTTATTTTCAATCGTTCCTTTTTTGCTTTTTAGGGGAGCTTGTGGTTCCCTCGTTTGTAAGTTTTGGATTTTAGTTTCTTACTTTTTTGTTGGATTCCTTTCCCTACCCCGTCTTTTGTTGTTCGGGCCTACGCGCTCGCCTGACCCCTCAACCCTCGACTCTGGCTGTTTCTCCTGGTTTCTCTTTTGAAGCCGCCTTTCTTCCGCGGCCTCATGGCGTTCACAACCTTTTTTTTTCTTGTTGCCACTTCTCCTTTAGACTGCTCCCCCTGACAAATCTTCTCCACGGGTGGCGTCTTCTCCTTTTGACCCAGAGCATTCGCAATAGTCCCAGAGCCTTTCCCGCGGAGTTTCACAGACTTTCTCCTTTTTATTTGTTCCCCCGGTTTTTTCCAGCCTCCGCCACTCCTCCTTCGTAGAATGACGAAATTTCATCCTCTCTTGTCTTTTTTGCGGAGGTTATCCTTTCTTTTTCCCTCTCTTCCTTTTTAAAGTCCCTTCCCGGTACTTCCCCCCAAAGTTTTTGCATAGTGGCTGTGCCGAGTCCGTGTGTATCTTTCCTTTTTTTCCCGGAGTCCCCCCCCTCCGCACGGAATATCAGACTTCGTTTATGTTATTTTTACCGTTCTTTTTTTCAGATGTTTTGGTGCTTCCGAGCTTTCTCCCCATAGCAATCGCCGACTCGAAACTTTTATATTTTTCTTCCCGGCTGACCCTGGCGTTAGCCGTCTTTCAGTCCTTGGGAATTTTTTCGCAAAACGACCCTTTTGAATTCAAAATGGGTCTCGATTTGTATCTGATCCTTACCGACTCCCCTCTTTCGTTTAGGAGAGACTGCTCGACTCGCTCTCAGTCAGGAATTTCCAACCTTCCTGGATTCATTCTTGACGATTTCTTTCTTCCTTTCTGGCCATGTATGTGTCTCACAATCTGTGGCGACTAATTTCCAACTTTTACCGTTCCTTTCCGAGCCTTTTTGTGTCATCCTTACTGAGTACGCTACTGGTTCTAGACAGCTTTTTCGGGTGAGTATTCCGTTTGGAGTCTTTTTGGTAGTTTTTCCCCCCCTCCTTTTGATAGTCCCTCGTTTTCCCTTTTTTAAATCCTTTTTCTATTTCTCTGAAGGTCACGCCATGGCTTTGACCTTCCTTTAGCCTTTTCCCGTCCGCTTCCCCCTTCCAAGCGAGGTTTCTTTTCACTTTCGAGCCCTGACGGTTCCCCTTGACCCCCCTTCCCTGCGTTTTCCTTCGCTGTCCTCTTTGGCTTTTCTACGAGCTTCAGCCGTGTCTGACCTCTCTCACCTGCGCATGGATTTATTACTCTATCTCGCCTCAAGTTTGTTATTTATTCTCTTTGCGCTCCCGCTGTTTGTTACCAGCTTAAATAGAATTAATTTTTTTTTAGGCTCGCGATTCCTTTCCTCGCCCCCAGATTTCTTTCTGGGGTCTTTTGCCTCGAAGTCATTTGTTTCTTTGTGCATTAGTGTGCCTTTTATTCCGCGAACCTCTTTACGTTCTTTGAATTTCGTTTCTCTTCTCGCTCGCGCTTTACCCGGCGCCAATCGTAAGCGTCTTCCGGTCACGCACCCCCAGATTCTGCCTCTTCCCCCATTCCCTTCCCTGGAACCTGCGTATGATTGGACTATCCAGATTTGGTCACTTTTTTTTTTTTTTTTTTCTGAGGAGTTCTCCGTACGAGAGTTTTCCCCTCCCTTTCTCCTTCTCGGTCCCCCCCTCAAGCTATTCCCTTTCCGTCCCTTTCAAGTCTCCCACCAACCACACATAGCTCGTAGTTTCCCTTCTCTACTTGGTCTTTCCCTCAGACTCCTTTCCAGGTTCTTTGTTCTTTTTTTCTAAAACTCCTTGATGGCACGAAGGTTGCGGTGCCTTTGAGCGTCTCAAATTTCCCTTTCTGTCCCCCATTTTTTTTTCTTCAGGAGGGCTCGCTTTTTCGGGAACCTGTTTCTCCCTCAGATAGGTTTTTTTGAACGTTCCTTCCTTTTCGTGTTGTGACATACGCGTCTCGAATTTTCCTTACAATCCCTTTGATGCGGGTATCTGAGAGACGTGACGGGATGTTTTTCTTTCCCCCTCGGAGCGGCGCCTTGCGATTTCTCTTGATCCCTGATTCCTCCCTCTTTCTTTTACTAATTGACATTCCCCAGACCCCACTTTCTTTTGGCCGATAAGATCTTTTTTTCTTTCACTTTCTCGGGACCTCTCTCTCCCTCTATCACGTCCTCTTTGGCGTCGCGTTTTGGCTTTTTAACATTGATGCTAAAGGTCCTCGGATGGAGAGTTACACCAACTCTCGTCTCCCTTTTTTCTTCGAGGAATTCAATTTCTCTCTAGTTCGTCCTTTCTCGTGATTTCTCTTCTTTTACGCCTAACTCATATGTCCGTTCATCATTTTAAGTCTCCGCTCACCTATGTTTTTTCTTTTTGCAGCATTTTCTCTTTCTCGCTGATTCTTTCAAACTCCTCCCCCCAAGTTTCTCTTTGTCTTCAAGTTCTTTTCTTACAAGATTTTCTTTATAGTACTTTTTTTTCGACTTTTGATAGTGAGCATCCACCTCCTCGAAGAACCTCCGGTATCTTCTTTCCCGGATACCCCCTTTTAATCTCTTGATTTCTTCGTGGTTTTACCTGACATTCTTTTTCGAGTTTTTATTTCTCCATTCTTCCCCCAGTTTTCGACATCGCGTTTGACTTTACCAGTCTTCCGGGATCTTATAGCACCCCTCGTCAGTACTTGAGAACTCCCCTTTTTTTGACAAACTAATCCATCCCGATTAGTTCCAATTTCGGACCCCCCTTTTGTCCACCCCCCAAGAATTTTCTGACTGGCAGATCTTGTCGAAGTAAGGAAATTTTTTTTTTTGGGACGGTTTAATTGTGTCCCCTTTCTCGAACCTTTTCCTCGTTTCTTTGAACGCGGCCGAATATCTTTTTTTCTTTTTGAGCCTCCCCTATTACTTTTCGTTGCGCAGAATTTTATCCCACTCTTCCTCCTTTCTGTGACTCTTTAAACACAGCCTCGTTTTTGCCTGCTTCGTTATTTTTGCGTCTCCCCTTTTCCAGGGACCGTTTTTTTACAGTCTTTTTTCCTGCCTCGTTCATCCCAAGATTTCGCGTTTTTTTGGCGTTTTATTTTGGCTCCTTGGCACCCTTGCCCGATCTCTTCATCCCGCAGCTTCTTGTGGCTCCTGGAACACGTTATCCGCAGAACTCTCGTTTTTTCAGCTGTGGATCCCCTATATTCCGTTCTTTTTTTTCCGGGTTCTTTATAGTTCTTCCATTGTCCCCCTCTTCTTGATAGTATACGACCTCCCTATCTAGCTTTTTCTTGGCAATCTCCTCCCTTTTTGAGTTTTTTTCTGGATCAGTTGTTCCCTGATGACCCTTCGACTACATATTTCTCTTGTATAAGTTGATTTCCAACCTCTCGGTTTTTCCCCTCGGTGACCAATTTTCCCTCGTTTCCCTTTTTCCCAGCCCGCGCCGGTCGAATTTTTAGGTCCTTTCTGTGGCTGCTTCCTCTTCTTCTTCTATTTTCCGTGAGCTCGGCTTTTTAGGCCATGTGCCGCTGTCTTCGAAAGTTTTTACTCCTGATTACCTTGTTTACTTCCCCCCCTGGACCCTTTTGACCGAGTGTGTTTCCTATGTCCTCGCCCTTTCCTCCTCAGATCCTTCCTTTCCGTACGCCTTCGCTTTGGCTTTTTTTTTTTAGCTCGTTACGACAGTCGTCATCTTTTAAGTCTCCTCCCCAGTCCTTTTTTCTCCCCTTTTTTTGGACTTCTCTAGTACGAGTATGGCAAGGTAGTCTTTTAACACCCCTTTTTTGTTCTTCCCCCCTTCTACCCTTTTCCCCCACTTTCAGACATCTTCGGGGCGGATGTTGAACGATTCTTTTCATTCCCGTTTTGTTCTTCCTCATGTCCCTCCTTCTTTTCAGCTTTTCACTTCATTTCCCCGCTGGTTTTTAACTCTACAGAGAAAGGGTTTTACCGTGCACTTTTCTTTTTCCCTCGCTCGTTTCAAGTTCCACCTTTCCCTATCTTGGTATTCCTTTCCGGAGAATTTTTGTGGAGACCTGTTTTCGATCCTCTTTTTGGTGTTCCCTTCCGCTTCTTTAGAACCCCCTTCCGTGCCCTCCGTTTTCAATTTGCCCAAACTACCTTACTATGAACTCCCACGACACCTCTTTGCTTTTTTTTTCGTTTTCAGGGTCTTCCACCATTTTTTTTGGAACTTGGCCGAGGAAGCTTCCTGTTGAGATTTTTTTTCCTTGTACTTTCTCCTCCGTCTTCTTTTTTTCTCCCCCCTTCCTCTTTTTCGAGAAACTGGACCCCCCCCTTTCTGATATAGTCCTTTTTGCGCTTTTCTGTGATGGTCAACTTCTAAACCTTTTTCCTCCTTTAGCCCTCTGTTCTCGTTGCTTGTACGCTTTTTTTTTAGTGCCTTCCTTATTTGGTCTGGTTTCCGGCCTTTTGCCGATCCCCCTCTCTCAATTTACCTCTCTTTTTTTCCATCCCCCCTGCTGACTTCCGTTCTTCCTTCGATGGCCCCCCAACTGCGGCAGAAGGAAGCTTCGGTTTTTCCTCCCCTTTCAGTCAGCGGTCTTTTTCCGCTTCCCTTTTTGGCATTTTGGTTCCATTGTTTTGAGCGGTCCCGTTTGCCTCCCCCTTTGACTTTTTTTTCTAGAGTGTTCTTTTTCTCCCCACTTTCCCTCTCGGGCTCTTCTTTGCCGCCTTTGAAACTGGCTTAACCTAAGAACGGTTCTTTTATTTCAAAGCCATTTACCAAGATCTATTCTCTTTCGACTTTCCCTTCAAGCAAGATTTTCTCTTCCTTTTTTCATGACAAATATTTCCTGCCCAGACTCTCCTCGGCTCCTTTCCGTCTACTTTTCATTTAATTTTCCTCATTCGATCCCGTTGGGCTCTTTTGTACAGAATTTAAGTTTCTGGTCTCCTTTTTTCCTAATTTTCGTTCAGGGCCTTTGTTCCCATATTGATTTTGATGGTGGTAAGTTTTCAAACCAGAGACCTAATGTGGTCCAGACTTCTTTTTCTTCCCATGGATTTCTGGATTTCTTGACTCTCTTCTCGGAACCTACCACGAGAGAAGCTTCTCAGTTGTTTTCTTTTTCTGCATCGATGATCCCATCTCGAGATTCTTCACTTCTTTCCGCCTCTGCTGTCCTCGATTCCTCTCTGAATTTTTAATCTCCCCTATAATTTTCTTTTTCTACCCTTATTCATCCACATCCTTTCCCCGTTCGTCTTTCCTCACGCGGATTCGTCTCGCTTTTGTGTTGCTCCTCCCCTGATCTACTTTTCTCCAACGCTATTTTGGATTGGGCCTTCCCTTGTTATGCTTCCCCATTCAAGGTTCCCCCCACTTTCTCGCGTTTCTTTTCCCGGTCCCCCAAAATCTTGAGGAAACGTTGGTCCTTTGGAATTTTTCCTTTCTCAAGGGGGCTCTTGCCTTTTTCTGCCTCATCTTTGACATCTTCTATTTTACGCCTTTGGACGTGCTTTTTTTTAGTCTTGCGGTATGATTAAAAATGTCCTCGGCGTATGCCTCTGAACCTTCCTTATTGCCCTTTTTCACTTCCTCTAAACCGTCTTAATGGTATTTTTGTCAAATCTTCAAGGTCTCCGTAGGCGTTCCGCACTTCCCTTTTCCCCTTCGCGTAGTAGTCCCTGGGCTTGTCTCTGAGAAAAGCCCTCCTTTTCGGGTCCCCCCGTTCCTTTTCTTCTTTGACGATGTGACACAGTGGGTCCCAACCTCTGGGGATACAATTTTCCATGCTTTCTGCTTTTCTCTTTTTTTTTATGTTGTCCCCCTCTCCGCGCCTGGCTCGTACATCTACTGCCCCTTCTTTAATATGTCTTTGGCGGATTTTTTCTTTTTTGTCCCCTTTCAAAGTTTCACTCCGAAGGCTCTGTTCCTAGATTCTCCATTTTCGGGCCCTTTTTGCCATAGAAAGTCCTTTTCTTCAGTCTTAGTATTTCTACGGTTTTGCGGTTCCCGTATGAAACAGTGGAACGGTTCGGCTTTAGTAGTGGTGACTTCTTTTTGACCTTCGCGATATCCCTTTTTTTTGTTGCATGCCCCCGAATTTTGGCGTTTTTTTCTCGTAAACGACTCCCCTTTTTTTTCTAGGGTGGCGTTCTTGATAGCGTTGCGAGTATCGGCAGCACCCTTCGTCGTATCTTCCTGGCACAGCTTAACAAACTCTTTTTTTGCGGCCTTTTTTTCAGTTTTTGCTCACCCGGGCCGTGGCCGTTTACCTGCCGAATTTCTTTTCTTGTTGATCTTTTTCCCCACCTGACTTTGAGTTCAGGGACCCTTCCCCCTTGCCAGCGCCCTTTTTCCTGTGAACATCAAACTCCCGTGATTCCCGTAGCAGTTCTCTCGCATTTCTTTTGCCCACCCTTTTTTCCCAATGGATTTCTTCTTCTTTCGCGCCTTTTTTTTCAATCCTTTTGAACATTCTTCCGAGGGCTTTTTCCCGTTCTTCTATCCCCTGTTTCTGACTCTTCACAAGGCCCCTCCGTGGGTCCAGAGAGGCTTTTTTGTGGCTTGTCCCTGGCTTTGGTTTTACCTCCTAAATCCTCGACCGCGCCTGCGTTAGCACTTTTTTCCCAATAATTTTTTTTTCTCGCATCTTACCCCCCCAAAGTTCTTTTAGTCTCCTCGACGATCCTCTTCAATCCGAGCTCTCTCATTTTCTTTCCTTTTCCCAAAGCTTGCACCCCCTCGTCCCAGTTCTTTCACGGTCGCATTTTTTCTTGCTTCCCTTCCTCCTCCTGCTACGGCACTTTTACTCACGCGCCTCCAATTTTTTGGATCGCTGAGATTTTCTTATCGTTGCATTTCCGTTTTTAGCAACCTTTTTGAGTACCACCCCCCGCTAATGTCCTCGAAGACCGCCGTCGTTTGCTCGCCTTTTTTAATTCGGCGTCGTACGGTTCCCCTTCACGCGTTTCTTTCCGGTTTTTTTTTTCGTTTACGTTTTTCCTAGGAGCGCATTCAACCTGTGCCCCCCAGGGGCTTTATACATCATCTTTCCATCTTACTTGCCTTGAAAACCCTTTCTTTTCCCCCCAATTAGTCCCCCATCTGTTCGGCCCCTTGAAAGGGCTTTTCCCCTTAGGAATATGTTTGTTCTTTCCCTTTTGGTCCTTTCTTCTCTTCTCTACATTCACCCTTTTTTGGGGAGCTTCCTTCCCTTGTAAAGCTTCCACATCCTTTCTTACCCTTTTTTTTGATGACTTACAGCCTTTCCCTCCTTTTGTACTCCCCCCCCCACTCCCGAAGAGTCTCTTTTTCCTCCACTGGGTGCGTGTAGCGTGATCCGCCGAAATCTCTCGTAGTTTTTGAAGCCTTCGAGCGCTTTTTTTTTTTGATCCTTCAAGGTTGCGTTTTTCGCCTCTCCCCCTGGAGGCTTCCATCCAGTTTTAATCTCACTCCTTTCTATCAACCGAAGCTCGGCAACCTTTTTTTTTTCCCTCCTGATCTTTGTCTGTGATTTCTGTTACTCCCTAGGCTTTCTCACAAGCCCTTTTCGCGAGAAAGCGGTCTTTAACTTGTCTTTCTCGCTCTCCCCTTTTGCCTCAAGTCTACAAGATTTTTTTCTTTCCCTTCCTTTTTGGTTTTTCACTCGTCTTCTTCGTTTGTCCAACTTGCGTTCAGCGGCCCTTTTTCCGACATGCCTTCTTGGGACTTTTTGATTCCTCGGCGTATTTTCCGATACGGCGCTTCACTTTTCTGGCCCCTCGTCTTCTGGCCAATTTTCCCTTTCCCTTTTTTTCCCTTAGGTCTTTCTCCCGGCTGGCCGTTTAATGCCAATTTTCCCTTTTTGGGCTTTTTTTCGACGTTTCCTTTTCCGTCTCTGGTTTTTAGAATCGCCATAGTGCCCAAAGAATCTCTGTAAACAGACAAATGGCGGATATGTTATTATTATTTTTTTGTCCAGTCCCTTTCCTTTTTCTCTCTCTTCCTTTTTTTTCGAGCCTGATCTTTGATTTGAATTTTCTGGCATCTGAGGTTTGTTCCGAATTTTTTGACCTAAATTTTTTTTCTTGCCCCCCTTTTCCCCTCCTCTTTCGATCCTTTGTAAGCGTTTTAATGTCGGTGAACGCTCCTCCGGTCTTTGTACATTTTTAATAGCGACTTTCCTTTCCTAGAGGGGTTTTCTTTTCCTTGCCTTTTTTCTCCAATTAACTCTCGTGACTAGGGCTTTTTTTTGCTGCGTACCGCGCCCCTTTCTTTCCTCGCGAGGGAGCTGTCTTCTTCCAATTGAATCCCCTTCATTGTCTACGGCCCAGGCTTTTTCTGACAAACTTTTTTTCTTCTGGTATCCCCTTTCTGACCCTTTTTTCTTCGATTCTTTTCCTTCCTATTTCCCGGACTTTTCTTTTTCTTTTTAGCATCCGTTCCACGCGTTTCGCCATGATTTCTCTTTTCTCGGCAATCAAGTCCCCTTTCTGGTGTCTCTCCAAGCTCTACCCGCCCCTTACGCCGCTCCCAAGTTTGGACGATTGACGGCACCGCACCCAACTCCTTTTTTTTCCCGACCTCTTTTACTTTTTTTCGAAGTTTCCTTTTTCGTCCGGATTTGCTAATCAACTCACTCAGTCCTGCTAATCCTCCTTCAAGCTTTCCTTTTTTTTCTTTAGCAGACTCCTTTTAGCGCCCCCACTTCCTCCTTTTTGGCTTGATGGGGTTTTTCCAATCAGCTCTGTTTGACTTCGTCTTTCTTTCGTGTCGGGTCTTCATTCTCTACGGCGAGGCTCTCCTCCGTTCCCTCCTTTTTTCCCCTACCCTTCAGTTTTCTCAAATCGTTCCTTCCTTTTTATCTGCGAGTTTGCCATCCAGGGGTCTTTGCGAGTTGTGTTCTCGTGCTTCTTTTTTTCGTTTCTCTCCTTTCAGGGTTTGTACAACTTATGCCGTTCTTCCTGGAGCTTTTTGATAGGTCGGCTCCTCTTATCTTCTTTTTTTGAGATCCTATATCCTCCCCCCTTTCCCCCAATTTTCTTTTCTCCTCTCTGAGGCTTTTTTTTCCTTTCTCTCCCTGTTCTCCCCCCTTATAACGCTCGTATCTTAAAATAAGTTTTCCCTTTTTCGAGTCTTTTTTTTTGGGCTGGAGTTTTCTCAACCTTTTCCCCCTAGCATCCTTTTTCGGTCCTCCTGCTTTTGCGAACGAGCTTTGAATTCTTCTTTATGGTTTTCTTTTCGTTTGCTCCCTTTTCAGCTCCTTCTTTGACGTTTCCCCCTCAGTTGGTTCGCACGAGCGCCACGAAAGTCCTTACCCGACCCCCATCCTACTTCTCTCTCCTGACAACTTTTTTCCGGTCTTCCCTTTTTTAGTGACGCATTTCGTGAATTTTTCAGTCTCTTAGTTCTGTGCAATCCCCCTTTAGAATCCTTTCTTTCTTCCCCTTTTCTTTGGCCTCGTTCTTAGTATCTTTTTTCCCCCAACACAGATTGGTTGACTGACAACCCTGTACAATTTCATCGTGTCTTTCTTGAAGAGCTTATTTTCCTTTTTCAAAGCTTTGTTGTGTTTTTCTGGATTTCCTAATTGGTCGTTGGTTGGACTTTTTTCCGATCCTTTCGTTTTTCCTGTCTTCCCCCTTTCGTCGAGAAATTTCCCTCCCTCTTCGTTTGCGTTAACTGGCTCTCGCCTGGCCGGGTCTTCTACGCCTCCTTCGGTGCTTTTAGCGGTCCTCCATGAATGCGTGTTGTTCCTTTTTCCCAATTTTCTTTTCCGCTTCTGCTTCTCCTTTTGTTTTTTCCTACTTTTTGAATTCCCCTCTTTTTTTTTTCCGCTGCCTAACATCCCAAATTTCGCTATTCGGTTTCTTTTTTCGTGTCGGACCCTTTCTCTAAGTCCTTTCCTTTTAGTTGGCGTGTTTCTTACAGATTTTCTCACTTGCTTTCTCCCTTAAACTTTAGGAGGATTTTTTTTTCTCATGACATTTCTCCCCTCGCTTCTTCAACGTCTTTCTCTCAATCCCTCCCTGTTTGTCTTTGAGCTTCTTTTTTTTGCCCATCGCCGAGTTTGCTTTCGGCTTCCCCCCCTGTCGTGGAACGCCCAAGCCTGGAGTTTTTTTAACATCTCCTTTTTGGCTTTCCATATTCTCTCGAATACCTTTTCTATTGCTTTTCTTTCCCTAATAATCGTTCCTAACACCTTTCTTTGTTTTTGCATGCCTTTTGCTTTACACCCCCTTTTTCCGCCTCTTTCACCTGCCCTCATGAGAGTTCTTCTGAAGGAGCGAACCACTTAGTTTTCACCTTTTTCCCTCCGGCCTTTTTTGCAGCCTTTTTTCTTCTGGAGTGTTTTCCCCTTGACATTGGCGTAGGTTTCTTTGCCAACGTTCTTTTCTATAGTTACCTTTCTGAGCGCTCGTTTTCTTTTTTTTCGCCGAATTATTTTTTCAGAGAACTCCTCCCCAGGCTTCCCCTCATTTTGAGAAACCCTTTCTTTTACATGAATTTTTTTTCTTTTTTCTTCGAGCCTTTTCAGGGTACTCTTTTTGCACACCGGTGGCCACGTTTGACCTTGACTCCCTTCCCTTCTTCCACACCCCCTCATCTACTTCTTCCACTTTTTTTACGCCTTTTTCCCTTTTTTTATTTTCTTATGTGGGCTTAACGCTTCGTCAGGGATAGGCGTGTCTTTGGATAGCAGTGTTTTTTTTTTTTTTTGAAGTTGCCCCCTCTTCCTTTTCGGTTACTGTGGGAAACCTTTTTTTCTTTGATCTACATGGGCCTTTTTTTTTTCGTAAGCGCGTTCCAACGCCCCTCTTCCCATCGTCAGTACCCCCTCATTTTTTCTCCGAGTTTTTTCGACTGCCCATTAGGTCTCTCCTTCTGTCGTTTTCTTCCTCTTCCTACATTTTATTGTCGTTGGGAGTTCTTTTCTCTCGAAGCTTTCATTGAAGATTTTCCTGTTGGACCTTCTCTTCGCCCCCTTTGCCTTTCGTGATCCTTTCTTATATTCCTTTTTTCCATGATCCTAAATATCCCTTGTCTTCCACACCCTTTTGTGATGGTTTTGACAGCCCTCTTTCCTGTGACCCTTTTTTTTTCCTTAGTCCTTTTTACGAGGGTCCAAATCCAAATTTTTTTTCTGGTACTTTTTGAGTGGCTTTTATCAGAGTTCACCTGCGACCTTCCTCTCTCTAGGTTTCGAAGAGTTTCTTCTTTATCCTTTTTTGCCCTTTTCTGTGCTCAGAGTATTTCTTTACTTCCCCGAACTTACCGGCCCCCTCACTTTCCTTTCTCCTTTTTCTTGTGTCCCCGTTTGCCCGGTCTTCCTTTTCACTGCTGATTTTTTTTTGTCTCGGCCGTCTAGCCTCGTCCTCCTCTCTTCGATGCTGCCCCAACTTTTTCCGCGAGACTCTCCCTTCTTTCTTGAAACGCGCCTTTCGATTTCTGCGTTTTGCCACTCCCTTCTGGTGGGCTTTTTTCAATCTCTAGAGAGGTTTTTTCCCAATTTCTACGATTGTTTTGGTGCTCCGCGGTTCTCTGCTGCCTTCTTTTTCCCATTTTTTCTCCCTCCCCCCTTTTTGGTTTTGGTCTAGCAAGACAAAATTCGAACCTTGTAATTAACTATCCCTTTTTGTCGTGTTGTCCCGCAAATTCCCATTCTTTTAACTTTTCCCCTCCTTTTCTTTTGAGGTGTCTTCGATTTTCGGTTTTCGCCTCTTTCCTGTTTGCTACTGGGTTTTTTTTTACCTTACTTTTTTTTGAGTTTCTTCCGCAAGGATTTTGGTCCACAAATCCTCTCGGTTGGCCCCCCCTTCAAAGCCTCCCCCTTTTTGGGCTGTGGCTTTTTTTGAGTTTTTGGATTTCTCCTGCCAGATGAATCTTCCCTTCTTTCCCTGGCCTTCTGCAATTTCTTTCTCCGTGAACAACTTGATACTGTTCCAATTTCTTGAGAGTTTCCCCTCCCCTCAAAGATCGTCGGGGTAGTCTTCTTTCTACTACTCTTTTCATACCTTTTTATTGTCAGTTTTGCTTTTTGAGTTCGATGAGTTGATTAAAATTTGAGATCTCGTATCCTCCTTTTTTTTTTTCACCTCCCCTCTGTGACCCCCGAAGTCCTCTTAGTGTGGATTGTTCTTCTGGGGTCCCCGCCACTCATACACAAACCTCTCCTGTTTTGTTTGTTTACTGTTATTCCTTTTGCCAGTTTTTTCCCCTCTGGCCCCTCTTGTGGTTGCCCTTATCGATGATTTTTTTTCGAAAATGGTACCGGTACATCCCCTTCCTCATTTCCGGTTTCCCCTTTCGATTTTTTCGTTGTCCGTACATTTTCCTCCTATTGGCTCCCCCTACTCTTTTTGACTTTCTTCTTTGTAGAGTGCTCCTTAACGTGCATCCCCTCTGTTGAACGTATTTCCCTCTCATTTCCCAAGCTCCCTTTTTGTTTTTTTTCGACTCGCCCACGTCCCTCTCGACATTACGCGCGCCTTCTTGCGCACTTCCTTTTTTCCCTTTTGACCCTTTCACCTTTTTTTTACATTTCTGTGACGATTTTTTGTTTCTTGAGGGAGTTCCCCCCCCCCCCCTTTTTTCTAAATTCCCACTTTTCCCCCATGCACGTTTTTTCGTGCGTCCGTTCCTTTCTTAAGCTTTGGTTTGATAGTTGCCCGCTCGTGATCAAAGGCCTTTTTTCTTACCACTTTTTTTCGTTGAACTTGCCTCCTTTTTTTCTTCCCGACGCGTCTCTTTCGGGTGTTCGTTTGAATACCTTTCAGCACTATTAGTCTGAGCCTTTTAGTTTTTCCTCCCCTGTAGGCTCCCCCCTTGATCAGGTTTTTTTTTTCTTGGATGTCGTGCTGAGTATACCGAACAGGTGTTTTGATATCTTTTCCGATCCCGGTTATTTGAAGACCTTCCTAGACATTTTTGACTGAGGGATTGAATCTTCTTCTTTTTTATCTCATCTTTTTTTATGATCCTCCTTTCCCTTTTATTGCCCTTAGCTGGACTAGCGGGCTAAGGTTACGAGCCACTCCCTTCCTTGAAAGCCTACTCTCGTTTCGAGAAACTTCGTCTCAGATTTCCCCTCAGGTTTCCCCCCTTGTTTCAGACAGCTTTTTTTTATGGATCGCTTTTTCAAACTTTTTCCCGGCTTTTGAGAAGTTTGGATTCTTGCAGGCTTCCTTTTGGCTCAACCCCATCCTTTCACAGGCCCGGTTTTTATCCTCCCTGAACCCCCTCCCTTCTTTCGCTTTCCCCCACCACCTTTTTCTAATTTTTTTTATTTTCCCCTATACGAAGGCGTCGTTTTCACCACTTCGGCGGCTCCTTTTCTTTTCTCATGCTCCTTTTCCTTGACTTTTTTCCCCCTTTTTAGCTCTCCCAATTCCTTGTTTACGCACCCACGATTCCCCCTTTTTGCGAAAGTTCTCCCCTTGACCCCCTCGCCCTTTTTATTTGTGCCACCTTTTTAGGGATGAACAGGTTTCCCTTGACGGCGCGGTTTCTTTTTTCGGGGAGTCTTTGTAATGTGTTTTCCGTTACTCACATGCGGACGTTTTTCCCTTTTGGGACTGATTGCGCATCCTGACGTTCCCCTCTTTTTTGATAAATATTTTCCCTCTCTGATTTTTCAAGTGCACTTCTTCCTTAGTTTTTCAACTCTTGTCAGGGTCCCTTTCGACCAACGCCTCGTTTACGATCTTTGACCGTTTTTTCTACGTACTTATTCTTTTTTCCCTTGTAACTTTAGGCTCAGTGGATTCTGTTGGTCCCTGCGATCTCCTTTTCCTCGTTAATGGACCCCCTTTCTGTACATTCACACTCTCACATTTTTTTCTTTTCTTTTTTCTTTGCGTCTTTCTCTTCTTCTGGGGATCTTCGACTACTTTTACTTTCCCTGTTTGAGCAGATCTCCTTCCAAGTTACTTCCTTTCTTGACGGGTTTTTTTAAACATCGAACCAATCGAGTTTCTCTCCTTCCATCTCTCTTTTTGAGAGCTCTTTTCCGCACGGGCTTCTTTTCGTGCGTGCTTTTTTCACCCTCTTTAACATTTTTTTTTTTCATCAAAGCTCCTCTGATTTGCATATCCTTCTGCGGTTTCTCCATAGGCTTCTTTCGGGCCTCGTCCCATGGATTTTTTTTTTTTTTTTCGCGCCACAGTTCTTTAAAAGATCTTTTGTTTCCCACGTGGTTGTGTCTTCGCTGAGCCCCCTCTGCCTTTACGCAAACTTTCTCCTTCTAAATCTTTTTTTAATTCCCCTCTTTTGATGCGTTTTTACCACGTTGCGTTTTGGAGTGTTTTTTCGATGCCAGATTCTTTGCCTTTGTCTCTGCTAGGCAGTGCTTCTCTTTGAAGCTATCCTTTATGATTTCCAAATTTTTACCACCTTTTCAGCATGTCAGGAATGAAACAGAATCTTCTTTTTATCCGTCCCCTGCTCTTTTTTTTTTTTCCCCTTGTTATGATCCCTTTTCTATGTGTGTCCCCCTACATTCGCGGCGCTTCAATGAAACCCCCTTTTTCTCCCCTCTTTCCTTTTTTCTTTTTCTCATCTTTGTTTTTGTTTCGAACCTTTTTCTCGGTCTTTACACGCGTCTTTGCCCTGGATTAAGCAGTTTTGGGACCTTCCTTTCTACGTTTTTTTCGTTCGTGCTTTTTCTTCGCGCAACCTTTCCTTGATTCAGACCGCTTCTGTTTCTAAGGGTGTTTTTTTTTTTGCTCAGCCGTTTTCGACTCTCTAATCCTACTCGTTCTTTCGGGTTCCTCTTCTAGCCTTTTTTTTTTCGCTTTTCATCCTCCTCCCTCGGGCTTCAACCTCTCTATCAGGCCTTTTTTTTTTTGTTTTGCTGAGTCTGTTCTCTTAGTTATTCCCCTTCGCAGATATACCTCCTTTTATGGTGTCCCATATAGTTTTCTTCTTCGTTCGGAGCGTGTGCAACCTTCCGCTGCTCTTTCTCTGTTATCGCTCCTGTTTGGTTGCTTTTAACTACCTCTCTTCCCACCGCTCCAGTTTTTTTTTTTTTTAGGGCTACTGCTCCCCAACCCTATCTTCACTGATGAGTCCCTTCTTATCGATCCACTCTTTTCTCCTTTTTTTTCTCCTAAGCCCCCTTCCCTTTCTAGCTTTCCTTTTTCAGATGTTTTCCCTTTGCTTTTTCTTGCCTCCTGTTATTGAATTTCAACTTCCTTTCTTGGACTTTTTCTTCTCCTTCTTTCACGTTTTTTGAGGTTTGGCAATGTGCCCCCGCGGTTTAGGAGCAACTCCCCGAATTTTCCACCACCTCCTTGGAACCTTTTTCTGAGGTGGGTTTCCCCTCTCTTTTTTTTTTTGAGCTGCTTGCGTGCTCGACCAGATGCGCGACTAAGATGGTTCATTCCGACTCTAACACTCTAGAAGCTAGGTTTTCCCCTCTAAACTTACTTCTTCTTTTTTTCCTGCTTTCCCCCCCCCCCTTTTTGCCTCTACCTTTGGGTCCTGGCCCTTCTTTTTTCAGAAGCGTAGGGGCGCAAAGTCCTCTTTACCCATTCTTTTATTAGCCGGATGTGAGCATCTTCCTTTTCCCGCTTTCTGTTTCTTCAAATCGATCTTGAGTTCTTTTTAAGTTTCCCTTCTCCATATCCCCCTTTCTTAAGGGTCCTTCCTCTCCCCAATACGTTTTCTGCTTCTTTCTTAGAAGTTTTTTTTCTTTCTGAATGTGATGTTTTTCTTCCCGCGGCTTCATTGGTGCTCCTCCCAAGCCTTTCTTTCCCTAGTCTTCTTTCAAATGGTCTTTTTGAATACTTCTCGATTCCTCTCCTTTTGGCGTTATTCCCACTTTTCCGCGATTTCGGTTTTTTCTTCCTTTTTACGATTTTTTCTTACCTGTGTCCTTCTGAGGGTTTTTTTTTTTTCATCAAGCAACTCCACAACCCGAGCATTTCTGAACTGACGAAATTTCCTTTAGTTTTTTTTTTCGTTTTCTCTTTAAGCGTTCTTGATGAGTGCGTTCTTCCTTCTCGCTACACACACTCAGTAGCATCACCTTTACAACACAAATCCCCTCTGTTTCTTCCGCACTGCTCTTCTCTCCTTCTGGACTGCTTTTTTTTTTTTCCTCTGTCGCGTTGATTTGTCTGCTTTTCGTTTAGTTATGTTCCCCGCTGGCACCCTTTGTTGTCCTTTCTGATCGCTTTCTTCTTTCCCTCCTCGAAGGTCTCCCTTCCTTCCCTCTCTTTTTTTGAATTCCTCCCCTTTTTAGGAGTTTTTTTCACCTTGACCACGTTTTTACTGTTGAGCTCTCCTTCTCCGACGAACCCCTTTCACCTTTGAGTTAGTCCCCTTCCCGAAGACTTTTCAATGTCCTCCTTCTTCTTAAAACCTTTCCCACCGTTAATCGCAGGGCCTTTGAATCCTGAACCCCACGCGACTCTTTTTTCTCTATTCTTTGCTTCCAACTGGGATTATTTTCCCCTGTGTGACCCTCCCCCCCCCCCCTAAACACCTGCAGACGTTTCGTTACCCACTCGCTTTGGCCCTTACTTTTCCTCCTTGGTCCCGTCCTTTTTTTTCGCTTTACTTCATCTTTTTCCGAGCACAGCATTTCATTTGGTATCTCCTTTTTTTTTTCCTAAATTTTTTTCTTTCCCTTTGCTCCTCTTTTTTTTCTCCACCCCTTTTTCCCTTATGGTTCTTAGCGCCCCAAAAGTTTCGTGGTTTTTTTTCGGACTTTCCTTTATCGGTTTCTGGCCTGCAGCGCTTTTTTGATCAGTTTTTTCTCTACGCTTCTTTTGGTTTCCTTCTTTTTGTTAGTCCGTCTACGCGCCCCTTGCGCGCTTTACCGTGGACTCTTTAAGTGTTTTCTGGAGATTTCTTTGCCCCTTAAGAGTTTGCCTTGTGTCTTAAGTGTCCACCATGTTTCACCTTTCGGTTTTTTTTGAATTTTTTTTTTTAGGGACCTTTTTTCCTCTCCATAAGGGTTTTTTTTTTTTTCCTAATGATTCTTCCCCACATTCCTTTTTTGGGGAGTTCTATATCCATTTTACTTTAAAGTTTCTTTTTTTTCTATAGTCTCCGCTTCTGTTCTTCTTCCTTTTTCGAGCCCCCCGAAGGAATTTTCTTCAACATTTTCCCTTTTTTTTAGGAGCCAAGGGTGGATTGAGAGTTGCACCTCTTCCTCCTAGCCGCTTTCCTGCCCTCTCCGGCGGCTCTTCCGCATTTTCTTTTTTTTAGGTCTCTAGGCTGCTCCTTGTTCGTCCCCGTTAGTTAAGGTTCCCGCCCTTCCCCCTCCTTCCAACGGACCCTGCTCTCTTCCCCCCAGCAAACTTGCCCCCTTTGCTGCGTCCTCGTTTCCGAAGGCTTTATGCTTAAAGTAGCGGTTTCCGGCATTTTTGTAGCGTGTTTTGCTCGGGTTTTTTCGCGTAGCTCGGTTACTCTGAGGTTTCCCTTTTTTTTTTCTCACAGATTAAAGGGTCCGTAGGCGTTCCAGTTACCTTTTAATTTTTTTAATTTTTTCCTTTTCCTCTACGCCTCTTTTTTCCCACTTCTTTTTGGCATTTTTTCAGACCGGCCACGATGAGAGGAGTCTTTTTTTGTCAAATTCGCTCCTTGCCCTTTTTGGTTCTCTTTTTTTGTCTTTTTAGGATTGTCCTCCTTCCGAGTAGGACCCTCCGTTGGGACTTTTTGAATCTAGAGAGTTTCACTTTCGTAAGATAATGTTTGCCCCTTCAGACTGATAGCTTTATTGGGTTTCTCTTTCCATTATCACTTCCGGATGTTTTCCTTTCGGTGAAGTAAATTTCTTTCCCCTTTTTCTGTCTCTGTTCTGATCCTGTCCTCCGCTTTTTTTCCCTTTTCGTCGCTTTACCGTCTTTTTTAAGAACTGGGTTTCGAGCACCCTTTTCTCCCCCCTTGAGTCTTCCCCCCTTCCGCTTTTTTTTGTCCGTCTTTTTTCAAGCGTTTTCTTCTTCTACTTCTCCCTTGTCGTCGTTTTTTCCTGGGGATTTCGTGGAGCCCCTTTTTTCCATGCTACTTCTTTCTTTTGCTGTTTGAGTCTCAACTATTCCCCTTTACCGCGAGAAACCGAAATCTCTTCTTTTGGTGTGGCTTTCCCGGCTTTTGAAGCGCCCCTGCTGGAGTCGTGTCTTGGGGCACCTGAACGCTCTCCCTCTTTCCAATGTTGGATCCTTCCTTCCCCCCCTTTTGGCCCCCCTCTTTGCTATTTTTTTGCAGCTTTATATCGTTTTGAACGGCTTATTTTTTTGGAGTCTTCCTCCTTTTTCTAGTACCCTTCTAAAATGTATTTCGAGAACATTCCTTTTTTTTTTCAGGTGCCGATCCTCCAACAGCGTGCTCTGATCGCGTCCCCTTTCCTACTCCCTTTTTTTCCCCCCCGTTTTCTCCCTTTTTCCGGACCCCTTTCCCCCTTTGAGTTTTTTGTCAAGTCCTTTTTCTTAATTGTTTCTTTCCTTTCCAGTGCATCGTAAAAGCCGGCTCTTCTTCCTTCTGAGTGTAGCACGTTTTTCCGAGTTCGCCTTTGCGTTCTTTCTCGAAGGACCCTCCTGTGTCTGAAACCCTTTTTTCTCGGGCTCTTACTGGTGACAGCGCCCTATTCTTCATTCCCTTCCCTCTGCCTCTTTTTTCTTCTTTATCTTGAAGTTCCCTCAAGCCGCCCACTTTTCGTAACCTTTTAACAAGGTCAGCCTTTCTCGGTTTTACGGAAGTGGTCCTTGTTTGCGGATTTTGACTTAAAGAGTCTCTTTTTTCAGCTCGCTCCTTTTGAGAGTCCCGCTACTGTGTGGGTTTTTTTTTTGCACACTCAGTACGGATAGTGATAGCCAGGCGTTTATTTTTTCACACCATCGCCCTTCGTGCTTTTTCTTCTTCGAGTCTTTAGGTATTTTTCGATTCCCCTCGTAGCGCCACGCGTCCAGACGATTGTCTCTTTTTTTCTTTCCGTTGCCCCCATAGCTGTCCCGCACCCATTGATCTTTTCCTGCGCTTTTTCTAAATTTTTTTTCTATGTGACCTCTTCTCTGAGCGCTTCTGTTACTGCCATCCTCCAGTCTTTTTCCTCTTATCTTTTTTCCTTCATTTCATTCCAACTTTTGAAAGCCACGCGGATACCTGTTTCCTCCTCCGTTGTTGTGAGATTCATCCTTTTAAATCCTTTTTCCCCCCTTTTCCCCCGTCTTTCATGTGGTTTCATAATTCCTCTTTGCTTCAGTTTTTTTTCCTAGTTGCTCTTTTATGCAAGAAGGTTGGGTATCCTCTCTCACCTTCGGGAATCTTTTCAAGATGTTTTTGAGTTCTTTCTTCATCTTTTTCTTAGTATCTGCGACCGAGAAGTCGTTGTGGGGTTTTTTCCTTCGTTTTTTCTCCGCTCGGACTCTGTAGCTTCTGAAGTTCTCCATCACGGAAGCCACTTTTCTGACCCTCGTCTCTTTGGCACCGAACAGAGCTTTCGTTTTGTTCCCCATGCATTTCCTTGGAGATCCCTCTTCTCCGGCTCCTTTTTTCCGAGCCTTTCTTTACCGGCTGATTCCCACCCACGAGAGCTGTCTCCCTGTAGCGAGTTCTTTTCCGTTTTTTTTTAGGAACTTCAAGCCCCCCCAAGCCGCCCTCGTGCGATTGCACGGCGTAGTCCTAACTCCCTTTTATCCTCCCCCACTGCACTTTCGTTTTTGTCAACGTGGCCCGCCAATTGCACAAGGGTGGTGTCGAATTCCCACTTTCCGTTTTCTTCTTTTCTTCTTTTGGATTTTTCCCTTGCGCCATTCTCTTTAAGCCTTGTCGCTTGTCTTTTTGATGGAGCATTCTCCGCTCTGCTTACGGCGAAACTGGCCTTCCCACTTTTTTGCTTCGGCCCTGTAGATCTGGGCCCTTTCCGCGTCTCTCCGTGGTTCCTTTTTTTGATTTCCCTCCCCCTCTTCCTTTTGAGACTTTTCTCCCTTGTGATTTGATCTTTTCTGTTGAGCACACCTTCGTGTATTTTTTCGCTGTTTGATTTTCCCCCTGGGCCTTTCCTCCCCTTACCACCCTTCTGATCCTCCCTTCTTCGATCCTTTTTTTCCCCCCTTGAAACCTCTAGCCTCAGGCTCCTTGTTCGTGCCTTTTCTTTCCTATTTTCGTTGCCCCCCCCTGGATGCTTCCTGTTTCTCGGTTCGCATGTGCCGAAAACTCTCCCCCTCCCTTAGGGGGCGTTTTCCTTCCTTCTCCCGATGTTCTTCGTTTTTTTTTTTCAGGTTCTCTTTCTTTCCTTCTTTTAGTTACTCTTCTGGATCCACACTGTCCTTTCATCAAGAATGCAGGCGTACTCAGGTAGCATACTTTCCTCTCAACCTCCGTGTGCCTTTCCCCCTCCGACCTACGGTCTCTGTAATGTTTTTTTTTTTACGAATAATCGATGCCACCTAATATCTTTCCTTTTTGGGTTACCTTGTTACTTTTCTTTTTGCCATTCCCCCCCTCTCTCTTTCCGATACTCTTTCAGCTTTTTCCTGCGACTTTGGTCTTTGATAACTGCTCCTTCCCTTCCAGGCCCGGCTCTTTCTGGTCTCTATAGGCGTTTCTTTTTCCTTTCCTTCTTTTAACCGTTGCGTCGAGCCTTCACGTTCGAAACTTTTTCGCCCTCATCCGCCGTAAACTTTCTTTTCGAAGTCTTCTTATCCGTCCCCTCCTTCTACACTTTCCTTTTTTTGACCCCACCCTACTCTTTCGAGACTTTTAACTTTTCTAGATTTGGCCCCTCTTTTTGGATCCGGGGCTTGTTTTGTCCCCCTTTTCCAAGCTTTTCTTTGACCTCCCATACGTCTGGGGCCCACTCTTAAGTTTCTTGAGATTTTTTCTTTTTTATGTTGAGGACTCTGTTTTGCTCCTAATTTCCCCCTCTGCCTGCCATTTTTTTGATCACTCTACTTTAGTCTTTACTCGCTTTGCAATTCTCCTAGAAGGTCCCCTCTCTTTGTAAACCTCCCCGTGAAGTGCGCTCTTTTTTTTAGACCCCGTGCTTCCTTTTGTGTGACTCCCGGCCTCGGTCTCGTTCTTTGCGTTCCGTCTTCTTATCCCCCTCGTCCTAGTCTTGGCTCTGCGAGGGCGTCTAATGAATTTCCTTCACCTTTTTATTTCTCGTTTCCACCAATGTGGCCCAGCGCCCTCTCTGTAGGGTTCTTCTTTTTTCCCCCCGTCTCCTGCTTTCGTGGAGTGGATACGCCGCGACTTTTTTTTCGAAACCTCTTTTTTCCCCCGGCATCTTGTTTTTTCCTTTTTTCTGCCAAGCTAGGACTTTCGGCTCTCTAGTTGGTGTGTTGATTAGATATAGACCTTCCCCTTTCCTCTTTTTCTCAACCCTTTTTCTTTTTCCCCCGTCCCCCTCCTTTTATGAGGGCCACAATCCTCTAAGGAGATTTTTCCTCTATGGTTTTCGAAGTTCCAGACTAAGTGTTACTCTCCCATACCTCCCAAGGTTCTTTCTTATTTTTTCCCTTTGGGGCTCGTATCTGTTTCCGAAAGCCCCTCGCCTCTAGCCCTTTTTTTATTTTTTCTGGCCTTTTGTTAGTTTTTCTTTTCCCGAACGCTGGCGCTTCGTTCCAGATTCGGAAATTGCCGTTTGACGCTCTTTTCCCACTTCCCTTTTTTTCTGGTGGTTTCTACATCCAAATCCTTCACTATGCGCTCTTTTTTTTTACCAGAAGGTTCTGCCCCCTGTCCCCCACTTTACGCGGCTTTTCTTCGGAGGCCCCTTCCTTTCCGGAGATTTGAGGTCGAATAGTACTGGCTTTCCCTCCTTGGGAACTTTCTTTCCCCCACCTACTTTCCTCCTCTCCTTTTTAACGTTCTCAGCCCTTCCCTTCTTATTGTGGTTTTGCCCCCCCCTCTTGTTGTGGAACTTTCCTTGGGATCTCTACCCATCTTTTGGCGTTTTTTCCTATTCTCTTTGGGGCGGGATTTTTGCGCCCTGGACTTCTCCATGCGGACTAAGCCCTCTTTTTTTTTCTGCTCCTGTTCCGAAGTTCCCGCTTTTTTTCCTTCGGGTGTTCTCTTTTCTTGATACCTCCTACCTTGAGTCCCCTTTTCCCTGGCCATCGGTTGAGACATACCCGCCGCACTTTGTCAGCTTTCCTTTCCTCCTCATTTTTTTCTTTCGGCTCCTTTTTCCGGTTTCTTTTTGAATGTTCTTCGGCGCGGGCGCATGTTTTTTAAGCGCCATTTTTTTTTTTGTGAGCAACCCTTCTCGTTCCCCTCCCTTTTTGTGTCACTTCAGGGGCTAGGGCCATTGCCCAGTTTTCCTTTCCGATATCTTGAGTATTCCATCAGGCGATCGCTGATACTGCTCCCCCCTTTCGGCGAGTTCCTTTCCTTACTCGTCCTCTTTGAGTCTTTTCTTTTGAACCCCCTTTTTTTCTTCAGGGATATTTTTTTGAGGCTTTTTTTCATCATCGAACTCAATTGAAGGGCTTATTCATTTTTCCTCCCCAAATCTTTTTCGGATTTTTAGTAGATCTTTGAGTTTTTTTCGGGACACGCTCTCACCGCGTATTCCCCTTTTTCACATAAAAAGTGTATATAGGGCTTTCTTTCCTCAGGTTCTCTCTGACGTTCTTTCTCTGCTCGCTATTCCAGGGAGGCTCCAACGTTTCTCTTCCTTTTCTGCAATCTTGCGTCGTCTTTTTAAAAGCGAGGGTTCTGTAATCGAGACGCTTTTTTTCCCCCACGCGGCAGCCCCCTTGAGCCCGGCCCTTGTTACCTTCCATTAATTACTTTATTCCCCCCTCCCTGAGCGTTCCCTTTGGTAGTCACTTTGACTCCATCCCCTTCGCGTGATGGTCGCACACTCGCTCCAAAAGTTCCGACGTTTGCTGTTCCCCCCAGGTTTTCTAGACCTTCTCTTTCTTTCAATGCGCTCCAAGTCTCCCTTCGTCCGAATTTTTCCTCTTTGGCTCGGCTCCCCACAATTTTTTCCTTCCTTCACCGCTCGTGTCGCAAGATTTTTCCCGGGTAGCCTGGAACGCCCTCCCCCGGGTTGGCCCCCCCTACCCGTGTGCTGACCCAATTGTCCTCTGTGTTTTTCTTCCAAATTTTAACGTTAATTCTTCTGGACGACTTTTCCCTTTAATTTGGCTTAATCTAACTTTAACGGCTTCCCCTCCCGCCCGAGTCGGTCAGGCCGGGATCCTATCCTCATCTTTTTTTTGCGCCTTTTTTATCCCCCCCATCAGTCGTCCTTCTTCAATTTTTTTTCTTCGGGTCCTTTTCTAATAGTCCCTCTTTTGCCTCCGCGTTGTGACATGTTCCTTCCCTTTCTTTTCCCTCTTTTCCCCCCTAGCCCTAACAACGCTTCCCTTCAAGAAGTGTCGCGTATTTTTCTTTCTTTTAGATTGCAATTACTTTAATGGCATTGCTTTGCAACTTTCTCCACATGCGATTTCGATTCTTTCTTTCTTGACTTCTCAGATTCTTCTTTTAGATATCCCTTTTTGCATTTGTCATTTCTAGTCGTGGAATTCCCTTTTTCAAGATCCTCCCCTTTTTCCTTTTCACCTTGTCCAAGGCTCCTGGCTTTTTTCTTTCCTCAGATCCCCGGATTTTTTCCCTTGGAATTCCCCTTGGAATTTGGATGCTTTTTTCCTTAATTTTTTACCCCGATATTTTTCTTCCAACTCTTTTTCGGATGCCTCTTTTCAAGAAGGTCCCTCGGATGTTTCCACACCTCCGGTCGGCATGCACCTAACGCTTCCTCGCCGGTTTTCTTTATTTGAACTTAGGGCATTCCCAACCTCCATCTCGTTAAGAGTTGGTTCGTTGTTTCCGATCCGCGACTGCCTCTATGAGAGTCTCTTTTTTGGACAGTTTGAAGGGGACCGCTCGGTCTTTCGTAGAGATCCTTTCTTTGCTGTCTTGTTTTGCTGCAACCCTCAACCACGACTCTTCTCTTTGGGCCTTTTTCACCCCCCCTTTTTGATCCCGGAGCAGTGAGCGCTTTTTCCTTCGTGCCTCGTTCTTTTGTAAGTCGTTTTCCCAACCTCGATGAGCCACCAACCTCTCCCGTCGGTTCCTGCCTCTTGCGGCCTTTTCCCACGGGTACCCTTACTTCATTGGTCAAAGTTTTTGTCCTCGCAAGTGCCCTTTCTAAAATCGTGCGACCGAGCCCATCGAGAGCGGAGGGTTTTCTTTTTTTTTTAGAGCCTCTTTCGGAACCCTTTCCGTTTCCTTAAGTTTTTTTTCTTTGGCGTCCCTCTGAGGACCGCCGGTTTTTTTCAGCATTTCCCGCTTGGCGCTTCGAAGTTTTAATTTCTCTTTCTAGATTTTCCTTTTTTCGGTTAGGGAGCTTCTCTTCAGGATGCGGGTATTCAGTGAGGCATTGTGGCTCTTTCATGTCGATTTTCCCTTTTTTTCCTTAAGCGTGCGCAGTTGATGTTTTTAAATGGGTGGAGTCCCCTTAGACTCGTGCTAGGTTGGAATTTCCCCTCCTCCTGACTTCCCTTTCCCCCAAACCCATTTAGCTCTTTATTTGTGATTTTTTGGAGGCCTTTTCGTTTCATCAGGTTTCTTTATTTCTTTCAAACCTTTTTGCCGCAGAGCCGGCACTTTGTGAGTTTTACTGATTTCTCTTCTTTCTGGCCTTATTTTCAGCGTTCCCGACATTGTTATGTTCTCCCACCCTTTCGGGCGCTTTTTCTCTTCCTCTCTATCTTGAGAGCTTTCGTCCTTTTATCGCCGGGTAAAGCGCCTTTTTCGTTTTTTGAGACCCCCTTTTTTCTATCAGTCTGCGTACGGGAGGTCACTCTTGCTTTTGCTCTCCTCTTTCCCCGTCTTTTAAGCGATCCTTTCGGTTAAAACTCCCTCTCCTTCCCAAATATCTCGGTCGCTCACCTTTCTTTTTACTGTTTAATGTTCCGAAAGTCTTTTCCAAGAGAGCTTTTTGTTTTTTTGGGTGTGCTCCAATCCCATGATCTTCGTGAAGGCACGATGGAACTGCGCTATTTCTTCTCCTTCGGTTCCCTCTCGGCTGCCCCTCGTGTTCGGATCCTTAAGGTGACATTTCTCGTTATATTTTTCTTCGTAGGTCGTCCCCCCCTTCTTCTGCTCCAACCTTTTTCACCTTATAGCCATGGAGGGTCGTGCCCTCACCATTTTTTTCACCGAGTCTCTTATTTCATCCACGCTGCACATGGAGCACCTCCTGGCGCGACTTTGCCATAGCTCCTCTTACGCGTCCCCTGCTTCTTATGTAGCTTTGCAACCCATTTTTTCCCAGCGTTTTTTTCAATACCGTCTCTTCTTCCAAAGTCTGCTCGTCCGTTTAGCTGACACGGCGCTTCTCTCTGTGCTTCTTCCTCTGAAACTTTATCTTAAGTGTCTTACTCCTTTAGCAATTTTCCCCTTCGGTCTTTTCCCTTCCCTCCCGCTTATACTTATGGGCGCGCCTTGGTTTAGTTGTTCCACCCTACCTCTTTTTTTTTAACTGACTTTTCCCCCTCTTTAGGCCACTACTCTTTCCTTGTTGCGTTTTTCCTTCTTTGACGTATTTTATAAGGTTTTTATTAGAGCGATAGTTTTGAGACTTTCTTCTCCGGAATAAAAGCTCCACACTAATTAGTTTTGTGTTGCGTGTCTTTTCGAATGACGCGGAAATACTCGCTCCCTAGATTTCCTTCACTTTTGCTTCCTTCATTTTGTGGTGCTACCTTCCCGCGACTGCTATGAGTCCCCTTTTCTCGCTTTTCCCTTTTTTAGAACCTTCGTCAGGTATTATCTAGTCAACTTCTTTTTTCAAAATTTGTCACGCTTCTTGTATTGGTCCTCTCTTTTCTCCTCTTTCTTTCTTTTTTTCTTTTCGTCTACTTTTTCCCCCATTTCCGGAGCTTTCTTGATGGTCCTTTTAGATTTTTTCCCCCCTCTCGTTGACACTTCTGGTTTTGATGTTTTCGACTTGTTACCTTGACTCCTGCCTAGGTTTCTTTCGAGCTCCCCACTAAGCGATTCTGGTGAAGATTTTTCTTAATTTTCTTTTTTGCGTATTCTCTCTTTTTTCGAACGAGTGTCGCCCGCAGCCACCCCTCTCCCTCTTTTTTGTTCTGTCCTCGTTGGGTTCCCTTTTCCTTTTTCGGCGGCATCTCGCCCAGGCATTCCGCCGTACGCTTCTCACGATCGTCCCAACGAATTTTTTGGATTCCCTTTCTACCTGACTAACCATGAATTTTTGAGTCTACTCAGAGCTTGTACAAGCTAAGTTCTCGGCGTTCTAACCTTTGCTGGATCTGGCTCGGCTTTTTGAACCTTTTTAGTCGTTCTTCCTTTTTTTTCTTTATTAGAACACCCCCAGCTTGCAGCCGCTTTTCCTCCTCCAGGCGGCTCCCCCGTATCCTGGTACTGAATCGCCCTCTATCTTTTTTTTTCCTTTTTCTTTCACACCCGCTTTACGTGTCAGGATACTATCCTTGGCCCCCCTCTTCTCGGGCTTTGTTTTCAATTTTTTCTTTGGTTTTTTCCTCCCCTTTTACGGACGTCCCTTTTTGGTAGTGATTCCCCATTCGAGGAGCTTTTTCTTTTCGGCATTCTCTTTTTCCAGGCAGCAGTCCCCTGGCGTCTTTTCTTTTTTTTCGGTTTTTTTACGCGCTTTTTAAGGTCCTCCGTAACGTTTTTCGGGAGGACTTTTCTTTGAGCCGGGCCGTAATGATTTGAAGCAACTTCGTTTTTTGATGCTCATTTGGCTGGTGGCTTTCCTACATCTTTTCTTTCCAAGCCCCTTGCCACCTTTCCCCTTTTTAGGCTCGATCGGCGGCTTCGCTTTCTTTTTCGACCTTCCCTTTTCAGAAGCCTTCCTGCTCTTGCGTTTTTTTTTTTTTTGCACAGATGTGCTGCTACCTGTATACGCGACTTTTTTTTTTTTTGATTTTCCGTCCCTTTTCTAGAATCAACGTTTCTCTTTCCGTTCTTTAATATATTTCGTTGTGTTCTTTCTTTTCAAGGTCCCGTTGATCTGAGTGCTTTCCCCCCTTTCAGATCGAATTTTTAATTGCCTTCAAGTCCACTATTTTTTCTACGTTTTTTTTTTTGGCCGTTTTGCCTGATGTACTTTTCTCAGAATTCTCTCGCACGTTAATCGGTTTTTCTTCCCTTGTTTTCTTTTAGGCCTTCGTCGCGCCAGTTTTTTCCAAAGCGTATTTCTTTGATGCATGGCTTCACCTTTTTCGATTTTTCTTCAACCTTTCTTTCTCAATTACTTTTGTATGAAAGACTTCTCCTTTTTTCTAGTGTTCCGTCACCCGTGCGTTCCGTCTATGGCGACCTTCTTAAAGGATCGTTTCTTTATCTGCCATCGCTTCTCTGGCTGCGTCCACATTGATCTCCCTCCTTGGTGGGACCGTTTGTTCTGCCGAGACCGAATGTTTGTTTTCAAACGCTTTTTTTTGACAAGTATTCCCTTCTAATCATATGTGACTTTCCTTTCCTTTCTTCTCCCTGTTGTTGGCACCTCCAGAAAACCCCCCGAGCGGTTTTCAATTTACTTTTTCAATTCCCTCCTCGGAGGCTTTATTGTTTGTTTCCTTTCCCCATACTCAGTGGGTCTTTTCCGCTACCTTTCAGCGTACAGATGCCTTGCTTTGTGACTCGTCCGTCTGGGAGATTTTTTTTGATAGTTTTCCCCTTTCCTCGTTCTCTTGTCCTGCGTTCTGGGGGTTTCCTTTTCCCCCCCTTCAGCCCGTTCGTTCGCTTGTTTGTGCGCGAGACTCTTTCATAAGTGTTTTTGCGGTTTTCTTGCACGTTCTTTTCCTCTTTTTTTTTAACCCCTTGTAGACGAAGTCTATGTGACGAGAATTTTCGTTGTTTTCTGGCACTTCGGCTTCTTTGCGGTCAATTTTTTTACTTTTACGCGTTTTTTTTTTTTTTCTTCTAGATCCTATTGAAAAGTGGTTGTGATCCCTCTCTCTCTAATTTTTTTCCTCGGATTTTTTTTTTTTTTTTTTTTTTTAACCCCCCCTTTTTGCTACGTCCCTTTCGGCGTTTCGTTGGAATACCACTCTAAGTGATTTCTTTCTTCTCCCCAATTTTTTTTTTTTTTGTCTAATTTTCCCATAGACATCACCCCTGAAGAATGCTCGATTTCTCGTTCCCGCTCCGGTATGCCCTCCTTGTATTTTCCATAGTATCAGGATATTTTCAAGAAGCGTTCTGTCCTCTTCCCCAGCCAACAAAATCCCTTCTCAGGCATACGCTTCCTCCGCCCTCCCTGCTTTTTTACATGTTCGTCTTTCTCCTACCTTTCTCCGGTCCCTCCAAATTGTCTGATTGTTTTTTTTTTTTTCGGATGATTCTGCGATTCTTTTCTTCATCGCGGCAGAGGGACTGTCAGTATACTTCCTTCTTCTCCGTCTCCGGTAAGCCCCAAGATCTTTTTTTTTGTTACTTTCTTTCCCCAAAGCTTTTCCCCTTTTCCGATTTTTTCCAAACGACTGCGCACAGGTCTCCAAAACCTTCTTCGGTCGTGTGGTCTTCAAGGAGCACTGAGGGTTTTGCATTTCGTGTCCGAGAGTCTCGCTTTTCTTTAGGACTCGTTTCCACCGCCTCGTCGGTTATCTACTTCGCCACTTTTTATTACCCCGAAGTATTGGTTCCTTGTGCCACCGGTATATTTGGTGCACGTTCTTTTTTTTGCGGCATCCCTTTCCCGAGAGATTCCTCTTCTTTTAGGGGCGTTTCCTATTTTCTGTTTTGTCACCTTTTCTTGCCCTCAGTTTTCTCCCTTTTGCGCTTTTTCTTCTTCGCATGCTTAGACTCGGATTTTCTTTTTAGTTCTCCCATACCTTTCCTATTTTTGGCACTTCTTCTCTCTGCTAGCCCCCCCCCTGTCTGTAAAAGGTGATTCTTTTGACCCCTCTTCTTTCGTAGTTTCCGACAGTAGCCGGTTGAATGACTTTCTAAAGTTTTCCCTCTTCTTTGCTTGGAGATTTTTTTCTCTTCTCATTTTCCAAGGGTTTTTTTTCCCCCTTAGATTGCTTTGACCTTAATTGCGTTTCTTCCACCTCCCCTTTGACGTCTCCTTGGCTTCTCAGGCCTCGGAGCCCTCAGAAGCCTTGCGGCGTTTTTTCCTCACTTTTTCACTGATTTCTTCAGTTTCCTTTCCTTTTTGTCTTCCCTTCCTTTCGAACTTTGCTTTCCCGTTCGCGTTTTCCTTCCTCTTTGCGACTT
>Ga0179593_1451174_pt1 | contig 29598 bp, 45 predicted proteins | sample CZODoug2_1_08_16_FD_185931 | JGI IMG/M metagenome (GOLD analysis project Ga0179593, IMG submission 185931) | Vadose zone soil fungal communities from Angelo Coast Range Reserve, California, USA - CZODoug2_1_08_16fungal (PacBio error correction) | ecosystem: Environmental > Terrestrial > Soil >... | reverse complement strand
CTCATAGGGTTGCCAACTTACCGGACAAAACTTGTTGTAGCCATCAAATGTAGTTTGTTTCCTCTTTTTCCCGCAGTTCTCTTATGTGTTTTCCGTAAAACATTAATGGCTGCCTTTTTTTTTTCATCGTACACCCCTCCTTGCTTGCCATCCATTTCCTTTCATTTATAATTCTGGTATCTTTATCTGTTTCTGAGTCCTCGCCCCGCCCCTTTCTTGCGCTTCCCCATTTATCCGGACGGTATGCTTCAGATCTGGGCGTGCTTGGGTTTGTTGAGTTACCTCAAGGTTCCTTCATCATTGCCTTGTAAGTCTGAGGTCTCCATGGAAGTTTTCGTCTTTTTTTTCCTCGGTCCCGCCAAATGCCATTGTTTCAAGGCCCTTTTTGTGCCCATTTACGCCCAGGTTAATCCCTTTTTTGGCCCCACAACCCTTCTGACCACGTGTTTTAATCGTTCTCCCACTCCCAATCCCCTGCTCCCCATTTCTTTTGTTTTCACTTTCCTTCTCTCTTTTCGAGTGGTCATTTGAGGGTTCTGTTGTTGCTTCCCCTGTTCCCGGGAAGTCTTTTCCTCACCGGAATGGGTTCCTATTTTTCCCCCTTTCCGTTCTCCAATGCCCATCTCGCCCTGTAATGCTACTTTTTTCGGGCCTTTGTTTCTTATGCTTCCTCCCCCCCCTCGTGTCTTTTATTTTTTTCGTTATTTACTTTTGGGTGTTGCACGCCCACTTTTCTTGATGTTTCCCTTGGCTTTTCTTTCCGCTTTCTTTTCCTTTTCCCTCCTGTAATCGAGACCTGGGTGGTTGACGACTCAAGATTGCTAGTTGGTCCTCCCACTCAGGCACCGTTTCATTTTTTTACCCTATTTTTTCCAAGATCGGTGTTTTCCCTTTCCTCTTTACCACAAGTCATCCTTTTCCCAGGGATGACTTCTCGTTCGGTGTACTTTTTTACCCAGGCCGATCCCCATTGCTTCCAACCGATTTGTGATGCCATTTTTGCTTGTCTATTTACCCTTACCCCGGGAATAATCCAGTCAACTGGAGCAACTTTGGCTTTCGTTCTTCGCCGGCTCTTTTTTCTTTTCCGTATGCCCGCTTTTTCTAATTTTTTGGAACCCCTCCTCTCTCCGATGGCACCACTCCTTTTCCCCGTTATTGTTACCCTTTGCAAATCTTGCTTCCATGCTGTTGCCCTTGTTCCCCTTCCCCTGACTCATTTCCCGATTTTCTCACCTTTTTTCACTGCGTTTTTCTTTTTTTGTGTGCCTTCGAGTCTTCTTGCCGAGCTCGGCCTTAGAGAAGCCTTTGGCGTTCTTCCGCTCTGTTTTTTTTCCTCCTGACGCGATCCCCCTTCCCCTTTTTACGTTCACGTTCAAATAAACTTTCTGGGTGTATTTGTTGAACACGCCCCTTTTGACATGGATTTTTTGCATTCCCTTTCCCTATGCATTTTTTTCCTCCCCCTTCCCCTCCATTGATCATCCTCTCCAATGTCTTTTTTTTTCCAGTTCCCCCCTTCCCTCAACCTCCCCCCCTATGACCTAAACTTTTGACTGAGTTTGTTTTGCCGTGTTCTTTCGGATTTTTGTGTTTTATCAACTTGCACCACGTATTGTGCCTTTTTTTCCCAATCCCTTGTCTTCTAACTCCCCTGTTTCATCTTTTCTTTGCCATCGTTCACTGATGCGTTACCCCCACGACCCAAAAAATTCTTTTGTCATTGACTTTAGCGGGGGCTTAATGGCCGTCCCCCCCTCCTCCCGTTTTTCTCTCGTTATTCCCTTGATTGCCCCCCCTTCCACCTGCGTTTGGACCTTTTTTCCCCAATTTCCTGGCCGTCAGAACACTTTTTTGCATGTAGCTCCGGTACCCGCGCGGTGCTGCTCTTAATGGTTTTCCCAGATGTGACCTGAGGTTTTCCTTTCCCCCTCCCCTTCTTGTATTTTTTTCCTGTTGGCTTCTTCGGGCTCCTCCTTTTGTACACAGGTGACTCCGTTTGATCCCTTTTCCTATTGATCCCCTGACAGGGTTTATTCTTCCTCTCCCCCTGCCTTTTTTTGAATTCCTCCCTTGGTTTGTCCTGCCAATTGTTTCTTCTGATTTTTGGCGGGCCAGACACAGTTTTTGCTTCGCCCACCACGTTTCTAAGTCCCCCCTTCTCTTTTCGGGATGGCGGCTTGTCTCTTTTCTTTTTTTTTTCTTTTAGTTCGCGCCCCCTTTGACGAATCATTGTTTTTTCTAACCAGTCATCCCCCCCTATTTTGCCGTCCGGTCGCCCTATTGCTCTCCCTCGTTTTGCCCTTTTTACCCTTAGTAACTCTGGGGTTTCTTTTCCGTCGCGATGCACCCACCTTTTGGTTCGTTAAGGAACGTTGACAAACCTTCTCGATCTTTCTCATCTCTTTCTGAACAATTTTCCTTTCTTTCGTAACTCCCTTTTCCCCTCCTTAGGCTCGCGTGTTCTTTGTCTTTTTTTTTTTCCCCCTTCCTGAGCAGGATTTTAAACGTTCGCCATTTTTCGGACGTTCTCTATCTTTTACTCCTTCCTTTTTTTTTTTATCGCTCTTATTTTAATTTCCGGTCTGGCCGGGTTCAATCTTTCTCTCCCCCCGTGCCCTTCTGTTTTTCTTTTTGATCAGTGAAACACGTTTGGAACGTTTCTCCCTGTTTCTCACTTTATTCCTCCCAAACGGATTGTGTTTCCTTTTCGACTTTTGTCCGTATCGTAGCGTTTCCACCTTGTTCCCGTTCCTACCTGGACTACTGGTGCTTATCACTGTTGGCCATCACCAGATTTTCTTCGGTGTCCCCCAACGAATGTTTAGTTTTAGGGACCGCCACGCTACCCAAGGGCATTTTGTTGGTCCCTTTTTCTGCACCCCCTTATTTTCCTTTTCTTCGAAACAGCGAATGGCCATCCTAGATCCTCTGGCCCTTAAATGTTCTTTAATTATTCTACTGGAGGTTCCTTGCCCCCCCCCCCCCCCCCGGGCTTCCGTTTGTAGATGGTCACCTTAAGTTTCTCTGTTTCCTTTGTGTTCGCACACCTTTTTCATTGTACCGTCGTGAATTTTTCCGGCTTCATTCGATCGACCCCCTTTTCCCCGTGCTCGTACCCCACCAATCAGGTTCTTTCCGAGTCCGTTTAGACCAGACATTCCAAGGATTCTCTTTTCCGTTTCCCAGCTTTCAACCTGGCGTTTCAAGGACCTTTTTCTTTCCTTTTCGTGGTAAAGTGGTTTCCCCACACAAAGGTTTCAGGGGGCCATTCCGCCCATCCCCACCGTCGGGCTTCTGAAAACGTATTCGTCAGCCCCCCAAACGTTTCTCTTCAAAGGCTTTGGGCCGTTTCCCCCTACCCGTAGTGTATACTTGGTCTCAAATGTTATACTCTCTCTCCCCTTGTTTTTTTTTGGCCTCGGGCTCTTGCATTTTTCCCCCCCGCCCTTACCAGAGTTTTCCCTGTTTTTTCCAACAAGTCAGGTTTTTTATTTTGTTGGGACCCAGCATCTCCGAACCCCCTTATTGGGTAACTTCTTCCTTGCGTGATTTGCTCCAGTGGCTCTTTTCACCCCGTCCCCCCCCCATCCGTTGGGCACTACTTCAACAAAGCCTCGCCCTTTGCGTGTTCCCCGGCACCCCAAACCCTTCAACTTCTTTCCCCCTCTCACCCTGTTTTTTTTCCCATGTGTGCTTGTCGGTCACCGGTGTTTTCTTTTTTTTTTTTTTCCAAGGCTTTTTGTTTTTTTGGAAACCTTCCAATTTTTTTTTTCGGCTTTTCGTTGCTTTCTTTTTCTTTATTGCCTTGCTCTGCATTTTTTGCCAGTGACTTTTTGGCCCCACTCCCAGGCTCTATAGTTGGTCCCCCCTCCTGTTGCTTTTGGTCCCCTTCTCATGGTGTTCAGAGGGGGTCTTTTGGATCCGTTAACCCCCCTACCCGTGTGTGAAATGGTCTCGCGTCTGGCCGACGCGGGCTCCTCTCGGCGTTTCCTACAACCCCGTGCCGTGGTGCGCCCTTCTGTTACTCGTCCCAACCTTCTCCTCATTTTTTCAGTCTCCCAAGTTTTCTTTACCCCAAGAGAGATATTTCGTACCCACTTAAACACCCTTCTCGGAAAAGGATGGTCATCTGTCGTTCGTATTTTTTTTGGGTCGAGCCTCATCTTTTTTACATTTATTTTGGCAACCGATTCTAAACACGCCCCTTCCTCCTTTGCTCCTCCCCGCCTTAAAAGATTTTTGTTCCCTCCTCAGACATCCCCCCCCTCCCCCGCAAAGTTTTTTCCTTTTTCTGAGTGCCTGGACGTCCCTTCTTCCCCAAGCGCCGTGCCTTCCCACTTTGTTGACAAGTTCAATTACACTTTATCTAGACTCCCTTCGCTGTCCCCCTTGCGGTTACTTGGTTTCCCCCAAGCGCCCGGAACCCCATTTCTTTCCTTATTCCATCCCGTTTAGCTAGTCCTGGAGACTCCCCTCCCTTGTCTCGTTTTTCCCCCATTGCGTCGAGTTTCCCTTTTTTTCCTTTGATACCCCACCCCAAGCGTAATGTCCCTTCCCAGTGCAGGCATCCCGTGCGCATTGTTTCGTTCTTCATCCCCTTTTTCCTCCCCCTCAACACGGTCATTCCCATTTTTTTCCCCGGTTGTTGTCGTGAGCTAAGTCCCCCCTCGGCCCTCATCTCCAGTTCTTTTTTTTAGCTTGGCCTTTTTCTTCCGTTTTGCTAGGTTCCTCCCCCCCCTTTCTTGCTCCCTTCCTTACGTTGGCAACGTGTCCCCTGACTCCAGGCCTCGTTATTCTTGAGAGGATGTTCATATTTTTTAGGGCAGTGGTCTTTGCCTTTTGAGTGTCCCCGTAGCTTTATTTTGTCGTGTCTTCACTTTGGGGGCGTGAACTTTTTTTTTTCAACCACCTGTTTTTTTCAACCCTTTTTTTTGCCCTGCGTTTTATCCCTCCCCTTCTGGTTTTGAGCACCCTTCTCCCCTTCCCACCGGTCTGCTGTTTTTCTAACTCCCAACATTTCAACCCGCCGTGCTTTTTTTCAGACCGTTCGTTGGTAATTTTTCCCCTCCTAAGTCGGGCCCTTTTTGTCCTTCCTGACTTTTGTCCATTTACTCTTCCTTGCACCTGTCTGTTTTAAATTGGTTTGAGGACTCACTCGAGCACCCCAGTCTTTTTGCCATCAATTCGATTTCCCCTCCTCATTTTTTTGCTTGCTTTCCCCCTTTTTTTTAAACCCAAACACATTTTCTTCTTTCGTTTTTGTGTTTAACCACGGAGTTGCCATCTTTTTCTGCAGGGTAAACCCGGGGTTTTCCGTTTTCCCTTCTTTTTTCATTTTGTAGGCAGGCTTTTCCCTCTTTCAAGCGCCCACACGCACGTTATTGTTTTTTTTTTTTTCAAGTTGCCTCTGTTTGTTTTTCACATTTTTGCCCTCATTGCGCTCCGTCACATTACGGTTTTCGTCCCCTCCCCCAACTTTTTTTTCGGGATTGCTTTTCTTTTTTCCTCGTAGGCTTTTCTGTTTCCCTCCTTCCCTTTTCCCTTTTGTACCTTTCTTATTTGTTTCCGCCCTTTTCCCTTTTTGCTTCGTGCGTATTTTTCCCCGTTTTCCCGAATTTCAAAAGGGCACTTGTATCTTCTTTCCATCCTTTGTTTTTTTGAGAGGACTCTTGTCTCCCCGTTGGTTTCTCCTTTCCCCTGCAATCCCGCCGAGCCACCTTCTGCTTCTTCCCCCCAACCGATTGTTTTTGTACTTAGGAGGTTGAATTCGGCCCCCTTGCAAGCTTTGACGTTCTTGCCCTCCTCCCCAATTTTTTTTCGATCGCCCGTTCCTTTTCGTTCTTCTCTTCGACGTGATGACAAACAACAAACCCCTGGTTCACCTTTTTTTCACACAGTCCTGTGAGTGCGTGGTCCCCCTTCATTTCCCGGTCCTACTCTCATTGACCTTAAATTCTTTTCTTCCACAAGTTTTGTGTACCTCCCCCTTAAAATAGTTTGAACTCCCTTTTTTTTTTACCCCTCCCCTAAACTTGCTTTGTAGTTGTTATTGTTTTTCCTCAGCTATTACTTTTGTTTTGCCTCCTCCTATGGATTTGGCGTTGTTGTGTCTTTCATTTCTTTTTACCTCATTTTATTTTGAGAAAGCCCTACCTGTTACGGATTCTCCTTTTCTTGAGTGCTTCTACGTTGACCGTCATAGTCATTCCTAATATTCCCTCACTTTGTCTTTTCATCTTTCTTTTTGTTGTTTTTTTGGAGTTCAAAGACCTCATTCCTTTCTCCTGTAACCCTGACATCGTGTTTGTGATCCCGCCCGGTTTCCCCGCCATTTCATTTTTTTGCTTTGGGGGCCCTTACCCCCCCAAGCGACTCCGGCCGTATTAAACTCCTTCATTTCCTTTTCCTCTACCCTACAAACTTTACTTCTCCCGATGTAAGGATCTCTGTACTGATCTGCGTTCCTTTTTCGTCGGTTCGTTTGCTATTTGGGACGTTCTTTATTTTGTGAGACATTTTTTCTTCCTCCCACTCCCCCTTCCCTGTCCATCTTCTCTTTGGATAGTTTTCTTTGTCCCCCGATGTCTCCCCCCACCCACCTCGACACAAATTTCCCTGATTTGTTCTTCTTCCCTCCCCTGTTTCAGACGACCCTTCCTCTCTTTCCTTTTTCCTTCCACCTTGTATGCCCCGATTGCTTTCCCCCTCTTCACACTCCCCCGAAGTCTCCTCCCCAAGGGGTTTTTTTCTGTCCCTCCATACCCAAGCGCCCTTTTTTCCTCTTTCCCAAATCCGGCCTCCCCTGGTGGTTCGTTCTTTCTTTTCCACCCCTGTCCTGCTTCTGGTACCTTGCTTCCCTTTTCTTTTTGCCGTTCGCACGCTTTTTTTTGCACCTCCTTTTGATTCCTTTTCTCTTGAGCCAGGTCCATGCTTCATCACGTTCACTTTCCTGCATGTTGTTGATTTTCTGCTTTTCCGTCCGCGGTCCTTCCCGTGCGATCAACGTCAACTCGCTATTTCCCCATTTTTTCATTAGCCACATCCTCCCCTCCTCTTCCTTCCTTTTCTACGATTGTTTATTTTTGCAGAATATCTTTTTTGCTTCTGCCCCTATTTTTCTTTTCCTTTTGTCTCCCTGTCCACTTTTCCAGCTTTTTCTCTACCCCCCCTGGTTTTTTTGTATTCCGCTGACTAGGCTGATTTCTTTTCGGCTCCCCCTTCCTTTTTTTTATGGTTGATTACGTATTCCCCTCTTCTTTTCCCCTCTTGACCCCGTTGTCTTTTCAACAATTCCAAACTTTTACTGCTCCCCCCCCGGCTTCCAGACTGTTCGTTTTCCCTTCCCCCCACTTGCATATGCAAGGCCGTCCCTTTGTCAATCCCATTTTTGTAGGCATTCCCTATTAACGATTTTCCTTGTCAAAAAGGCTAAAACCCTTTCCCTGACAACTTTTTTTTGCCATTTTTTACTTATTTAAATACTGCTTTTTTTTTGTCCTTTCCCCCGCCGCGATTCGTTTTTTGTTAATTTTCCACTTGTCCCCACCCCCCCTTATTGTCCCTTGTTTGTCTGTTCTGGCCACCAGCTGCATACCGGCAGGCCCTTTTATTTCAATTACGGTTCTCGTGAGATTCTTTTTTTCCCCCACTCAACCCCCCACACTCCCCCCGTTTTGTCCTGTCCAACGGGCCTTGTTGCTGTCCCTGAGCAAGCTCATGATCGATGTAACCACCGTTTTTTTTCCTCCACTTTACCGCGGGAGAGGTTTCCCCCCAGACCCGGGCCATAACCAAATTTTTTTTTTGCTTTATACCGTTTCCCCCCCCCGGTGATTTTCGTAGTCCTTCCAATTTTTTCCCACCCCCCGCCTTTTTTTTCCCGCTTGAAACCCGCCAATGGGTTTCCTTACCTTTTTAGACTTTTTGTTCCTTCGGGAGTCTCTCCTTTTTCCAGTCTTACTGGTTTCTTTTTGGTATAACTCACTTCGCTGCCTGCCCCATTTCGAGTGTCCCCTCTTTTGATAGTGTTGTTCGGCTCGTATTTTTTGTTTCCTACTTCAGTTGCTTCTTTTCACACCTTCCTTCCTCTTTTAGCTTCGGGCCCATCTCGCCTGTCCCCTTTGGTTGAACTTCGACCTTTTGGCTATGACCGTCCCAGTATTGATCTTGTTGATCATGGAGTCTTTTTTATATTCCCTTTTTCCTGTCTCTTTTTCCGCCAAGCCTTGTTCTTCCTATTTTTTCTTGAACAACAGACTTTCCCACGATCTTTTATTCTTGGGCCGGAGTTACTTATTGTCTCTCCCCCGTTTTGCCCGTCAGTCGTACAGGTGTTCCCACTCCGTCGTCTTTTCGCACCACTCTTTAGTACCTAAAGGTAAACATTTCTCTCTCGTCCTTCCCCTCCTCGTTGGTTTTTACATTCCATCTTTTTTTCTGCTCACTTTTTCCCCGTTGATCTTAGTGTTCTTATTGTTTCGCAGACTTGCCTTTCTTTTCCTCCCGCTGTCTTGACCGGCTCCCAGGCCCCCTTTTTACGTTATCTCTCTCCCCTTTCCCCTTTTTTGTGTAAGACCTCTTTTGATCCCTTCTATTTCCCCCTTTTCTCCCGAGTTTCTCCCCCTTCTGGTCATTTTTTACAAGTCCTTCACTAGGTTTTCTCCTCTGTCGGTCAAGGTTGACAGTCAACCTTTACAATTCCCACCTGTTTTTTTTTGTCCTTGTGCTTTCTGCGGGGTGTTTTCCCCCTGTTCCCTCCTACCCCTTGTCTTCTTCCCTTACGTGTTTTTTCACCTGGGAGTTATTCCTTTTCCCCACGATTTTTTCGCTTAATCCCGGGCCTAACTCCCCCTCGTGGCTGTCTTTTGCGGTTTCGCAAACCCCCAGACCCTTCTTTTCCTCCGCTACAGTCCAGTTCATCTAGTCTCCAACCCGCCACGATCTCGTAACTATCGTGTTTTGGGCGCTTCACGGGGCGTCTCCGGATGGGCCCTTCTATTCGCAGTTCCTTGTTTCGTTTTTCCTTTCACCCTTAAGTGGAATCCTTCCCTGCGTCTCCCTTTTTCTCCGACAACACCTTCGCAGTTCTTTTTATTTGTTAAATGTCTCCGCTTCTCTAACGACCTTTTTTTCTATCAGTAAGGTCCCTCCACCCAGTGCCCTTCCAGTGCCTTGGCTTTTTGTAATTCGTCCTGCCCGTTTCACCGGACGGACTCCGCTTGTCATCACCCCTTTCTTTGTGACCCCCGTCTCGTTTCCCGCCCCCCCTGTTTATCTGTGACGGGTTTGTAGTTTGCAACCCCTCTCTTTGTGTTTAGTGGTTTTTTTCAAACGTGTGGGATACCTCTCTCTTCCTTTTTGGCTCGTTGCGCTTCCCCTCCCTCCTTTCCCATCTGTTCCCAGGAACCCTGTTATTTTGTATTTTTTTTGTGTGGTCCGTGCCATCCTCGACGGACCTTGGCCTTCACCGCTTTGGGGTTTTTTTCGTCTTAATTTTCAACAGGTCCCTATTGGTCCCCGTTTTTTTTTTTTTTTTTTTCTTTTTGATTTTGACTTTCCCAACGTTAATTGAGGTCCCGGCCCCCCGTCACCCCAATCCCTGTCTTCCTTTTCAACAACCATTTCCCCGTGTCTTGTTTTCTGTTTTGCGTGTTTTTTTCAAGGTCTTGGGTTGCCACCCTTTCGGGCTTATCAGTTTTTTTCTTTCCTTTGGCGTCCCTGTTTTTTTTCTGAACTTCTTTTCCCCCCATTAATTTCTGTTTTGTTATCTTTTTCCTTCCCTTTTGTTTTCTTTTTTCCCCCCTCTTGTTGCCCTCTGACTTTAGTACCCCATCGACCCGGATTACTCCCCTTCAAATCTCTTGTTTGCTCCTCTTCTTGTCTCCTTCTCGGCCTTTGTTTTTTGCAGCTTCCCCCCTTCGTCCCTCCTCTGGCAATCTTCTTTTCTACAAGGCAGTCTGACTTTGTCACGTCTCCCAATTTTTCTTATTTGGTTTCAAAGTTTTCCTGCAAAGAGCTAGCCTGCCCTTTTCGCACCTTCCCCCCCCCCCCCCCCCTTTTTATAACAGGAGTTCCCTCGGCTCGCTGTCTTTGGAGTTCCTTTCCCTTTTCTCGGATTTCCGTTGTATCGAACCGATCCGGTTTCCCCTTTCCCCCATTAACCCCCCTTTGTCTCACAGTCGTTTCTTGTCTTTGCCTCCCCCTGTTAATATCTTTTTTTCCCCAAATTTTGCAGGTCCCCCTCCCCCCCAACTCGGTTGCACCTGGCCGTTTTGACGCCTTCCCCCTGTTTAGATATGCCAGCAAGGTCTCTGTCCCCTTGGCTCGCTTGTGTTTTTCCCCTCCCCGTTTTCACGGACCAGCTTGTTCCGTGAGTGTCCATATGAATTGTTTGCCAACTGTTTCTTCTTTTTCTGATTGGAAGCACTTCCTCCTTTTCTTTCGTCCGATAGCTGTTCGTTGGAATCCCAAAACTAACCCTCACACAATTCCTTTTCTTTTGCAGCCCCCATTGGCACTTCATCCTATTTCAGTGTAGTTTTTCTTTCCTTCCTTTTGACCGCATCCCCCCCACGTCAGTAAAGCTCAGTGTTTTGCCTAAGTACCTTTTTTGGATTCGCTCAAATCCCCTGTTTTACCCGAACCCTTTTCTTCCCTCTCCCCGCCCATTCGGAATCTTCTTGCGTTCGTTTAAGGGAACAGACCCACCGGCGAAAAACAACCACCTCACCCCCATTCACTTCTCAAGGCACTTACCGGCAACAGTATCTCTTCTCCAGCCCGAGATATATTCTCTCGATTTGCTTACCCATCTTTAGTTTGTCGATTTGTCTAGCGTTGACCCTTTCTGTGGTTTTCAAGTTCCTGGTGGCTTCTCTTTCTTTGGGGTAGTTAACCCCAAGTCGTAGTAATTGGTGCCACCAACCTCTTTTCCCCTCCCCCCCCCTTTGTGGGGAGGTTTGGGTAAGGGTACCTTCCCCCTTTTGAGCCTCCTGGCAACTTTACACTTCCTTTTTTTCCTGGACCTTGCTTTTTCACCTCAACACCCCGCCCTCGTCTTGTCTGCCTCCGGGGACCACCCGGTTCCCTTTTTTTCGTTGCTTTCTTTCCCTTCACTGTGCCCATCCCCAAGTTTTTTGTCTTTTTGTGCGTGAAACCCCTGTTCCTCTGTTACAGCTCGCCTGCCGTCCTTATGTTTTCCCTATCATTTTTTTTTTAGTTCCACTCCCTCTGTCCCCAACCACAAAGCAGAAATACTTTTTCCTGGTTAGGGCAACCACGCCCAATATCTCCGTGCGGTTGAACCCGAGACAACATACCCCTTTTTTCCCTACACTGGTTTTTCTTCTCTTACGTTCTTCATTCCCCCCACTGAGATCTCTGCTGGACGCACTCTTTTCCCCTGTTTTTTGCAGAGCACCCCCCTTTCTTTAGGTATTCGCTCGGCCGGGCCCTTCTTCATTGGGGTATAACTCCCGTCACTTGCCTTCTGTTTTTTGTCTTGTGGGTGGTTGGTTCGTTGTGTATGTGGTTTCAATTCTTTCACTGGATTATTCCCCCCTTATGATATCGCCCCCGGTTTCAGGAGGGTCTAGTTTTTTTTGTTTCCTATTATACGAGTAACCTAGTTGGTATGTCTACGCCCGGCTTTTTTCTCGGTTCGTTCTGAAGTCCCGATAACTTTGTCCCCCTTGCTCATATCTCCTACAATCCCGTTGTTGTTGTTTTTTCTCGTTTGTTTTTTAATTACTCGGTTTGCCTTCAAAACCTAGAGCACTTCCCCCCCTTCTGTATGTCCCACCCTCTCTATTCCTTTAAGTTCTCCTTCCCCCATCAATGCGCGTGGTAGACCTTGCTACACCCCAGTTTTTTTTTTGCGTTCAGACCAGTCATGTTTAAGGACGTCAGGCTAGTGTTTGTTACCTCCTTGCCCCACACAAACCAGCTTTCCCCTTCCCCGTCACTTTTTCTGGTGGAGTTCTTTGAAAGTTCCCGATAGTGGACTGAAACACCCTTTAATGGCTATCAACCTTTTGTTACACTTCTCCCTTCTCCCCCCCCTTTCCCCAAACCTTGAATCGGACTAACCCTCGTCTCCCTCCCCCCCCCTTCGGTATGGTCGTTCCTAGCGTTTGTCATAAGAAATTATTGTTCTTTTGTTTGTTGGCTCCGCTTATCCAGCTTGAGACCTGTTCCCATCATCCTGGCATTCTCTTTTCTTTTGATTTTCTGCGGTTTTTGAAGCCTTCCCTCTTTAGTGCGATTAATCCTATCCGGAGGGTATTTCCTTCACTGGGTCCGTTTGTGATTCCCCTTTTCCTTCATAATGTCCTTTTGAACGGTTCCATTGTCGGTGCTTCCCCTGAAGTGTCCGTTTTGACTCCCCCGTTGCGTGGCTCTTGCTTTTCCCCCGCCCTTTTTTTTGGGTTTCGTCCTCCCTTCGTAGGGTACACGTCCCTCCCTTTTTCCTTCTCCACTTTCCCAAAATCCACTTGATCCTTTTTGCATCTCCCGTGAATAGAAGTCGCGTCCGACTTCGGTTCGCTTATTTTTTTTCCGTGTTATTGTTTTCTTCGTCCCGTGGTCCTGTTTTTTTCTTTTATCCCTTTTTTTTTTAAAATGCCCTTCCCCTTCTGTTAGTTTTCTTTTTGGTGCGCTTTTCCTTAGTACCACCTTCCCTTTCTGAATGAATTTTGTCTTCTACCTTTTATTTTTCCTCGACCATGCGCGCGTTTTTATTTCCCTTGTCGTTTTTTTAGCTTTGCGTTATCCCTGATGTATCCTCATTTTTTTTTTATCGAATCCACATCTTTGTTTTTATACCTTTCCCCTCCCCCTCCGTTCCTTTGCAACCCTACAGGACGTGGGTTCATTTCTATTTCAAACAAGTCCTCCTTTTCCCCCTCTCCCTTCTTTTTCATATCTTTTCGTGAAGCAGGCGTATTCTTTTCCACTAGTTTTCTTGCGTTTATTTGTTGAGGTCCCATTCGGCCCCAAAACCGCCTTTTCTCACGTTTGTTTTCTGCCTTTCTTTCCCCTTTTCGGTTTTCGATAACGTCCCCCCCCCTCTCCTGCGATTGTAAGCGGTTTCCCCCCCTGTTTTGTTTGATGACGCCCAGCTTTGTTTACTTTGCTTCCATCTTGTTTTTGCCAGTTCCGTATTTTTTCAGTAACACTGACCAGCTTCTCTTTCCCTCCCCTTTTTGGTTTTTTGTTTTTTCTTCCCACTCCGATTGTTTGTGCTTCCTTCGGTCCTGATCCCCTCTCTTCCTTTCTGCTTCCCCCCCGCTCTGTTACCGATAATGACACCCTTCTCCCATTTGCACGTGATAAGTCCCCCCAACCCCTTATTGACCCACCACTTCCTGCACTCCGTGGATGTTTTGCAAGGTTTTTCCCTTTCATCTTGCCGTGCCTCCCCTGTTACTTCCCAAGCTCTGTGTTGACTTAACGTTAACATGTGCTTTCTTTGTCACATCCTTGAACCTGCTAAACCAAAATTTCATACAACTTTTTCCTTTTTTCCCTTTCGTCCAATTACCTTCCTTTTTTTTTGTTTTTCCTTTTCGTCCCAGTGTCATTTTTTTTCCCCCACATGCCCTTATTTTTCCTTTTTTAAGATGCCACTTGAGAGTCCTTCTACCGGAGGCATGGCCATTCGGTCCCCTACTAGTCTCCTTTTTTCCCACAACCTACAACAACCTCCCCTTGTGTCGGGGACCGGGTTTTTGCTGAAAACACTTGTTCGACCCTTTTCGATAGGCTACCAGTTTTCCCCGTCCCCCTTTACCGCGGGGCTGGTTTTTCCCACAGCGTACTGCTCCCCCTTTGATCCCGTTCACCTTTTTTTTATTGTTGAAGTCGTTTCCTCCCAATGTTGTCACCTGCTGTTCCCGCGGCGAAAAATTTTTACACACTCAAAATTTTACTTTCACGTCGCCTGTTTTTTCGCTTTCCTGGAAAAGAGACTCCTTGTTTTCCCCACCATTTGTATGTTAACTTTGCGGCGCCCTTGGTCGCCCCTCGTTCACGATTCGTCTCCGTGTCGGATTTGGACGCACTGGTCATTAAAGACATTCAGGTTTGTCTACTCTTTTCCAGGAGAGTCGCGGCGGTTTCAATTTCTTCCTTACGCAGTTGTTTTTTTGTGTATTCTCTACAAAAATGCTGAACCCTCTTTGGTCGGCTTTGGGATTGGTGCCCCTTCTGCCCATTTTTCTTCTGTCTTCGGCTTTCGTGCTCCCAAGTCCTGTCTCTTCCTAGGTGTTTCGAACGCACACATCCTCCACGAGGTGGTTGTATTTGCATTTTTGTTGATTTTTAAGCTTTTCCTCTTGGCTGCAGCCCCCAACTTCATGTGGTGACTCCCGTCGCCTTCGCCAAAACAACCTTGGTTGGGTTGGTAGTCGTTTCAGGGACAATTTCTTTAACCCAGGTTTTCTTTTTTTTTTTTTTTTTTCCCTCCTTTCGTTTTCACTCGTAGTTTGTTCCTTTCCCCCTTCCATCCTCGTTTTGATCACCCTCGGACCCTCCTTTGTGTTCTTCTGTCGATAAATTGCCCTGGATTTTCATTCCCCTCTCCTGACCCCCGTTCCCGCCGTTCTTATCTATCCCTTTTTCTCCCTGTTTTTTTTGCGAGCCTTTGTTAACGTCTGTCCCCCCCCCTTTCTCCCTTTCCTCGTATCCCATACTGTTCCATCTGCTCTTCTTTTTTCCCCGGAAAATTTGAACCCGGACGGTGCTCCCTCTTTTTCGGAACGTCGTCGCCAACATACAGAAATTTTTTTCTCGTGTTTTTTTGACCTTCTCTCGTCGCGAAAAGGTTCCCTTTTTTCCTTCCGACTAATTTTTCTTCGCGAATTTTTTCCGTCCCCCCTCGTAAGTTCCTGGCCACACACTATTTTTCGCGTGCACTGCTCCCCCCCGTCCACCTGACCTCGTGGTGCTTTTTTATTTTCTCAACCCCCCTAGGTTTCGAAACTCGCCGTGCCCCAGTCACACGCCCGAATTCGACGGTGTCCCCCCGACCCCCTTCCCCTCCATGACTCCTGACGTCCCTTTTTTTTCCTCCCTGGGCACCCGGGGGTAGAGGATGGGAACTCCGGGCCTCTTCTTCTTCCTTTTTCGGAAGCACCCTTTCAGTCTTGAACTTTTTTTGGCTATTTGATTTACAGTCTGAACTCTGCTACGTCTACCCCAAATTTTCCATTTCGTCCCCGCTATTCTACAGTAAATTTTCCCCAAGGCCCCTGACCCCCCCCTTTTCCACCCCGTTTGGCCCTTGTAAGTTTCCCTTCGGTTTCCAAGTAGTTGCCACAAACATTATTACTCCTTCCCTCCGTCTTTTTTTTTCAACTTTTTAGTCCTCCAAACACCCTTTTACTTCTTCTTTTTCTGGTGCATTTTTCTTTTTGCCCTCTTTTTTCCCGCCTTTCCTTTCTCCCAGTTGGTCCCCTATTTCTCGTCCCCTGTGGTCCTCTGCCAGGTCACACGCCATCAGCGTTCCCAGGGACACCCGTTCCCTTTTTTTTAGTTTGGTTTGACACTTTTTCCTCCGTTGTTTAAATTGCCCTCCCGGCCCTGTTTTTTATCGTCTTAAGTTGGTGATTCTTCCCACAAGTCACTACTTTTTCCCTTTTTCTCATTAAACCCCCTGTCACTCCGGGGTGTTTTTTTTTTTACAAGGCACCAAACCATTCACCCGTACTCCCCAATCCAGGTGCCACCTTTGTTGTAGGGCAAACTGTTTTTTTCTCCTTTTTGGCAAAGATTGTCCCCAATAAATTTTTTTCTGATGACTTCCTCCATGTTTTTTTTTTTGGACTTGCTCTCTTCTCATGGTTTTGTTTCCTTTGCTCTCTGTCGTTTTCGGAAAAATCATTCTTGTCGTGATCTTTTTTTACCCCCCCTGATTTTTGCCCCCTTCTCTTTGTAACGTAATTCTTTTTAGGTTTTGGTTTTTCCTGTTTCTTTTGTACATAGTGTGCTGATTCGCCCCCCCCAAAGTTGCAGGCCTCGTTTTCAGATGGTCTTTCTCGGGCGTTTTTTTGCGATACAACCCCGTGAGTTTGTACCCTTTGAGGAACCTCCCTCTTTTCCCAACCCGGAGGACTCCACGTTCCATGTTCCCCCATTTTGAGCCAAAGAGATTCTTTTAAAGTAAACCAACTTCGTTTCTTGCCCCATTGGATCATTTCTGCGCTTTTTTGATTTGGTTCAGGAATATCATCCTTTTCCCGCGTCTTCCCTGCCGTTGATTTCGCCCCAACGTCTTTCATTGCTCCGAAACCCCCTGACCGCAACCTTTTTCTCCACTTTTCGTGCATGTGGGCGTTACGTGGATCTCCCCCCTTGGCGTGCCGTTTCCCCCCTTTTTTTTCCCCCACCACTCTTTCTGTTTGTGATCCGTGTTTTTTCACCCAACCTATACCATCTGATTATTGTTTGAAGCAAGGCTGCTTAGGTCCCCCCCAACGGCGGAAAGGTGTTTACCATTGAACGGCCCCGAGCGTTAGTGCCGTTTTTTTTAGCCTGAAACATTTGGCGCTGCTTCTGGGTGGGTTGATTACAAGCCCTCTTTGATTCGCTCATTTCTTTCGATGCCTCGGGAATCCCAACCCTCAGCCCCCCCCCAGTCTGCATTTTTTAAATCCAAGTGCCGTCCTCCCGAGGTTGCATTTTTTTGTCTTTTTGGGGCCCATTTATTTCCCTCCTCCCCCCACCCCACCGTTCATTAATTTGGTTTAGACTCAGTTTTTGTTATGAGCTCCAGCCAACCTCGCCCCTCCCACTATCCCTCTCTCTCGCGAGGGTCGTGTGGCATTTTCTGCCGTCGGTGCCTCTCTTGTTCCCACCCCCCCCCAGTGCGACAAGTTACCTTTCCCCTTTCCCCCCGCCGTAGCTGACCCCCCTTTTACCCCAGGGCCCCTTCACGCTTCTTTTCGAGCCTCTGTTCTACATCTTCATTTTTTTTTTCAGGCAGTGATTTTGGCTGTTTACTCTTTCACCCCCGATGCTTCCGCTTGGCCTGGGTTTTTTTTTTTTTCTTCCCTGGAAAATCATCCCCCCTTTCACATTGGGCTTGTTGCCCTTTGCGGTGCCCCGACACCTTCATTGTGAATTTCCATTAACGAATTTTGCATTGATGAAGCTGGAAACCCAAACCCTCACGGCCCTGAGCTTTTTAAGGTGTTCAGTGAAAATTAGTCTTTTCCTTCTTTTTTGCCCAGGTGTCCGTTGGTGCTTGTCTCCCCCTTTCGTCAAACCCCCCCCCTGCCTTTCAATCAGAGAATTGCCCGTTACTGTCTGGGCCTTCAATCTTCGTTTCTCCAAGCTGATTCACCACAACGCAGCCCATTTCCCTTCGTGAGAACCCGCCATCTAAGTAGTTGCGAACCATCTGCACCCCTCCCTTTTGAATTTTCCCCCCGGGGTTAGTTCGTTGTACTTCCGTTTTTTTGCATTCCCAGGATTTTGCGGGAGGGGAGACTAGTCTTTCCACCTGTGTTCCAAGGCCTTTATGTTTTGCTCTTCGCCGGTCCGGTATACACACGCAACGCCCACGTTTGCTGGTTGTCTAACGGTTTCTGACCCCCTCCTGTTTGTTCAAGGCGGTTTCCAAACGGTGGAGCCTTGCGTCAGTTGTTGAAAAATTAAGGATGCGGCTTTTCTGCCTTTCACTTTTTGAGCTGGTTTGTGTATCTTATAACCCCTCCCCGCCCTCTTTCTGTTGCCGAAATTTTCTCCCTTCAACCACTTTGTCCCTTTTCGTTTCTTTTTTTTCATGCCTTGCTCACGGCGTTTTATTGCACTAAAGATAAAACTGCAACGGGCTCCCCTCTTCGCTCTTTTCCCCTATTTCTCCTAAGTTTTGTGTTGTTGCTCTTCGCTTATTTGCGTTCACCCCTTCTTAGGGACTTTGCAAGAAACGCCGCGCCCCCCTTTTAGGTCTCTTCCCCACCTACTCCTGTCCCCTCCGGGAGATCTCCCCCGAGGGCGCGCGGCCTTTCTCCCCCTTGCCCAACAGTGTGGCCGGCGGAGTTTTTGCCTTCCTTTTTTCCGGACCTCTATTGGCCCGCCTTTTAACCGAAAAGGGTCGTGCCCCACCTTTCCCCAACACCAGCGTGAGGTTTTCTGCATGAATTTTTTTATAGACGACCCTCCCTTTCTCTTACCCCCCAACGTTTTGACACTTCTGGTCCCCCCTCTACAGAGGGACCATTGCAGGAATCTTTTCCCCCCCCCCTGTTTTTGAAAAAGCCTCCCAAAATGTAGTGTTTTCCTGGTAGCACGCTCTTATGCTTTTTCCTCCCCCCAATTGATTTTTTTGGTTGGGCTCCCCTATGTAATAGCTGACTCCGTGTCTTTTCATTTCAGTCATTCTCTTATTGATATTGCTTTTTCGTTGTGGGAAGAGAAAGTTTCTCCTTTTTTTTCCCCACCGTTTCCCCCAGACCGGTTCCCCCTGCTCTGTTAGTTTATTTTTGTTACCCTGAGACTTCATCCTTCCTTTTTTGTCACATTTACCCCTGAGGTTCTAATGTTTCCGTTAGGATCCCATCCGGGGCACCCCGCCCCCGGTTTGCAATGACATTGCCCTTTGTCCACCCCTTCAGCCCCCCGCGCTTTTGCCAGTTTCTTTTTAGGAAACTGCCCATATCTTTTTAATCTACACTCACAACCACTTTTTTCCCTTTCTCATGTATGTAAAGCAGATTGTTATTTTTTCCCTTTGCATGGAGTTCTTTTCCTACGTGCACCCGTTTGATGTTTTTTCACTTGAATTGTGTTCTTTTCCCCCCCCCCCCTTCGCTAAGTTAAAACTTTCCCTCTTTTCAGTTTTTTGGATAGTTTTCGGGCGCTTCTTATGTTATTCTCCAACCCACTTCGCCCCAACTGGCACTTTTTTCAGTTGGTCTTTTTTTCCTACCCAAAAAAAAACGTTTTCCATCGTCCCCCCAATGGGCTCTTTATTTTTCCCTGCCTTGGATTTCATTGGCGCTGGGTTCCTCTTCTCCCACTATGCACTCTGTAAGCCATGAAGACCTACTTTTTCGTGTTGGTTCATCCTTTCATTGTACAGTTTTCTTCTGACTTCCGTCTTGGGGTCAGGTTCTCTTGAACCCCCCGCCTTTTTACCCAAGCTGCTTTTTTCCCCAATTTAGTGGACTGGCCCCCGGCTGATCCTGTTTTTCTCAACACCCTCTTTAGGGCCTGCGCTTGATATTACACGTCCAGGTCCTACGCCCTTCCCCGTCTTTTTCCATTTTGGTCTTATGAGTTTCGTCGGCCTATCTTTTGTTGCGATTCCCTTCCCCAATCCCGTCAGACCCCCCCCATACCATTGTGCCACTCGGCTCCCACCCCCATTTCATGGTTTCCCCCCCTTTTTACTCCTTTTTACTTTGCTCTATTTGATTTTCCCCCGATTTTCTTCCTTTTCTCCCAACTGAATATTTCCCTCTCCTCGATCACCTTGGGTTGAAGCTGCAACTCCTCTCTTAGTGCCCCCTTTGCTTGGATCCCTTGGTTCTAAGCGTTGATGGTCCCGCATCCATAGTCTCTTGACCCCTTGACTCCGGTTCCACCTCTGGAGGCAACCCTTACAGGGCGTCCTCCCTGTTGACTTTTGCCTTTTGAAGACGGCATTTTTTTTTTTTTCCCACGCCCCCAGCCCCCCCTTGAGGACTGTGCCGCTCAAATGTCTTTTTTTTTTCCCATCTTGCCCCAAACTGGAAAACCCCCTTTTCCCCCCCCCCTTGCCATGGGTCTGAGGCGCCCAACGACTACCTGATGGTTTTGTTTTTTGAGGTTCCGCCCTGCGTTTTTTGCATCACTAAAAAATCACTTCCCACGTATTGGCCTTTGTTGAAGCCCCATTTTGAGTCGGACCTGGCATCCGCTTCAGGTGCAGTATTCTCTGTTTCTCCCCCCACCACACCCGACCCCAACCCCTTCTTTTTAGGACAGGCTGGATTTTTGTTGGTTTTCGCTAAACAAGCTCCCTTCTTCTTTTCGGCCCCCCCCCCCTTTGAATGCACTATTCGGGAGTTTTTTTCAACCCATTGTACCGCCGTTAAAGATAACCTTTTTTTGCTGACGATTCTTTCCCCCCTCCCTCCCCCTTGATCCTTCTACTACCTTTTTTTTCCCTTTTTTTTAACCCGAGGCGAAACTCACCTACCTGCCCTCCCCCGGTCGCCTGTTTTGCGGCTTCTCGCGTCTCCCCCCCCCCCTTTGTCACACCAAGTCTTGTCCCCCACCTTCTGGTTCCCATTTCGACTAATTTGTCCCACTCTCGGGCTGTTTTACGGCCATGAAGGTCCCCCTTTCCTCCTTCGTTTTTCTGCAAAAGGGACGGGGTCTGCTTCTCTGCGTCCCATCCTCCATCTTTCCTTCAACCGTTTTTGTTCGACCCACCAAAAAGGAGTCCAACCCGTTAAGATATCTTGAAAGGTTTGTTTTTTTTTTTTTGTTTCCGATCTTCTATCTTTCGGGCTTAGTTCTTCCCCCAATGTCATGGGCTAATCCCTTTTCGCCAATTTTAAAACTGCACTCCACCAAGATGGTCGAGGACGTTTTATGAACTTATTCGAGTCAACCTCCGTTTTTTCCCTGAATACCTCTGGGTGGACTCCCCCGTTCCCTATAGCACATGGTAGTAGTCACTTGACCTGGTACTTTAGCCCTCCAGGTTAGCACTCGTCGAAGAAAACATTTCTTTATTTCTTTCTCACACAACCCCCCCCACCCCTTCCCTTCCCCCCTGGATGGGGCTAACATTCTTGCTTTTTCAATTCATTGTCCCGGATTTTTTTTTCGCATCCCCCCTCCTTTGCCCCCTTGAGACAGGCCGCCTTTTCTCTCCTTTTTCCCTTTCAATCACTCCAGGGTTTTGCCCCTGAGGCGATCCAGTCGGTTCTCCTTTCGATGTTTTAAACCATCTCTTTCTCCCCCCATCCTTTTTTCAATTCTGGGCATTCCCGTTTTCCCCAGTTGGTTGACACCGTTCCCCCCGAGTACCCCCTACGTTTTGGGGACTTCAATTTTTCTTGTCTTTTTCCCCCCCTGGATTCGGACCCCCAGATACTGACAACAACTTTTTTCTCTTCTCGATTTCCCCTCCGAGGATTTGTCTTTCCCATTGTTTTTCGTTTTCCTTTTTCACGTGAACTACCTGGTGTTCTGCGAATGTGCATGACCCCAGAGTTTACCTTTCTGGTCAACACGAAGGGGAAGCTTTTTTCGTCTCCCCCCTATGGCTCCCCCGGCCTTCTTTTTTTTTCCCCCCCCGAAATTTTTTTGCGTGTTTTTTCCAGTTTCGACACCAATCTTCTCCCCTTTTTCTCACCTCAGAAAAACTTTCATCTCAAACAAAGGGTCTTTCCTCCCGATCCTTAACTTCCTTCCTGGTTGTTTTCGTCCCCTTGTCCAACGTGTCTTCGAGCCGCTTCCCTCCCGCTCTTTCTCCCGTCATTTTTGAGTTTTAACTCAACTTACCTTTTTTCAGTTTGGTATTCGGGATCGACCCCCGAAAAAAACAGTTCTTCATCGTGATCGTTCCCACATTGGCCTCTAGGTCTTTTCGTGTCCTCCATACCATTTGACCCACATTCCTATTCTTAATGTCAATTTTATTAAAACCCCCGGTTCCTCCTTTAAAGGAAACTTTTCTAGTTTCTGCATTGTTTTTTCGTTCCTGACGTGCCAACATTTTCTGTCCCCTCCGGTCCCCCTCAACTATAGGTGTGTGACCGTTATCTCCTTCCCCAATTCCTGTGGGCCTGAGGGCCGTTTCCACCCCTCACTCAGTTTAATTTGCTAAACTCTGGATTTCCCCATCGTATCCTGGGCTTTCTTTTTCCCTCCCTTGCCATGACAGTTTTGTGCCCTTTTTCTGCTGTTCCAGGACACCCCCTTTAAGTTTTTTTCGTCTTTTGGGGACACCGGCATTATTCCCTGAAGGTTTTCCCTTTGCGTGGTCAGTCTCCTTTTCCCAATTTCTCCTTTACCCAATGTTGCACCACTTACGTTTCCATGTTCTGAGGCACACCACCCCCCGTATCTCCCGGTGGTGACGGCACCCCCCCCAAAACTTTTTCCTTTTTTCTTTCGCTATACCAAGCTCAGTTTCTACCCTTTTTGGGCCGTGTACTGAACTTTTCGTTCCTTTTTTCCCCCACCCCCCTGACTGGACCCCAACAATCCAGATTTGTCTAGTGTTTTTTTCGCCTTGGCTTATGTGGGCCGTTTTCTTTGGTCCTGGTCTTCCCCTTTTCCACCCATTCTGCGCTTGTTTTTTCCCCTTTTTCCTCTCCATTGTCTTTTTGACCTTTCTTTCACGGTTTTCCAGTCTTGGATGCGTCTGATTCTAAACCATTTTCGTGATTTCCTGACACCAGTTTTTTTTTGCCCCGCGAGTCCTCCCGGCCGGCTCCCTCTTTTTTATTCGTTGCAGCTCCACCCAACAATTGCGAGTTCGAGTGACATCTTCCGACAGAGTCGTGAGACACACCTTTTTCAAATTTTTGCCCTGTGTCCCCCCCCCAAGAGCACTTCGATTCGCAACCTCCAAAATAGGCGGAACCATTGGACTTAATAGGCCCTCTAACCAGCTTGGGTTCATTATTCTTTGGTTGGATTTTTCCCCCTGTTGATTTTTTCAACGTCTCTGGCGCCAAGGTCCATCAAGTCTACCCCCGTCCAGCTGCAACCCTCGCCCCACAGTTTACTTTTGTATGATTTTCCTTGGACGTTCACTTTCCTCGAACGTCATATGGTTTTTGTTTGGCCATGACTTTATTCCGTCCCCCCTTTGTTTCAGAACCTTTTTATACGTGAAGCTGTTCCCCTTGCCTCTTTTTCCCCTTTGGCCCTGACCTGGTTTTCAAGACTCCCCCTTCCCAAACATATCGCTTTTTCACAGATGGCCTGAAACTTTGTTTCCCGTCTTACCTGGATTACGTCCCCCCCTCCTTTTCATTGAGAATTTCGATATGGTCATTTCGTCCAAGTAAACCAAACTCACTCCCGCCAAGGTCGTTCATTGCCTCCCCCCATCCCACGTTGCAGGGTCTCCCCCGCGCTCTTTTCGTTCGGTCCCCCCTTCTAATCCCCCCCACCCCCCTGTCTTCCATTGGTCCCTCATGGGTTGTGGGGGTTTTCTTTTTTCTGTTGATTGGCTAAGGAACCCCCATCCTGCCCCCGAAACTATCCCGCGCTCCAGCCTTTTTCCCGGGATGTTCCTTGAATATGTCCTTTACAAAAACCCCCTTTTCTTTCACGTTTCTGCAAAGTTGGAACCTTTTTACAGGGTCCAACAGCCTTCTATTTCCCCCCTTAATACACGGTCCTTTCTTACATTCATCTTGTCTTACATCACATGGCTTTAAGGGGTATTCTTGTCATGAGTAAAACGTCCTGCGGCGTCCCGGGCTTTTTTTTTTTCCATAGCGTTTTTTGAGTCCAGTTCAAAAGCCTTTTCAATTGGCATTTTGGAGGGGGGCCCTGTCTCTTTCCCCCAAGATCCTTGTTCACCCTCACGGTCACCCTTTTCACCAAGTTTTCACTGATGACCGTTCGTTATTGGAACTACCCCAACCTCTCACGCCCTCTCTGAAGTGCTCCCGTCGTTATCCTAGTCCAATTTCTGTTCGGGCTGGCCTTCTCTCCCGTCGAAACCATTTTATGCTCAAGAACCCTTCCCGTTCCTGATGGGCTTTTTTCAATTGCGTTTGCACCTGTCCCGATGACTCCAACACCCGCAGTCCCATAATTTGGAGGTCCAACCCTCATCAAACTAGAGCTCTACCCATCTGGAAAAAAAACTCCCCTTTGGGATTTAGGTTTCTCTTTAGTTTCCTTTGATCCCTGCAGTCTGAGAGGGCGCATTGTTCACACGGGGTTTTTGTAGATTCACCTTGTAAAGGATCATGTTACAGGACTTCCCTTCAGGGTCCTCTTCCTTATCCACTTCAACCCCCGCCACGGAGCTTGTTTGTCGCCGTTGTTTTTCCCTTTTTGTTCAACCCTTCTTAGTTGTTTTTCCCACATCAGTTCTCGTCCGTGTTCCCATACGGGTGCCCGTCAAAGGGTTTTGCTGTCGGGCGACAACCACCCACACACACCCCCCCCTCCGCCCCTTTTTGTTCCGAACGAACCCCCCCCCCCATGAGTACATCTGAGTTTTTCTCCAAGACTGTTGCATTTTTCTCGGACGTTTTTCCTTGTTTACAGCTTCCCTATGGCTTTTTTTTTCTTTTAAACTGCAACGCTCCTTTTTCCCTCTTTTTTTCCCCCCCTCCTCCTCCGTTTTTGTGTTTTCTTAGCTATTCGCCGTTGCCCTTTCGCTGGACGGCCCCCAATTACCTCCGAGCCAATTGCCGGCGTTTTATACCCGATTTCCTTCAGGGTTTTCTTTTACCCTTTCCCCTTGCCAAAACCTTTGTTTGCGATTCGTCCCTGTTTTTCTTTCCGAAGCAACCACCTTTGGCGTGGCCGTGCCGGCCCGCCGTACTGGATTACTCCGCTCTGTTTTGTTTTTCACCGCCTTTTTTAACAACAGCGGGCCCCCGCCACACAAGTTCCTTCTAGTTGAGGGTCACCCCATTGTTCTCCTTTCCCTTTTCCTTCAGTGTCGACTTAACCATCCCAATCATGTGTTTTTTCTTCACACGTTGCCAATTGACCTCCACTCTCAACCTTCGTGGTCCACTTTCCCCTTTTGAGCTGACTAAACCATGGTTTGCATCAAAATTAGTTGTTCTTTCTGGCGAAGGCTCTTAGAGTTGGCCCCTGACCAGTAATGCTCTGGTTTGTTTCCTCCCTCTTTATGTCCTCAGCTTGATTCCAGTACTTCAGTACGGCCTTATCTTCTTTTCCCCGCCCCCCCTTTCTCAGACCGGAAGCCTCCTCCGCCTTTTCCGCTCCTTCCTTTCCACTGACGACTTTGCTCAGTTCGGTTGCTGTTCTTTTGGGGAGTTCAAGCTCCCTTCAATAATGTTTGAATTTTTTCAAGCTCTACCTTTGCTACCATTTTTCATGGTCTGGATTCCCCGAACGTTGCCCCTCCACGTTCCCACATTCCTTATTTTTTCCCTTTACCTGCCCCATCTAAGCCCCCCGGCCACGTCATGGACCCCGGGCTTTCTCCCACGTTCTGGAATCGCATCACCCACGAAACTTCTTTTCAGGCTGTACAATGCATCTATCTACTCTGGGGCGGCCTTTTTTTCTTTTTCTCTCGTGGTAGTGAAGTTATTTGGCCCCCCCCTGTGACATTTTTTTTTTCTTTCCCTATCGTACTCTCCAAATTCCCCATTCTCTGCGCTTTGATTAGTTTTGTACCGATTTTCTTCTCCTTCCAACCCTTACGGTTTTACCCCAAATGGCCTGGACCTTGTTGTTTGAGGCCAACCGGCTGAACCATTTTTTTTTGCTCTTCTTGGTGATGAATGCCAATTGATTGCAGTATCTTGGCTTTTTTCCTCTTCCCCGTAGCACCTCGAAACACCCTTTTGGGCCCCCGACATCCAACGTTTTTGCGTCGGCTTAAGAACTTTCTTCCAGCTGCACCGTTTCATCTTGAAATCCGGTCTTATTTTCTTTTGTCCTTTTTTGTACACCACTGTCCCGCCGTTGTACCAGTCTGCTTCCCTCTCTGTCGTTCCTTCCCGATCATTTTTTTTTCAAAGGAAGGTTGATGCAGGAGCATTTTTGAGGAGTCACGGTCCCTATCCTCACTACGTCCCTGGTCGCTTTTGTCTTCTTGCGGTCGTTTTGTCCGGTCAGCTGGTTGCGATCAGTCCCCAATTCCGCGCGGTTCCCCACAGTAAGATTGTCTTTCCCCCCCCTCTTTTTCCGACTGTGCCGATTTTACTCCCTGTTCTCCGATTGCGTTGCGAACTCTCTTTGTTCGTTGTGCATACGTTTCTCCTTGTTCGAATTCTCTTCCTTCTTTCCCCCCTCAACTCACTGTTTTTTTTGTCCCTCCTCGAGGAGGTCGCCCTAGGGCTTTTTTTCCCGATGCTGAGCTTTCCTTGTCGTCTCCCGCGCGGTTTACCTGCCCGACATTAACCCCCTTTCCCACTTTATCCCCTTTTCCCCCCACATCCCTGGGATTGCCCACCCTCCTCAACGCTTCAGACCTTGCTGTTGCCGTTTGGTTTTGGTTCAATGTTTTTTTCCCGTTCGAACTGACCAGCCACCATTTTGTGCTTTAAGCCAAGGTACATCCCCTTTTTTTTCCCGCTTGTTTCCACCGCGAACCCAACTTCCCTTCCCCTGTTTGTTTATGTCCCCTTATTAACCCCGTGCCCTGTTTTTTTTGGTTGTGCCGGTTCCCCGCCCCCCCCCCCGGATTGCGTTTTTTTTGTGTCAATCCACCCTTCACCCGTCCTTTTCTTGTTTTTGAAGATTTGAAATCTCTGATCCCCTGTCCCGTTATGGTCCCACTTCGGTCGTCGCAGTTGGCTGCCTTTTCCCCCCCCCATAACACAAACCAATTTTTCGTTTTTTCTTGGTCAACGTTATTTTTGCTGTCACGTCTTTTGAAAGTCCAGGGCTGATCTCTTCCGGATCCCTTTTTAGAAACCTTACATGATTTTGTTCCACGTTGTGCCCCCCCCCCCCCCGGCCGTTCCAGAGAACCCTTGCTGCGACTTAGTTTCCCCCCCGTGCGAAGTGATTGTCTCCCATTGCCTGTCGTCTGTTCTCCCCCCTTGCTTTTTGTTTTTCACCCCGTTTTAACGAATTCTAACATTCACCCCAACTTCCAATTTTTCTTGTGGCCAAGTTATCATTTTTTCGGCGAGGGCTATCCTGTGACAAAATGTCATGGTTATAACCCCTCCCTCGTTTTGCGCCCATGTAGACGCGCAAGTCTTCTATCCGTTTGTTAGGATAGCTTTACTCCGTGAATTCCTCTTCCCTTGTTCTCTAATTTAACACCGGCGTTTCTTCCTGTTTCCTCTCATCCCTGGTCACGTTTTTACAGGGCCTCTGTGTCCACCCAGGAGTCACTTTCACTTAGATCGGTGTATGCCCTCCGGGCTTGCTTCTTCTTCGGCTTCTTCTCTTTTCGAACGCCGTCAATCTTTCGTTTCGCCACCTTTGAACACCCCACTAAAGGCGGTTCCCTTTTCTGCCGGTCTTTTTCATCTTTCCCGCGACCCTTTCGTTTTTTCCGACTTACTTTTTTTTACCTCCGTCGATTTCCTTTTCACATGGCTTTCTTAATTTTTCCGGGAAAACCTTTTTCGATTCTGCGTCACTCGTATTTGACCAACGTTGATATTGTTCTTGCTCCCCTGTGACCTTCCCGTAGTAAGAACCGTCGTGTTTTTCCTGCTTTGCCAGAATTGTCACTGTAGGCGAATCGCTTTTTTTTTTTTTTTTTTTTTTGTGTGGTGGGTTTGTTATTTTTTTTTTTTTTTTTTTTTTTTTTTTGTTTTGCTCCCCCGTGTTCCAGAACGTGAACACCCTCCCGTATATATATTTTCTCAAGCCAGAAGTTTTTTGTTGTGTTTGTTTGCGCTCGATAAATTTAGTCCTTTGGTCCTTTCCTTGGTTTAACAAATGCGTCTCCAAATCTTGAAATTTTCCCTCCCACCCCTTGATGAGTCCCTCACCAACTGACCCTGGAGAGAATGGTGGGACTTGGGTCCCCCAGGGACCAAGTCCTGACCCCCCCCCTCTCAGGTTCAAAAAGACCCTTGTGTTTTCTCTGGTGACCAGCCTCATCGTCCGGCATTCTGAACCCACTTGTGATTTTCCAACTTAAGTCCCCTCCCCTGGTTACCCCGCTTACACGGCCGTAAACCCGATTTCTTAGTAACCCCCACCCTGTTTCGATTTGCCCCTACCACTATGATCCACGTTCTTTTTACCCGCCCCCCTCCCAGTCTTTTGACCCTCGTTTCTGCTTTTCTTGAAGGACCCCCCCCCCCCCAGTTAAGGGATTTCTTGTTTTTATCGCCTTTCACAAAAGGTTTGTTTCCCAGCCAGACCGCTCCCCTCCCCACTACCTATATCATTTTTACTTTTTTCATAGGTTTGGGAGTCCGGACCCCCCCCCCGTGCCCGAGATTTCTTTTCTTCCGCTCTCTCCCCCTTCCGCGTTTTCAGCAACCTCCAGTCGGACAACAGTCGCTTTCTTTTTTCTATCCTCCCCAACTCTTAAAGTTTTTTCTTTCTTTTTGCGACCCCTTCCCTCGCGTTGCTTTTCTCACTTGACATTCAATTTATTCCTCCTTTTTTCCTCCGCAAACCACAGGTTCCCTCCCTTTTTCCCCCCCCCAATGACCTGTTTTTTGTTTTGAACAGTTCGCCTCGTGTTTTCAAGCTTTCTTTGACAAACCTTTGCTTGACGCCGGTCATCCCCCCTCGCGGCGTGAAACTTTTTCCTCACCGCCACCCCGGTTCCTTGGCCCGCTCGTTTTTTTGAGTTTCAGTCTTGTTCAACCCCACCCCCCCCCTTTTTCTCCCCCGCTGTCCTTTTCCTCTCCAAGGTATCCCGTGTATCGTATCCCATTTTTGTCGCTTGCCTAGTGAAGTTGACTTCCATTCGCCCCCCACCATTCAACCCGGGGTCGTTTTTTTTCGTGGGTTTTCACCCGGACTCGTCCCAGGAACCTTTTCCTTTAACCGCTTGCAGGGCACGATCGTCTAGAGTTCGGATCACCTTGTCCCCCGTGGCACTTCCCCACAACTTCCACAGTTTGTCCCTGTTGATTACCCCCCAAAAGAATGAGGCTTTCGTCCCCCCTCACCCCAACCCTTCATTATGTGCGATACCCCTCAACACATGTTGAATGTTCTAGTTGTCCCCAGGCCTTTTTCGCCTTTTATTTTTTTCTTACCGTCTTGTCGAAACCCATAATTGCTCGGAATATACACTTCCTTTTCTTGCCCTGGTGGCGGACCTATAGCCAGTTAGCCCCCACACCTTACAGTTCTTCGCCCGTTTTTTTTTTTTTTCTCGTGGTTCCTCCCCCCCCTTTGTTGGACTAGGGTAAGAGGTGGATCCCCTCGTCTTGACTCCCTATAAACCCACCTGCGGTCCTCCTACCCAAGTTTCAGGCTCTCTTTTCCCGAAGAGTCTCTTTGCGTTGAAGTACCCCCAAACCCCGTTTTTTTTTAATTTTTCCTTGACCCCTGCAACCAATCTTGGACCGCTAGTTTTATAACACCCCCCAGGAGACCAGACTTCTCCGACCATTTTTTGACTCTCCAAAATTTTTTATTAACCAGTCCCAGTGCCACCTCGATTATCCCCTTAAAATCGTAGGACCCCGGCTGCTTGTCTATCGGGCGATTCTAATGCCATGGCTTATACTTGTTTTCTTTTAGAGTTCTTTTTTACTTTCTCTCGATTAAACAAAGATTTCCCTGCATCCCTCACGCAAGACCACTCCCCGACCCTCCTTTCCGAAAAAATCTAGCAATTTAAGGATCCCGCCAGTTTGTACTGATTTCTTTGACCTTTACTAGCACTCCCGCGTAGGTCCTTCAACCCTATGGTGATTGGCCCATCCCCCCCAGACACTCGCCGGTCGACCTAGACCCCTCTCCCGCTTCCAACGGACCGAAGGTATGATA
>Ga0179593_1338951_pt1 | contig 29602 bp, 50 predicted proteins | sample CZODoug2_1_08_16_FD_185931 | JGI IMG/M metagenome (GOLD analysis project Ga0179593, IMG submission 185931) | Vadose zone soil fungal communities from Angelo Coast Range Reserve, California, USA - CZODoug2_1_08_16fungal (PacBio error correction) | ecosystem: Environmental > Terrestrial > Soil >... | reverse complement strand
ATGATGGCTTCAAACTTTTCTTCCCTTCTTTGACAGAGATTAGTTTGGTTATCCATCCTCCTTTTTTCCCTTCTCTTTTCCACTACCAATAGTTTTTGTTTCGAGAGGTTTAACGGGTGCTCCTTCGTACCCGGATCCGTTTTCCCCTTTGCATGTTGCATGGACTCCTTTTCCAATTCGTCTTTTGGTGAATCCTTGTTTTGTTTCTTTTCTCCTTTGTTTTACTTTTCTTTCCTTTGCAAGTTTGTTCCTGGACCCAAACCGAAATGCCACAGGTTTCCCGGCCACTGACGCCAGCTTTTCTCTTTGGCTCTGTTTCTCACCTCTGTCCTGGTCTCTTTTTTTTCCTGACCACCTTTTTTTTTCTGTCATCTGTCTATTTTTTTATGATATGTGATCGTACTATCTGTTTTTGCAATTTCTTTTTCTTTTGGCACTTCCCTGGACTTCTCACCCCAGGAGTTTTTCTTAGCTTTTGAGTCTTTTTATTTAGTTTTTTTTTTTTTTCCTGGTCCTGATAGGGGGCCCCACGAGGTCGGGATTCTTTCCGTCGGGAAGTTTCTTCGTCTTTTTTTTTGTGTTTCATGTGCTCCGATTGATTTTGGGGTTTGACCGCTCCCGAGAATGTTTGATAGGATTCTTCTTAATGAGTTCCCCAGTTGCTTACGCTCGGATCCACAGCTCAACTCTCTTCCACTCATTTTGTTGATCTGTTGTCTGAACACGACCGCCTTTCTGTTAGTGAAGCGTTCTTTTGCACAACTTTTTTTTCAAAACGATCTATTTTTATCTTGGAGTTTGTGCCCCTTTGACAATGTTTTTTACAGTAACCTATTTTTATTCCTCTTGATTCCAATTAGCCATTTTCACACGTGTAACCCCAGTCACCCTTGCTTTTTCACACTTGCTCCCCTAACAGCGGTCCCCTGGAGCCTCTCCTTTTCTTGAGGCCCTCTTGATTTTGTAGTGGGCAATTGTTCTTTTTTTTTTCCCCGCACGATTTTTTTTTCCCCTTTTAGGTTGCCCTGTTTGACAAAGCACTTCTTAAGTTCTGTCGCCCCAGACTCCCTCCCGGACCCTCATCAAGTTTTCGATTTTTATTCTTTTTTTTTTATTATGTTTTTTCATCCCCTTTATCCTAACCGTCCAGGATTCTTTTTTTAACCCCCAAAGTACACAAGTTTTTAGATTTGGTTTTCTCCCACCCACTTCTCAACCCCTTACCTTTTCATGTCCCTTAGTCCCTGTCAGCAGTGTTTTTGACCCCTTTTTTCTCCAATTTTTTTTCAGTATCGTTTTTTCCTTAAGTTTTCCCCATCAAGCTTCGTGGTTACCTCTTTTGACTCCCCCTTTTGTGATGATTTCCCTCGTTGTCATCTTTTCCTTTGGCTCTCAGCGACCTCTTTGCCTCCGGAGTTTCGGATTTCGTAGCGTTTTTTATAGTGCGTTACCTTTTTTCTTTTTCTTTCCCCCCCCATTGGATGGCTCTTGGAACCCTCAAATCCCCCTTTATGCTCTCTTCTGCTCTTCCTTTCTAGCTGTTCGCGCGTCGCCGCCCTTTCCCAACATTGCCGTTTGTATTTCTACCGTTTTTTATTCTTACCCCTTCTCCTTGTTTTGGTCCCCCCCCACCTCTCTATTATCCCCGTGACAGTAGGCCGTATGGGAACATTGTGTTTCCCCAGTTCTTTCCTAAAAATTTCCAGTTTGATGGTTGGATTAGCGTCCTTTTTCCCCCCCCCCCCTTTTTTCTTTGTTCCGTTGGAATTGTTGTCTTAATTCTCTTTCCACTGAGTCTTCTTTTTGCGTTTTCTGACTGCCCCTACGTCACTTTCTTCGGACGTTTACTTTGCTTTTTTTCCGGGTTTGAACTTTTTCTCGCCAATCGTTTGGATGACCCACCTAGTTTATTGCCACTGTGTTTTGACCCTCCTTTGTTGTGTTATGTTGGCCCCCTATTCTTTTGCCTGTCTTGTAGGTCGTTTTTTTTCCCCCTTGCCTGGACCATTCTTTTTTTCCCCTACTTTTTTCAACGATCCTGTTTTTCGTTTTTTTTTTATCTCCTGTTCGTCCCAGGGTACTTATCTGTCCCCCCACCCCAGATTTTATAGAGGAACTTTTTGTATTTGATTTGGTTTCTGATCTAATTTTTCTTTTTCCCTCCCTGCGTACTTTTGCACTCCTTCCCTGTTGACTATTTTTTCCCAAGGTTGCGTAACCACGTGCTGTACCTTTTCAACTTTTTTTTTTTTCGACTCATTGAATCCCCGTTCTGATTTTTCCAATGCTTCTCCCCCCCAACAGTGTGTGTTTTCCAATTTTCCTCGTGCGGGCTGCAAGAGTTGTTCTTTCCCCTCTGAGAGGACGAGCCCCCGATCCGTAAAGGGCTATATCTTGCTTATTTTTCCCTTAGGGTTTGCTCCCGGCCCCCCTAACAGAAAAGAGTTTTTTTACATTCACCTGACAGTCCGCAAGCCGGGTAACCCATTCTGGCTTCTTGTCAGATTGTCTTTTAACTTAAGACATTTGACAATCTTGATTCGGTTCCGGCACTGAGAAAGCCACCTCCTGGGGGGTCAGCTTTGTTTGTACCAGCCTTTTCCATCCCCATCGTCCACCAATTGTTTTTTTTTTTCTTTTCTTTCTCCTTCGGATATAGCTCCCATTCCACCTTACCTTTTGACCCCGGTTTGGCCCCAATTTGTGAGTTTCTTGACTTTTGCCCAGTCCCCCTTTTCCTCTGCCTTCTCTTGACATGTTCTCTTGTTTGACCCCCTTTGTCTTTTTTTATCCTGTCTTCCCTTTTAAACTCTTAGCTTTTGTGTTTTAAGTTTTCCCCGGAGTCTTCTATTTTAGGTGAGATTATTGCACTTTCTTGTCTTGTCCTTTAAGTCCCCGTGTCCCCCCCCCCGTTTACTTTACTTTTGGAAAGCCCTTCCCCCCCCTGCCACATTTCCGCCGCTTTTCCCTGCTTTCTTCGGCCTCAAACCACCTATCTTTCCTGAATGTTCCTTTGTTTTTTTCGTTTTTCTCCTCATACTGGGTCCGCGTTGTTGTAGGCTCACAGTTTTTTTATTTTGTTGATTTCTTTGGTGAACTTTTTTGTTTTGGTACCAATCCAATGTTTGAACCCTTTCCCAAAAGACAGACCGCGGCCCTCCTTTTTTTTTTTTTTTTCTTTTGTTGGATGGTCGGGTTTGCGGTTTGTTTTTTCCAGACCCACCCCACCCCTTGTTTTTTACACCGATCGCCCCCCTTTTCCCTGCTTTCTTCCCCTGTACACTCTTTGATTTTGTTAGTCCCCTTTTTTACCCCCCTGCTAATCTCCCCCCATCGCTTTCGCGTCTGTTTAGTCTGATCCCTTTTACCCATTTGCCCCCAAACTCCCCCTTTCGTGGCGGCTGGCCCCATGGGTTCCCCTTGGTTCTTGGTTATCCTAGGTCAAATGTTCCAGTCCACACCCCTGTTCGTTCCTCGGAAACCCCATTACTAGTTGATTAGTTACCACCCCTGGGGTTTCTGGCTTTGACCTTTTCCGAATTACTCTCCAAATTTCGTGCCTCATCCCACATCCCTGATGCGTTTCCGACGTGACGCTGTGGCTGGTCAGGCGTATCATCCCTTTTCTCCTTTTTTTAAAACTTTCGCGATTGTCTTTCACCCCCAAACACATTCTTCCTGGCGGTTGTACGTGTTAACAGTACTTTCTCTTGAATTTTGCCCATTCTGTCGGCCCCTCCTCCTTTTGTTTCCCCACGCTCCCTTGGCTTTTGGCTTTAAACCCCCACCTCCTGAAGCTTTTAGGGATTTTCGGGCTTGATTTTTGTGTGTGTTGCTTTTTTTCTCCCCGGTGATATTCCTGCCAGTCGTTATTCGCCCTTTGTGAAGTCCAGTCAGGATTTTAATGCACGTGCTGCTTTGTCCCCCATTCTTTCCAGCTCTGTCCCCCCCAGTACTTTCGGTGGTACCACCAGGACCCTGTTTATTTGATTCTTTGGCGGACCCTTTATCGCCTTTTCCATTCTTTTTGTTCCCACCCTTTTCGTTTTTCTGTGGAATTTTCTTCACTTCCACCGGGTTTTTTTGTGGCCGTATGTAGTGCGGCCTCTTAACTTGTGTTTGTTCTTTCTTTTTTTTCCTTTGTTTTCCCCCCCTTGAAGTTGTCATTTTGTTGAACTTTTTGCTGGGTGCGTCTTGAGTGATTTTTTTTTTGGTGTGAGACCTTTTTTCTGACCTATTTTGAGGTGTCAACCCCCCTGGTGTTCTTTGGATTAGTGTGTGATTTTTTTCTCACCTTTTATTCCCCCTCCTCAATACGCTCTGTACTGTATTTAATTTTTTGATTCGTTCTCCTTTTACTGTTTGTGAACAACTTGGTCCCATCATCCGACACCATAGTCCCTTCTCGCCAAAGGTGTCCCCGCACCCAAGTGACCTATTTGGTTCTAACCTCCTTTCCTTGCGCTCTCCTCCTGCCAGTTCTTTTTTTAGATCCCCCCATGAACCGCGATGTCTTCCCCCCTGTCCTTTCATTGAGTTGCTCTCTTACCCCTTGTGTTTTTTATTACCTCCATGGGGCAGTTTGCCGTCTTCCGGTCCTCATTTTTTTTAGATGGTAGTGTTTTTTGAGGGTCTCTCCCTCATTCTTGGCTTTCCCCCCAGCAGGAACGGGCTTTTTCCCGTCGTTTCATTTTTTTCTCTTCCGGCCTTTTGTTCTGGAGGGGATGCGTATACCCTTGGCGTACGCGTTTCTCCCGCCTTTTTCTTTTTTCCCCATCTGACGCCGGGTTTTTTCAATTCTTTGTACTTGAATTATTTTATTTTTTTCGATTTTCACCCGTAGATCGCTCTGGTCTCCCCCCCATTGGAGTCGTTAGGCGTACAGTCTTCTTTTTTTTTTGCCCCCATGGTTCTTCCCCCCCCCTGATTGCCAATGCAGTCTATTCTCATTGTTCTCCCCTCGGTGCGTTGACAGTTTCCTCTTAGTTAATGGCTTCTCTCCTCTCTTCTTTTTTCCCTCCCCCCTTTCTAAGTTTTGTTTTTTTTTCAGAGATCTCCCGTCTTTCCCCCCCGAGGTTCCGTTTTTTTCCACCCTCGCCCTTCTATAGGAAGTGTCATTTTCACTCATTGTAGTCTTTTGCCCCACCCCCGTCTGTTGCCCCCCACCACACGTCATTAATGACTCATCCGATTTTGTCTTTTCCCTTCTTTTTCTTCTTCACGTTTTCCCGAGATAAATGATAAAACAGCCTTCACCTGCGAACAGTGCTTTTTTTGCGCGAATCTTCATTTTTTTTTTTTCCCCTATTTCCCCCACAGCTGCGCCCCCATATTTTTTTGCTGAAGATCCCTTTCCCATCTTTGCAGAAAATTTTCGCGCGACATAGTAACCCTTTCTTTTGCCTCACCCTTCTTCTTCCCCCTGAAACCGTTTTCGGGGTATCCCCCACCCTTTGGTTTTCTTTCCCCCCCCTTCGCGTTTTTTTCCCCCGACATTCCGGAATGATCTCTTCAGTCTTGTACACTTTCTTGATTCTTCCGCTCCCTCCCGCTGGTTTTCAAGACCATGAACGTTTGTTAGTCCTTACCACCCCCTTGAGTTTTTTTACTCAAAATGCCTCTCTTGTCCACATTTTCCTTTCCGTCATCGCAGCAGATCTCGTCCCTTTTATGTTTTTCTTTTTCCCTTAAAGTGTTTGTGTCCTTTGCAGTACACACAATCTCCGTCCCAGGTTTTCCCTTTCGCTTGGCCCTTTTTCTTCAACCATGTCCCTTATCCGCCAGTCCCCATTTCACTCCCCTTTTTTCTCCCGTGGACCCCCCGTCGACACACCTAAGCCTCAACCATCATTCTGGTATGGCCCCGCTTTTGTTCACTAATTGAACCCCCCCCCTTGTGACCCCCTTGACGCACTTCCACAGTCCCCTCCCTTCCCCATCAGGACATTCCTCCTAACACATAAGTGGTCACGTTTCGCTGTTGATTATTCACCCCCTGTTTACACTGTTTGACTCCATTGCATGACTAATAAGTCCTGCCCTCATTCGACCCTTTTCATTCCCGGTCCTTTCCCACCCTTCGCTTTCCTTTTATATCCTTCCAATTCATAGCCCACTTGAGACCATTCACCCCCCAGTTTTTTTTTATCCATCCAGCATTTGAGTGGTTTTGCCTCCCACAACTCCCCCCTTTCCTTGTCCACGTCACAACCACTTCTGAGGCCCCCTTTTTCCCCACTTTCCTTGCTCACTGTCTTTTTCCCCGCTTAGGCCCGACGCTTTTTTTTGTGGGCTCCGCACATCGTTTTGCCCACCCCCTCGTTTGAGTGATGTTTAGTATGATTTCCTTGGGATTGCATGCTTTAAACAACCCCTATTATTCCTTGTCCGTGGAGACATACACCTGGAACCTGTCTTTTAAACAGTTTCACACAAATCTTCCCCCATCCGACCCTTTCGATTGTCAGTCCCCTACCCCTGTTTTTTGCGTTTTGATTGTATCTTTTACCCTCCCTCTTCATTGCTTCCCCCCCCCTTTTGAACTTTCCTTTTCCAGATTGCAATGAGTTGCTTTTGCCCTTTTTCCCCCTTTCTTTTTTTCCCCCAGTCCTCCTCCCCCCACACGATGATATTTCCTGTCACCCATCCCCCGATTTCGCCCCGTTCGAATCCCCGTTTTTTCAGTCCCCTCTCGCATTTCCTTTTTTTTTCACGCCGTTGTCCTGATCCGTTTTTCCTTCGTTTTCCGTGCTTTTTATTTTTTTTTTTTTCGGACCTGTACCTTTACACCCACCACCCCCCCATTTTTCTGCCGCCTACTCAGATCCACGCACCCCCCTCGCCATTTCTGCACTTCCCCTTCGTTCCCAATTGAAGGGCCCTTCCTCGTTTTTTCAGTTTCTCCTCCAGCCTCCGCTTGTCTGCCCTTCAGTGTTATTTCGTAGTTTTTCAAATGACATATGAAATTGTTTTCCTTCCCCTGGAGCGTTTTCCCCCAGCCCCTCCTTTCACACTATCTCTCTTTTACACACCCACTCCCTCCACTTTCCTTTGGTCAACCATTCGCTCACTTGCATCTGGTCATTTTCCCGCTTTTTTTTATTTTCCAGAGCCCCGACGTTAATTGTATTGCCGTTTCTTTTCCTCACCCGACCCCTTTCACCATTGGGAACTTTCACGTTCTTCCGGTCATTTTGTGATCCTTTTCTCCCTGATCCACCGAAAACGGACCGACCCTCCCATTTTTTTTTGCCTCTTTGAGTTATGCGTCCACCCTCTATCTGTCTACACCTTATTGAACAATTCCCTGTCCCCCGTTTTCACGAGTTTTCCCACCCTCCCCAAACAAGCCCCCGAGTTCGTTCGGTTGCATTGCCCCCCCCCCCCCTTCCTTCCCTTCCCAGACCTATTAAAGCCCAATTCCCCCTCGGATCGACCACTCGAGGGGACTCCACTTATGCCACACCGCAGCTGAGCTTTGCCCCCCACCAACCTTGGCCGTTTCTACATCCCACACTTTCGCTTCCATTTCTCGAAACTTCACTGCAGTTTCCTCGCCTCCCCCCAACCAACCTTTTTTCTTGTGCCGCAGCCTCCGCCGCCCCAACCCTTTTCTTTTTGACGCCCCGCATGTTTTCTTATATATTCCCGTCTCTTTTCCCCCACTGCTCATTCCTTCTTTTTGTCCATACTTGTGCTCTTACCAGCACCCCTATGCCCCGCTATTAATTTCACCGATTTCTTTTCATAATACCTGGTTTGCCATGGTCCAATTTTGTTTCCTCTGTGTTAACCACCCCCCCCCCCCACCCCCCAGTCCCTGACTTCCCACCTTCCCCTTTTTTTACGTATTCAGACGTGACTTGCAGTCATCACCAGTTTTTTTTTTTTACCATAAGAATTCACAAATCGTTACATTGGTGACTCCCCTCATTCACCGCGCGGCATGTTCCGAACTTTTCCTTTTCCATAAGTCCCACCCTCAGTCTTTTAGTTATGTTAGCCCCCCCGTTATGTCCCCCCCCCCCCCCTTTTGTTCCCTTTTGATGTCGTTTCTGCAAACACCTGTCGACCCCGTTCGTTCAATTTTTGATGCTTTGTCGCTTTTCCCCTTGGGTTGCCACCCCCTCTTTAGGATACGAGAGTTGCTCCGTCCTGCCGACCGTTACGTTCCTTTTTTGCCTTTTTTTCCGTCGCTGAGACATTTCTCCCGTCCAACGCCCCCAATTGCGCCCCCCCCCCCCCCCAATTTCTGCCAGAGTATCCTTTTCCAAATTTTGAATTTCCTCAGGTTTCAAATTCGGATTTGCACCCCCCCCCAGTGTAACTTTGCGCGGATTTTCGTTCTTTTTTTTTTTTTGTATTCGAATTAACTGTTTTCCTCACCCCCCCTTTATCCGGCACGGAGGATGCTGTAGTAATCCACAAATCGCACGTATTCTGAGTCTGATGGTTCTGCGCCCTCCACCCACCCCGAAAGTCTGTCTTCCCCCCCCCTCCCCACCCTCCGGTAACGTTTTCGTTTCAGTTTTGTTTCTTCCACTTTTTACCCCCCCATTTTCCCCCCCTCCTCCCGCTTTACGATATTCTCCTCCGTTCTCTTTCTTTTCTTTCCTCAAACACCGGATGGCCGCAGCTACCTGACTCTGGTCCCTTTTGTCAATTGCTGATTCGTGTCTCATATTCCAGCCCGGTTTTTTTTTTCCTAAACCCACCTGCCGGTTTGCTATCCGACCCCAATCTCTTTTGCCCAACCCTTGTTTTCCCTGCTACAGAACCGGCATTTGTCCCCCTTCTTCCCACCCTGTGAGTTAGCTGGATCAAATTCTTCCCGGTGTCGCCCCCCTTCGTTTTTGGTTGGTTTGGATTTCCTTTACGATGCTCGTTACTTATCCTGCATTTTTCTCTTTAGGTTCTAACGTGCCAACACCCACCCAGCTGCCCCCCTAGTCCGTTCTTTTTCCTAAAACACTCGTTGCCCCCTCCCCCCTTTGTGACCATAAACATCCAGTCTGACGCCTGTGGTTTCTGCATCCCTTGGCCCCCTGCCTTTTCAGTCCGTTTCCTGTTCAACGCCCTTTATTATTTTTTTTTTTTTTTTCCATATCACTTCAAATAAGCACCGACAGGTTTTTCGTGCCACGCGACCCCCGGGTTTTTTTTTTTTTTCCTCCCCGCAAAGACCCCGTCCCCCAGCTTTGTTTTGAGCCCATATTGTTTCAAGCTATTGGTTCACCCATTACAAAACAATTCCACAGCTGACACTGCTGCCCAATTTTCCCCCCGCCTGTACTTGCTGGCCTGCCTCGCTTTTAGTGTAAGTAATATTCGGGACGCCTACTCACGCTTACCCCTCCTATTTTTTTTTTTTGAATGCTTGGCCAGTATGTTTTTCCTTGCTTCAGGCTATACGCCGTTGTTTGTCTTCCCACAATAGATTTTTTCAACCTGTAGAATGCATCTGATATTTGGGCTATTTTTTTGTGATGGGTGTTTTTTTTTGTCTTCTTTTAACCTTTTATGGTTTAAAATGCCCCTTGTGTCTTCCCACAGTCCCTTTTTTGGCTGAGTCTGGTTCGTGTCTCGGATGTTCCCTTTCCCCAAATTCAGGGTTGTTTTCTTCGTTTTTTTTGACCCCCTGTGTGACAGATATTTGGGCTTCTTATTCGCGGTACCTCTCCTTTGCAAACTGGATTTCCCCGTCTGGTTTTGGGGGTGTTTTGCCTCCCGTTCACACCTCGTTTCGGCTCGTGGTTTTCGTTTTTTTTGGTTCTCTTTCGGGTTCTTTGGCAGGTGTGTTGTTTTTATTCCCGTTTTATTAGTCCCCCCCTCTTTTTTGTTTTTGTTCGTGTCTCCCGATCTTTTTTGTACGACCTTTTGAGTGACCGCTTTGTGGCCTCTTAGTCATCCCTCGATGTCACCCTTTTCTCTCCGGTTTATTCCAGACCCTTTTTTTGTGTTTCTTTTTTCCTAATGTTACTGCACCACCTTTACCGCCGTCTTTGAGTCTTGCAACACTTTTTTGACCCCCCCCCCCCTTTATATTTTCATGGTTTTGGTCCACCACACGCATGTTTTCTCCTTTGCACTCTCTGAATATTTTCTCAAACTATTTTCCCCTTTTTAACGTTTGGAAAAGTTTGTCGTCCCTTCCCCGTTTGTTCCCTGACCACCCCCTATACCGCCGACCGTTTTTCGGCTCATTTGCCTTTTTTGCCTTCTGCTGTTTTTGGGACATGACACAATCGTGTTCGCTTTCTGGTGACCTGTTTTTACACTTCCTTTTTGACACGATTCCCTTTTTGCCATTTTTTTATTGGATGGGACAACAGCCCTAACTTCTTTGGTCTTTCCTCTCCCCGACCTCAAGGCCCATCATCCGTTTTTTTTCGGGGTTTTATGCGACCTACTGGATCATCCTTTTTGTGTTTTTTTTTTTGACAATTCGTTTCTTTTCCTTTTTCCCCCCCCGTCTCACCTAAGTGCACTACATTCTGAGGCCCACTTTCTAGTGACCCTTCACCCCCACCGTCACACAGTTTTGTCCCCTGTCTCACCCATATTTTGTTTGATTTTTCCTTCGTTTTTTGTGCCTGCTTCCAGCATCCCTTTTGGCAAAGGAATCCTGACGACCACACTCCCCCGGTTTTTAACCCCTGTTTGCCTCCCGGGCGCATTTTCGTTGTCGCTTAACTTCAAGTCTGGGATTTCCGTTATGGCATGCGTTATATCTTTATTTACGCTTTCTTTTCTTTTTATCTATAGCTTATTCCTTCTTTCAGTCCAAACCCTTTTGTTTGCCCCCAACATCGAACCTAATCATCGCTTTGCTCTCTCTTTCCCTTTTTACGATTTTTCATTATTTATTTACTGATTTTTACCGTATTCTTGAGCTGCACGACATTCAAGGTCCTTGTCTTTTTTTACAACCACTTATGGCTCTTGCTTTACTTACCCTTCCCTGTCTTTATTGAGGTCCAATTGTCCAACTTTCGTATGCCATGACTGCTGTTGTATTACTTATTTTTGCATTGTGTTGGATTTTTTCTTTTTTGCATGTTGTTTTTTTACTTCGGTGTTTTTTTTCACGATTTTTTCCTCTTTTCTTTGACTGCTTATTGTTGACCTGTCCCTTTCCCCGTCTCCCAGTTTTCTTAAGTTGTAAGGGCTTCTGGTTTATTCATCCGTAAAATCAATTCTGAATTGGCACCCCAAACCCCCTTACCCAACTGCTTCTCGTGACGATTGGGTTTGTTTTTGTGTTTTGACTGGCCGTAGTTTGCGGTTGCTCGCTGTTTTTCTTTCCCGATTTTTCAACCTGCCCGTTTTTTTCCGACATGACCAGTTCCTCCCCGTGTTTGGTCCATACGATTTTGCTGTCTTTTTTAGGTGACCCTTGGCCCTTTCCTCTCCAAGCCCCCCCTTGTAGGCTGAGGCGGTGGTTGGCTCATTTCTGTATTTTCATTACCGTTGGTTTTGAGGGCAGATTTACAACCTTCTGCCCCCCCTTTTCGTTACACCCATTTGCCAGGCGTTTATTCTTTGTTAGCCCCTTATCAAAAGGTGTTTGTTCCCCTTCAGCTTTTCGTTGGTCCCCGTAGGGTCGTTTGGAGTTCTCCATTCTGCACATTCACAAGGGTACCTTTTTCCTTTGGACCCTTAGTTTGATTTATGTTGGGCTCTTCCACTTTTTAAAGATTTGTTTTTTTTTACGAACAGACTCCTCCCTACTGGTGAATTTTCTGTCTGAGTGTTGTGGTTGTTTCTCTTTTTAAATTCTGGGAATTTTGCCATTTTTTTTTCTTTACCCGCAACCCCTCTTTCGCTGTGTCCTGTAAACCCCCATTTCGGCAATCTCGTGGTCGTTTTCTGTCTCGTCTAATTCTCAACAAATCCGTTTGTCCCTGGATTTGGCCAACTCCCAATTTTTTTTCTCTTTTTTTGACCTGGGACCAACTTTCATCACTTGCCCTGTCAGATCATTTACCCAATTTTTGTTTTTTATACCAACCTCTGATGGGTTTTTCTGTTTTTCTTTTGATTTCAAGTTTGTTGATTTTTTCATCCTTTTATCCACTTTCCCATCTTTTGCGTGTTTGCTGACTGAGGTAATGCTGGATTGACAATTCATCACGTCCGCCCGTCTTTGGGTCCCTTTTCCCTTTCCTTATCTCATTTGCCCGTATTACCCTTGCCCTCAACCGCGTGTTTAAGTGACATTGCTTTCTTTTTGTCCGGGCGACGTACTGCCCCCGATTCTTTTTTACTGTCCTTTTGACCTTTTTTTAAAGGTTTGCTTCCTTTTGGAGTCAGTGAGGTTTTGCCCGTTCCCCTGATTGGTGACGTGCGCAAATGTTTTTCTGGTTTTTTTTTTTTTTTTGTCCTGGCCTTACCTTTTTCATCCAAACGACTCTGTTTCCCGAACCCCCCTTGACTAAGTGTTGCCGTGCCCCCCATTGATAGGTCCGGTTTTGTATTTTTCCCACCCACTGGCTCGTTTCAACTTCCCCAGGCCGGGATTCCGATTTTTTCGCCCCATTGGATCTGTTGATTCTATCTTTCTTGTTTTTTTCTCTTCCCCCAAAGAACCTCGTCCGACACCTACATTTGTTTTATTTTTTGCTGGGACCTTGTCGCTCATTATTCCACCTTTTTTTTTTCCCACCCCAACTCAATTTTCGGCTTCTGGCTGGCCTTGATTGTTTCCCAATGTGTTTGTTTTTTCTCCCTGTCCATACGCTTTTGACCCCGTTTACCCCAATGTTGTTCCCCCATTTCCACGTTTTTCTTCCTGGAACTTCCCCCCCCCCCAGTTTTGGTGCTTTTTGATTTCCGTTCACTGGTTCGTCTGCCCCTTTGCCTACTTCCTCTTTAAGGTAATTTTCGTTGACTGAATTTCCCCACCCCCTTTTTTTTTGACCTCTGCACATCCCTGCTGTCAGACGTTTTTTTCCTTTTCTGATATTTTGTAAATGCGTTTGTCCCCAGCTATTGCTTTCTTTCCACCACCCCTTAGTTGCATTTTCCAAGCCCCTGCGCCTTGGGCACCCGGTCCTCCCTGACCTCCCAGGTTGGGTGTTTGGTTTTTGTGAAGGGTGCTATTTCACTTTTTTTTTTATTTTGATTCCACCCCCCCCCATTGCAGACTTTGTTTCTTGGTGCCTTTGGGCGGTTGTTGTGATGTGTGGGTTTTTTTCGTTTCTCCTTTGGATGAATGCCAGGTGATGAATTTGCTTTTTTTCCTTCCCGTTCTCTCCGACTCTTCCCTGCTTTCTGAACTGCGGGTGCACCTTTTTTTTTCACCCCTTGAATTTTAATGTTCCCGGTGTTGGACCCTTTCCTCTTTCTCCCTGTTCTTTGTTATTCCTGCGGCCCCAGTATGTTTTTTTATCTCTGGGCTTGATGGGGAACCATTCCTTCCGTCTGTGGTAATGGCGTTCCTGTACGTGTTTTTCTTCATTAGTGCCTTTTTCGCTTTCTTAAACTGCGTGTTCTTTTTTCTTTGTTGTTCAATTTTTGTTGCATTTTTCCCCCCCCCATGGTCGTTGTCCACCCCCTTTGTTTGCTTCCCCTTCTTTTTTCCATTTTGTGATATGCCCTTGTGTTTTTTGTTCACCCCTTTTTTTTCCTTGACTGCAGTAGTTGTTGCTTTTTTTTTTTGATACTCTCTACTGACCCACTCTCCTTTTTTACTTTCCTCGTGGAGGTGCACCACTGCGCTTTGTTTTCACAACTTTTTTATGGTGCCAACTTCAATGATCGTCCCCTTAAGATGCCCAAAGATTGTATTGCTTGTTCTTTGCCCGGAGATGTACCCCCCCCCCTCCTCTGGTATTCACCTTTTTGATCGTTTTGAACTTTTTTTTTTTTTTTAAGTTTTTCTCTCTTTTTGATTTGAATACTATGGACTGCGTTGTAGTGCCTTGCGTTTGGTTGTTCCTACCCAGTTTTTTTTGCTTTTTTTCCCTCACCTTTTCTTTTTGCAGGACTTTTCTTTCGGTTTCATTGCTTTTGTTGCGGCGACGTTACCCTCTCGTTCCTCGAGCAAAGTATGGACTTTTACTGCTCGTTTTTCCGCTTGATCTGTTTTTCCCCTTTGGTCCTGCGCTAGGCTTTTGTTGTTTACGTCTCCCCTTTTTTGTTCCTTGTTCTGGAATTGAACGTCAAGCGTGCCGTGTAAGATCTTCATCTTCTCCTTCCACTACTTTGCTGCGCCCGCGTTTTTCCCTTGGTTGTGTTTTGTTTTTTTTTTGTTGTTTGTGCTATCATCTTCTTCCGCGCTTTAGGTATGCAACGTATGGTTGTTAGGATCTTTTTTCCCCCCCGGGACAGGCTTTGCCATTTTTTTTTTTCATGCTTTTCTCCCATTCTTCCTCTCCTCTTCTTCTTTTGGCTGGGTGCCGGGTTATATCTGGTTTTCTTCGGTGAGGTCTTTCTGTTCCCCTCAATACGTTTTTGTTTGTTGTCTCTGTCTCTCCTCATTTTACACCTTTTTGATGTCCCCTGCATCCAGAAGCGCTGACCTCAATTCATTTTCTTTGCCCCCCACCCCGACAACCACGCCCATTCCCCTCCTTCCCCAGATGTCCACCCGCGCGATCGATGCCTTCTCCTCTTCAAATACCTGACTTAACCCTGTCTTTTCGCACACCTTGTGTGTTTTTTTCGAAATTTCTTATGATACCGATTTCACAACACTTATTTTCCCTCCAAATGACCTGATCAGTTTTTTTTTGACACTCTTTTTTTTTTTCAATAGTGCACTCTTATTTCGCTTTTTACCCTCCCTTGAACTGAGCCTGACACTGCCCAGTCCGTTCGGTTCCTTCCCCCCCCTTGGGACGGTGACTTATTTTCTTTTTTACGAGACAGCTCCCCTTTACCCATTCGACACCTTTTGCTCTGAATATCTCATTTTGTACACTGACCCCTGTGCCCCCCTTCGGCTCCTTTCATCACCCTTTGCGGGTCTATTTGCTACTGTTAAACCAATAATTTCAGCGATTCTCCCTGACCCATACGCTCTTGCTCTTCGCGTAACGGGCGAACCTTCCCCGCCATTTTACCAATCTCGTGTCATTCTCCCACCTTTTTCAATCGCCGCAGCACCCCCCGTTTCTGTTTGCTAACTACCCACCCCCAACCCCTTTTTCAAAAATTTTTTTTGCCAACATTTTGCCCCCCTCCTCTTTCCCGTCAAACCGGTTAAAGTTTTTTAGTCACTTCCTGACCCCCCCCCCACTTCTTCTTAGTCCCTCCTCCCTTCCACATACTTTTTCCCGCCAGACCCACACCTCCCCTGGGCTCTATCACACGTTGTGGTCCTTTAAGATTGCCCATTTATCTCGGTCCCTTCCCTCATTCGAATTTTCGGGAATCGGTTTCTTTTTTCTCTCGTACTTCTACTTCTGTTTTTTTCCTTTCATAGGTCAATTTTTAACTCCCCCCCACCCCATGCACGCCCCTCCCGTCCTGAGGGGTTTTCCGTTCCCAACACCCCATTTTTTCCCCTCGTTTCAATTTTTCCCCAACCACCCTTCCTCGGCCCTCTTCCCGTGCCCCCCCTGTGTTTTTCCCCCCGGTATATTTTTTACATTTAGTTTTTATGCCCTTTCCGCTTGGTTCGTTTTCCATGTCCCCCGCCCTCCGTTAACGGCTTTGATATGTTCTTTCCCTGCTGCCCCCCCACACTGCTCCTTCTTCCTTTCTTTTATGTTTTTGTCCGTCCATCCGAAATTTTTGCAAGTTTTTTCCCCCATTCCATCCGTACACCCGTGTTGCAACCGACATCCATTTAATGTTCCTTGTTTCTCCCAACCGTGTTGTCAGTTTTTCCCCCCCCATTCCCCGTAGTATAACCCTTCTGGATCCCACATTGTGTCCCCATCTGGGACAGCCGCTTCGGTTTTTCTCTGTTTGGGTCCTGATTTTTCAGTTCCCCCCCTGAGCTGCCACCTTTTTTCACTTCGGCGTTACTTGACCTTTCCCCCCCCCATCGAGCCTCACCGTTCGAACTGCTTTTTTTTTTTTTTTTCTTTGCTTACTTTCCGTTTTTGCCTTTTTTCTTTTCCCCCGACCCTAATTCCGCTTCTTGTTTTTTTTCTAAAGGGGTGATTGCCCCCCCCCAAAACCCATTCCGCGTCGCTTCTTGCTCCCGACGCTCCCCCCTTTCGTATTTACATCGAGTTGTCCCACCCCCCCTTTTTCCTCCTTTTTTCCTGATATGGTCCCTCCGGCTCCCATCCACTTCCTTTCGTGATTTTCCCTTTTTTTACCCATCCCTTTCTTTCACTCTATTTGCGCTTTTCCTTTCCCCGTGCGTCAAGGCCGCATTCCCATATTAGATCTTCAAAACCCATCTTCCTTCCTTCTCCTCTTTCCCCACTGTGTTTCCTTTAACTCCCCTTTTTGGTCCCTCCCGCTTCTTTATCTCTTTTTCAAGCGCCTGTTTTTCAGGTATTCTTGTCTTTTTTTTCCTCCCCATCCATCCACATGTTTGGTCCCTCTGCACCCCCCCCTGGGTTTTCGAATGTTTGGTATCTTATCTGTCCCTCGAGTATTTCCAAAGCAACCGTCCTGTTTGGTGTCGCTCCTTTGCTTTGATTGAGGAACACCGTCTAATGTCCTGTTTTTCCATTAAGGACTACCCATTTTCCCCCTGTAGTTACAATGTCCTCCCAAGTCATTTTTTCTTTTTTTCCCTGGCAGTCTTTTGTTCTCATCTGACAACCCTTTGAAACCAACTGAAAACAGTTCCCCCATCTGCACCCAAATAAGTTATAGCCAATTTCCTTCTCTGGATTCCCATCCCCATTGCCTCTTGATGACCGTCCCCACCACAATTTGCTCCTTGTACCCCTCCTTTTTCGCCTGATGATTCCCTTTCTTTCCCCACTTTTCTTTAGTTTCATTCTTTACCAACCACTTTTTTAGGTCCTTTCTGCCCGAGCTACCCCCCCTCCTGGCCAATTTGCTTTTGCGCACAGTGACAGGTTTCCCCTATTATTCATAGTAGCGATCGTACAAGTGTAACTTCCCCTTTTTCCCCCCCGGTAGTTCTTTTCCCCCATGAGGTAGTCTCTTGCCCCACTCACCCTACTCAATATTAGTTCCCTCACCCCCGGCCTCCCTTTTTGTCTTTTACCCCTCATGTCTTTCCCCCCAGATGATTTTCTTTTTTTTTTTGTAAATGTTGACACACCTTCCAGTCTCACCCCTTCCCCCCTAACCGATTACCCCTGTTTTACTGTTGTTTCAGCCCCAATGACTCGTGCCCCCAACGCCCTCTCTTACCCTTTCCCCCCACCTTGATTCCCCTCTCCATTTCCCAGCTCTGGCACTTTTCCTGACCCTTTTGCAAATTTGTTTTATCCTGCTGGCGTTAGACCTTTCTCACAGGGTTCCATAATCCCCACCCGCGCCCCTTTGGATTTTTCGTTTTGGTAATCTTTTTGCAACCAGAGGACTCGATGTCTGAGCGTAGTTTATTTTTCTTTCTTGCCCCTGTTTTGGTTTAGTGTTGAATCCTCGGCTCCGTTCGCTACCTTTTCTCTCTGGCCCTTCCCGTGTCTTTCTGCCTTCCTCTGACCCTTCTTTTTGAGCCCATTTGAGCCAAATTGCCACCGATCCCCTCTTTGAAACTTTCTGCAAGCGACCTTTCCAAATCCCCCTCTCCCTGGGATAAAATGTCCTCCCCGTCCGCCCCCGCTTAGTTTTTTTTTTTTTTTTCCCTGTTTACCTTTAACATGTTGTACCTTCCCAATATCCTGCCTCTTGCCCTGTTCGCTTTTTTCCCAACCCTCGTCACCCCCTATCTGAGTTTACTTAGTTTTTCTTGTTTTTCCCTTGTCAATGTTATTTTTCCCTTCCCCCCCCTTCATCGTTTCTTGAGTTCCCCCAAACACCTTGCCCCCCCCCCCTTGATAAGCTTCCCGCCATCAGCTCCGTCCCCTGCCGACCCTTTCTAGTAGTCGACCCACCTACCTGGCCCCTCTCGATTACGGTTCCTTTTTGAACTTTTGGAGTTTGTTGCCCTCTTTTTTTCTCTTCGTTCTTCTTCTGCTTTTTCCTTTCTCCAATCTCCCACATAGGATTCGTTGTTTTCCCAAAATTGTTTTCGGCATTCATTTCTTTGTTTTTTTCTATGATTTCACACCTTGCGGTTTTCCGTCGGTCTTTCTTTTTGTTTTCGTCCACCTGGGTGTACAGCCTCTTTACTCGACCGTTGGGTGAGTCATCCGTTCTCTCTTGCTACTCGACCCACCCCGTCGTACCGGTGCCCCCTCCCCCCCCCTTCTTGACAAAAACGCATTCTGGTTTGTTGGTTTCCCCGACACCCCATCCCCCCAGCTCCTTTCGTTGTAATCTTGCCCCCCCGCCGTCCCCCTCCATTCCAAGTCCCCCTTCCTCTCACTCCCACCATTGAGTGGTCCAATGACCACCCAGTGTTCTCTTCACGCTCCCCTCCGGTTTTAGAGACATCTCCAGACTCCTGTCCCTTTTCCTTTGTATCCCCCATTGAACCCGCCAGTGCCGGCCCCAAAAAACCCTCACCCCCTTCCTCCACAGTCGTGAACCCTTACTTTTTGCCCCTTTCCTTTCACTCCCTGCAAGGCGTATTGTCGTTGGGCCTGACTTCCCACCCCAAGACTACTTTTCCTTTTCCAAGACGTTTTGGCTGTGTGGTGTCGAGATGGGGGTTTCCTTGATGCTGGAAAAGTGTCGTTGTTTACTGGAATAGTTAAACGTTATTCGACCGTAACGTTTTGATCGACCTTTTTGTTTACGCTACCCTGGTTAGGGCTTTACCCTGAGCCCCACAAGTACGTTTCGTTATCTACGTGTTGATTGATGTGTGTTAACTATGGATAGAGACGAATTTTAAATTAGACAAAGGAAGTATGGGGAGAAGTCATTTTCTTTTTTTCATTTTTGATTGTTTGCCTATTTTTTGGAAATACCCCCGAACGAACCTAGGCAGCGTTCCAGGCCGGCCCCTGTCTGGCTTGTCGTTGTTTTCCATTTCTAGGAAAAGAGGAAAATTCAAGGATCTTTTAGAACTGTCCCCCCTTTTCTAAGAAAATTCTTTTTTTCCTAGATGTTTTTACGCGAAGCATCCTCAGTTGAGTTTTTGATTGCTCCCTCCGCAGCGTTATCGACACCTTTGAACTGCTGCACGCCCCGTTCCCCTATTTTATCCCCTTTATAGTTCTTTTTTTTACAAAAGAGCCACTCGTCTCCCTTTGATTTTTTAGCAGTAATCTATCGTTTGACCCGAGATTGTCTTGGTCGGGTTGACGACGTGGGTTTTTTTAACGCCTTCCCCCGTCTGGAAGTAATGAGTTGCTATGCCTTTAAACTTTTGCGAGCTGTTAAGTAGAGAGGGCGGAGGACATTCAGTTTTGGTTTTTTGAAGTCCGTTAAAAGACGAGCGACGTTTGGTCTCAGGTCTCTTTCGTACAGTGCCTATAGTCCACCCAAGAGGGAGGTAAATTGCAAAGTGCGTTCGGAAAGTTGTTTTTCCCACAATCACCTTTCCTTTTTCCGAACCCTATAGTCGAGCACCCGTGCTTTTTGATTCTTTTGAACCTTTCCCCCCCCGACCCCTCCTCTTGTAGGTGAGCGTCCCCGCCCCCATTTTGCACCTTTCTACATCACCGCTTCATATGGGGGCCCTTCGAGCTCCCAGTTTTAAATTGCTACTGTTCCAGTCCCGTTTTCCACGCATCTTTTTTTTTCCCCTTTGTTTAGCCAATTCGGTTTCTGCCCATCAACTTCACATCTCAGTTTTTTTTTCGACTCGGCCCCCATAAAAATTCTTACGTGATTCCACCGGGGAAGCGACTCACCGGGGCTTGCATGTCCTCTGATGCTTTTTACACTTCGGAATAGAGAGTTTCAGAGTCCGTAAGAGAGGATTCCCCCCCTTTTTTGATGCCCCCGTTCCCAACTCTTTTTTCAATGTAGTTGATTCATTGCCCAGCCTCACAATTTACGTTGCGTCGACCTACTTTCTCCCTAGACCTTCCCTCATTTTTTCGACTACTATTGCCTTTCTCCCGATTCATCTTCAGGTTTGTCCGAAGTCTTATTTTTGCCACCCCCCACTTTTCAATTTCCCTTTTCGCGCCAACACTGAAACTACACGCCCCTCTTAGCGCCCTCTCACTGTCTGTCCCCTGGATTATCCCTCCCTCGTCCAGGAGTCTAAGGAGATGTCTCTTCCGCCCCATGAAATTTTGGCCCCAAACGGGTTTGACCCCCCAGCTGTCTGGGGCTATGCTAACCCGTTCTTTTACCCCTGTTGAACGGGGAGTGCTTCTCTTTCTACCCCCCCGTGATAGCCCCGCGTTTCCCAGTTTCTAGGAGATTATTCTCGGCTTCCGCCGAGTCTTTTTTCCGAGTTCCGTCTTGTCTCCTTCTGGCTTTTTTTTTTACCAGCACATGGGACGAACCCCCCCTTCCCCAAGAATCACTTTCGTCCGATAGTAGCGTCTTGAAGTTTTTTTTGGTTGCCCCTCCTCCCCCCCTCCCCTCCCCCCCCCACGGTCTAACTTGGGTTCTGTTGTAACACTTGGTCCTTTCGACAGACAAAACCACCCTCGTACTCAGTTCTTCTTTTGTTGTTTTTGATTTTTGGCCCCTGTTCGTTCTCCCGCTGAAAAGTGTACTTTTTCGCTAGGGTTTTCACACTTTTCGTTCCTTGTTTTTTTGATTGTCTTCCTTCGGTTTTTTTCCAGTGGGTATTTAGGTCTTCCCTCCCCCCACTTTCCCCCTGGTTCCCTTTTTTTGAAGTCTTCTTCCTTTGTTTAAATCAGATTTTGACCCCCCCAAGCCCATCGGCCCCATTTGTCCACCCGAATGGAACTTACCCTTCCCTAATAAGCTTTCTATCCTGAGTTGCTAGGCCCACAGGTTATTTCAAGTGTAATTTGTTTATTTTTTCGGGCATTTTTGAAGCTTGGCGGGTTTACCATGGTGAGTGTTGTGTGGGTGCTTTTTCCCTGAGTAGGTTACCGCCTTTTTTTTGACCCGTTCGCGGCTGAATAATCATGATTGTTGTCCTTGATTTTCGCCTGCAGGCGCTGTTTCTATAGCTACTCCTTTTGCCCTGCGAGGCATAGTCCCGGCCGGACGCGTCCCTGGCTTGTTTGCGCTGCCACGCACTTCACCCTTTTCTAGATAAAGTCTTTTTGTCCTTTATTGGACAAAGACCTTTACCCCTTAAAACTTCCCGAGCTTTACATCCTTGAATCAGAGCGCTTTTCTGGTTTATCCCCCTGTCCGCCAGTTGTGTGCAATTCCTTTTGCTGTTGAAGTGCGGTATTTGACGTTTTTCCCCTTTCGAGAAGTACCAAACTTAAGGTTGTGCTTTAGTCTCCCTATGTCCTGAGTCTTTCGTCGGGTCTTGTTCCTGAAATCTTCATATCTGCCCTCCTTTCTTTTCTGCTCCTGGACCTGTTGCGGATGTGTCCGTGTTCGTTTACAGCCTTTGACTTTTTGCCTAGATTTGGTTTAGTCCGGCCAAGTTTTTCGTTTCACCTTCCTCGAGTTTTACATTTGGTGAGTCTCTCCCTCATTGATCCTTTCCCCCCCACCCCTGCTCCTTTTTTTCTTTTTTTTTTCCTTCCTAGCTTTTGCTACACCATCCCAGGAGGTTTGTGTTGCAAGGCAATGTGATTATTCCCTTTTTTCCTGTTGCGTTCCCCAAACTGGTCCTGCTCCCTTTGACATTTCGATTTATACCTGCTTCGGTGGATGCCAGTTTGAGTTCATCCCTGCCATGAAGTTTTGGCCCCAAGCTGTGGGGTTTTTTCCATCTGCTCTAATGCCTGAGTTGCTTCCCCCCTACGTTTGCCCGTCATTTTGTTTTTTTTTTTTTTTCAACTGCCTTCTTCAACCCCCACGTGCCAGCAGGACCTATGTATGCTTCTTTGACCCCTATCCCTCAGGTCAGTTTGACCCCCCCTCCTAGATGTTTCCCTTGTCTGCTGGTTCGGTAAGGATTGTGCGCGTTGCGTTCCCCCTTTTCTGGTCGATGGTGTGATTTTTTTTTGTGTTTTTTTTTGTTGTTTTGGTCCTCACATCTTGTGCCACCCAACCCGCAAGTTGGGACCCCCGGGGCCCCCAATGCAGTTTATTTTCCCCGTGTGCCCCCATCAAGCCAACCTTTGCATTCAGGTTTCCCCCCCCCCCTCGACTAGTCAGTCTCTCTTCCCGTTTGTTCGAGAACCATCCTTGATCTTGTTCAGCCAGTTTCCCCCTCCCGTGAACTTTTTCCCTTCGTGGAGCCTGATTTTGTGTCTACCCCAGTGAAAGTAATTTACGGTTTTTTTTGGCATTGCTTTTCCTCCAAGTGTTCGCCCCGTGAAAGCCCCCCCGTGAGGGGACTCTTTTTTCAAAACCTGCCCACCCCTGTTCGTTTTCAGGGGACCCCCCAGTACTTTATGGTGATGACTTCTTTTCACCGTGGTGGTTTTGTCGTTCCTACTTGGTGGCCGAACCATTTTTCTTTACTCTTTAACCAATTTTTTTCGCTTCCCCCGTTTAATATTCTTTTTTTTCGAAACTAATGCATTAGTTTGCTCTTGTTTTCCCCCCTTGTTTTGATTTCCCTGTTTGCCCCTGTCCCCCCACATAGTTTTCTTAGGTACCCCTTTGCTCCACTTCGCCACCTGTCAAATTAACCTTTCCTTTACGTTGTGTTGGTTTCCGTTGCACTGTTTATCTTTGTTTCCCCTTTCTTAACCCCAACACCCTTTCCTGTAACCTGGGCTATTTTTTTCGTTGTTTTTGCATGTTTGGGTTTTCTTTTATCCCATTTTTTCCTATTTTCCCTTAGGCGTTTCTATCCTTTTTTTACGAGTGTCATTCTCACGATCCCTTTTTGATTTTCGGCCATCTGCAGGCACTCCTTTTTCCACGCTATTCCCCTGTCTAAGTTTGGCCCACAACCTTCTTTCTCCCCCCCTCCATTTTCGTTCTCTTTCTGTTCGGCCCATCTATTGTTCTGAAGAGGTTCTTGCTTTCTGAGTGACAATTCTTGAAACCACTCCCCTTTTGATGTGGCAACACCCCAATAAAGCCACCTCATTTGATTTCCTGTGAAGGTTTTTTTTTAAAACAAGCTGTGCTAACCGTTTTACTTCCTTTTTTTGCCATTTTTTTGCCCGAATTTTTTTTTATTTTTTCTTTTGTTTCCCCTTGTCCTGAACCTTGGAGGTTTTTGCCCCACCCCTTCGTCTGTTTGGTGGAGCCCTTTTTTTTTTTCTCAACTTCTCTTTCTGAACCTGCTGACCGTCCTGGGTTTACACCCCCCCTTGTTACTGAGAGTTTGTTTTTTCCTTTTTTTCGGCCTCAAATTTTTCCCCGCTAACGTCTTTTCTGACTTTTCCTTGCGGAGCTCGTTACCCATTCTTTTGCCACAATGATGCCCCCCCCAAATGGCTCTCAATAGGTCCCATCTTTCCCCGCACCCAGTAGTTGTCTGCCAGTTCCTCCACTCGTTCTTTTTCTCTCAATACTGTGTGTCCGCTATCCGACCTGATAAGACCAGTTGTCCATATTCCAAGCGATTTGTCCCCCCGGCTTGGGATTTTGTTGATCCCTCTTCCAACCCTTGTGGGGGTGATTTCCCTCCTGGTGCACTTGATTTTTCGTTGTACTTTCATTTTAGTGAATTTTCTGTTGTGTCCGTAGCGACCCTATACTTTTGGCTTGCAAAATTGATGGACACTGGCTGTCAGCCTATGAGTCGCTCCTGCTACTGGTTTGAACGGACGTCCTGCAATCTTCTTTTCTCTTTTTCCGCATTTTTTTTTCCCCCCCCTGGACTGTTTAGACTAGTTGTGTTTGCCTTTCGGTTGAGATTATTTCTATCTGGTTGTCTATCTCGTGGCTGCAATCTCTTCGGTCCCGGTTCTTACACCCTTTTTGTTTTGTGTTGTTTTTGAAAACGTCCACCAGTTTCCTTTACATGTTCTGGCCCTGTCTTCTCCCCCTTCTTTCCCCGAGATTATTCTTGAGGGTTTTCCTCACGTTTCTTTAATGGGAGAGGTCTCTATCTCTCTTTCCTCTCGTTGTTTTTTTTTTTTTTGACGCTCTTTTCCTCCCCCCCTGATACCCTCTGCTATCCCTCCACCATTTCTATCTAGGTGCCTCTTTTGTGATTTCCCGCTTTGTCGTCTTTGCACACCCTTGGCAAAAAACCACATACGTACTTTTTCTACCCTCACATCGATTATTTCAGAGTTTTTGCATAGACTCCCGATTCCCTTAGAATGACCTTTTCTACGTATCAATCCCTCACCACATAACAAAAGTTTTTAGAACTGCCCGTTCCGTCTAGTTACGCTTTTAGTTTCCTATTTAAACCAAGCCTATTTTAAATGTCAACTTCCCGTTTTGCGACGCCTCCATATTTTCAGACTCTCCCTGTACCGGCATCCCCAAAGACCCGGACTCTCCCTCTTAGGCCTTTTTTCACTCAAGTACATGTAAAAGGTTTATCCCACACAACCTCTTTTTCGAGCCCCCGTTTTTGAACATTCCCACTTCGCATTCCCACTGTAATCTTTTTGCCCCCACCACTTGATTTCTTTCGCAGCCCCATACCTAGCTGTAACGTGCACCGTACAGGACTTGCCGACTGATTAAGACCGCCCCTTGGGGACCCGATGTACCTAGTTGTCCTGATAGTGGTTCAACATAAGAAGTCTTTTATTAGACCATCATCCATTTCAGTCTTCCCGCCAATCATCCCTCTGAATCTAGCGTAAATGAACCCAGCAAATATCTAATGTAATACCATGCCTGTGTATGATGTACCCGAACCTTCCCACTTCTCCCCTGAAAGTGTTTGGAACCCCGCTCTTGTTTGCTTCCAGAAGCCCCAACTTCTCCTTTCTTTTCAAACATTTGTTCCCCCAGCCCCCCAGTCGTCCTGTCCCTAGTTGTTCCACCGCCCTTTTGCCTTCCCCCACAAGTTCCGGCCAAAAAGCACCCCTTCCTGAACACCAATTCTCAAGATTGCGTTTTTCCCAGACCTCCTTCTACTGTGTGCCCCAACCCCCCTGTTGATTCTTCTCACAGGATTTTTTTCGAGACAACGTACAAGCTATGCACAGCGGCCCACAGGCACCTTCTCTCCCTTTTCCACCACTAAGCTGAAAACCTCTAGATTCACCAAACTGCCCCCACTCCCTAATCACAAAAGCGGTCCCCTCCAAGATCTCCGACTGTCCCGGGGATGTTTTCCTCGTATTCCATCGACCGTAGACATTGTGTCCCACATCATCAGGGTTGCCAGATCGTTGCCACACGCTAGGTGGATCCGAGGGTGCTGAAAAGTAATCCCCACCCCCCCCCCCCCCCCCCCCCCCCCCCCCCGACCCCCCCCCATTTTGAGCCCCCACCAACCCCGGCCCCCACCGTTTTCCCCCCCCCACCCCCCCCAGACGCCCCACACGTAGGTCGCCCTTTTTGCTTTTCATAGACTCTTTCACCTCCAGCGTCTTTCCCTGTTTCCCCCCCCCTCCGGAAACTTTTTCAAAGCTTCCATATCTTCTGCCTCATTAATCTTCTTCCGCTTGACCACATATATTTTCCCACCGAATATTAACGCCCGTTTGTTCATTCATTAGTGCCCCTTTTATCAACCACCCAGCAACCCTTTCATCCCTTTTCTTTTCCTGCTTTTTTTTGATCCCCCACATCCCCCGTGATTTTTTACCGTTCAACCACCTCTACTGCTTTCACCGTGACCTTCTCGCCCTGTCTTGCCTGTTCGGAGCTCACAGGCTTTCCCAAGGGGGCACACACAGACAGACGTTGAGAAAGGTTTTCCACCCCCCCCGAGCCCGCCAGGCACACCACCCCTCACCCACTCAGAGGTGAAAGGATGCGCCGCAAATGAGGTTCTAGACTCTTTTCTTTTTTTTTTTCATGTTGCAGGAGAAAAGTGTGTAGTTTGGCACTGTGGTTGTTCCCCGCCATCGCATTTCACTTTCTTTGTTTCTTGCCCACGTGTTGCCCCACACATGCTTCCCTATACCATGCTTGCTTTGGTTGAGACCCCCTTTCCCTCAATTTCTTATTTTGTCACAGTTCCGGCCCCAGGCTTTCCCCGACCCCGTTTGAACGATCCGCACCCCCTTTTCTTCATTGTTCCCTGAACCGTTTCTTTTTCCCCCTTTTTTTTTAAGGAGTTCCAACCGCGTTTTTTTTTTAACCACTTTCCCCCTCCCTGGACATTTTTCAGCCCCTGCGTACTTTCGCTTTGCTTTTCCCTGTTTACTTTGCTGTCACCCCCCAAGGTCCTTCCCGAGACACGCTTAATCTCCGCGGGTATGATTGTACTAAGTTTTCCCACCAATAACGATTTCGCCATAAAGAGAATAATTGGTTATCTCTTCTTCATTTCCACTATTGTCCATTGCCAGTTTGGATGATCCCCCCCCTACCTCCATTCGGGGCCGAGCTTTCGTTTTTGTCCGACACTGTTTGCATTGCCACCCCCATCCCAAACCCGTCGCGTTCCCGCGAATGCTCCTCTCCACGACTCCCTGTTTTTTTTTATGTGCCGTTTATTTCACAAAAGTGCCCATTTGAGTTTCCCGTCGGTTTCCCTGAGCAACCCCATCCTTCCTGCCCGGATGTTTTCTTCCATTTCATGTGTTGACCCCGTTTCTGTTGTTGCAATGAAATATTCCCCTTGGGTGCCTGACGGATTGATCTAGTCCTCCCTCAATTTTTTTTTCCCTCTTCCCCCAACAAATAGCCGTTTTTTCCCCGTATATTCAGGTTACTGGTTTCCTTACTTTTTATCCAAAGAGCTTTTTTTATGGCTTGTCCCCCCAAGAGCGCCGAAGTTCTCATTATGAAGTTCGCTGGTCCCCCCAGTAAAGAAACCTCCCCTTGGGTTCCAATTTGTCCCAACCTTTGTCCGGGATATGTCGTTTCAACTTCCCCCCCTTGTTTTTTTTTTCTGATATATTCTGCTGATTTTGGGGGAGGTTGTTTCCCCCCTTTTTTTTGGTGTTGGGCGTGTTTAATTTAAGTGTTTTCACACGACCTCTCGCATGTTGGCTTTTTAATTTCTTTTTCTTGATGATGGTTCCCCCGGATGACACACGGGTCTCTTTCCCAGCCCTCCCCTTCTGTTTGCACCTTCCTCTTTTTAACACGTCCCTAGAACCATTCCGGCCACCCCCGCGTCGAAGTCGCGTTCTTCGTCGTTTATCTTTTTTCACTCTTTTTTCTGCCCGCTCACTTTTAAATCCCCATTTCCTTTACCGTAAGCTATCCCTTTTTCTACGGTTTTTGGGAGCGACCCTACCCCTTTTTCCCTGTCCCCCCACCCCCCCCTGCAGCTGTATGATTGCCCCACCCAACCCAGACTTTCTAACCAGCCCTCGATGCTGACACCCATTCTTTCTTCCCAATTTCATGCCACGTGTCCTACTTCGCTCCCCCAACCACCCTTTTATCGCCTTCCCGAGACCACCCTCCCCCCCCGTTTTGACCTACGGTCGTTAGACGCAGACTGTTGTCCGCTCCTCCTCTTTTTTCCCCCGTTCATAGACAAATGATTAACATTTATCGGAGTTTCAGTTTTCATATGTAGTCTGTGCCCCCCCTCCCTCTTTCAAAGTCCCTGTTGCAATTCTCACACCGCTGTTCGTTGTCAATCTCCTGGTTGCCATTTGCAACAGGCCTCTTCCTTTTTTTTTCCCCCTTTCGTGGGCTCATTGTACCCCCCCCCAGCCTAAACTTCCGTCCGCGGTATTCGGTTTTCTTCCATTTTGCCAAATGGCAGATCTTTTCCCGCTCGTTCCCACGCTCCCCCTCATTCCATTTTCCCCAACCCACTTTCGTGCGAATCCTCCCAGTAATTTTTGCAGTTTCATTTTTTCCCCCTCTTAACTTTTTTGCCCCCCCCATTTCTCCCTGCCGCCTTCATGTTAGCTGCTTCGCCCCACATCAGAACTCCAACTCACCCCCTTTGTGTTTTTTGGTCGTTGGCGTTCACCCACAGTTCTTCCCCTTTTCGACTTCCCTTTTTTATCCCTTTGCATGGCTTTGCCTTTTTTTTGTCCCTCTGTGTCAGTTTTTGTTTCAATTGAAAAGCCAGGTGATACGCGCTTCGTATTTTTCCTTCCTCCCCCTCCTCACCTTGGGACCCAGGCCCAGCTTTTCGCACCCCCCGTTTCCCGAGTTTTGTACTTTCTCCCGAGTGCCATTGCTTTTCAACAAATTTCCTTTTTTTGTTTTTCCAACCGCCTTATTCCCCCTTCTTTTTTTTGCCACAAAATTTCTTTTTCCCCTGTTACTCCGCGCCCACTCTTTTGTTTGTTTTGCAAAACTAAGATGATTTAATAAGATAACCCACGTTCCGCAATGTTGAGATTTTTACAAATCGCCCTTTTTTTTTGTGGTTTGTTTCGCTTTTTGCAACAACACCCCGCTTGTCCTTCACTGCCTAGGTTGATTGATCGTTCCTCGCGTCATAAACATCTTTCACCCTTTTTTTTTTGATTTGTGATTGATCTATTTTTCTTGGAGTCAAACTAACTTTCGCCGTTATTTACGTCTCTGTTCACGTATTATTTATTTTGCTCCCTTCACCTTAAGGGATTTCTTTTACTCCCCCTTTAAGTCAATGCCCCCCCTTCCCCCTCAAGTGAGACTCTATGCCTTTCCCCTTAGTACTCAGAATTTCTCTTCGATGTAGCAACCACCCCCGTATGTCGCAGCGATTGTTGGTCCTTTTTCAGGTCCGTTGCTGGCCATTTGCTCTATTCGTCGCGTGACTCAGTTGGAGTGGGGGGTTTACTAGCAGTGCCCACACTCCTTTTCTTTTTCCCCCGGATTCCTGTTTCGGTGTTCCCCCATAGCCCTTGTCATTCTCCCCTTCAGTAATACTTCTTTTTTTTTTTTTTCCCCCCCCCTTTTTTTTTTGACGATGTCACCTCACCATAGGTTGTCACCCACCGGTATCAACACATTTAGTCTTTGTTTTTGTGGTATCTGCCTTCCTCCCCACGTGTGTGTTTGGCACAAAACAAACCACCCCCCCAACCCACTTAACCCCCCCCCCCCAACAACCAACCCCCCCACCCAACCCCACCCCCCCCCACACCCCCACCCAATAACCCCCCCCCCCCCCCCCCCCCCCCCCCCCCCCACCCACCCCCCCAAACCCCCACCAACAACCCCCCCACCCCACCCACCACCCCAACCCCCCCACAAAACCCCCCCCCCCACCACCACCCCCCCCCCCCCCCCCCCCCCCCCCACCCCCCCCCAACACTCCCCCCCAATACCCCCTCCCTCCCCACCCCAACAAACCCCCCCCCCCCCCCACACCCCCACAACCACCCCCCCACCCCAACCCCCCCACCCCCCCCCCCCCCCCCCCCACCCCCCCACCCCACCCCCCCCCCCCCCCCCCCCCAAAACCCCCACCCCCCCCCCCAATTTTCTTCAGATTTTATGACGGCTGATTCTGCGCCCCCGCAGTTTTTTTTTTTCTCGCCCTTCCCATTTCCCTTCACACCACCCCTCGCGTGCGTCCTACTAACCTCGGTTCCCACCTCATTTCGGC
>Ga0179593_1343180_pt1 | contig 29620 bp, 34 predicted proteins | sample CZODoug2_1_08_16_FD_185931 | JGI IMG/M metagenome (GOLD analysis project Ga0179593, IMG submission 185931) | Vadose zone soil fungal communities from Angelo Coast Range Reserve, California, USA - CZODoug2_1_08_16fungal (PacBio error correction) | ecosystem: Environmental > Terrestrial > Soil >... | reverse complement strand
CCCCCGTTTGTTGGAACACCCCCCCATCCCCCAGACCCAATTTCATGCGTCTTTTTCCCCCCGTGGTTTTCGTGTTTTTAGTTGTCCCTCTCCCTTTGGTTAAGCGTCTTCAGAGTTCCTTTAAATTGTGCGTTTGCTTCGTGCCAGGGCTACATCTTGAGCCGGCGTTGACTACTCTTGCAAGCTTTATCTTGCATCAGTCCGCTGTTCTTTTGCTACTTGGCCTCCTTCTTCCGGCGTCAGGTTATTTAAATGGAAGACGGATACAAGTCGGCTCAGGTTCAACCGGGCCGTACGGTCCAGGCGGTTGTCCGACTCAACACTCTCGTTTTAGGCAAACACCCCCCTATGTTCGGTCCTCGGGCGTCTTTTCCCTTCCAGTGGATTGTCCTCTGCTCCAGTCTCCCGTTCCTTTTCTTTTGATTTTCGGTGGCTTGCAGAGCAAATCCTGTTTACACTCCCCCCCATGCTTGAGTAGCCGCCGCACCACCCTCGGTGTTCTAATTTTCCTTCCCCTGAGCGCCAAGCGTCTTGCGCCCATGTGTTTGCGATGGAGATCCTTACTTCCTCACATCCCTTAACTGTTTTCTGGCCGCGCGTTTCGATGCTTACCGACGTTCACTAAAGGTCCGAATTGCACTTTGCCGTTTGTGTCCCGCTTGCAAATTCATGGCTAAAGACTCGTTTGTCCACCCCCCACTTCGGGAGGGCCCCTAACGTGCAGGAATACTTCAGGTCCTTTAAGATTTTTTTACATCCTGGGGTAAATGTTACGCATTGCTATTAATGGTCAGAGGGCCACCTGTAAAAACTGGATTCCGTCCGGGTCCCCGAATACGTCAAAATGCCTCCCGATCCGTTCCCTCCTTGTCAATCCCCGCTTCTTGTCGTTAGCTCCGCCTCCCCCATGCACATCTTGTTACCCACGCTTTCCTCAATTCTCGATCTCCCCCTTACTCCCCCCTTTCTTCGTATTCCATCTTCCTCTAACCTTATTTTTCCGGTCTGGCTTCCCGCTTCTCTTGGATTCCCTCTTCCGTCTTCAAGTTCCAAAGTTAAGGCAATGGGGACTTCAGTCGAAGTCGCACCCCCACTTGCTTTTTTTCTGTCTGGCATCATGCCGCCGTGTCCTGGACCTCGACCCTTTTGTCGTGGTTTTTGGGTTCAGTTTTTTTTCGTACATGCACTTATTGCCTTTCCTCTGTGCTGTGTGCGACCTCCCGAACCGGGGTCCACCGCAAACGAGTGTTTTCCCTCGCCGGAAACCCCGGTGCCCCTATCCGCGATTATTCCGGTGTTTACTTTGATGTTGATTTCGCCCGAAGATCTATCTGCGGACCTCCCCGTGACGCTTTGGAGGACTAATTATTTATCTGCAAAAGGTGCAGTTGGTCCTTTTTGATTTTCACGGGACTGATTATCACGCGGATTTCGGTGGAGCCCCAAGCCCTGCGTTGTTTACAAGTTGTTGGCGGCTCGTTTCATTGATAACGGTTACTTTTTACGCTAGAATTTAAGGAGCTGGGGCTTTCTCTTCCCGACGTCATTGTGGGCTTAGTTCGACCCGACCTTCCCTTCGCGTAGAGATGGGCGGCTTATTAGATTCACTGATGTATTATCCTTTTGACCGGACACCTCTGTAACAGACTTCCCGGCGCCCCTGTCCCTTGCCCCCGTCCTTTGTTTCTACCACAGTTTCCTGGGTAGCCTCTTTGTTTCCAGGGCTGTTTTTAAGTCACTATCATTTACCAACCCGGGATGAAACAGGCGCATCTTTGTGTGACTCCACAATTTTTATGTTTACATGTTTTCTCTTAGATTATTGGCGCCCCTTAGTGCTGCCAGGAATTTTACCGATGCAGAGGAGTGAACCATTTGTGCAAAAATTCTCGGCGTTTCCCCTCTATGAGTAGGTGTATACCCTTTTTCCCCTGAGTACTTATGCGAACAGTTAGCTATTGCGCCCCATTTATGACCGGGCTGTTTGAGAGCTGATTCACTCCCGTCTTCATCCATACGTATTTTTTGTTGACCGAGCGCCGTAGCCCCTACTTTTCAGACTCTTGTGCCCACCAGGGTGCAAACAGCAACACAGGGTGGCGCATGAAGCATCGAGGATCTTGCTTCGAACGCATGTCTTAGCCCCGACGGTTCACTAGTCAGGTTGTCCTCCTCTCAGAACTTCGGAGATTCCTTTCCTCTTGCGTGTCACGGGCGCCTGTTAGGTGACGGATACTTCTCTGAAAGGCCCTCCCGCCAAAACCAAGTTCGGACGCTACACGATGGAAAACTCCGTCATCTTCCTTTGGTTATAGCGGTCAAGGTGAAGGATGGACACTCTCCTTGACGCTGGAGTCCATTTTTAGATTCCCTATTCCAACTTTCCCCCCGTTGAAATTGCCCCAGCTTGATTCCTACCCACCTGCTAGAATTTTTCTGGGTGACACAAACACGGCTGGGGACACCCATGAACGCAATAGGGAAGAGCGGGGGTTGGTGTGGTGTCTTTGTCTTTGGTAAGTTCAACCGAGTTATATTCCTGTACGTGAAGTACAATGTGTGTAAGTTTCACACAGTAGTCCGTTGCACTCCGAAAACAACCCCCCTCCCCCCCGTTTATTTAAGTGAAGTTCGCGTACCACTGCTTTGTCGATTCAAGACTCCTTTTTTCTCCCTCCTTGTTATCTTCATTTAGCGAGTTGCCTCTCTTTCACAACGCGTTCCGCCGGTTCGTGTTCACCTTATTGGCTCTACCTCTGATTCTTTCTTCGGCAAGGGATGGCGCTGGAGTTACCTTCCCCAGTCTTTCAGTGTCAAATAACAAACTTTTCCGACGTGTGCAAGTCCAATCAACTGCCCTTCTTTGCTTTATTCAAGGATGTCTTCCATCTTGATTGGCAGCGACGCGAATGGGATTGCCTGCTTGCTGGTTGCAAGGCTGTTTTGCCACACTAAAGTCGGGGGGACGTCCGGGAGTCTCGCTCCATTTTTTATCACATTACGATAAAGGCATGCCTCCCCAGATCTTTTTCCTATTTGTCCTCCCAATTTTGGCTTTGCTTCCCACGCTGGCGCAATCTCCATCCCTGACGGGCAAGGATTCCAAGGATGTCCGCTTGTGTCCTTCCGTTTTTGGGCCCTGAAATCTCTATGTGTAATCGCTAGGGGGGCCCTCCATCTTCCGTTTGCCCGCGAAGAGCAGGTACAGACTCAAAGCGTAATGCAGTGTCTAATAGGTGGGTACTCGTTTACCCACCGAATAGGCAACACTTTTTTACCAAACAATGAGACCCAAGGGATGATATGAAGAGTTTTTTTTGAACACCCCAACTGGTCACGGAAGATCCCCGGACAGTCCCTTCTTCTGTGTCGTCCGTTTGATAGAGCAAGTTCCACTACCCTTTTTTTGTTTACTTTTGGATCACCGAAAACCGCTGCGGAGTAACGTTCTGATATCACGAAAATCGTCCAAACCAAAGCAGGAATAGTCAAGTTGACCGAGGGACATGGCGGTTTTTACTCAAAACCACCTCGATTTGAAGAGACTGACATTGGTGGTCAGCCCCACTGCAGGGTTCCATCCTTTTACAATGTCTTGACCCCACATGAAATGAAACAGCCTCCTCTACCTTTCTCCACTTCCTTTGTTTTTGTTTGCTCTCATCGATGTTCATTGGTCTTGCGGGTCCCCTCAGGGACAGTACGGGCCCAAACCCACGGCAGTGCCAACCACTTTCTTCCCTGTCGTGGTTTCCCGCGGCATGTTGTTTGGACACCCCGCGGTTCAACGCCCCGCTTCCATTCTGTCTTTATTTTTTCTTACGTGCATTCAGGCAATCGTTTTTTTTTTTTATTGCCACCCACCTCACCACCTTCATTGGTCTTATTTCTCTGCTGCGAGCCCCCCATACGTCTGCCACTCCGTGTGCTCGCGTGGCCCTTCCTGGATCCATGGGAGTTCCCTGTGATTTTTTGAAACCCAACAACCTTTCACATCGCAGTGTTTTTTTGATGAGAAGTTTTCCGAATTCGGTTCATTCCAACAACTAAGGGGTTACTACCAAATCATTCAAGCGGGGGAGACAGTTGAGTCGGATAGGAACGGACATGCTGATTCGGGGGCGGCGGCACCTCTACTCGTATCCCAAAGTTCATCGACAATCTTCATTGCCTCACCTTTAACTTGAAGGGCCCGAATGCTTCTCCTTTTCCCAGGATCTATCTTTTGGAACTTTCTTCCCATTTGAGTGAAACTCGACGCCCAAAATGGTTCCTTTACAAATAGTGATAAATATTTTAGTTGAGCCGGCAGTGGCTCTTCCCCCACCAATTTTGGTCGACTTAGACTCCGTCCAGTCCTCTACCTCCGTACGTCCACGCCCTGTCTTTTGACCCGCCTCAGATCCCACACCAGCGAAGACATCGTAAAGCTTGTCGCGGCCCCATCTCTTTTCGAAGACTTTTTCGTCCCCAAACCTCCGTCAGGCCACCCCCCAGCCCGTTTGTCTTTCCTTCCTTCGTGCAACTCCTGGGCCCCTTTCACAACTGGTTGAAATTCGTCCCAGGGAAATAATAGCCCCTTTAGTCCCCCTAACCAGAGCATGATAAGTAGAAGTCCTAGGAGGCGAGTTGCGTTGTCAGCAAGCCTGCCGAGCTCCAAATTTTGAAAGTAGGGCAGTGGACCAAGGCGCTTCATCCTAGGGTGTACTCCTCGGGAATTTTTCGTCGAGAAAATTCATAAGAGAAACATTTTATGATTAAATACTGAACTATTTTTCTCTTCGTCCCCGCCGATTCCGGACAACACCACTCCCCCTTTCGATATAACTTCACCCCCTTTTTTTTGTGTTGTTCTTTGCACTGTAAATCCCACCACCCAGAGCCACCCTCTTGCAAGGAGATGACCAAAGAGGGGGGCCTGATAACCCCGCCTTATATCGCCCCAACGACCTCGCTGACTCCACCCCGGAGTGCCATCCCCGGGTGGGGCTCTTGCATTTGGGGTCTGGAGCTTAGGATTGGATAAGCTATTCCCGTTAGGCGGCGGCTTGGCGCGACCTCCAGGGGTGAGCTCGGCAAAAATCCTGCCAAATAGAAGACACCCACCATTCAGTCTTTCAACTAAACTCCCGTACACGCCATTATTCAGCTCGCCCGTCTCTTCCCTCTGCGCCCCCCGCGCTGCCCCGCCCCCACATTCCCCCCCCTGTACACTTATCATTCCCACAATCTACTCCCTTATGCTCATCCGCGGTACACCCGAACATGAACAGCACGCACACTTAACGCAATCCATCCCTCAACCCGTAATTCTTCCCTCCCTCTCTTGCATTCTACCATCCTACGTTCCCAAAAAGTGGAAAAACTCCCCACCCCGCGATGCAGACCCATCCCACTACCTCCCCTCCCACGGATTTTTCCCCCCTCCCTCACCTTACCAATACCCCAGGCTAAATCAATTCAACCCCAGCGCCCTACCAGGACTCCCCACCTCTCCCCTCACACCACATAGCCCCTCCCTCACCCTTTACACCAACTCACCCCCCTATCCCTATCCTTCCTCTCCTTCTTTCCTGCGCCTCCCTCGGCCGACCCTGCTCTCTCCCTCTCCCACCCCCCTCCTCCCGCTCCCCCTTGCATTCCCTCGCTCTCCCAAGCTTTCCCACTCCACGTAACCATACTCCGCCCAACTTCCACCCCTCCACCACTATCAAACGCTTCCCCCCGATTCTACCCCTTTCCAGCTAGCACTATGTCTTGCGAACCCACCTCACATATGCACCTCAGAAACTACAACTACGCTCACACCCCCCCCACTCAAATTACCAAAATTCCCCTCCCTCACTCTACCCCACGCCCCCACTTTAGAGTCATCTCCAAAGCAAAATATCCAATACTTCCTCCCCGGGTCTTCTCTTCCTGCCCACTACCAGTCAACACGATACTACCTTCCGCTCTCCCGCTAGATTGATTTCTTCGCTGTAAGCATCGCTTCAAAGGACACTCACAATCTGCGCTATTTTATCGTCCCTGAGCTCTCCCCCATCTACTAGATCCCAGCTTCCTCACACGCATACCAACCACCTAACCGCACTCCTCATTTCTTCCCGCTACTTTCTCATTCCTAAAAGCACCTCCGGTCAAGATCCACACCCCCCCGAACTCCGTCCATGCACACCTGCACAGCCTTTCCCAACCCCCAAGCCACCTCCTATTTCCGCTTCTAATTTCACAAGTTCCACCGCTCTATCCAGTCCCCCACTACCCATGACTACCCCCGAACTTCCGAATCGGGCCCAGTCCACCACGCCAGATAACACGCCATTCCACATAACGACCCCACTATCATCAAAGAAACCAACCAAAACAACAATCAACAATCACTTTCTCAATAACCATCCCCAAAACCACACCTCACCCTAGATTAGTCCAAATAGTAGAATCAGAACAAACAATAAAACAGTAGGTGTTGAAAAGAACGAGGGGTGTGTGCAATTTTTGGGAGGGGGATTGTTTATGGGTGCCCGTGTTGTGTCAAGGATGTTTACGTCTTTGCTGTGAGGTGTGGTGGGCGGTGTCTGGATATGGCCTTGTTATGGTTTTGTTTTTCCATCGTAGCCCTTCCCTTTTGTCCTTCACCCGCTTTACGCATCCCCCTCCACCCGAATGTGGACAACCTCCAAACCACCACCCCGCAGCTCTTGCCTACTTTTAGTTGCGTTCCTACGTTCCCTCCCCCTGCTTTGTGGGTTTTCCTCGCCACAACTTTCCGGGTCTTAGAGTCCGTCTTATTCTCAACAGGCTTTTGAATTTCCCGGGCTTTGGACTCCTCTCTATCCCCCCTGTACTCCCATCGGTCCACTGTGACCTGTATAGCAATACACACATCCGTTACGAACCAACCAGTTGCAGACTTGGTCTTTGATCGTTCTTTTAGAGCGCCAACCGCATGGGGTTCTTCCATCGGCGCCTTTCTAGGCTGTCACAGCGGAAACCACCGCGTCAGAACCAGACTTGAGGTCAGACAGTTGACGATTCTGGTCCCACTCCTGAGTTAGTGGAACGAAGATGGAACAAGTCCAGCGGCAAGACATAGGACAGGCTGGGACCTAACCCTAGTTGTTTTTCATCAATGATCCAGTATCTGACGTTTCCCCATCTCGTACTCATATCTCTTGGCGACAACACTTTTGTTTGTTTTTACCCTTAGGGGGCACCCCCCGGCCCCCATTCTCTCAAATCAACAGAAGTGTAGTAAGCCAGATCGTGTTTCTTTCTTGATTTCTCCCCCCCATCACAACCCTTGTCCTCTCGTGTAATTTCCGGAGTACGTTCCATTGGAACCCCCTCCGTACACCCTCGCCCCCATTCGGCCCACTGGCTTTATCTCGTCCGCGGTTTTGCTTGGGGTCCGCCGCATAGCTGGGTTTTTGACGCTGATTTCACCACGGTCCTCGCTGCCCTTCTTTTACTAAATGCCTTTACTAGCGCCAAGCAATTCGCTCCTCAAAAGATCGCCGCCCGCGTGGCCGTTTTTTTTTTAGAAGTAACAAAAGCGTCGCACTTGGACCTTGTGCCCCTCCAACCCCTGTCCAGATTAACCACCGCGCCGCCGATCCCACTTCCCTTTGTTAACAGGTTGTACGTGTGCTGGCAAGGATTACCGAGGTTCGCAGATCCTTCCGGCTCGATATAATATAAAATTATTCCTGATGTTGATTTGCACTCCCCACGTCCCATTCCGACCGGTTCTAGCGTAGCTTGACGCTTTTTTTGCTTATTTATCGCCATTCTCGCGCCACTACTTTCCACAAAACACCGGCCGGCCCTCACGATCCGCAAGCATCCTGCTTTGTCTCCCCCCTCCCCAGACTTGTCTAACCGTCCCCTGCAAGTTGTTCCTGATCCATCATAATTACAGACCTTTTCTGTCAGTCCGTATTTCTGCTTCATTTTACCCCTACCCCCGGACCCACAAATTTAGTCCCTCACGCCGCGAGTCTACCTTTTTTCGGTTTGAGGCCACAGTTGTGCCACCTGGACTGTTCCCCCTTCTTCTTCGCACAGCACAATGAGGAACTGCCGATTTTCTACACCCCACCAACGAGCCGCTCGTCCTCTTGCCTTTACCGATCCGCCAGGGGTTCTTGAGTTTCACCCGCCCCCTTTTTTTCCCTTCTATTCTGCTCGTTTGCAACGCAGCACGTTCACTTTTTTTTGTTTCACGTCCGACTTTACCCATTTCACGTTTTCTTTTTGAGCCCTTTCCGTTGCAATGCAGGACCCTCAATCGACTCGTTTTTCCTAAGGCCTTTAAACAAATAATTTCTGCTTGATACATTTAACTCCTACGTCTTTTCAGCGTCGATAAGGACATTGATAACCTTTTGAAACATTGTAATTGAGACCCGCCATTCCCGTCATTTAATTGGTACGGCGCGGCGCAAACAGTTTGAAGCGTACCGGAGCTCGCTCAACTGTACCCCACCTGGAGGCGGACATTTTCCTCGATGGGAACACGAAGGTTACGCACCACACTAGCATCTGAGGCTTGCGAACCGTTCCCCAAAAAAGAGACAAACAAAGGAATCCTTCCATGAGGAATAATGTCCACGTTTGAAGTCACACTCGCGGGGGGAAGCGAAAGGGCCCTCTGCGCGGGGGCCTATTCATCTGGTGCAAATGTAACGCCCAGAGGGAAAGTTTTAAATGGCGTGCGTTTAGTGTGCACTAAACCCGCGGGCCTAACCTATATGGTCCGTCTTCGTAAGTCCTTGGGCCGTTCGTCCTTCTGTTCCTCGTTGGTGCGGTCTTTGACTCAGGTTGGCTTTCCTCCCGGTGAATTTTGAAAAGGTCGCAGAATTCCATTTTTTTTTTTATTTGTTTTTTCCCCAACTTCCCCTCCCCCCACACACAATCATTGTTTGTGACTGTGAACTTCTAGTAGTGTGATATGATCCCCCCTTCACTCACTCACAGAGCCCATGACCAGCCGATATCTGCCTCCCGACACTGTACTTCCTACTTCTTGTAGTAACACACCCTGTCCCGCTCCCCTCCCGCGCACCCCCCCCCCCAAAAACATCCTTCCTTGGTATCCTAACTAGAAGGCTCGAGGGGCCCCCACGTTCCAGCCTAGATATCCACCACACGACACCATCAGACTCCCTCCCCCTATTTTTTTTTCAAACTACCATTTTTTCCCCTCCCCCCCCGTTGCCTCTGCAGGCTTCCTTTTCATTGTGAGGTCAATTCGCTTGCTTTTTTTTTTCCCCTAGGTCTAGTGGGCCGGCTGTCATTTATTCGTCAGCCGGGCTGTCGTCGACACTTTTATCTTTCCACGGTGTTCTCCCCCCATATTATTGCCCAGTTTTTTTTTCACTTTCTCTTACATTGTGGGTTACACCGCCTTTCCCCCCGCTGGCTCTTATCTGTTTTCCCTGACCGGTCATATTGTTTGTGTCCCGTCACGCTTGTCTTTTTTGTTTTTTACAATGCTTATTTGCCTCCGCCATTTTTCATCAACCTTCTAATTGGCACCAGCTCCGCTATCCACCCCGTCTTAGCTCCAAGAATCCCTTCCCCTGTTCTCCCTTCCACGGCTGTATCTGTCCTATTCACCTTGGCGGGCCTTCACACGTTCACTCGCTCGGTCTTGTACTATTTAATAGTTTTGCCGCTGTCATTCCCTTCCTGGTCTACCCCCGGGGCCAAGGAGCTTAATCTAAGTCTCACTCTTAAACCTACACCTCGGATAACAATTTTTTGCATTTCCTCTACGAGGGTCTCTCCAGAACCCTTCTCCCCCCCGGCACCACCTGGAACACAGGAGAATCCCCCGTTCTTTCCTGTTACACAATTGCACCCGACCCGCTATGCTGTTCAGTGAAAAGGAGTGCCCCCTCCAGCCTCTTTTTTTTGTTTTTTTCATTTGCGCACCCCCCCCCCTTTACCCCTCTCATCCGTCTCCTTTGGTCTTCCAGCCCGAACTCTGTGGTTGTCATTTTTTGACCGAGAGTACAGCCACTTTTTTTTGATAGCAGAAAAGCCCTTTCCATAAAGTTGCGTTCCGATTCTCCTCCCTCAGTTACGTTTGGACCGTGCCTTTGCTGTTGCATTTTTGTTCATGACCCTTCTTGTGTGTGTAGTGTTTTTATGTACTCCTTGTGCTTTCCATCTCATATCTTGGCTCTCGCACTTCGAGTCCCATCGTTATTATATACGAATTAACTTGATTTTGTCATCCTGTTCAAGCTTCATTTCACAATTACAGCCTGGTCACGACGTGCCCGTGAGCCCACGCTGTCATGTAGGTTCCGGCCTCCACCGCCCCATTTAATAATGTAACTCCTAGTTGCTCTCGTGTATCCATTTTTTGTGGCTTCTTTGGCTCCGTCTTCGTCTAATGTATTTTTTTACCATGACTTCCCCGCTTGAAGGTGCCTACCCCGGGCTGACGGCATTTTCCTTTGTTCTGACACACGTGCCGTGTTATTACCTGGGTTTTTCTCAACCACCCTCCCGTATCAGCACCAGCCCCCGCCCGCCCGCAACCCCCTTCTACCTCCTTGTACTTTTGGTTCTTTTTTCATTTTCCCTCGGTCTCCGCTCGCCCGTGTGACTTCTTTCGTATCTTACTTTTTGACCCTGTAATTTCCTTGGTCACTGCTGCTTTGGCCTTTCTTTTCCTTATCGCACCCTTTTCCCCATCAATGTACTTATTTTCCTATTCTAGGTTGCATCATTTGTGACCAAGCCGCGTATTCGCCTCAAAGCCCAAGTCACCAGGTCCCCCCTCGAGTTGTTGTTGTCCCGCACACGCTAACCCGCCCCGAGAGTCCGTTTCCTGGTTTTTCCCCGGCAGCCGGAAAACTGCGCTTGCTCGTTTTCCGCTGCTCCGCAGTTTAAAACACCTTTGATGCCTTGCCCTTACGTGTTCTGGCCCCTTTATTTCTTTAATAGGGCGAGCTGTCTCGTTTCGTTAGTACTGTTGTTCGACCTTTCGCCAAGGCATGAGTGAGTTACTAGAAGTAACTTTTTTCGTCTACCCCCGGTGCGGTTTCCACCTCCTAAGGATCTTGAGTCGATTTTTTTGTCCCGAATCTGTCGTCTTGCATTGGGTTTTTCCCACCTCGAAATCAGTAAGAGCCTCTCGACAAGCAGAAAGTAATTCTTTTGTTTTGGGAGGCAAACGGACCCTCCCGCGGCCAATGGCGTTTTTACCCCTTCCAAAAAAAGTGTGACTTCCCAACTTCCATTCCGTGCCGAGAAAATAACGACCTCCGCTCGGACCGGAAGGGACATAATCCTATTTTGCGAACTATTTTCAGTCGTTAAAGCAACTTTGAGGGAAGTCGGCGGTCCCCTCCCATGACCGATGTTGTTTCTAGGAGGTCACCAAAATATAAGGAATGTTGCCCTTTTTCTTCGATGCCCTTAGAGTTGACGCATTCCATTTAGCCCTAAGCTCTGGAGAGGTTTTTATCCTCCCCAGCCGGGTTACAGGGTTTCTCATTGAGGGTATGAATAAAAATCCCCTCTAGACGGATTTCTCTCTGTGCTGACTTATGCCTATATGAACATGACTCCCTCTGCCCCTACTGACGGGATTGCGAGTCCTGGGCGAAAGAACCAAAGACCCATTTCTTTCCCCCGAGCTGCGACAAACCCCAGAATCTTCGTTTTTGTATCGCCTCTTAAATCTGTATTCCTTCACATTTCTGAATCCTCACTACCTTTTTACATAATAGACTTTTTTAGTATCAAGGCGCCACCCCAAACTTTTTCCTCCTCATTTTTCGCACGTCTTCCAACCCCAGAGATTCTTCTCAATTGAGACCTTATTTATATCATGGTTTGTACATGCAACTAGTCGACAAGTCCGGTAACTCCCCTTCCACCTGGATCCCGAACTTCATCACGCTCCACGTAAGTTGCATCAACCTGTTAAAAGCCCCACTATGTATTTTTTTTCACTCCCAGTGACGGCGAGTCCAATTTCCATAAGGCTTGACCCCATATTATCTCTCGACTTTTTCCCCCCCCTGGTTAAACCTGCCCCCTTCCCAGTTTCACTTTCCCCTTTTAAGTGCTTTAAGAATGATTTTATCCGGTGTCAAGTTCCTATGGATCTTCGACTCCCTTCCCCTGAGCTAAGTTTATCGGGGGTTTGCTGACACTCGGTTCCAACCCTGCCCTAATTCGATTTCGAATGGAGAAGACCCTTTAGAGTCCGCTACCCTGGCCCTTTGGTGAATCGAGGAATTCACGCTAAACCTACTGAACTAGCATTTCAAACCCCCATAGATCACCCTATTCTTCCTCGTTTTTCCTCAGCTTTTCTTTTTCGTAATGTATGAAAAGCGTGTTTGCCGGCTCTTTTCTTTTGTCTTCGCACTTTCACCTTCCTTCCAGCCTTCCTTGAGACGACGTCCAACGTGCTCCGACACAATCCGACTCTTCTTTTCCCGAGCAGTTGAGTAGTTTCCTCCTGCGTATTAAAGTTTTAATGTTTATTTTAACTCTAAAGTTGCTCTCTCTGTGTTGCCCATATCGCCTGATCAGAATCACTACTTAGTTTGGACGTTTCATTGAGTACCTTTCAACCCTAAGAGGTGCAGTTCCTGACGCGGGAGATGAGGTACCACTGATCCCTCGTTATAACCAACAAGGTATCAGGATTGACTTCTCGGAGTAGGCAAGCTGGGAGAAAGATTCGCTCAGCCGAGCTCCCTAAGTTACCTTGTTCACCCCTCCACGAATCAAAGGAAGCGTTGTCCAAAAACGACTTTTTTTAGGTGAGTTGAGAACGCCGGCCCGATCCCCTGCCAAAACCTGCATCGTTTAACCACTTTTTCTTCCCCCTCGTAATCATTATTGAGGTTTTACCCTTCTAAAATAAGTGCCTCACCACCCCTGCCCAATTACCCCCCCCCCCTAGCCGTTCCTTCAGGTGGAATCCAGCTTTCCTATTTGCCCATAATTCCCCGTGTTCCTGCTCCCTTTTTGTCCCGATTGTTTGTGGGTAACCATTTAGTAACAAGTGCCCCAGGTTTCTGTTTAAAGCCTCCCTCTCACAAATCCATAACCCTGTTCTTTCCTTACAACCCCAGCCACTGTCATTTCTGACCATGCCCCCCGAAAGGGCTATTCATGTATCAAACATTCCTATGGGATGCTTCTATCAACGATTTGACAACATGTTACCCCCGGCGTGTGTATGCTAACATGAACTTCATTGAGAACCTTTTTTTTTGACAATATTCCCCCTTACGGATAGGAGTTGCTATCCGATCCCCGGCCCAGGAACGTTACACTCCCCTCGTGTTCTTTTCCGTGACGTTGCCCCTGAACGCCTACACGCTTCTTTTCTCCCCATCCCTTGCTAGCTTAGCATCGTCCCCCACCGCATGATGCCACTTTCACTTCCTTTTCCTGATCCTTACATTCCTTTTTGTTGTTGTTTTTTTTTGTTTTCTGCGATGTTCATCCTTATCTGTGAAAACCCCCCCCAGTTATTACCGCCCAATTGCATCCAGACGGTGTGCTCGACCCAGTACTTTATTATTTCTTAGACATTCGTCATCCTTCCAATGACAAGTATATTCTTTCTATTGTTCTTGAGCGCCCAGACTATCAGTTAAGGTAGTTTGTCTCCGGATTTAAACTTCCGGCCCCGATCCCCCAACGCAGCTCCCTTGTATAAACCGTTGCATCGACTTTTCACGGAAGTTATCCCAGGCCTCCTGTGTCATTACTTTTTTGGTCGTACGTAGTCTCCCGTGTGCGCCTGTTTTCGGTTCATATGCTCCATGTCTCTCTTTCCATTTTGGTTTTCTTGCACTGCCTGTCATGCATTAGCCCCTTCACTCCTTTCTTTTACCTTATTTCGATAGGTGAGTATTTTTTTTTTTCAGTGTTTTTGTCACCACAAAAACCACACCCAACCCACCCCCCCCAAGCCCCAGCACACCACACCGACCAACCCATGACCCCAACACCCCCATGCGTTTATTTCAGAATGTGATTCTCTTCCCCCGTTAGCTTTTTATTTGTTTGCATTGTCCATCCACCCAACGGTCGCCTCTGATCAAGTGATATAAGACCCGTTACAAGTCAGTACTACTATGCCCCCCCCGAAGCATTTTTACCTGCCGTGCCTGCCCCTAGTATGGAACCTGAGGGTGGGATGTTTTCGTACCAACCCCTACACGTTACCGCCTCAGATAGTTTTGACATTCTCCCCCCTTCCCCGCCTTTTACAGAGTCACTCCTCTGTGCAGTTTGTTTAATGTGACATCCTTTTTATCGGTAGCCTGCTGACCCCAAAGTCCTTGCCCCACTGGGACGCGAAGGTCCACCTTTTGCTTTTTTTCTTTCCTGTTTCCGACATTTAATTTTTCCCACAGGTTTCCTGAGCCCAGTTGGCACGTGTTTGCATGGCTGCCGTCAGTTCGCTTTCGTGCATACTTGAGTTTCTTCACCTCCGTAGGAACCTGTTGTTCCTCAAAGCCTCTCTCCGTTCCTCTAACTCCTTCATGACACAGAACTCTTGGGATTTCCCGCCCTTTACCTTCATGACCGTTTTCCACGCCCGCGATGCTGTAATATTCGTCTATAAGTCCCAGTCCCCCCCCCTCCGTCGTATTAACCTCATTTTATCGCTTCAGAACAATACCCCCCACACTGTTTATTCCTTTTTCGCCCTCCCTTATTCCCCCACGTCACCTGTTTTCTCCCATTGCGGCCGTCATTCTGCTTTTTTCACCCCTTTCAAACCAGCCCGTAACAGGTCACTAGTTTTGCGTTTCGCCTTTTTGGTAACATTATCCTTCCACCTCGGCGACAGTAACACACGTTGTCCCCACACCATCCACTCTCTAAGGATTACATCACCAACAAAATCCGCCCCTCTTACACTGTAGAATGGAGGATTATTTCCCTGTGGACCTCAGCGCCATACCCCCCCCCTCAAATTTTTTCCCGGGCCGCTTTCCCCCCTGTCATTAAACCATCTGCCTGTCTCCCCTGTTTAAATGGCCGCCTGTCTTTTCAACTTGCAATATTTCCCTTCTGTTTTCCCCTTTTAAACCCCCGCCCCCCCCCCCTCCTCGAACAATTTCCCCCTGTTTATTTCCTGGGATCAGTCATCTTCCTTCACAATAACACTACACTCCCCCCTATTGTGTTTCTGTTACTGTTTGACTACTTCGGCCCGGAGTTATCCCCCCACCCCGTTCCTTTGGTTCCCTGATGACTTGACATTCAACTGTTCCCCAAGCTAGCTTTTTCTGCCAAGCAAATTCATGTCCAAACCCCCCCTTTCCTTCCCGTCTACCTTTCCTATAATTTAGCTAACCACCCTTGACGTGCATTTTACTCGTCCGCAAGTGTTAATGACCTTCACATAGCGATGGTTTTTTTTGTTTTTTTCCCGCACACAACCCCCCCCCCACACCCCCCCCACTGTATGAAAAAACTGTACTTAGTTATTGAGCTTTTTGTTTCCCCCTTAGCTCGGCCTAGGTTGTAGATTTCATCCGGAGGCTGGAGACTCGTGGCCTGTCCAAGACCATTCTCTATCCTCCTCTTTCTCATTTGTACATCGATTGTATAACTTGTCCCCCTAACTAATCTTTGGGAGGGCGCCCCATGATGTTCCCCTTCGCTTCTATTATTTAACCCTCTTCCTCCTTTCTAGAAGTGTACTTGAATGAGCGGTTCTCCAGTGCGATCCCACCCCCAAATCTCTTCTTTTTCTCTTTTCAGCCTTGCGAGCGTTTACGCAATGTTGACCTTGAGTGCCCGTATGTTTCCCCCTCCCCTGAGCATTCTTTGCAACTCCCGCTGTCATCCTCGCTCAATTGTCCCCCCCCGTCCCTTCTCTATGAATTCCGCCAAATCCACGTCGCTATGGGTTTACATTCTCAGAAGAACCCTTCACCGAGTCCCCACGCGTTGTTCTCTTTTTCCGAGCCACACCCCGTAGTTACTACCATCCCAAATATCGAATGCCTCTTTCTCAGCTCTTCACCTCTGGCCTGTTTTTTCTTACCGTCGTACCACGTGAAGTGGGGCTTGGGCCCCACGGGGCAGCCATGCTTTTTCCTTTGAGTCCTTCCCCCCCCCAATCCTATTTAACAGGGATTTCTTCGCCTCTGTTTTGAGCGGTCATCATGTTTTTTCCCCCGTTAACCTAGGTACCTCTTTGTTGGCTTCAACCCGCTTTAGATTTTTCGCGCCCTCCCTCTTTCTTCCGTGCTTCCACACAGAATGCCCTAAGACCCACACACTTTCCTGCCCTCCGCGCCTATTAATTGGATTGTCCCGCACCCCGTTGGATCGTTGCACCCCCAGTTTTTTTTGGTATTCCAGCATGCCTTCCTTCCCCCCAACACGTCCCTTGCCCTCGCCTTTAATGATCTCTTGCAACAGCAAGAGTAACCCTTTACCGGTCACCTCCTCTTGCTAGAGCCCAGTTTCATCCCCTGGTTTTGCCGATGAATGATGCAATAGGAGCATTCTAAAGGAATTGACCTTGAGGGATATTCAAAAGCCCAAACACTCCCCAAAAACTAAACCACAATTTCCCGCTGTAGCACAACGCCTTTTTTCCTTACTGGGCACCCCGCTATTGACCTAACATAGTCCGATTCCCATGTTTTCCGCCCCATCGCGTTGCAATTTGACACCGCCAGACAGACAATGAATTTATCCATTAGCCCCCATCCCATTCAAGCACCCCAGCCATGCACCTCGCTCCCCAATGGCCCCCTGCTTTTTCCCAAAACTTTGGTCATCTTTCGACCTTTTTTCCATGCTTTATGAGAATGGCCCCAGGTAAGTCAGCCCTCTCGAACCCGTTTATCCCGTTGCCAACTAAGCTTCTTTATCCCCTCGTTCCTTCGATTCCAAACTTCCCCCCCCTCTTTTTTTTTGATTCTTGCTCCAATAGCCTCGCTTGAACCTTGTTGACAAAACGTATTCTTTCCCCTTTGTACGTCTCTTTTCTCGTTCAAGTACTCTTCCAATTTTCCCCCTCCCTGTTCTCTTTTAAGTGTACATTTGGGAAGTTCATAGAATTTGCCCTCTCTTTCCATGACCCCCCCCTCTGCCTGCCCATCAAGTTTTTCTAACAAGACTTCAGTCTGGTAGCTTATTTTTTTTCCCCCTCGCCCATCGATCCTAATCACCACTTCGCTAGTTAAGCTCCCTCAAATCACTATTTTCCACGACGTTTCGTCTCCTTCCCCAAATTGGCCTGCCTACAGACCCTTGAATAACTGTTCTAACACGACTTCCTTTCCCCCTCTCCCGGGCGGTTCCCCTCGGATTGCTTTTTTTCACAGAAGGATTCTTCCGGCAGCCAGTGCCCTTCCGCGTGCGACGGCAATTATCACTTTTTACTTATATTTTTTTGCACGACATTAATTATCTTTCCCCCCTCCTTTTTTTGGATTATGAGGCATTTAATACCTGTCCACACAAACCCCTTTTCAGGACACCTTGAGAATGACTTAGCCAATTTCTAATATGGGTTAATACCAGTAACTCATCTTTGCCCGATTCCCCTAGAAATCTTCTCTTTCACTCTATCTTCCTGGAGATTCCCCTTACATTCCCGGCTATGTCTTCTGCGGCATGGCCCTTGCCTTTTCCTTCCACTCCACGTTTTTGAAAGGTTTCGTTGTGTCGAAAGGCGACGTATCCGATTTCTTTTCCCCCCGACTCTCATTTATTTCCTTTCCATCCCGGCGCCCCCCCACTTCACTCTGATTTTTCCTTTCCCCCTTCTTTTGGCTTCCAGGATCTGACCCAATTTACAGTTCTCTATATATAGGTCCCCCCCTTTTCTCCCCAACTTACATGAAGCATCGCCTTTTTCGGCCCAAATTTTCTAAGCTTAATGGGAAAGATTTTTCTGGTCAAAGGGTCTACACGACCACTTTGTTTTTCCCACGAAGAGGTCCTGTCTCCCACCCCCCACTGATTGGGATCGTCATAAGACCCGAGTTGTTGGGCCTTTTTTTTTTTATTCGCAGGTACACCCTTGGTGTTCTGACTTGACACTCCTTTTCAAGCTAAACTAATCTTCCCTCTTCTGTCTTCTTACTGTCCGTTATCCTTCCCGTCCTTTTACCCCGGTTTTCCTACAGAAGATTGTCCCCAACAGTTTTTCCGGGACCACCGTGACTGCCTCTAAGGCTGTTGCTTGGTCCTTCTTTCTTAAGCTTCAAGAGTGGTTTACTATTCCATTAGGGCGTATGAACGTCTACGTTGAATCCCTTCCTGTTTCTTCGGGACCTTCTTGGTCGATAGACTGATTTCTGAGCTCCTTTGTTGTGGTTTTTTTTTTTGTTTTCTGTCCGATGAAGCCTCTTACTTACTTTTGCGGCAAGCTCGCCATTGAAAAAGCGTCCAGGTCCCCTGTTCGCACGTACACGTTGCCTTGTACGTCTGATTTGAATTTGGTGACATTCACATCACGGAATCTGCTCCCCGGCTGCGGGAACGATTTCCTCCTTTTTTCATCCCCTTCCCAAACCTTTCCTTGACCTTTGGCTCTGAGCTAGGGGTGGAACTTCCTGCTTTCCTAGGCTAGGTGCCCGAGACAGGTAGCGAAGTCTCCTTTCCCATGAAGTTTCCGAGATGCTTGCCCCTAGCAGGTTTTTCTTTTACAACACTGTTCCTCCCACCCGGCCGGTACTCAAATCCAGATCCCTCTTGAGCGATTATCAGTTTTGTTTTTTTCTTCGACTCTGTCTTTTTGAAGTTCTTTTTGCCCCCCATCAACTCCTAACAAGGAGTTAAGAGACATTTACGCGTGTTGACGCCCGGTGGTTCCCCTCCATTTCCGTGGCGCCAACCCCTTTCCTTAACCCCCCCTCCTCGTCCCTAGATACCCCCCCCGGAATCTCCGATTGTTCACGAATGTCTTTTTGCTGACTCCCTTTCGATGAGACAGCCCCTTTTTTTAGGTGTGCGCTCCGTGAATGTCTCCAACACACCAGGCTTGATCTTGTTTCCTATTAGGACAGACCAACTACATCACATTAGTCGCTTTGATCCGCCCGCTGGCCTCCAGTTCTGGAATTTTTTTCCGGAATGTTAAATCCTTCTCGGACTTTTCGCCGGAGAGATTTTCTATCATGCGATCCACTCTCAGAGTGAACTTTCCGGTCTTTTATGATCCCAGGAGTTTCGTCAAGAACCCACTCGGCCAATCCTTTCCCTCTCTCGTCTAGCGACCCCAACCCAGTACTCTTTTTTTTGGCCTGAGAGAGGTAACATCCGGAAATTGAAGGAATGGAGCACAGTTTTAGAAGCTTTAACTCTCTGATAGTGAATTGCCCTTTAGCCACTACCCCCCCCCCCGGTTTTTTTTCTCCCGTGGAGAACAATCGAGTACTTTTTTGCTTTCCTCCTTACCTCCCTACATCCCGCCATTCCCCGCACTCTTTAGGCCTCAAAGTCTACATATTGAAGTCAATACTCCATCGTTCTGACTAACACTGAAACGCCCCTTTATTTCTTTCTTAACCGTTCCGGCAGAGACCCCAACTGCCCCACAAATACGCGAACTTGATCGCGCCCCTGAGCCTTTCTTTTTCCATGTTATCCACGAATTTATTCAATATATCTGCCACACCCTACGATTCGGATTTCGAGCCTGTCTTAGGAGGTCGCATCTCCTTGCCTCTTTCGAACATAGCCGTTGTACCCTGGTGCGATCTTCTTTCGGCTGATGGTTGTTTGTCAAACAATTGAACAAGGACTTTCTACTATTCTCATGTTTCGACCTCGGCAATTTCTCTCTTTATGGAAAGGACCTGGGTGGTCATCCTCCCTTCTTCACGCTGCCGATCCACAATTCTTGATTCGCGCGCTCTTCTTTAAACATCACTCAGAAAAGTCTCGCTGTCGACCCGTTGACTTTCCGCTCCCATGTTTACTCATCCGTCACTTTGCTTTATGACCGGGGTTTTTCTCGTCAATCTTTTTTCACCTCTGCAAGATGTAAGGACATACGCAGCTCTTTTTTTGTCCTCTTCTCAGTTTTCGATCATTTTTATTGAACAATATTCAGCGGAATTTTGACAAAGAGATTATCGTTTCTCTTTCTTCCCCACCCCATCTGAGCATTCCAAAGACACCGGTGTTTATTTTTTCTTATTTTTTTATGCCCTTCCCTCCGTTTCATCCAGGGGTCGGCCCTAATCTCCCGAGAATCCCTCCGAGAGTGACGTAATTGAAGATCGGTCCCACAAGAAGATGTGTTCTGTTTCATGATGACTTAGTAGCGTGACTATCATCCTTTTGAGAAAACATTTTCTCCGGCTCCCCCTTATAGGCTTTATGCTATGCCTAACTCTGTCATCTCGTCCCCCCTCCCTGCGCCCTTTGTGCTTTCAAGGGTGTACCCTAACGAAAGTGAAAGTCGCTTCGCGGTTACCAACCAACTTACTGGGAAAGGCACGATGCTTCTTATCAGCTACCGATACAGATGAACTTCCCACGCCGCCTCAACGGCTATTCGCATCCACGAGAGTGTAAGGGACTTTTGTGTTTGTCGCACACAGAGAAGAACCCCACCACCCAACATTACCCACCAATAGTACTTACAATCAGTGGAAGCCACCTCTGGTCCATACTCCTCTCTACTTTCCGATTACCAGAACCCGTCTGTTTGCACTTTTTTTCTTGACCCACCCCTTTCACACTGTGTCCCCTCGGCGTGAACGCCCAGAATTTTTTTCCCAACTGCTCATACGAAATCGATCCATTTCCCCATTGCACGTCCCCCCCGACATGCTACAAGCCCATGGTCTCACCGTCCCTCCATGTGAATGAAACACACCCCTGCCTTTTACATGGATAACTTCCCCGGTCTTTTCCAAATATTTCGTCGCTTCACCCGATTGGCACAGGTACGCAGCGCCGTTATTTCCCCCCGACCTCTTGAGAGAAGGGGCGTCGAGGACTTCCCCTAGTCTTCCTAACGATCACCTGCAGGCCAGCCTCCCGAGAATTTCGCACGTTGAATGCGAATTGAATTCTCCAATTTGCTATTTTGATCGATACAACCCTCTAGCCCACAATTGTGTCATCCTCTTTCCCTCTAATTTCCTTCCCCTTTCCTTCAGTCCATACGTGTATGTGGTTGTAGTTCGAGACTCATTATGTGTTAAAGATCCCCTCTCAATTTTGAGCCTCTTTTGAGATAATAGCGGAGTTGAGACATTTACTTTTTCCTTCCCTCCCCTGAAAAAAGTCGCGCAATCTCGTGCGGAACGTTTTGCGGTGCTTTGATCAGAATATCGACGTCCGCTCCTCCCCTTTGCCCTCTCATGCGTCGCAGACAAACCAGCACGCTAGCACCCCCTGGTGAAAATTTGCTCTCCCTCTGCATTTTCTGACAAAGGTTAAGTCTCTACCCGTCCCGGTCTCCCAGTTTCCTGTTTTCATTTTTTCCCCATATTCGAACCCAGCTTTGTTGTGTAGCTTGTCTTTCCACTGGTTCTTTTGATTAGGGGCGTTTTTTTCTTTTTTTTTTTTGCTTGTACCAATCTTTTGTTGCGAACGTCCCTACCCCTGTTTTGCGTAACACAACCGAAGTAGATCTTTCCTGAACCCCGCCAGTCTCCGGCTATTTCCCCCATGGGACCCGTCAATTATTTTTTTTCTCTTCACCCTGAAGGGCCAAATTCTTTTGTCCTTAGGTGTTTATTTGATATCTATTGCTCGAGACACCGCCCCTCCCCTCCAGGAGAAGTTCGTCGAATTTAACGTGTACACGCTCGCAGTTTTACGTCAGCCTTTACCGGTCGTTCGCAACTCACACTCGTTGGGTGACACACAGCTTTTTTTTTTCCCCTGCTGAAGACTCACGGTACTAATTCTTCAGTATCCCCCTTTTCAAGACTTTTACACCACACGGTTTTACGTGCGACGGACCTGGTGACTGTAATTCTTAACGCTAACTCTCACAGTTTAAGAGGGTCCCCTTTGCTAACCGATGACTACATTCCGTCTCTCTCCTTACCCCCCGACAAAAACTTTACTGGTTTTCGCCTCACTACTCAATACGACATTTCTCTCTGCCTGCTGTCCGTCTCAGGTATCTCTTCTATCGGTCCCCCCTCCCCCTATCGTACCCCCTTGAGGATACTGCTTCGACCCATCAAACCCTTTCTTTGACTTCGCACCGCAGTCCTACGCCAATGCTACCATTCAGTGCTCTTAGTCTTGTTCATCCCCCAGGAGGACCCCGTCATTACCACCCCCCCTTCACGGCCCTGAAATCTTCATCGGTAAATTCGACAGACACACGGCGTCCAATTTTTCTTTCCGTCTTACCCGTCCCCCCCCCGATGACGTCCTAAAATCTGTTAGGCTTCCCCTTTCGTTTTCTTCTAGGTCTCTTTTTTTAAAATAGCTCGCCGAATAAAGCACCCCCGTGTCCTGGTAGGGCCCCCTGGGGGCCCGGAAGGCGGGGCTGGGGCGCCCTGCGCGGGGGCCCCCCGCCCGACTCCGGGCTTCCGGCGGGCCCCGGTGAGGTCCCGCGCGCGCGTGGCGTCCGGCGAATGGTCCGCAGGGGTGCCCGGGGTGTCAGCCTATTGGGCTTTGTCTGGGGTCGCCCTAGAGAGGCGACCGCCACGTCTGGATCGCCGCCCCGCGCACCAGGGCCGGGGCGCTCCGAGGCCCCCCGGCACCCGGGCCGGTGGGGGGGAGGTGATTCCCTCCCCCACCCCCCACCACCCACCTCTAACCCCCCCCCAACCCTCCATCACCCATCGCAATCAACTCCACGCCCCCACCCTCTAACCCCCCACCCCACTAGACCCCCCCTCCCAATCCCCCCTCCGCCACTCCCCCCACCTATGAACCCACCCCCTCCACACACCACCCCCACACCCCACCAAACCCCCAACCCCACACCCCCCCCCCCTCTCTTTCTTTCTCCCATTAACCCCACCTACCCCCTACCCCCGCCCCCCCCACCCACCAAACCTCGCAATTCCCCCCCACCCACACCCATCGGGCCCCCTCCCCCCACCCCTCACCCCGCCCTTCAAAATCCTCACCCTCCCTTGCCCCCCCAGCCTCTCACCCCCCATCTGCAGTTCCCTCTCCTTCCAACCTCACCCCCAGCCCCCCACTACCTAACCCCTCCCCCCCCACCCACCCCCCCACTCCCCACCCCCCCCCCCCCCCCCCACCCCAATCTAGTCCACAACCCCACCCCCCCCCCCCACCCCCCCCCCAACTATCCCCTTTACCCCCCCCCTCATCACTAACAACAGCCCCTCCACTCCCACCCCCCTCCCCACACCTCCCCAACCCCCCTCTACCACCACAAAAACAAATGAGCTCTATACAAACCAACATCCCCACCCCCCTTCTTCTACGGTTTAACACCCCCATCTAACTCCAACACTCAAAACTCCCCAACATCCATCACCCCCAACTCACCTTCCCCCCCCACCCCCCCCAATCAACACCTGTTCCATAAAACCACCTCCCCCCCACCACCCCAAACCCCCCCACACCCCCATAACCCCACTTCCCCCCACACAACCACAAAACCAAACCCCAAAAACCCCTCACACACCACCTCCTCCCAACCCCAATACCACCCCACCCCAAAACCCCCACCCACAATCAACTAAACCCCAACTATGTCAAAGCACTCCCCACACATCCCCATCACACACCAACCCCCCCCTAACCCCCAAAAACCCACACAACACCTCAAACCACACCCCAACCCAAAACTCACCCCAACCCCCACCCCCTCTCCTCACACCCTATCACCTCTCCCAAAACATCTTAAACCAAGCACCACAGAAAACACACCAAACAAAACTCTACCCACAACAAAAACCACCCCCCCCACTAAACTCAACCCAACACCCTCACCACATTCCCTTGCGGGGTGAGGGGGGGTTGGGGGGGGGGATAGGCCTCTTCCATATACGCAACAGCTAATGTACTATTACTTCTCTCAAATGGCCCGAGTTCTGTAAACCAGTTTTTTGTCACTACTTCGAACTTATGCAATTGTTGCCCCAAAAATGCATCCCGACTAGATTCTGAAGAAAGGTTAAACGCATGTAAAGAGCCAGACTTTCCGAAACCCCTCGCCTAATCATTCTCCGCAATAATTCCAATCAACTGTCTGGCTGAATTATTCCTTTGGCTCCAGGCGTTTAGAAAATTGGACCCTCCCGTGCTCCCGTCGCGCTCAGGGGCCGCCTGCTGAATTTGCTCTGCCCTACCCGTTTTCCCAGTCAATATTTTGCTGTTAAGTTTCATTCCAACACGTTTTCGTGAGTGCTTACTTCTCTTACCTTTCCTTCCTTGTGCTCAATCCTTGTAGCCTCGTTGAACTTCCCCCCACGGTCCCTCTATTACCGATCCCAAGCCATCGCTGTTATCAACGTTTCGAACTCCAAATGTTGGAGTGTCCCTACCAGTTCCTTCCTAGATCGAGTAGTAAACGTTTCGTTATTTTCTATTTCCTTAATTACTCCGGTACGGCTCCTCGATACCAATAAACACTCGATGTCTTTTTTTGCGCTCGCCGCGCAGGTTCCACGCAAAGTCCGCCCCTCTTGCAGCACTTAGCCACTCTTGATTGAAGAAAGTCGCGACCCTCCTATCCTCTTTTCTTCGCCCGGTATAAAGCTACGCCCGCAACGAGGACTTTGTCCCCTTTATCCCATCAAAGGCCCAACTCTTCACGCGGTCGCATAATCCAAAACCTCTTTTTAGTGGATGCGAATCTTGAATGGATCGCTTAGACAAGGATATAGCCTTTTTTTTCCCTCTTCTCGTCGCCCGGCCACCGGAATAATGCTCCTCTCCTGTGATCCACCCGCAGTTTACCCCAACATGGGAATCTTATTTTTGTGCCCCCCTCTCTTTTTTCAGCATTGTTGGCTCTAACCCTACTTGTAACATCCTGCCCCCCGAAACCTGAGCTGTCAGCCAGTCTTCACGCCTCTTTTATCGAGTGTCTTGCCCCAAACGCCAACTTTTCCCAAACGGCCCCCGTATTTCCTCCCACCCCCCCCCTTTAACGACTAGCTCAGCGAACGTAATTTCGGATTTGATAATAACGGTTCTTTGCGAGTGACCACGTTGGTCCTTTCGCTTTCACATAAGCTCAGGGAAAGTTCCCCCCCTTGCGAAGACTGTCCGACTACCAAACGAGGTCCCCCATCTCCCGACTTACAAAGTCTTTCCACCTTTAATAGCTCGAGAACAGTTCTTTTTCTTATCTGACTGCTTACTTATATTCCCTCTCGAGCCCAGCGAAGTGTCTTACAGATGAAATCCCAAACAAATCTCCCACCCCTGTTTTCGTCGAAAAAGTCTTGTTTGTCCTGTTTTTTTGGTGAACTCGCCCCTTCTTTTGCCCCGAAAATATTCCTATTCCCTTATCTGAATCTCTTGATATGAACCTCCCCCCCGACAACGAACCCCACTTATCCCCTACTTATACTATCCCATCTTAGCTTAGCCCCCCCCTTTGACCGCCACATCCTTAGAACCCTTCCTTTTCCTCACCCCACATGGCGTAATCTGAACGCTATAGTTTCTGATAGTTTCCAGGTAGTCCAGCTTCTTAAGATTACTTTCGCGTGCCCCCTAGCTTTATGTATCTAAAAGCTTGCCTTCGATTCAACCAAATCTTTCCCCCCCCCTCTCATTCGACGACAATACTATCCCAGATTACCTTATCCACCCAACTTATTTTACTTTCCCCTATTCGATAGGTAAAAGCCGCGAAAAACGTTGCATCCATGTAGCGTCAATGATCCCTTTTCCCTTCTCGCCTTCTTGATCCCGACAAAATCCTCCTGCGCATGCTAACATCGAGAATTAGGGCTAGTTCTATTCGAATTTCTTCAATCAGCAATGACTCCTCACTCTTCTTCGCTCATTTCTAAACCTTCCAAGACGTTCTCGTTGAATTACAAACTCTCCATTTTCCCTTCCCGCCTCACTCCTTTTCTGGCCTACCTCATGGGCGACGCCATCCCGGATGTCCATTCCGCTTTTACAACTCAGCTTGTTCCGTCCCTCCAGAGATGCCATGGGCGAATGAATTATAACGTTTCTTTGTTTTTCATGGCCGCTCTTCTTTCTTTCCTTCCCCCCCGTGTTTTTTAGGCAGCGTCATTTACAAAACCCCAAAGATAGGGAAACGTTTCTTCTGTCCTTGCCATTCCGTCTGCCGGTTCTTCCCTACCTCACTCTTCTTACTCTCCCAACCGACCGATTCCCCCGCCGCAGTCGGCGAGGTGCTTTCTTTTTTTTCGTCAGACGTGTGTCCCTTCATTCCAATTTCTTTGAGTCCATGGCCCAGGCCTTGTACCCCCATCCGTCTGGACATGTGATGCGGGAGCAAGGCTCCGTCTGATGATCCCTTCTTTTCCCTGACGTCAAGTCCCCCCTCATCTTCCCTTCAACTATTACATTCGGGGTAAGGTGATGTTTGATAACTCTCTCCTTTGCAGTCTATCGGTTACCAAGGTCTGTGCTCATGACAATTCAGTACCATTTTGGTCCCCCAAATTTTTCCGCGTATCTAAATGCAAAAGTTTTTTTTTTTTCTTTTCCCCGTTTGTGTCCCACGACGTCCTCTTTATGCGGGCGGCTCCGCTGACTCTTTGATCTTGTCAGGGTTCCATACTACCTCTGGGATGAACTCTATTTTTTTTCACCTACTGATCCCTATCTGGTTCCCCCTGTCCTTATCGGAACGGCCTATTTCTCTCCGACTTGACCCATTTTTCTCAGCGCTTTTTGCCCCCCTCTTTGGAATGGTCTTACTTTTAACGATCTGCTTCTCACGATAAGGTTTCGTCCTTGTTGGCACCAAATTGCAAGATTTAGACCGCCCCCGCATCTCTACTATCTTCATTTCCACACTCTCCGTTTTGAAAAATCAATTTAAACCGGACGTTTGTCCGCACGGTTTACGGGGAGCTTTATTGGAACGTCCGCTCACCCTGCTGGGATCTGTCTCGTAAGGTGACAGCCATCAAAACCTGGATGAATTGCTTCTCTCTAGTGGCATGGTATTTATCGCGCCCGCTGGCGCGCGGTTTTGAGCCTCGGATTGTTCGCCTACCCTGTCGCAATTTACCCGGAAGTCTGGCAAGTCCCGCCAAAATGATGCCCGACTCATTGCCACGCACAAAGTTCGCGTATCTCAATACCAGAGCAAGCGCCCTTTTCGCGACCTCTCCTTTTCTCCTTATGTTCTGCGTGTTCGTCCGTCGTTTTGCAGATCACGTCCCCCCTTTAAAGAGGTGTTACGCTCAAACCGCCGCTTACGAGACTTACTCGACAAATATTTTAATTTTTTCTCCACCGAACTATGTTTTGACCCCTTGCGACCCCCGACTACGTCTTTCAAAATAACCGCTTTTCTGAATCGGCGCAGCAACAGTTCCGGTTTTTTCCGGTTGGCCGCCTGACATGCTTCTCACAAAAACCAACCGGCTATCCCCACCCCCCCCCGCACCGTTCGGAGGATTCCCCCCCCCAGTCGATTTTCTCTCCCACGGGTTTGCTATGACCTGTCAGCGATTGGACTCGTATAGGCGAAGTTTCTTTCGACCCTGTGACAAATGGAACCCCTTAGGGCTCGCTTGTCATTGCGATAAAGTTCTTAGGGCTCTTTTACCGCATCCAAGGATCGACGGTTGTAATGCCCTAGGCGAAATCCGCCGAAATTCGACCGGAGTCCGGATAGGCTAAACAAGCCTCTTTTTTTCTCCCCCGCCTCTATGTAGTTCCCCCCCACTCTTAATGGACTATTTTCGACCCCCACCCCCAGACCTTATGCTACCCCCTTTTGTACATTCTCACGCTTTTACCCCAGAGGTCCCACTTTTCCCTTAGACTCTACCACCACCCTTTCTTCGAACGTTAACCCCCGAGTATTCTTGAGATCGATCTAGTTTTTATTCAAACGGACTCGTAAAGTGTCTTGACCCCAACTATTCCCATTCGTTCTCGCGTCCACCTTCCCACGAACTTTTTTCCTCCTGGCACATCTCATCATGTTCCCGTTCCTTTAAACCGTCTTCGTTTTTCAAACTCCCTCCTGACGAAAGTGATCGTCTTCTCTTTGTGACATGTAGCCACGCATTATTACGATATGCCACCTGAACAGGTTTGCTTTGATTTCATGGCCCCCAGAGCGGCTTTCTCGCCCCTGATGTTCCTCTGGACCTGCTCATGCCGATAGTTACCATTTCGATACGGTTAGTGCGCGTGTTTCTCCCCCCCCTTGAAACAAAAGACTTCGCCTTTATGCGCATGTTTTTTCCCCAGACGCTATAGCCCCTGACCTTTAAAGAAGTCTTTCAATGTCCACATGTTTGGAATCCCCCCTTATAGCATCCCAAATTCCCCTGTCTAGTTCCCTCTCTATTTCCCCCCATATGGCTGCCAAATCGCAGCCAGTGGCCTCCCTTTTCAGAGTTTTGAGTTCCTCTTTTTACTTCTAATCTTAACGTCCGTGATCGACTGTGGTTGATCCCCGTGACGACCCTTGTCCCCAATTTTCCGTGGATCCCCCAGTTACGACCCAGAATCTGTCCCCTTACTTTGTTAACTTTTTACTTCAACAATAAGCCGGCGGCCCCCGCGCCTTGGTCTCGAATCCTCGCTTCGATGCGACTTTTCCCCCCCAGGGTTTATGGTTCTTCTTGAATGATAATAAGTTTTAAGGATCGGTGTTTCGGAACTCTATCCTCGAATCATCCCTTCCTTAGGCCTGTCATGTTTAACAGCCCCGCTGTTCACACCAGAAGAGGTCTGTCATTCGCGTTAGCTTAATCATACTTTTTATAACCCCCAAGGTTCCTCCCCTGACTTACATTCTCGGCGGTTATCGCTCGAATTTTCCCCTCGTTTTCTCCTGCCCCCCTCTTTCTTACTGAGTAAAGGTCTGACCTCAACTACCAGCAGATTTAGGGTGACCACCCCCGGAAGAGTTTTCTTTGATCCTCCTTTTCATCTACCCCTCGCCACCACTTCCCACCCCGGAAGCGGTTTCAACACTGTGTGCTTCGAATCCATACTCTTTTTGCTTTACTTTTCGTTGCACAAGACGAAGCCAACCCCCACACACACACAACTTGACACCCCCTCTCAGACTGCCGTTGAACTAAATTCTTGTTTCCATAAGCTCTAGTTGCGATGTCCTTCGCATGCGAAGATCGTTTTTTTCCCCCCCCCCCCCCCCAATCTTTCTTACGGTTCTGGACCCAAAAGCTTTTTTTACCCCTTTCCCTACGCCCCCACCTCCCCTACCTTCGTAAAACCCCCCAAATGTTTTTTTTTTTTGCCATTTTTGCATCCACTTCCCACGAAAACCCCTTCCTTAATGTTTAAAAGTCAAGTGTCACTCTCCTCGAGACCCGCGGGTGACCCAGGTACGTTCTTGCCCCTCTACCATGAAATATTGGAGAATATGTCGTCGCTCGTCATAGGAGTTTAGATCATGCATTTTTCCCCCCGTTAACCCCGATATGCGTACTTTTCCTTTGACGAAATCTTTCCAACTCATGGCTATTGTCGCCACTTTTTCCAATGG
>Ga0179593_1513689_pt1 | contig 29621 bp, 32 predicted proteins | sample CZODoug2_1_08_16_FD_185931 | JGI IMG/M metagenome (GOLD analysis project Ga0179593, IMG submission 185931) | Vadose zone soil fungal communities from Angelo Coast Range Reserve, California, USA - CZODoug2_1_08_16fungal (PacBio error correction) | ecosystem: Environmental > Terrestrial > Soil >... | reverse complement strand
AGCCGCCACGGAAACCAGGCGTACGAGTCTCCCCCGTTACAGCATCCCCCTGACTGTTTGGACAGAGCGCGCTCGCGGCGAGCACGCCCGCCGATTTTTGTCGGTCTCGGTTTTCTTCGGCCTTGTCTCTTTTCGATCTTGGGTTTGATCTCGCGAGAGCCTTCGGGAGGATTCTATTTTTCCCGGATTTTTCTCACAGCCGAGGTCTCGATTTGAGATGACGATCGTGCAGGGACCGTCCTTCTTTAGTTGGCCCCTGTGCCTAATTCTTGGCACAGACTCTCGGATGACGCCCTCCGCTGGCCGCCGCCCTTTTCGATCTTCGTGGCTCTGTGTGTCTCCGCTTTAACAGGTCCGCGACGCCGAGAAGAAGCGACTAGAGGGGGCGATCATTTTTTCATATCGCCTCGGTCAGTCGGGCGACCCGTCCCTTCCCCGGTACTTTTCCTATGAAGTTAGCAGCCCTCGGAGGCGATCTTGAGATCTTTTTGCCGATTTCTTTCCGTCGCTTGCTTCTCCTCTTCTAGGACTTAGCTTCAGAAACCGCAGTGGCCGTCGCTCGCAGGTTCCTAGAAGATCTTCGCGCGGCGCGCAGGCCCCCTTATGGCTGATTAGTCCCGCAGGCCCCTCTTTCTATTTCTCCCAGTTTCCGTTTCTTATTGGATGAAGACCTCCGTTTTAAAACCGACGCGTTCGTTTTTCCCACCTTGTCTCCCCCGACCCTTTCGAAACGTTGTGTAATACCAACCGGTTTGAGCTTATACCAGAGCTCTGACCCACGATAACGGTGCCTTTCCCGAACCTAGACTGTTACCTTTACGATGGGTCGAAAGCCTGAGCCACGCGACGCCTTGGGGGAGTTGAAGAAGAGTCCGGACCGATTCGAGTAGTAGGCTGCCCTCTTCTAGACCTTTTCTCCTATTCTCTCCCCCTTTTTATGAGGTATCTTTTTTTGTTTAGTGCTCCAGTTAAAGTACAACTGGTTGAGGGAACACCTCGACGCCGTCGAGAAGTAGTTCTCTCTCACCCTTTTTGTTCGGATTCCTTCTCCCTCTTCTGCCTTCCCTTGACGACTTTTCCTGGACCTGGAGGCTCGCCCCGATGCATGGAGGAGTATGCAGCAGAGCGTAGGGTTTTAAGCGACAGCTGATCTTCTAGTCGTCCTTTCAGACGAGGAACACTTCGCCCTTTTTTCCCCCCCCAGTTTCCCTTCGCGTTTCATTCTTTAGTAGATGGTCGAGCAGCGCAGAGTCCCCTTCCACAATCGCACGAAACAGCCTTCTGTTCCTCTGCTCGCTCTCCACGACTCGCCCCCCTCCTCTCTGGCCACATTTCCCCCTCTGCTTTCACGCCCCTTTTCCCTGCCTTTTAGTGCTAAGTAGGATTGAGAACGTCTCAGTAAAGTAGATGTTTTTTCGCCCAGCGCGTGTCATCCAAACCTGCCCGAAGCCTATTCCTTCTTCACTGCACCTCGGGGCGTTGTTTCACTCCCCTTCCTCTCTTTTCCTTGGAAGCTTTCCTCCGTAATCTTGAACAATCGCGCCATCTGACGTCCCCCCTCACTTCGGCACCCCATCGGTTTCCTAGAGGTTCCGATGCCGTTTCTCCGCTTTGATCTCTCTCTTTCGGTTTTGTTTTGCTATCTTTTCTTTTGAGGTCCGCTTCATTCCATTTTTTCTTGCACACGATGGGTTCCGAAGTGGATGGGCCTTTGAGGCGAGTCTTTTAGTCGGGAACGTTGTATTTCTCCAGGTTTTCCACATCGCGAAGGGTCTTGCCCGACCCCTTTTTATCTTTTAGATCAGAGTAATCCAACCCAGAGGTCGATAGCTGAGGTTTTAGAACTTCAGCTCTCCCCCCCCTCCCCCTATACCTGTTTGAACTTCTGTCCCCTCTTGCCGGAAGCTTCTTCTCCCTTTATAAGGAGTTAAGGAGACAAGATGAGATTGTATGAGAGGGAGCTGCTGGTCGCGGTCTGAATCGAGCTCTTTCCTTAACCCTCCCTTCGTCGGTCAGTGGTCCCTTTTTTCCGTCGCGGATATTTTTCAGACTCGACTAAGCCCCGAGGACTCGAAGTCTGATGTCTGCCCACCCGTTTTGTTTGCCATCTTCTTCCCCTTCGAGGTAAAGGAGACACGCCACGAGAGACCCGCTGTCGATTTCCCTGACGCGATTGCTGGGTCATCCCCGGCTGCCTGTTCCCGAGACCTCCCTTCTACAGTCTAGAGAGGTCTAGTGCGCTCGTACTTTACAAAGACGCAACCCCGTCCCCGTGCGCGAGCTTCCCAGCTCTTTTGCGTAGGGTGTCCTTCCCTTTCTTGTAAATTCGTTGTTCCATTGTGAGCTTCCCGAGGGAAAGATCTGTGAAGGCGGCGCGCCGCGAGCGAGATTTGCCCCCCTCCCTCCCTCCGGCTCGCCGGTGTGCCCGGCGTGCGCTCGGCGCGTGCGGGCGAGACGCAGCGTACCAGAGCCCACCTGTCGTCCTCCCTTCCTTCTATTCTCCCCTCTCATCTTACATTTTTTCACCCCTTCTATGCTTTCATCCCTCTCTACTACACTTTTTTATGCCCTCTCCTTCTCTTCTCCCCAGTCTTTAGAGGAGGACTCTTAACTTCCCTTCTTCCTATAGTTTCTGGTCTCACCAAGGTCTTTCCCACTTCTAAGGTTTTCTTTTTCGTCTGAAACCTCGAAAACAGCGAAGAGCGGCTGTTGGGACCGGGCGTTAGTACTCCTTTTATCCCCCAATCCCCCTAGACTACGGGAGAACGATGGCCGAGAGGCTTTGAATGACCAGCCCCCCCCAAAGCTTGGCAGATCGGCTCTAGGATTTTCCATGAGTCTTTTCAAGTTAAACTCGTGTCATGAGCTCCCGATCGCGTCTCCGCCTCGTCTTACACTCCGTCGTTTCTTTCGCTCCCAACTACCGCGATTTTCCTTCTTCATCTATCGACTTTTTCCTTTTTCGGTCGTAGAAACAGGAAAGAGGCTTGCACCTACGGAGAATTCGATCGCTCGATCGTCGGCCCGTTTGACTGTCCTGCCCTCCCTTTCCTTCGTCCCCCCCCTCCGAGCTACCTCTTCCCCTACCTTGTTCATTCCTTTTTTTTCATCGTATTTTCCTCTTTTCCCATAGCCTTCGATTGGCGCACCTGATACCAGGGCAAATTTCCTAAACGCTCATCTGCATCCGCCGGTTTTTCGCTCTCGCAAACCCTTTCCAGGCTTTCTGTCGCGGTGCCAAGTTCCCCCCCCCTCGATAGATTTGAAGAGAGTACAAAATTGAGCAGAAATGATGAGATAGGATTTCGTGTCTCGTAGCCCCCTAGCTCTTCTTTCTCCCTCCTTGACTGGCTGGGACCCTTTTTCCTCTCTTCTTTCCCGACGTGGGTGGCGTGACGTGCGCATCCTCAAGACGATATAGAGATTCTTGAATCGACTAATTTAACCCCACGGATCTATAATTCTTGAGTCTTTTTGATTCCTCATGGGATCGTCGGCCTTCCAGATCTGTCCTGAACTTCTCTCAGTGTTTGTTGGCCCGGAAGACTTTTCTTTTGAAGGCAGAAGATCCTTTTCGGAGAAGTACGATGACCCCTCCTTCGAGGATTGGGCACGAGACTCCGGGTCGTCTTAGAAGAGCTCCTTATTCGTTATTCTTCTCCCGCTCAATTTTTCCTACGCTTCTTAGCCCCTTTTTCCCATCGGGAGGAGCTTTCTGCGTATCAGGAGGCTTTTTCTTTAGTCGATAATCTTCAGGTACTAAGGTGGACTCTCGGCCGCGCTGTTGCGAGACCGTTGCCTGCCCTCCGGCGTAGCGTTCAGACTTCTCGTTGTCCGGACCCTATCTGTTCCATACTCTCCCTCAGCCGTTTTAGGAACGGGCCTTGATTCAGGTGATCCCCCCCCCCGCCTAGAAGGCGTTCCCCAGAGCAGGACGGGATGCGAACCCTCCTTTCCCCCTCGCCCCCTTTTCGTTGCATTTGAGGACTCGTTCCCCTTTAGGACTTCCGAGAATATTTTTCGAGTTAGATCAGGTTTTCGCCGAGTGAAGCGCCGCACGGCAGTAGGCGACCGAGCCGGTCATTAAAGTCGATTCGCCTTGTCTTATGCTCTCTTTTCTATCGAGTCGGCCGCGTCTTCTCCCCTCTCCGCTTACCGGAGTTTTTCCGCGGGAGATCTCCTGAACACGAAGTGGCCGTCCCAGCGCAGGTGCTAGCAGCTCTTGCGCGCACCCGCTCCCCCTTTTGATTTATTGGCTTCCTTCTCTGCCTTTCCGCTCGGCCCTTCGTCGTCTGCGGTCTTCGGATTTTTCCTCCGTAGTCCCGAACACCCTTTTCCTCGCTCGGCGTGGCCCTGCCCTGCCGTTTGGCCGTCGAAAAGTTTCCAACGGGCGCTTCTCGACCCTCTCTTGACTTTCCTTCGGCCCTGCGGCTCGCCGCGCGACTCCCCCTTTCTTAGGCGTTCTCCGCTAAGCGACGACTTTTCGAGCCCGCCTTTGGCTCCGCCGAGAGCCCCTTTTCTAGATGAAGGAGAGGAGGCTGGCGGGGTGATTGGGCTTTCCGCTAAGGCCTTTCGCGACCATATTTCTCTTTATATTTTTTCTCGGCCGGTAGGCTTGAAACGTACAGGGCAAGAGGTCTCGCGCCGTAGAGAAGCTTTAGAGATAGTCTCACCTTTTTTTCGTATGTTCCCTCTACGCCTTGTTAACTCCTCCGCTGAGTCTTCTCTTCCTTTGATTCTCCTCACGGGAGATCGGCTATGCCTTGGCTTGAGCGCCAGAGCTCCTTGAGTGGCCGAGACAGCTGGATCCCGTCCTTGCCTTCGACGTATTTCCTCCCCAGCGTTTCTAACGTCCTTTTTGGGCCAGTACTCCCTAATTAGCGGACTCTGCGTAGTAGAGGTCTGCAGCGACAGCGCAGTCCCCTAACGCACTGACACATCCGCAAGGTGTAGTTCTCTGGTTATCTCTGAGCCACGCGCGCCATCCTCGCTTCATCTGCCCCTTGCTCGTGATATTTTTCTAGTTTTTGCAGCAGTCTGCGTGGCAAGTATGAATTTCTAGATTGGTGTTAGAGACCCTTCACGAAGTTCGACCCAGCATCTATCCCCTCCTGGATCCGAGTGCTCCCCTTTTTAGGCAATTTTTTCGGTCTGGATTCTTTCTCAGGGAGCATTAATCCGAATGACAACTGCGCCCTCTGAGCCCCTGCTGGAAACCACATTTTGTTCTTCTTTCAGATTTACTCCTCTTTCTCTCCTCCTTACTCTCTATTTCCTCTCCTCCTGTTTTTTTCGTCTCTCTTTTTTCATTCTCTCAGGGAGTTACTTCTTCCGCTAGCCCCCTCTTTGTGAATAAGTGGCTTGGAGGCAGAGGGAGTCTATGGTCAAGGCGGAGCCTTGCTGATGCTCCCTTGTTTCCCTCGTCGCCGAAGACTCCCACAGGGAAGAGGCTCAAGGTCGAGATCAAGAGACTTCGGGCATTCGTTTGCTTTTGGTCCAGATCGTGGGCTTCACCTGGTGACTTCGGCGTCCCCTCTATGATTCCCCTTCTTCTGGCATCGACAAAGGAGCAGTACTTTCACGTTAAGTGGCCTTAGAGTCGTCAGGGGGCGCGGCCTTGTTTTCTCTCTCCGCTTCCCTTTCATGTCTTTTCCTTCGTTATTTTCTTTTTTTCGATTATTCGACCTCAGATAGGACTTCCCAGGAGTGATTTCGAAGAAAAAGTCGTGAGAATTTCCTGATCCCTTTCTGAGTACGCAGTATCTCACTAAGTCGGCTCCATAGAAGCTATTTGGAGTTCGAGAAGACGGGCATAAGCCCCGATCCCCTGCCGGACCGTCGTCCAGCAGCGATATTCTCAGCCTCTTCTCGCGTCCTTCCTCCCTCGCCCCCCCTCACAAGGTTTTCTCCAGTGATCGAAGGGTCCCGAGGTGTTACCTGTCCAGTGGACGTGGAGAAAGCCGCAAGAGACGGACGAAATAGCCTGTGACCCCTTGCTCAGGCGATCCCGCCGAGCTATCGCTGAGACCGAATTAGAAGACTCCGGCATAGAGGCCGCCCTTTATCGGCGGCGCCCCCTTTTTTTGTCCCTTCTTTTCGAGGGCTCTGACTCACACTTTTTCCTCCCTGCGTCAGAATTTCGTTTTCCGGTCCTTCTTTTGTGAGTCATCGCTTTCGATCCGCCGCAAAGGTATTCCCAAGTTCAGGACGGCCTTTGCAACCGTCACTTTTCCTTTTTCCCCCCCGGACCGGTACTCCCAATCTTCTCGACCTAGTTCCTTTTTGACCGATGGGCCTAGATGGAAGACTGCTAGGACGACATTTTTCCTCCTTGAGCTCTTGCGCTCCTCGTATCACCCTCGATACTGCTCTTTTTTCTATCCTCAGTACTCCCTTTTTCGTAAAGCGTTACTCACACGAAGCGCGCCGCGGAGCTTCTAGCTCGTCCAACTCGGCGCTCATCCTGTCAGGCTTCGCTTTTTACCTCTTCTCCTTTTCCCCTCGAGGCGGCCCCCAGATCGCCCTACTCTCATTATACGTGCGAGCCCCTCTCGACGTGCAAGCAGTTCGAGTCGGCAACACCATTACGACTAAAGTACTTGCCCTTCATCGATGTTATTCTACTTTGTGGTTACCTCTGAAGTGCTGCAAATGATAAAGGGAACTTGCATCAAAGGATCTCCACTTCATCGTCCCCCTTTTCCTACACGGCGTGTCATTTACCCCTTACCTCTCTACTTTAGAGAAAATGGATATCCCCGAAAGCCGTAGAGAAGAAGGAGGAACCTGACCGGGAAATTGCTGATCTTTTAGGAGGGCGTGCTAGCGCTCCGAGCTCTTCGCTCCTCCCTGGGACTGGGTAACCGGTGCTAGCTTTTTTTCTGGTGGCTTTGGAGGGAGTGCGAATCAACGAGATATAGCGAGTGATCTTATCCTCACGCTCAACGACCCCTGTCCCCGATTCCATCCGTGATGTGATCTTCTCGGCTTCTACCGCCATTTATGTACCCCTGCCCCCGCAGGGCATATACTTCCTTCCCTCTTTTTTTGTGTTGAGCTCTTCTTCTTCTGCTCTTTGGAGTTTCCCCAGGCCAGAAGTCCTCTTCCGAGGATGCATCGAGATATTTGGGAGCGTCTCGTCGACGATCATGAGGATCGGTGAGGGATTCCCTCCATTCCACCCCTTAAGGGAACGAACACCTCAGCCCATTCCTCCTTTTGATTTCTCCGAGCTTGAGCACGCTCCCTTTTTCAGAAGTAGGTCCATTGTACGAGTAGGTCCTTAGCGGAGGGAGGTATGCCGTGGACAGTGCGCGACGCGTCTGTGATACTCCTCGCCTCTTCCTTGATGACGCCCCCCTTATTCCTCGAAGTTTAGGCCGTTTCTCCAGGTGTTTAGCACTTCATCAGACTGCGAGGAAACCGCAGGGAAGAGGTTAGAACTCCCCTTTCAGCCGCCATTCCGCTATTCTCGTTTTTATATTGTTTGCGTTTTTCCCTTTGAATTTTTTTTCCCTCGACGAGGCTAGGCCGCTAAGGTCGCGCCGGTTTGACGCGCCCGGCTAGGGCGACCGATCCACAGGTCCCGTTCGCGCAGGCCTATGTGTGCGATCGATTTGGAACTCCTTTTTTTTCTTTTCGAGATTCGGAAGGAGAGATCCTTCCCCCGCAGTGGCTGAGAAGTGGTGCTCGATTCGCTGCGCGCCCTGATCCGGTGTGTGTATCCTGAAGACTCTGCCATTCTTTAAGTCTTTGTAAGTGGCTCAGAAAGGGTAGTAGAACTAAACGACGGTCCCGACGCCCCTCCGATGGGGCCATCGGTGCTTTCCCTTCCCCTTCCCCTCATCACCGTGCTTTGGTGTTGTTCGGAAGTTTTTTTTTTTTTTTTTTTTTTTTGTGGTGTGGTGGTGGGGGGGTGGTTTTGGTTGGGGGGGGACGGGTGGGGGTTTGTTTGTGGTGTTGTTGCAAAGAGAGATCCGCACAAGTAGTTCCGAGCAGTATGCCGGAGGTGACTCCTCGCACAGGCGGGCTTTTTATCGGCGTTTCTTCCCTCTTCCTTCCCGCTCGAGCGTCGGTGGCCCTTTGCCACGATCTGCGAGACTTTTTCTTTTTCTAGTATCGCGCGGCGCGAGACCTATCAGCGCGTTTCTCTCTTTTAAGGTCTCGCGGTTCTAGTTCCTCCCTGGGCCCAACCTCGATTCCTAGATCCTTCTTTCTGCAACTTTTTTTTTTTTTTTTGCGAGCCTTCTTCCTCTTCCCGGATGCGTGACTGAGCGCTGATTGAGATTCGAGCCTCAGGAGATGCCCTTTTTTTTTAAGCAGACATCTCGCGTCGCTTGTGTCCCCTCTGCAGCGCTGTCCGGTCTCTTAAATCCTTTTCTTCTAAGTAGACTTAAGATTTTTCGAACATACGCATAGACTCCTCGAGGTCGAGCTCTGCTTTTCTGTCCACCCATCCCGCACGACACCTTTTGAGCACGTCAGCTTCTAGGCGCAGCCGCGCCCCCTGCTCGAGCCACCTCCTTCTAGCCCTTCCCGTCTTCCGCCGGGAGGCTTTTTTTCTTCCGCTGTAAAGGTAGATTTTTTATAGAACGAGAGCTTCCAACAAACGAACGCAGAGATAGGCGCGGATCTCTAAAGTGGGTCTCCTTTTTAGCGCTGTTGCGTCAGTTGGCTTTCTCACCCCCCTTTCCTAACCCCCCTCTCTGCCTTCCAGACACTTCGGTCCACCATCGTGTGAGTCAGCTGCAGATGAAGCGCGTTTGAAAGAGAATTGCTGAGCCTCTTCTTCTCTCCTCTTCTCTCTGTACCCTTTTTGACTGAGGGCTCCATTCTGAACCAGTCGAAAAAATCAGGGGGTGCTCTCTGAGGCAGAGGGCGAGGATGGGTCCTTTTTGCGTGAGAGGGATGTTTCGTCCACCTTTGCCGAATCACCTTGATATGCCCTTTTCCTAAGAATGCGCACGGTCGAGATCCAGTTCCCCTCCGACGCTTCTGGGCGGTGTTTTTCCTTAAGTCGCGATGTTTTACCTTTCCCTGGATCTTCTTAAGGCATTGCAGATCTTTCCCCGATCAACGGCGCTGTCGCGATGGAGATAGTTCCTTTGAGGCGTGAGGGGGAGATGTTTTTTCTCTCTCTTCTTTGACGGATACCCCCCGTGATTTCGTGTTTTTTCCCCGGAGAATTCTTTTCCCCCAGCCGAGGGTACTAGTAGGCGGAGGTCGACCCTGTAGTTTTTTTTGCGGTACTGTCGTTTCCCTGCATCAGTTGACTGGAACGTTTCCGGAGCCCACCTGTGATTTACCCCAAAAATAGATCTTGATGATGTCTCGCCGCCAAGTTGCCGAGCTCCATGTGCAGGCATCGCTCACGCGAGGCGTTTTCTCCCCAGACTCACACGGTGGAGAGTCGCTGCAGCTCTGTGAGTAGAGGTGGTCCCTGCCCTTGGTACTTTCCCCGAGTCCCTTGCGTCGAGACCTTCTCCTTCTCTTGATGAATTTTCCGCCGGCTGACGGAGACCCTCCTTTTCTACGACTACTTTCGGGACCGCTGATCCTTTTCCTCCGTCACTCTATCGCTTTCCGCTGGTCCTCCCAGATTGACGCCTGAGAAACCCAGCCTAGTCTCGACGGATCTGACTGGAAGCCGCTTCATACTTTTGGCTTTCCCTTTGGTCGACCTAAAGTTTCTAAGTTTTTTCAACGGACCCTTCGGACCAAAGGACAGAGAGGGGAAAGTCGGTTTTAGACCTTTCCCCCGGTCTGCACTACAACGCCCCTCCTCGAGCGAACGATTCATCGTGTTCTCCTCCCCTATCTTAAGAAATCACGATTTTTCCGCGGAGCAGCCAGAGATAGTCAGCGTCCCCTTCTCCGAGGACGGCCCCTCGGTTTTATGAGCTCGTTCCGATGCGTCCCCTTCCGAGATCCCCTCCCGAGCGTCTTTTTTTTCTTAGCCCAAACTAGGCGTAATCCTTTCAAGGGGTCCTTTAGGCCTCCCCCCCCCCTTCCCCCCCCCCCACTTCCCCGGTTCTTGGACCGATTTTTCCGCTGCCCGAAATGATAGCCCCTACTCTCGCCTCTAGGTTGTCTCTGTCCCTCCCGCGACTCTCCCCCCCATTCGCACCCCCCACGAGGAACTGGTTTCCTCTTTCTATAATCCTCGTTGGCCCTCTGCCTCCGTGCTGGATTGTCCTTACCACCTGGCTAGCTTATCGACGCTCGGTTGTCGAGAGTAGTCAACTCGTTTTAGGACGCTCTCGCGTTCTGGTGTCCACGGGCTGCCCTGCTAGCGGCCTGCTTCCCCCCCCTTCCTTTTCGAGGGATTGCCGTGCGGCTCGTCGATCGTAGACTCCGGCTGGGACTGGCTTTTAGTTGTAGCGCTCTCTCGTCGGGTCCGCTTCTCGTGGATTTTTTGATTGCAGTCTCTCCTCGTATCGTTTCCCCTCACGGAGCTCATGAAACAGAGATCGTCCGGACTTCGAAGGACATGGGATTCTGATTCACAGAGTGCGCTTCCATTCTCTCTTTTCCTCCCCTTTGTTTTTCTTTTCCCCCTCGCAGGCTCGGTGGAGCAGACGATCCCATTCGAGGTCCCTTCCCCGATTCTCGTTGGTCCTCAGAGCTCCTTTGGAAGGCGTTAGTAGACGATCCCGCGCGAGGATCGAGTGATTTCCTTTACGCCCTCCACGGCACCCTGACATCTCTCGCTGTCAAGCCAGTTATGGGATCTTCTTTTTCCCGGAGATCTTCATATGGACTTTTCAGGGGTTCAGGTCGTCGAGCGCGGGCGAGCCAGTGTCCTTGCGCGACGCGAGAGAGTACGGTATTTTTAGGTTGACGATGATTCTCGCCGAGTACGGCTCGATGCCGAGCCGTTGGACTTGCCCCTGTTCTTTCGTCCCTGCAGCCTACGAGTATTAGATTAAGAAGCCATGTCTCGATCTTCTCGTGGTCAATAGGGGGTCCTCTGAGGGAACGTCTGGCGCTTCCCAGATAAGAAGGCTCCTATCTTCCATCAGGTCGGTTCTTCTTCAGACGTCTCAGTGTGGCCCCTTTCCCCCCCTTCCCCGTTGCATCCAGGATTCTTTTGTGGAGGACGATTGAAGTGAGAGCAGGATGCGCGAGTTCACTTGGATGAACGCCTCGGGACGGAGCTCTCCTCCGTCCCGATATTCCCCCGCATGGAATCTTTCCCTGACGATTTTTTTCCCTGCGCTACAGCAGTTTGTTCTTGGTCATTATAGGAAGGCTAAGCTCGGCCATCGGTGCGCCAGTCCTTCGCCGTCCGGGAGTGAAGACGGGTCGTTTACGTAAACGCCGGTCTTTCTATTTTTTCTGTTTTGCAAGACTGGCAGCCGTGGCTCTCACTCTAACAGCTTCTTTTCTCATGCAATCTTTTTTTTTCGACCGCCGTCTTGGGGGGATGAAGAGAGTCCTTTTCGGCGTAGTGGAGTCCTCCAGCCCGACGAAGCTTGAGCACTTCCCTTTCGAGCTCTTCTCTTGCTCTTCATTTTTTTTCCGTTCTCGCCCAGATTTCTCGCCCACCCCAGGAGAGTATCGAATAAGGCACTCCCCCTCGGGCGGCAGTTCCACCCTTGCAGCGTACCTTACGCCGCTTCTCCTCCCTAGCTCGCGATGTGATTTTTTTCGTGATTTTCCCAGAGACCTCGCGCTGACTGATCTTGCTGCGCGGACTGGATAGGGATGCCCTTGTCTTTTAGCTGCCATCCTCCCCGCTTTTTCACGACTCGTTCCTTCCCTGTAGAATTACAGGCCGCCCTTTTCGTCATCAAAAGTTGTCGAACTCCTTTAGTAGAGGTCCTCGTCTTCCAGCTGTCGAGCCGATTCCCTCGTCAATTTTCCTCCCCAGACCACTCGTCCTTCTTCCCGCTCCTTTTCCTCCAGAGCCTGAATCTCCTCTGGACAGAGACAGAGCTAGTACGCGCAGGGGATCGATGAGAGAGCTGCCGTTAGGTCTCCGCCCCCGCCTAGGTAGATGGGTCCTCCAAGTCCTTTCTTCCTCCCCCCCCGAACTCCCCTTCTACGATTTTTCTATAGACCTGAGAACGTAGGGGCCCCTTGGCACGTGTCTGCTTATGAGATAGCCGGTCATTTCTCCCCCCTCCGACGTCAAACTCCCCTTCCCACATGCCCATCCTGTTCTCCCTGCATGATGGAATCTGCGTCTCGCACGAGATTATTACATATATATATTTTCCCAATAAGTTGTTGTTGTTGAGAGATCCTATCCTCTTTTGCTCTCCGTAATCTTGCACCCGTGAACACTTTTTTGAACCTCTTTTGAGGAAGCCCTTTTCCGCGGATGTGTTCGGAGGCGGAGTAGTGGGGGATGCTCTCCGGCACTAAAACGTCACCAGCTTCCCCCGTGAAAGTGCCGAAAATCTTTTTCGGGTTATACCCAGACTCTTCTGCTTCGTTGGTTTTGAATTCCGCGCGATGGGCGATTCCAACATCTAACTGGAATGACGTCGTGCTCACCAGCCCTTATTTCCACCCTCCGATCACGTCGGTTTGCCCTTTTTCTTCCGACTCTTTGGGGATTTTTTTCTTGGTGCTCGATCTCTACCGGCCTCCCTGTCGTGTGTCGTGATGGCGGTGTTACTGCCCCCTTCTTTTCACTAATCCCGTTTGACTCGAAGGAGGAGGTAGAACTAAACGTGATGACGCCTCGACTGGGTCCTCTCCAGTTTTCCGCCGAGGCCATCACGAGTCCGGGGAATAGAACTTTCGCTGCTGGCTTCTAGCCGCACGTTCCCGCACTCTGTCCCAGTCAGTTTCCGCGCTTTTTTCCCTGGCTGTGGACGATAGTACCTCTCCAAGACCCAAACAGCCCAGGTGAGCGCTCGCCTGAGTCTCCTTTCGCGGTTTTTTAAACTCTGGCCATTGAACAGGGCGAGCATTAGAAGAGAAGGATGATAAGGCAGTTTTTTCCCCGCCAGCGGAGCCCGGGCGGCAAGCCCTTTTCCCCTTCTAGGACTGCCTCGGAGGATTTGCGATCGGAGAGCTTTAGAGTCGATCCCGCAGGATTTTAACCTTGCCCGCTTCGGGCTCAATAGGCCTCTTTTCCTTCCCTTTTGCTTAAACCTTCCCGTCAGATAAGGTGATGAGAACACTTTCAAGGACTCTGTCAACAGGGCACGATAAGCGACGCGCGGTTCCTTCTTCCTGACCAGCCCTGACAGCCTTTTTAGTATGGCAGAGATGGAGAATGCGAGAGGGAAGAAATCAGCCCCGAGTCTTCCCGGCGCTCGCAGCTCTGTCTTCATTTTTTTTCGAAGTCCGTCCGCCGTCGCTCCGTTTTGAGTTATTTAAACAGAAGAGCGCTGTCCGGCGATATAGATCTCCAACTAGGAGCATCATCATGTAACCTATGAAGGGACCCTGAATCGGTCGACATAATGAGCGTTCTTTCCTGATAGACTTTCAGCTTCTTATAGGAGCCGGAAAGACGTGAAAGCCCCCGAGTGAACAACTCTTAAGAGAAGATTCTTTATGGAACATGGAGGCAGGGCCCACTCGGTCTTTCCCCCCTTTCTGATTATTCTTTACTAGAGAAACTCCGACACTTTCTTTCAGAAGTACCGGCGGTTACACCCCCCCCCTAGTCAACCTCTTCGTCACTCTCTCTCTTTCGCTCCGAGCCCTCTCGGCTCTCCCGGTTTAACCAATTGGACCGAACTTGGCTCGGCGGGAAGTGTCTGCTCAGAGATAGTCGCAGCCCTGCGGGGACTGCTTTGCCCTGGTTCTTTCTCCCCCCCCTTTTTTTTTGGATTTCCTCTCTTCAGAGCTTCCTAGAGATTAGATAACAGACTTGAGCTCGGATCTCCGCAGAGGATCGTTCTTCTTAGACATGGATCGTCGGCTTCCACGAGTCAGGCCCGCCAGGCAATCTCTCTTCTCGTTGTTTGTTTTCTCTCTTTTTTTTTCCCTTCGCGCAGCTGTTTCCCCCCTGTCTGCGGCTGACGATCTTGATGGCATCGTTGATAAGGGTCGGCGGAGAGTATCCCTTTGGACTTCTCGCAGAGAGAGTGAGGAATGCGAAACGGCCACCCGGCCTCACGACGAGGTCGTGACCCACCGTTCTCCTGTGAGGAGACTCCCTGATTTCACAGCCAGCCTCTCTTAAGAATGTCTGTCCGTGGTACGCGTCGGCCAGACGAGCTCGTTCGCACCGTGGCCTCCGGTTCCCTCAAGCTTTCGCTTTTTTACGACGATGTTTGACCCGCGCCTCCCCTCTCCCCTCTGCGAGCCCCGGATCAGGGGCGCCCCGGCCGCGAAGCGTGGGTGCTACCCCAAGGCAAGATCGAGGATGAGAACTCCATGGCCGCCGCCCCTCTCGTTCCTTTTTTTTCTTTGTGTTGAATTTTTCGCCTACGCGGTTTCCCTTCCCTTCTTTCGTTCGCCTTTCCTTTTCAGGAGGGCGACGCCTGTCCCGGCGATCCATGGAGCAGGGATGAGAGACTACTTTTGGCGATCGAGAGCTCCTTGCGAGCAGTCTGGACGGATTCGGACTGGCGTCCCTCTGAGATCATTGCCGCCTTCCTTTTTCTCGAAGATTGTCGGAACTGGTGGCTGATTAGTTTCAAGTCTAGGCATTCGAAAGATCGGCAATAGTGCTTCCCTCGTCGCGGTAGTAATTGGTTTTGGAAGGGTCGTAGCCGAATTTTTTCTCAGTCCCGCGGAGTGTGCCATTTTTCCCGGTAACGACTTTCTCCACAACTTTTTTTCGACCCCCCGCGATGAGCAAAAGTACCCCATTTTCAGAGCCTCTTCCGGCGGCGCTCAGCGACAGGAGGTCTCTTAGGCGTCGATGGGCTCCCGCCCTTCCCCCTAGCGTAGCGCTTCTTCCTCCGCTTCGACGGCTTTCCATGAAGAGGTCGGAGAAGGCTCGCCCGTCTAGCTCGCTTCCTTGCGCGCCTTCAGCCCCCCCAGCGCGTTCTCGTCTCCTCTAGCCTGTCTCTGGAATTCCTCGCGGTACCCACCTGACGCCGTCGCGCAGTCTGCGAGATTGCGCACATTGTGCGGTGCTGAGGACGAGCGTCCCTAACGCTTTGCGCCTGTCCCCGCTGTCTGATTTCTTCTCTTCCTGAGGCTTGCACAGCGCGAGTCGGTTGGAAAGCGAAATAGTTATGCGCTAGGCGTTCTTATGGACATCCGGCCGCCCTTCTTTTCTTTTTCGAAGTTGGCTTGACAATTCGTTTTCCTTCTTTTCTTTTCCCAGGCCTTTGAGGCAGCGCTCGACGTTTCCCAACAAGAAGAAAAAGCCGCCAGGGAGAAGTGAGGAGAGCGCTCTTTCCGCCTCGCACCCTGCCATAGACTCTTAGTCCAGAGCTTCTTTCTCCTTGTTCCCGTTGAGGTTCTGCGTCCCCGGTAGTGTTATCGCAAATCTCTCTAAGTCGAACAACCGCCTGAGATCGCCCGCCGGAGTCCTTCTTCCTCACGTGCGCCCGTCGGCTTTCCCTTTTCCCTCCTGTATTCTTTGGAAGACCTGAGAATGTACTAACCGTGACATCGCGCAATCTGACGAAAAGACCCCTCCCATGGTGTGCGGACGCTTGGCCCTGAAGAGAGTTCGCCCGCGTTTCAGATCTCCCTCCTCCTAAGTTGGTTTTCTAGACTGCGTTCCTAGTTCACCCGAGGTTTAGAGGGGAGGCCGGAAGAGGCGATGGTTCCTTTTCAAGTAACGGGATTTTCTGTTCTCCCCCCCCTGCGCTCCAGTCCCCCTCTGACCCGATTTTAAAAGGTAATTGCAGAGAATAATAGGGGCCCCCTAATGAGGGAGTTTCGACTTCAGCCTCGTCGCGAACCCACTCTCTTTCCCCCTTTTTTTTCACCGTCCTTTCAAGATTTTTATAAATCCGGCGTCGTAGCGCTGAGATGGCCGGCGATGCGAGATTGGGCGCGGTCTGAGCGATCTCTCTGATACCTGCGCAGTATTTTTATTGTTTCCTGGCCTCTCAATCGCCCGCCGCGACTCGAATGCGGAGGAGGTCGGACGCCCAGTCTTATCCTTGTTCGGAGTGCCTTGATCCCCCTTTCAAGTTTTTGCGCGGGGAACCTAAGCGGCTGAGATAGCCGCCTGGGCATCGCCGAGCTCCAGTTTTTCAGAGCCACTCCCTCGCAGGTCGAATCTTTCCTTTTGACTCTCAGACCCGCACAAGGTGCGTCGAGAGAATCATCGACTGACTGGGTCTTGACTGTGGCTTCGACCGGGAGACCTTCGCTCGAACGCGCGGCTCCGCCCCCTGGAGCCTTTTTTTCCACCCCCTTCGACTACTTTTGTCCGGAGGCCCCGGCGTGGCGCCTGGAGCGCTTTCTGGGCGAGACTTTCACGACGCTTGGACCCGCCTCCCGCGCCGGACCCTCTGCTTTAGCGCTTGTATCATCGGCTCGCCCGTTTGAGGAGCCCAAGTAGACGGAAGCATGTCAAAGGACGATGGAAACAGCGGCCTGGACCTGCGGTTCTTCTCAGGTTCTTCATCCCCAAGACCTTCCCCGCTGGAAGTGCTGATCTTCATAGCCAACCGACGGAGGCGGCGCGAGAGCTCTTAGCATCAACGGCACACTTTTGAGCTCGCGTCTCCCCTGCTGTCCGCGATTTAGTACCCCTTTTTTTCCGTCTCTCCCCTCTGGAGCCTTGGATACGAAGGGAGTGACCGCTAGGGTCTGCCTAATGAACGAGGGATGTCCTGCGACGACATGATCTTTCGTCGCCTTCTTATCCCGTTTTCTTGATGCCGCAGAAGGAGTCCCCCCTTCTCTACCCGGAGGAAATTGCTTAGTTATTACTCTGCGTAATCGAATTCGAGGAGTGAGCAAACGTCCTCGGAACGGGACGCAAAGGCTCCCTTTCGGCATCGCTCCTCTGACGTGTCGATCGTTCGTCCCTTACTTTCGTCTACGCTAGGCCCCCTTCTTCCCCTCCTTTTTCCCACCTGAGGTCTCCCATGCTGAGCGGGACGTGCTCGCCTCAGATCGAGCTCGTAGCCGCCAATTCTTGAATGGCTGGACGGTTTTTTCCGTCGTGGCCGCCGTTTTGGTTTGCAGTTCGGCTCCCCTCCCCGCTCTCGATTCTTCTTCCCAGATACCCCCATACGTCGAGATCGCTTCACTTCTCCGGAATTGGGATCGTAGGCTTGAGATGAGGAGGAAGAAAGGCATCTCAATTCATCATCCGTTGTGTTGTCTCTCGTGCCTGGCTGGCCACTTCTCTTGGAAGACGACGCTGTAACCTTGGCCCTCCATCTTCTTTTCACAGAGTCTCGATTCCGTAGTAGTCCCGAGGATCTTGGATGCGCACTGCACGGCCACAACAGGAGGGACCCTCCGAGCGAGACCAACGGGTTAAGTCCCAGCCGAGTGTCTTAGAGCGGCGCTTCTCCCCGCGAGTCAGTGGTTATTTTCTTTCCGCGTAGTTTTTTTCGTGTTCGGCGCTTACGTGAGAGATCCGACAATGGATCTCCGAGGTTGACGACGCTCCGCCGCCGAGGACGGCTCTGCCGCTGCCGACGCCTTTGCCCTTCCTGTTTTTCAGGTGTCTAAGCTCCCCCTTCTCCGGACTTTCTGATTGCCGTTCATGTCGATTTCCTCGTGGAAATGTGGGTTCCGACTCGTCGTCTTTCGTGAAGCGCGCACAGAGAAGACTTTGTAGATCGAGGTTTTGTCGCCTAGTGCAGAGCTCCCCTGATGTCTCTAGGCGTTCTTCCTTCCTCACTCGCTGACGATTTTTCGATCGAGAGCGCCGTTTTGGCGTCTTGTACGGAAGATCGCGTGAGCGATCGCGGACTGGCCGGACCCCGAAGCGTCGACGCGCCAGGTTTTCTAGAGCGTCTTTTCCTCCTTTTTTTTATGGATTCTTCCTTTCAAGCGGCATCGTGAGAAAGTCGTCTTTAGTAAGGGATGAAGACCGCGTAGTAGCCGAAACCGGACGTGACGCGGCGCTGGTGCATCCTTTGCAGCGGCTTCGACCTTCCCGTTCTCGTGATTCTTTCCCGCAAAACTTCTGTGCCCATGCGGGCTCCCGAGTACTGGCGGGCCTCTTAGTTAGGAGTCTCCTTTTATTAGCAAGCGAATCTCTCCCTCGCGCCTGCTTGGCAGCGACATTTTTTTTTTTTTTTTTCCTAGGTACGGGTTTTCCTCCCTCTCGCGGCGCGGAGCATTACTCAGCTTTTATAGGCGAAGGAAGCGCCGTTTGGGCGGCAGTTCCACGTCCCTTTTTTTCAGCGGACCACCTCCTCACTGTCTAGCTCTGAGATCCTTTTTTTATGTCTTTCACTCGATTAGCGCGATGACTGTTGGAAGAGATAGGCGATGAACTTGGCAGGCTTTACAGCAGCGAGTCTGGTCTTCCGCCGAGTCTAGCACTCTGTTTTTAAATCTTTGCAGAAGTTCCATTTAATCACGATTGGCGTCATTACCCCGACTTCGAGTATAGTCCTTCTGGTCCGAGCAGCGCAGCGCCCCCCCAGCACGCACGAAACCCTCCATTTTTCTGAGCGCCTCCTGAGCCATCTGCGCCCCTCTTTTCTCCCCTCCTCTCTCCGTGTATCGCATTAGCAGTCGGAGGTGCACGTAGCAGTCAAGGTAGGATGGTGTTCTCAGCCGCATGACGTTCAGCCAGCCAGCGATCCCCCCTCTGAGGCGCTGGATCGTTCTCCCTTTGGGCGTCCCTTCAACCTAGTGTTTGGTGGACGGCCTTCCTTACTAAGTCCCCCGCCCTCTGCCGCCTCAAGTAGGAAAACATACCTTGTGAGACGCGGTGCCTTTATGACGCGCTTTCCGCGTGATCTCTATTCTTTTCTCCCCATAGTTGTTTTTTTTCTTTACTTTTTCTCGGACGTGTACAATCTGCCACCGCGTCAACCGATGGGGTGCCGAAGTGGCTGGTCCTTCGAGGGCGCGGCTTTCCGTGGCGGAGTACTGTTATTCTTCCTGTACCCTCCCCTCCGATAGACTCCCCTACGGGCTTTTCTCCCGAGATAAAGCGCTCATCGGGCGATTCTCGGGGGTGGGTCTCCCTTCAGAGAGCTGGGCGACACACCCCTTTTCCCTTCTTTCTACCGCCTGGGCGGTTCCCTCTATCAAAGTTCCTCTCTGGCGACTGCGAGGCGTCGGTAGTCGCCCGGCAGTTCTCGATCCTCACGATGAACGGCTTCCTGCTGTGTCGTGCGGTTTTGGACGGCGAGGCGCTTTCCCTAGACTACTCCTAGTTGCAAATTCCTCCGACCTAGTGATTAGTTCCTACTGAGCCCTAGTAGAGCAGGAGACGTCTCTCTTCCCCTTAGCTTTCAAAATATTTTTTTCCGCCCCATTTCTTCACGGAAGCGCAGAATATCGAAAGTCGACTGATTTCGCTTCTCTTCAGAAATCCTCCGAACCCCCTTTTCGGATTTCCGGACGTCGAGTGTGGTAAAGCTGCCCTTGGAAGTGGAAATCCGCCCCCGACCGGCGAGAAATCTCCAGACTTTCTCAGGCGCCCCTGCCTCCTGAGCTCGAGTCCTTTTCTCCCTACCTCCTCCCGACAGACTCGGAGTTTTCCACCGACCTGCGCTCAGGAGAGATCTCTTGGCGAGGAAGAAGAGACTCCTCCTTAATGGAAAGACCAGTCGCTGGACTCTCCTTCATGATTTTCTTCGCTCGAGTGTTTCTTTCCCTCTTCTTTGTGTGAGTTATCACTTTACCTGTCCACATTCTGAACGGACTATGGCACCAGTCGAAGAGATACCCGGAGGTTTCCCCCCCCGTTTCCACCCTTTTATTTTCCTTCCCTGTTCCGACCTTGAGCTTTCTTTTAGCCTTCTTTAGGACCCAACCGCCACCTACCACGCGGTGGCGGGCGAGAGCTTCTCTTCGAAGCACCATCCTGCGACGTTCCCCCCTTCCTTTCATGCTCTTCTCTCCCCGGTTTTTTCTTTTCTCTTCGTCGTACACTACTTTTTTCTCCTCTCGACTCCTGCTCATGAGATCGCCGGACCGTTCTGGCTCGGTCGCGGCCCTCGAGACGCTGCAACCGGCCCTACTCAATGATCGCCTCGTATTTTTCGTTCGTTTTTGCCGCGGTTCTTTTTTCGAAGTCCTGAGACCTTCCTTTTTTGGTCGGCGTTGCAATCGAGGGATTCTCATAATAGTCGGTTTCCGTGTTCTCTATTAGAGGCCTTTACATATCCAGAAGTTGTCCTTTCCTTTCTTCCTGACCTCGCCCCGGACTTTCGATCCTAAACTTCTCCCAGACCTCTCGCTTCTCTGAGGCCACGGGCTCGCCCCCGATCGCGCCGGCCTTTCCCCTATTGACGACATTGCCCCTTTTTTCTTTATTTTTATTTCGCTTCGTAGAAGCAGCCTGGGGAGGCTGAACCGGTTCACGATAGTCGTGGAAGACCCGGTGACGTGCGGGTGCATCCTCACGCGATCCTCGCCTTTTTTTTTGATAGTTCGACGTACTTCCGGAGTGTATGCTGTGCAGTTTAGGATTCTCCTCCTTTCCTTTTCATAGTACTTTCCACTACCTTGCAGCCCTGGCCACTCTATCTTTCGCATCCTCGTTGTGTTTATATATATGCCTGGCTTCCGAAGCTCGTGGAAGACGACGATCCTCCGGAGAAGTCCGGACCCGGATGGCATCGAGTCTCCTGTCTTTCGTCTCTTCCTCCTTTCAATCTGGGCTTTTCTTTCTTTCCAAGTTTTTCCGTAAAGTCCGCGCCCCGGGTCCAGCCAGTCTTTGGTCTCCTTTCGGATTCTGATCCGTCCATCCGATTCTTTTTTTGACCCCCTCTCCCTTCTCTGGTTTTGCCGGCGAGACGCCTCGCGTCCTTGAGGAAGACTCGGTTGAAGACGTACCGCCAGAGGTCCCCTATGCCGATGCCGAGCCTTATGGACCGTTCCCTTCCAGTTGCGGCCTCCTTTTCCTCCACGTCCTCTGAGGAAATCTGCCGCCGCATGTTCTTATCGGGCCAAATTTTCGACTCGTCGGAGGGCATTCGTAACAGAGAAGTCCTTTTTTATCCTTCCCCTATAGGTTACTTTTTCTTTCCCCCGGTTAATTCTTCCGAGCAGGTCCCGGCCGATCGCTTGAGCAGTGAGGGCCTAGTGGAGGCGATAGATTTGGAGCGAAGAGGCGCGCGTCTGAAACGCTGCGGTCCGTCCTCTCCTCCGGGACTTGCGCTCCCCCGCTTCCTTTCCTGTTTCCTTCCTTTTGCCTAGACGCGTAGAGAGACGCCAGATGGATGAGGGTCTGGCAGGTCTTATCGGACATGCTCCCAGTCTTTTCCTCTGGTTTTAGTATCCGAAACGCGGTCCCCGGCGCTGGTGCCATAGTGTTGCAGCGTTACTCTCAGTGTGCTACCTCAACCCGGTTCTTCTAGAACCAGCTCCTATTCCCCTATCGCGGCAGCCTTTCTTTTTTTTTTTGCCAGGATTTTCTATTTGATGCGAAGAGGCGCGATACTGCGGGGAGGAAGCCGAAGTCTTCTCCCGCTCCGCTTTAGCCTTAATCTTGGCAGAGCCCCCCCCAAACCCCCCCCCTCTTGCGGAGGAGAGAGCTTAAGAATGCGAGTTATCTTGTGAAGGTATCGCCGGTCTCCTGCGGCAGTTCCATCGGGGCAGCGGGCCCCCTCTCGTACTCTTTTTCCAGAGTTCGAGCCTTTTGTCTTCCGTGGGGATATTTTTTGACGAAACGATGCGTCCTGCTCTCTGGATGAGAGGTGGCTCGGCGATCGGCGGCGAGCTCAGTCTCTCTCTTTTTTTTTCTCGACCCTCGTTTTTGCCTTTTTACTCGAATTTTTCCTTAATCTTGGCGTAGCACCCCTCATTAGAGTAATCGGCAGTAGTTTTTGTGTCGAGAAGGCCGCGTCCGCCCGCCGACACAGCCGAAAGGGAGTCTTTTCCTCGATCTCTCCCCCTTCTCAAAGCCCTCTTCCTCCGTACTGCCCCCGATGATTTTGGCGGTGAGCACTCCTTTTCCATGTAGATGGGTTCGCACAGCGCGCTTGAGTTCCCCGAAGCGATCGCCCCATTATCTGTGATCTCGCCCCTCTCCCTTCCTTTCTTCCCTTAGTCCGCTGTTTGTCTTTTTTTTTCTCAGGTACTTCCGTTCCATCCCGAGCCTCTGTCCCAGCCATTCGGACCCCCTGTGTGACGAGGGTGCCTTTTTGACGCGCGTATCTCGATTGATGATCACCCCTTAATTTGTTGACTGCTAATCCTTCGTAACTTTGCACCGCTCCCACGATGGGGTGCCATTTTGCGGGGCTGAAGAGTGAGAAGGATGGTTTTTCTGCTCACTTCTGCTTCGTCCTCTCCTTTCCCGAGCGGCCGTGCCTTGAGAATCGAGATCAGAGGCCTCATCGGGCCTTTGAGGGAGGTGGTAGACCTTTTGCGATGACCCCTTGAATTCTCCTTTCCTTTTTTTCAACCCCCAGCGTTTCCTTTCCTGACATCCTTCTGCGATGCCTTTCGAGCGATGAGGTGCGCGGCTGTGCGCGAGAGCTAGCCGTGTCTTCCCTGGAGGCTGTGTAGTGAGGGCTTTGACGCGACGGCGCATGCTTCCCCCTCTCCTAATATTCTCTATTTGCCACGTTTCGAAGGGCACGGCGGAATAGTAGAGTTCAAGGCGACGTCCTAGCGCAATCAGCTGTCGCGTTTTCCCCCAAAAGCACTCCTTGGCGGATTTCCTCCTTGGTCTCGCCTGTCTTTCCGCTCAGCTCTCATACCAGATTGCTGTGAAGCTCTTAATCTAGCAGCAACCCCCAAAGGTGCGGCTATCGAAGGCTTCTCGACCTTTTGTTTCGGTGTCCCTTAAGTCTCTACTTTTTCCCTCCCGAGACTCCCTTCGCAGAGCGCTGCTGAAGGAGGCGCGACGAAGAGAGTCGATCCGAGAGCACGACCCCAGCCGACGATCCCCTTAGCTGCCCGAGCTTTTTCGGCTTTTGCTCCCTTCCGATTCAGCGAGCCTATCGACGCCGAGAACCTTCCAAATCGTCGCGGCTCGCCTCTGGCAGCTCCCTTCCTAATTTTGGCTTTGAGATTTTTTCCCCTTTCCCTTATGCATTTCGCCTCCCGCCAGGCCGATGGCACGCTCGCGGACCGGCGGTATAAGGACCCGGTCTTCCTCCCTTGCCCCCCGGACCCCCCCCCCCGCTCCAGCTTGACCGAGCTTCCATCGACGGACCCCCCCGCGGGGCAAGACGGGCGCAGCGCCTGTCGAGCCCCCTGCGCCCTCAGGCCCCTTCGGGTCATCGCTTTGAGTTGCTCCTTCCCCTCCTTCAGACGCGCGTTGTCGGCGCTCTCTCTCCCTCCAAATAGTTTTCATCAGAGCAAGGCGATCCTTTTAAAGGACCGGTTCCCCCCATACTGACCGCGGCTCTCTCCTCAGGAGGTAAAACTTCTCGAACTCTTTTCTAGGTGCCGAGGACAGTGCCCGCAGCCCCCAGAAGAGTAAACACTATTTCGAGAAGACGAGGACAATTCTCCCAATCGAGGGCTTTTTTCCTCAGTCGTCTGCTTCTTCTTCACGGGCCACAGCACGGGCCTGCAACGGCTCCCGCCAGAGAAGTAAGAGGTAGTGTCTTAGTAGTAAAAACTCTTTTTTGAACTCTCTCTCGTCTTTTGCCACTCGCGCCCTTTCTTTTTCTTCCCACTTGACTGTTTGAGCTCGGGGGCGTGACTGAACTCGGCTCGCGATAGTCGCCCCCAGGCTGGGACTGGCTGGCTTGGTCGCGCTCTTCTTTGTTTGCTGGGTCGTTGTCCCTTTCCGTTGTTCCTACCCGTCCCGATGAAATCCGAGAGTCGTCTTTCGAAGGAATGGGATCGTTTTTGAGCTGCGAGGCGCCAGGCCTTTACTCCTCCTTCCCTTTTTTTTCGATCTCTTCCTTTCTTCCTAGGTGTCTTCCTCTGCTTTCCTGCTGATGAACGGTCGGGAGGAGTCTCGTAGACCACGAGAGAGGATCGTTTTCTGGCAAGAAAAGCCATTTACAGGCGCACTTCTCTCACGCGACCCCCTGCTTTCCCGTCCCACCCAGTTGGATTCCCCTGGACATCTCTCCCCTCAAGTCAGCATGCGGCCTCCAGGGGGACGCTTCCTGCAGAGTGCGGGCGATCCCGTGGGACCCTGCACGACGCGATCTTTCCTTGAGACGACGAGGTTTCTCTCCCAGCCCCCTCAGCGCCGATGGAGCTTCTGCCTTGATTCCTTCTAGGGACTTTCGCCGAGGATGTAAAGCCTATCTTCAGCGCCATCCTCTTTTAGTGGCCCCATAGGGGTGATCGTGCCCTATCTTCCTTTCACATCTCATGGATTCGGACTTTTTTTTTTTCAGGCACTCTTTTCTCCCAGATGTCACGAGCTCGATCGATTGAGGCATCTTGAGAGCGAGTGGAGGCGATCGAGAGCCGCGGCAGTTGCTTCTTTTTGAACGCTCGACGTACTTATCCTCGAGGTCCTTCCCTTCTCATTCAGCATTCTTTTTTGTGCTAGACTCGCTCTGACGCCCAGGTGCTGAGTAAGTATAGGGCTCTAAAGATCGGACTTGAGACAGTTTCCCCGTCTTCCCTTTCTTTTAGACGGTTTTAGCCCTGATCTCTTCGTTTTTTCCTGCACTCCGTGCGAGGATTTTTGCGATGACGAACCCGTAGTCCTCTCGCTGGCCCGGCGGAGCCTGCCTTGACGAGGCGGGCCAGGTTCCCCCGTCGCTGGCGTCCCTCCCCTTTTAGATCGCAGTTGGTCATCTCCTTTTTGTCCCTCCTTCGTATTTTTCTTATCGCTCGCCCGGCGGCGCGAGACGTAAGCAGTCGTTATCGGCGAAGGTTTCTTCAGGTCTCGGGCGGTCCCCGTCCTGGTCACTTTCCCACTCATCTTTCCTCTCTTTTTTTCCCGGAGGACTCGAAAGAGCCAGCTGCTCTTGCGTGATGCTCCCCGGCCTGGAGCCCCCGTCCCTTGGCGGCTGCTGCGTCGTTGTCTGAGCTAGAATTTTTTTCTTCTTTCGACTTCCGTCATTTTTGCCCGTATCAAGAACGTTGGTTACCCTCCTGAATTCGACTCGGAGTAGTCGAGGTCGAGTGCAGTTTTCGTCACCATCCGCAGCCAAGGGACCGGTTCCTTTCTCTCCGTGGACTCTTTTTTCTTTTCATCCGCCCGCTTCGGTGTCCGCTTGCCGCGTCGTCGTTTCTCCCTGTCGACAGTCCAGGTATCTTTGTGTTATAGCCCAGGTGAAGTCGACCACCGCCTAGCCCGATCATATCTTTTGCGTTTTTTCTTGTCTCTTCGTCCTTATCCGCAGGATTAAGCGACAATATGCAAGCCCACTTCGGCACCCCATCGGGATGTGCGCGCTTTGACGCGCGTTTTTGCCCGTCTTGCTCCTCCTCTCCTTTTTTTTCTGAGTATTGCTTCCCTTTCGAGTCATCTTGCAACCGCGTCACCCCCCCGATGGTGCCGAAGGGCTTTTGAGGGGCGCGGGATTGTTTCTGGCTTTTGATTCTTCCCGCCCTTTACCTCCCCTATTATGGAACAAGGGCGCCCGACGGCGCACGGCCGTCGCTTTGCCTCATCGGGCGAAGCTTTTCCCCGTTTTTCGCCTCCCCTTGATTGACACCCATCCCTTTTTCACGTCCCGCCGCTGCTTTGGCGCGTACGTCGCTGGCGGCTGGCAGGAGAGTCTCTTGTGGGTCGCCGCTTTCTTTAGACCTTCTTTTGTGGTCTTTTTTTCTTCTCTTCCCTCTGATCGCGACACTACAGCCAGAGGTAGAAGGAGGAGGTCTCGCCAAAGTCGTGATTTCTGGCGACTCTTCCTTTTCGTCCCCCCGATTCTGGCTCCGTGCCCTTTTTTTTTCTTTTTTGGTCCACTCTCTGCTTGCTATACCCCTCGCCGAGCTCTTGCGAGAATTGCGCGCAGCGTCCTGCGAGGCGTTTTACGCTCGTCCTCCTCCCCTCCCCCAAGTTTTCGCTATCTTGTAGAGGTTTTGTGGTCCTTTTTTCCCGTGGACGTGGAAATTCCCCTCCGATCCCTTCCTCTCTTTTCAGCTTGGACGAACCCTCTTCGCCACTTCTTCAAGAGGGCGCTAGGTTTTCGCCCCCGGATTGCGTTCGGAGCGCTTCGCGGGCTCTTTGAAGAAGCGACGCATTTTTTTCGCCTTTGTGCTTAAGTTGTCGCACGTTTTTTTTCCTCCGAGCTTGGTCAGATCGCGCACAGGTGCTTTTGATCAACGTAGAAGGGCCTCCCAGGCACGATTTTTCAAGAGCCGCGAGCTTCCTAGGCTAAGACAATTTTTTTCGAAAGTCCTTCCTCCTGTCACGATTGGCCTGCTTATCTTCTTACATCAGTCCTCCTTCTGATCAGCCAAATGCGAGTTTTCCCTGCGTGGTCTAGAGAGAAGTAAGAGAGCTCCCGTAGCGAGAGTTCCGTCTTGCGCGCGCGGACTCTTCTCTCCCCACCACTCATTGAGTTAAAATACCTTTTTCTTTTTGTTAGTCTGCTAGAGACCTGACTAGGAGAACGACATGCTTCATAGATAGTAGAATATTATCCCCCCCGAGGTGACCCTTCCTTTTTTTTCGAACACCCCCTCTTTTGTCCTCGACTTCAGCCCTCTCTTTGCGTTATAATCCTCTTGAGTGTTAATAGCGGCCGTGAGACAACATGCTTTCCAAGGGGAATGATTTGCAATAGAATAGGACTCTGTTAATAGGCTGGTTCTATCGTCTCCTTTCCTGTCTTTCTCCCCTCTACTTAGACTGTCTTTTTTTCCTTTTCCCCAAGCCCCGACGCTTAACTCATGCTTCCTCTTCTGGCGTGATCTCGATAGCGATCGTCGCCGCCGGACTGGCTGGAACCCTTTGGTAGACGCTCCTCTTTTCCGTGGTTCTTGCTCCCTCTCTCCTCGCTCTTTCCTTCCTTCTTCAACGCGAGCTCCGATGCCTATCCGCTAGATAGTCTAGGACTCTTCGTTAAATGGGGATCGTCGGCTTCCACTCTTGGCAGGCAGGCATCTTTTGCCTCCTCTCAGTTGTTTTTGTTTTCTATTGCATTTTCGCCTCATGGGTCCCTCTTTCAAGTCTCTCTTATGTTTTGCTGGTAGGGGTCTCCTCTTCGAACGAGAAAACGCCGGAGGATAGAGTGGAGCCGCACCGTCATTCACCACGGCGGCCCCTTCTTTTCACCCCTTTCCACCCTTCCCCTGAGTTTCTCCCCTGCAAGCCTATGTCGTACTTTTGGGACGCGGAGGAAGCGAGCTGGCGAAGCAAGTGGCTCTCGCGAAGCTTAGTAGTTTTCTCAGGAGACGGCTTTGGCCTCCCCCTGAGACCTGACGGTTTTCCCCGATGCCCTTTGCGTGTTTCAGGTGGCAGCACCAGGCCCCCCCCCCCTGGCGATGCCCCTCCGACGCTGGCCCCCTCCTGAAGCCCTTTCTCGATATTTCCTCTATTTTTTCGAATCGTTTCAGTCGCGCACTCCTCCAAGGGGGGGTGATTCGATCAGCGGCGATCTTTTGCGCCGAGTGCATCCTCCCTCTGGGCCTCCCCTTCCCCCGTTTTGATCATCTTTTAGGAGCCGAGCGCCGCGGTTAGTCTGAAGGAAACCTCTGCGGGACGGAGCGCTATTCTTTAGGCGAGCTCATGACTTTTTGGCCGTCGCTTTTTGATCTCCTTCGACTTGATTTTTTGCTGGCGCCCCTCCCTCCTGAAGCTCGTTCGTGCGAACGTCTCTTTCTCCTGGAATGAAAGGACACGTTGGTCGTAGCCGAAACCGACTGTCCTCGCGGAGCTGGTGCCATCCCTTTCCAGGCGGTCCTTCTTTTTATTCCTCTTTTGGGCGCTCCCCTTTCACTTTCTTCTTCTCTCCTCCCCCTTTCAGGATTTTAGAGGAGTCCTCGAAAGGTCAGCGGCGAGGCACGCTTTGCGCCGCCGAGCGCGGCTTCTGCCTCTTCGGTCCTCCTTCTGGCTTGCCTCTTTCCCGTTCGCGACTAGTTTCTATGGTCTCGCCATGGTTCTAGGGAGGACAGTTCCATCCACGGGCAGCGGCCACACCTCTTCCTTCGCAGAGTTCGATCCTGAACCTTTTTTTGCTGACTTTGTCGCGCCTCCTTTACGATTGCGCGCCTTATCCCTCTGGCGATTCTTCTGCGAGCGCGCAGCGCGTCGAGGTTTCGCCCTTTTGTTCTTTCGTCGTCCTTCAGTTGCGCTCTCACTGTCGGACCGCATTAGAGTCTTCGTAGTAGAGGTCGAAGCGCGCGCCGTACCACCATCCTTCCACCTCCTCATGCTCCTGTACTCTTCCACCTTCCTCTTTGAGCCCATCTCCCCATCCGGACGGCGCCCCTTGTGATCGAGAGAAGCTAGACCGTAGAGGTGACTTACGCAGTCCAGGTTCTTATCGACCAGCGTTTTCTCCCCCCCCGCCTCGCCTTTCTTATCTCCCGCGCCGGGGCTCCTTGGTCAAGTCGCGTAGAGATCGCGGTTTTTCCCGGGAGAATCCCGTACCCCTGAACCCACCCTCCCTCACGCTGGACCCCCCATCTTTCCTTTCGATGATCTCTTTATCCCGTGAGAATCTCTTTTTTCCTCTAATAAGTTGTTGTTGTTGCTCTATGCTCATCAGCGGCTCGAGGAAGCTCCTTAATATGCACGTTCCCCACTCTTGCCGAGGCTGTTAATTCGTTTTAGTCTTGACTTCGTCACTGCGAGCGCACAAGGAGAGACTTCAAGGGAAGACCGCCTTTTTTCCGACTTTTCCCTTCCCCCGCTCTTTTATATTTTTTGTGGACTTCAGCGTGGGCAGAACACAAAGTATAACCGGGCCTTCTAAGCTGATACAAAGCCCCTCGGAGGCAATTTAATCTATCCCGGTCTTTCCTCCCGTATCTATGCCGGGTCTCTTGAGAGTCTTTCCCCCTCTCCTCTCCGATCGGCCCTGGAGGTCGTGCGGTGATGGGGACGGCCGGTAGTGTTTAGACATACGCCTTTTCTTTGAATCAAGGCTGTCTCGACCCCCCCCCGGTGATGCCTGCCCCCCTGCCCTTGGTAAACAGCAGACTCATCCGCTGGCGCGTCCCCAACTCGACGAGCGATTTTGCTCTCCCCCTGTCATCGCTCCCCTTTGGCGCGAGACAAGTCTCCGCAGCGGGCGAGTGAAGCCTTCAGAAAAGCAGCACCGCAAAAGGTGCTCCTGCTCGTCATTACTTCTTCCCCGTTTCCCGCTTACCTGACGTCGGATGAGATTAGAAGAGAACCCCCTCTGAAGGCGCGCTTCCCCTCCTCTCTCTCTTACTTTTTTCCTCCAGCGCCTTTTTCTTCCGAGGGCTCCGGATTCGGCGCGCCGGGCGTTTACGCCAGGAACGCCTCCTGGCACGCTCTTTGGCGGCGTCGCTGGTCTAGGCCTTTTTGTGTGTTTCATTCCCCCTTCCTACACCCAATTTACTTCGCCGCTGCACCGGACGATGGCACCCCCTTCGAGATTACGGCGGTTTTCATTTCACCCCCGTGTCTCCGCGACGAAGGTTCAGAGGCAATGACGCCTTTTCGCGGCCAGAGCGGCGCTCCTTCTCGTCGAGCAAAAGCGCGCGCCCCCTTCTTGGGTTCCTTTATCCCTTCTCAGGATAGCTTTCAAGCC
>Ga0179593_1680564_pt1 | contig 29625 bp, 63 predicted proteins | sample CZODoug2_1_08_16_FD_185931 | JGI IMG/M metagenome (GOLD analysis project Ga0179593, IMG submission 185931) | Vadose zone soil fungal communities from Angelo Coast Range Reserve, California, USA - CZODoug2_1_08_16fungal (PacBio error correction) | ecosystem: Environmental > Terrestrial > Soil >... | reverse complement strand
AATCGGTGAGGGGTATTATTATTTCTTTTCCTTCCTTTCCTTTTTTTCTTTTCTTTCTTCTTTTTTCTGGTCTTTCTTTTTTTTTTTTCTTCTTTTCTTTTTTGGGTTATTAATTTTCTTTTTTCCCTCTTTTTTATAGACACCAACCCCCCCAAAAAGGAAAATAGAGTAGAACCTTTTCCCCCCACTTTTCACCCCCCCCCCCAACATATCAATTTTTGTTGGACTCTCCCCCCCCCCTTCCCCCTCATTTGGTGATGTACCTCCCCCCCCCCCCCCTCTTCACGGACAGGGAATTTTCCCCCCCTTTCCTCTCTGTGTTCACTCTCAAACCCCCCTCCTCCCTATTTGCAGTTGGCGTCTGTTTGTTGTTTTTTCCCCGGTTTGCACGGGAATGGTGGCTTCCCCTTTGGCCACAAGGGCCACCTTTTTGTCACCCCCATGTTTTTCCAACTCCTCCCCCGGGGGAGGGGGGGACATAAGAAAGACCGACTTTTTTTTCCACAGCCTAGTTTTCTTTTCTCTTTTTCTGTTTTTTTGGGGGGAGTTTTTTTTTTTTTCTCCGTTGTTTCTGTCCCCCCCCCCCCCCCCCCTTTTTTAAAGGGAAAAAAAAGTTTGTCCTAAAAAAACCCCATTCCTCCCCCCATGGAAGGGGAGGGAGGTGACATTTAACTCCCCTTTTTTGACAATGGATTTGGTCCCCCTTTTCCCCTTCCCTTCCCCCAATGAGTGAAGGGGAGCAGTTTTTCACCCTTGTTTTCCCCTCCCCCCCCCTGAAAAATCATAAATTTATTTTTTCACCCCCCTTCGTTTTTTGTACATTTTTTTTCCCCCTCCCCCGGCAAAAATCTAATTGGGAGAATTCTCCTCCTCTTCCCTCACATGAAATATCTCCCCTTTACCCCCTTCCCTGGTATATATCAATAAATATTGATTTTGTGTGCCCCCCCCCCCCCCCCCCCTCTTTTTTTCTATGTGTGATTTTTTTCTTTTTACTTTTTTTTCCCCCCAACTTAGGTAAAATTAAAAGACTTCCTCCATTTTTTTTCCCCCCTTTTTCTTGCCCCTTTCTTTTTGTGTAGTGCAAGGAACATCCTTTCGTAGTTTCTTTTCTTCCCTTTTGCCCCCCCCCGGTGGGATTATATATTCAAATGGGATTTAGAATTGAAAATAGAGCACTTCCTCCCCCCTTTTTTTTTTTCTCCTTTTTTTCCTTTTCGTGAAAAAGTTATGATGGACTCCCCCCCCCCCCCTCTTCTATCTCTTTTCAATTAACTCATCAGGGGGTGGGTGGGTTATGTGAGATTTGCAGGATTTTCAGGGATTATATTCAGGGCTTCCTTCCCCCCCCTTTTTTTTTTTTCAAAATGAAAAAAGATAAACATTCCCCCCCCCCCCCCAACACTGCCTTTTTTTTTCTCCCCCTTATAAAAGCACATTGAAGAGAATAAGACAAAGGTTTCATTACATACTCCTGTTCCCCCCCCCCTTTCTTCCCCTTTTCCCCACTGGCTGTTCCTTGCTTTCCCTTTTCCCCTTTTTTTTTTTTTTTCCCATGGTGTAACTTTAGAAGGAGGGAAGGGGGGGAAAGAAATTTGGTCTTTTGTGTCCCTTTTTTTCGTCCCCTTGCTTTTTGACAATATCCCTAGTACCCCCTTCTCCCTTTTTTAGTTTTAGTTTGGTGGGAACACACCCCCCCCCCTCCGCCTTTTTTTCTTTTTTCGCTCTCCCTTTCTCCTTCATATTTTTTCCCCCTCCTTTTTTCGCTGTGGAAAAAAAACAGAGAGCGCCAAAAGGATTTTTTTTTTTTTTTCCTTCTTCAATTTAACAACCTTGATTTTTTTTCCCCCCCCCTAACAACCAACATTAGTGTGAAGATGGAGAGTTTCCATAGTTTCTCTTTTTTCCCTTTTTCCTTTCTTTAAAAACAACCCCCCCCTTTTTTTCCCCTTCCCCCCCTTTACGAGTGTGTGGGGGAAAGACATGGGTCAAAGTTTCTTTTCCCCTCCTCTTTTCTTTTTTGGGTCCCCCCACCAGTTATTATTTTTTACTTCTTTGTTCCCCCCTTCTCCTGCTTTTTTAGAAACTAGGCAGGAGGATTCCGATGCGTGTTTTTTGTTCAAAAAAAAATCCTTAGGTTTTTCCCTTTTTTTTTCCCCTTCCCCCCCTTTCCCGGTCAAAGGTTTAAAGTGAAAAAATCCCCCTCCCCCCCCCCCCCCCCCCTAGCACCTTCCCCCTTTTCCTCTCCCGGGTCGCTGACGAGCGAGGAGGACCATGGCCTTGTGCACTATGGTCCGGAGGAGGGGTGGAGGCCGGGTCAGGAGTCCTTTTTCCCCCCAAAAAAAATGGAAGGGAGGGGGGAGTTCTGCTGTCCCCCCCCCTTTCTAGAAGATAACTTTTCTTCCCGCACTTTCTTTTTCCCCCCTTTTCCCCCTTTATTTCTTTCATATTCACACAACAGGGAAAGAAAAGAAGAAGAAACGAGTTTCCGTCTCTTCTTTCTCCCTTTCTTTCTTCTTTTTCCAAAACGGTTTCCTTTTACTGGTTTTCTACATTATGGTATTATGGTTTTAGTCAAAATGGACACCTTTCCCCCCCTGTTCTTTCATTTTTTTTCCTATTCCAAACAATGTACCTTTCCTCCTTTTCCCTTTCCCCCTTCACTTTCTCTGTGAGTCTCCTACTTGGTAGAACACGGCAAGAAGGAGGCTATGATTTTCCACCCCCCTTTTTTCTCCTTTTTTGGGTTGACAACGACTACTTTATAAGGTCTCCTTTTTTCTAACTTCTTTTCCCCCCCCCCACCTAACTTTGGACTGACTAGAGCTTAAAGAAGGGGAACGCCCCCACCCCCCCCCCTTCCTTTTCCCTCTGTTAAACCATATCGTTTTTCCAAACCTTCCCCTCCCCTTTTTTTTTTTCCCCCCTCACACAAAATAGAAGAGTTACGGCGGGGCCCCCCCTTTTTCTCCCTTTCCACGGTCAGTGCCCATTCTTCCCCCCTTTCCCGCCAAAAAAAACAAAGAAAGAAATAAGAAGGAGGACACATTTCCCATGGGTCACCCCCCCTCTTGCCACTTGCCCTTTTAGTGCGTTTCACATATATTTGCCCCCTGGTCCCCCCCCCCCTTCCGTTTTTTTTGTGAAGCCATCATAAGGAGAGTATAAGAAAGGAATAAGAGAAAAGGTCAATTTCTTTTTTCCCTTTCCCTGTCTTTCCTCGTTGTGTTTTTTTCCCCCACGGGCTCTCTCCCCCTTCAAACAAACATGCAAGAAAAATGAGGAACCCCCCCCTTTTCCCCCTTTCCCTTTTTTTTCCTCCCTACCCCCCCCAATTCTCATTATTTCGTTCCAATTTCCCTTTTCCTGAAACCAGTTTTTTTTTTTTTTGATAGAAAAGATGGATTCGGCAATATTTTTCCCCCCCTCCCTGCCTTCCTCTTTTGTTTTTTTTTTTTTTTTGTTTTGGGGTGCCCTCCCTTTTTTGTAGAAGAATTTGGATGATGCTATTAGTGGTTCCTCCTTCCCTCCTTTGTTTTTTTTTCCCTTCTTCCTGCCCAGAACCTCACTCTGATATTTTTCCCCCTTCCTTTTTTTTTTTTTTTTTTTTTTTTCAAGGAATTGTGGGAATGTTTGAGTGGTACAATGCCGACATCCATTTGTTTTCCCTTCTTTTCCCTTCCTTTCCCTGTCGGGATACAATTTTTTGGATAATTCTTTTTTCTTCCTTTTAGACAGTTATGAGGTTGTTAACATTTGCTTGCATGTTTTTGTCCATTTTCCCCCCTTTTCCCCCCCCCCCCCCCTTTTCTTTCTTCGTCATCAGTGGAGCGGGGCATTCTTTTTCCACTTTCTCTTTTTTTTCTTCTTTTTTTTTCTCTTCGAATTCTTTATATTTTTTGTGTGGATGTTAAAAATATATGGAAACTACTCCTTCCCCCCCTTCCTTTTTTTTTTCTTCTGAGGCTGTGGGTCTTTTTTCTTTTTCTCCCCTTCCTTTCCCCTTGAGATTGGAGAATGGAGGAGATGTTTCCTTTCTTTTCCCTCTATCTTTTTTTTTTTGGTTGATTGTTTCAACCTACTTCCCCCCTTTCCCCTCGAATATGGTTAACGACTGAAAATTGAATGTTTCACTGCTTCTTTTTTTTTTTCCCTTTTTTTTCCCCTTTTCTGTACGTCTCTCTCGTTATTTTTTCTTTTTTTTTTTTCCCTTTTTCCTTATAAAAGTAGTCGTTGTCACCCAGATGAAAGGTTTAAATCATGAGCTTCCCCTTCTTTCTTGTTTTTTTTCCTTTTTTCCCTTTTTTTCTTTCCCTTCACCGTCCCCCTTGTTTTTTTTCCTTTATACCCCCCTTTTTTTCCCCCCCCTCCCCCCCCCCGGTATTTTATTATTCTTCCATTTGACTAAAACCATAATCCATAATGTCGCCCCCTTTTCCCCCCCCCTCTCCCCCCTTTCTCCTGTTATGAACCATAATTATTTTTCCTCCATCCCCCTTCCCCCCCCTCCTATTTTTTTTTTTCTCGTAAACAAGTGGAAAAATGTTTAAAAAGGAATAGCGCCTCCCTCCCTTCCCACAACACTTGTTCCTCCCATCAACCTTCCTTCAACTTGAATCTAATAAAATAGAGGATGAAATTAAAAAATTCAATCCTTCCCCCCCCCTTCCTGTGGTTTCTTCCTCCTCGTCATCTAAAAATGCCTTCTCCCCTACTCTCTTTTCCTTTTCTCTTTTTTTTTTTCCCCCCTTTCAACTTGACCTTTATAAGTGGACACAGTGTGCACAACTGGGTTAACATTTCCCCCTCCCCCTTTTTTTCCCCCCCCCCCCTCTATCTATGCTCGGTTTCCCCCTGGATCCCCCCCCCTTTTTCCCCCCGTTGCAAAAGAAAAAAAAAGAAGAACTGGGTGTCAATGTGTCCCCCCTTTTTTCTTCTTCCTGTCCCTTTCTCTAGCAACAACTCCTCATGGGTTTCCCCTTTTCCCCCTTCTTCCCATCACTACGAAAACTCTGCCATAGGGAACACTAATGTTTGTTTCTCTTTTTTTTCCTTTTTTTTTTTTCCCTTTTCTTCCCTTTTTGTCTCTCTTCGTGTTTCCACATATGCCCCCACTTCCCCTTCCCTTTCTTCGGAATGGCTCTTAAATAAATTTTCAAGGTGGTGGTGCAACCACCCCTCCCCTTTCCCCCTTTTTTTCTTTTCGTGCTGCTTTTTGTTTCTATTCCCTTTTTTTTCCTCCCCCCACTTAGGTAAAAAGTAAAGGACCCTTCTCCCTCCCCTTTTTCTTTTTTTTTTCTCATTTGCCATTAGAGCACTTCACCCCCTTCCTTTTTTTTTCCCTTCAACCTATTATGTAATGAAAACGTGGATATATATTTTTCCCCTTTTTTTTTTCTTCTTCCCGGCCGCCCCTTGGTTTTTTGTCTTCCTCCTTTTCCTGGTGCCACAGGCTTAGAATCAATGATATCTAGTCTTTTTCCCTTCCCTTCCTTTTTCTGTTTTTTCCCTTTCTCTTCCTCCCATTGTTTTAATTACACTTTCCTGTATTCCCCCCTTTTTTTTTCCCCCCCCCCCCAAGGGCGTGGGCAATTGCTCTATTTCCCCATTCCCTTTTTTTTCCCCCCCTTTCCCCTTTTCCCCTCTTGGGTCCACCAAATTTTCCCCTCCCCCCCCCCCCCCCCTCACAAAGGGATGTTCCTGCTCTAATGGAAAGTAGAAAGCAGGTGTCCCTGTTGTACCTTTTTTCTTCCTCGTTTTCCCCCCCCCTCCGTTGGTCGTTTCACCTGCCCCACTGCTTCACTATGAGAGAGAAACAAAAAGCCGCTAAACACCTTCCCCTTTTCTTTTTTTCCCCCCCAAAATGACGCTTTTTAGATCCCCCCCTGAGATGATGTTACTGGTTCCCACCCGCGCATTTTTGGGCTTACCCCCCCCCCCCCCCCCCCCCCCCCCCCTTTCCCCACAAAAAAAATGAAAAAAGAAGAACAACATGAGGGTTCCCTCTGGTGTCTTTTCTCGACCTCCCACACCCCTCAAACTTCCCCCTTTCCCCCCTCCCCTGCCAATATTGCCTAGAGGAAGTTACGAGTTTCCCCTTTTTTTTCTTTTTTTTTTCCCTTTCCAGGAAAAGAAAGTGCCGCAACACCCCCCCCCCTCCCCCTTCCCTTCCCCCCCAAAAGTTTCATGGAAAAGGGGAGGGAAACTGCTTTCCCACCCTGTCTTTTTTTTGTTGAACACCCACCGCTCTTGCTTGTTCCCCCCCTTTTTCTTTTTGGTTTTCTCTTTCCTGGTTTTAACCAAGTTTTTTTCCCTTTCCTCCCCCTTGTCACGTTTTTTTTTTGTGCCCCCTCTTTCCCACCACACAAAAAATAAGGCACAGCAAATCTTTCCGATTCCCTTCCATTCCCGTGGATGGCTCTAGTTTCTCAATGGGCCCGACCGAGGCAGTATGGGGACGTGCTTCTTTTTTTCCTTTTTCTTTTTTTTTCCTTGTTCCCGTTGATTCCAACCCCCAAGGTTGTTCCTTTTTCGTTTTTTCTTTCCTTTTTTTTACCATTTTCTATATATAAAAACATGGCTACTCTATTCACTTTTCCCCGTTTTTTTTTCCCTCCCCCCCTCTTTTCTTCCTTTACCCACATTTACCCCTAATCCCCCCCTTTTTTTTTTTTCCCCTCCCTACTTTCCAACCGTTTGTCGAGTATATTATGATGGCGTTCTACATTTTCTTTGTATTTTCTTTTTTAATACATTTCCCCCATATTCCCCCCTTTGTCGTGTCTTTGTCTTTTTTCTTTCCGTAATTTTATAAATTTGCCCCCCCCTTTCCCTTGTCATCTTCCCCCCCCCTTTTTTTCTCCCCCCCTCCCTTGTCGGACACTTGAGGGAACGGAGCTCCTTGATTACCCCCCTTTCTTTTGGTTGTGGTTTTTTTGGTGACACGCTCTTGGAGCCTTTTTTTTTTCCCCCTCCCCGTTTACTTTCTCTGCTCCCAAACGAAAAAAAAATGCAAACCCATCCGTTTTTTTTTTTTTTTTGTTCAAGGCACACCCCCATTCCCCCCTTCTCCCCCCCCCCCCTCGTGTTTAACCATTTCGAGTTACAAAAAATAATGCACTGCCTTACTTTCTTTTTTCCTCTTCTCCCCCCCCCCTTTTCCCTTCTTTTTTTTTTCCTGCGAAAACAATTCCCCCCCCCCCTTTAAAAAAAAAAAAGAAAAAAAAAAGTTAATTTCTTCTTTTTTTTCGTTTTTCCCCCCCTCTTCCATTGTGAACAGGACTTGTCCTCCCCCCACTCCACATCAAGAAGGAGGAAACATGGCAAGGTGCAAACACCTCTTCTCTTTCCGTTTTTTCCCCTCTATGTTGGTCCCCCCAACCCACCCCCCCCCTTCCAAACGTTGAAAGCCATAGGAGGAAGGATATATCAGAATTCTCCATTTTCTAACAGTGTTTCCCCCCCCCTTTTTTTTTTTCTCTCCCTGTTGCGGACGAAGAATTTGATTCTTTTCCCCTTTTCCCCCCCCTTTTTGACCAACCGAAAGGTTAAATGGTTAGAATTAAACGGCCCCACACTTTTCATTAATCCCCTCCCCCCCCACCATTCTTTCCACTGCGGTCATTATTCTTTTTCTTCTCCCCTCCCCCTTCCCTCGGCATTGAAAAAGGAAAACATTACCACAATCCTTCCGTGCCCTCTTTTTTTTTTTTTCCCCTTCTTTTCCTTTTCTTGAGACAAGTCCTTTTTTTTTCTCTTTTCCTTTTCCCCCTTCCCCTTTTTCCACTTCTCTCACCAAAGAAAGAAATAGGTGATTATTGGCCCCATTCTCTTCCCCCCCCCCCTCCCTTTTTTCTTTTTTTCCCCTTTTCCCCATTGCCGCATCCCTTTTCAGATCCCCTTCCTTTTTTTTTTCCCGATCCGACTGCGGATACAATGTATCGATAATTTAGCTTTGTTTTATTTTTCTCTCTTTTTTTTTCCCCCTTTTTTTTGTCCCTTTGCTTTTTTTTACTCCCCCCCTTTCTCCCTCTAGTGGAGCGGCATGGCCCTGTGAGATGGAGAATTGCAGGAGAGGCCCTTACATTTGCTACCCTTTTTCTCCCCCCTTTCTTCCCACTCCCTTAATGCAGTGCATCTTTTTAATCTCCTTTTTTTTTCCTTTTCCCCTTTCGTCACCGTTAATCACATAGGAGGCGGAAACTGACCTTTCCTTCTCCTTTTTTTTTTTCCCCTCACCTTTCTCTTTTGGTGTGTCTTTTCCTTTCTAAGCTCTCCCCCCCCCTCCCCTTTTTTTTTCCCCCGCCTTTTCCCTTGACTGTTGAGAAATGAGGATGTGGCTGTTTTTGTCCTTTCCCCCCCTTTTTTCTCTTTTTCTCCCCCCTCCCTTACTTATCCCAACCTTTTTATACTTTTCCCCCTTTTTTCTTTTTGTTTTTCCTACCAGTAGGAGACTCCATAAGTCAAGTTTTTCCCGTGTTTGTTCCTTTTTCTTTTCCCCCTTTCCCTCCCCTTTTTCCCCGAACAAAATTTCCCTATTTTCTTTTTTCCCCCTCCCCTTCTTCTTCCATTTGTCACTAAAACCCATAAGGAAAATGAATGTAGAACCATACTATTCCCTCCCCCGTCCCCCCCCCTCCTCTCTCCTTATCCCCCCCAATACCCGTTCCTTGTAGTACTTCTTCCTTTTCCCTTTTTTCCTCCCCCCATTTAAACTTTTAAAAAGGATTAGAGAGTAGAAATGTTTTCTATATACTCCCCCCTTTTCTTCCCTCCCCCCCTCCCCAATCTCTTTGGTTTTTTTTCCTCCCCCCCCTCCACAATTTTTTCAAATGGGGGGATGAATTAAAAAAATTAACTCCGATACCCCTCCTTCCCCTTGTTCCGCTCGTTCCATCTTAAACACTTAGAAGACTTCCTCCTTTTTTTTTCCCTTTTTCTTTTTCCCTTTCACCTTGCCTTTTAAAGGGGAAACAAAGGCCAAACGGGGTCCCCTTACCCGCCCTTTTTTTCCACCCTCAAGAGGGTTAACCCTTTTTTTTTTCTTTTTTTTTCTTCCCCGCCGTTGTGCCTCAAAAAGGGCAGGAAACGGGGGAAGTGCCCCCCAGTTCCTTTTGTTCCCCCCCCCTGCACTGGTCTTTCTTCTCAACTTTCCCTTTTTCTTTTCTTTTTTCCCACTCTTGCATTGTTCGCAGGGGAAAAAAGCAGGTATTGATGTGTTTATTCCTATCCCCTCCCCTTTTTTTTTCTGTTGTTTTGTCTTTGGTTTTTCCTCCTTTTGAATTCCGGTGTCCCCCCCCCCCCCCCCCTTTTTTTTTTCACACAATCGTAAAAGAAAAGGACCCTCTCCCCCCCCCCTTTTTTTCCCTCCTCCCTCCCTACCTTTTTTCATTTGTGTTGTAACCCCCCCTACACCATCTTTCAGTTAGAGGATTTGGGTTAGATATAAGATTGAGCATTGTCCACACCCTTTTTCCCCCCCTTCAGGTACAACCCCCCTTTTTTTCCCCCCCCTTCCCATTCTGTATGGTCCAAGGAACATAATTGTAAGGGTAATGGAGTTTATTTCATTTTTTGGCCCCCTTTCCCTTTTCTTATAGTCTCCACTTTTAGACTTTCCCCCCCTTTTTCTTCCTTGTGTTTGGTTTAATGGAATTGTATTTCCCCCCATTTCTGTGGACCACCTCTTTCTTTAAATCCCCTATTTTTTTTCCCCCCCCCCTTTTTTCCGGAGATAAGGGAGGATAAGCAAGGTTTTCCTTCCCCCCCCTTCCCACATTCGTGTTTCCCCCCCCCCCCCTTTCCATCTCTTGGCAAGGGAGGGAAAGCACATTGAACTCTCTAAGCCCCCCCCCCCTTTTTCCCCCCTTTCCCGCCAGTCACACCCTTTAAAGTTGCTTTTCCCTTTTTCCCCCCCCCAGCCTTTGTCCCATGTGTAATTTGAGAAAGTCTTAGTTTTAACCTCATGTTTTTTTTTCCCCTTTCCCCCTTTCTTTCTTTTCCCTGCTTCCCTATTCTCCCAACTTTCCCCCCCCCTTTTTTGGCCCCCCCTAAGGGACAGAGGTGACTTTTCTCTTCGCCTCTTCTCCGCAATGAGTGGGGGGGAAACCTGTCGTCGCGTGTCTTCCTGTAGGTTCCCATTCGTCCACCCCCCCGATCAGCGCCAAAAGAGATTTTGGCCTTACTTTTTCCCCCCCCCCCCCCCCCCCCCCTTTTCCTTCACCAAAAAAAACATTAGTGGTAAATATGAGAGTTTCCTATTTTTATCTTTCTCCCCCATTTTCCTCTTTTTTTCAATAAAACCCCGGTTCCACCCTCTCCTTTTTACATTCCCCATTTCAAAAAGGGGTGAAATGAAGAAAGACCAGTTCCCTTTCTCTCTTTTTTTTCTTTCCCCCCTTGTTGGTTTTCCCCCCTTTTTCCCCTCTGCACTTTTTGAGGACAACTGCGTTTGAAACCGAGCCCTCGTCAATCCCCCTCTGGGCCCCAATTTTTTTTTTTTTCCCCCCCCACTTCCCCACACTTATTGGTGGCTTGTCATGTTAAAACCAATTTTTTTTCTCCCCTTTTTTCCCCCCCTGTTCCCTTTTCCCCCCCCCCCCCCCCACAACAAAATAGCACTGAAAGTCTAAGAGTTCCCTCCACGGCTTTTTTTTTTTGCGAGCGATCTCCCCTTTTTCGTTTTTCTTTCTTTTTTCAAATTTCATCAGGAGGGAGGGGAGATTGAAGGGTATTGAACACCTGTCTTCCCCCCCCCCCCTTCCTTTCCCTAGTTCCCCCCCCCCCAAGGTTTTTTCCCCTTTTCTCCCTTTTCTATTTTCTCCCTTTTTTAAGTTTTGTGAAAATTGTTTAGATAAACAAAACATTTTACTTTCTTTTCCTTCCCCCTTCCCCTCCCAACACACCCCACCCCCCCCCCCCCCCCCCCCCCCCCCCACAACCTCCCAAAAAAAAAAAACACAAAAAGTCCCCCCCCCCCCCCCCCCCCCCCCCCCCCTCCCACCGTCTTTTCGCGCTATTATGGTTTCTACAGGGAGAGAGGAGAGAGAAGGGCCAAACCGCCCTTTTCTGTTTTCTCTTTTTTTTCTGTCAACCTGCAGGAAGTCCTTCCCCTTTCCCCTCCCTTTTTCTCCTGGTTTCTAGTCAAAAATGGAAGGGGGGGAAGTAAGGTTATAAAATTGTTTTTTTCCCCCCTTCCCTGTCCCCACCACCGTTTGAATTCTTCTCTCCTTCCCCTTTCTTTCCCTTTTCTTCCCTGCTTTCCAAACCTGCAGAAGGGGTGAAAAAGGACTACTGTCTAGAGACCCTTTTCTTTTTTTCCTTCTTTTTTCTTAGGCGACCAACGCACCCCTTAAACCCCTTCCTTTTTTTTCTCCCCTCCGGGCACGGCAAACCACAGAAAAAAGAAGAAGGGCTTCAACATTCACGTTCCTCTTTTTTTCCCCTTCTGCCCGCATTTAGGAGTTGAGACTTTCCCCCCCCCCCCCCCCTTTTCCACCACCACCAAACAGTGAAGGCGTAGGAGCCCAGTCTCCATCTCACCAGGTCACGTTTGGCCCTTTTTTCCTTTCCCAGCCACCACTCCACCTCCTCCCCATCCTCCCCCCCCCCCCTTTTTTTTTTGTCCTTTCCTACGTTTTACATTAGAGGGGAAAACATCACACAAAAACCTCTCTTCTTTCGCCCTCCCCCCTTTCCCTTCCTTTTCTTTTCCCCTTCTTGCTCTTCTCCACATCCCTCCTTCCTTTTTCCCCACTTCGAAAGAATTTGATTAGCAAAATTCACCCCCACCTTGTCCCTCCTTTTTTTTTCCCCCCCACCTCCTTCACCTGTCTACTCCAACTCCCCCCCCCCTCCTTTTTCATACAAACTTTGTTATTTCCCCGAGGGTAATTATAGTCAGATCCTCTTAACCGCATTTTTGAACCGTTGATAGGTCCCGATTTCTTTTTCTTTCCTTCCTCCCCCGTTTTCCCTTTTCCCTGGTGGACCGAGCCGTGAAATAATAAAAAAAGGAGTTAGTTTCTGGGCTGAGGGACCCTCCTCTTTTTGCTTTCACCCTCGCTTCTTCTTTTTTTCCTACCTCTCCGGTTTTTGGTTTTTCGCTTCCCTTCCCAGACCCTTCCTTTTCCCCTTTTTTCCCCCCCCTATTGCGTCCCTTTTTCTTGTTTTTTCCTCCCCTTTTTCCCCTTTTTTTTCCCATCCGGTTAAGAGAGATGAACGATAATGGACCCGGCTTGATCCCCTTTTTTTTCCTCTCTTTTTCTTCAGATTTTGTGTCCCCATTTCTTCCCCCCCCCTTTTTGCATGTTTGTTGTACTTTTGCTAAGAAAAGGTAGGCTCCGCAAGTGGCTAGCCACCCACATTCTTTTCCTCCCCCCCTCCCTTTTTTCTTTTCTCCCCCTTTTGGTCACTGTGCGAATAAATTGCTTTTCCCCTTCTGAGCCCCCTCTTTCCTTTTTTTTTTTTCCTTTCCCTTTGTCCCCCCCCCTTGCCCTCTTTTTTTCACTAGAATATTTTTGAGGAATGTGGGAAGAACTTGGATGCTGTTTTAAGTTTTTTTTCTCTTTCCCCCCTTTCTTCCTGACCTTTTGCGCTGTCTCTCCGAGTCTTCCTCCCCCTTTTTTTCTTGTTCCCCAAAATATATAATAAAACGACTAAAAGGCAAGTGCATCTTTGGGTAACTTTCCGCCCCTTTTTTTCCCCCTCCCTTTTCCTTTTGAAGACTCTTTTGTGGTTCTTTTTTTTTTTTCTTCTTTTTTCATTTTTTTTTGTTTGGTGAGCCTAAGAGAAAGAACCTTATCACAAACCCGTCTCTTCTCCCTCTTCCCCCTCCTTTCCCTTTTTTCTGCAGGGTCTCCCAGTCGTGGGTCCTCGAGTTTTTCCCCCTTTTTTCCCTTTCTTTTTTTCCTTTTTGTTCCCCCCCTTTCTTAAAAGGAAGGAAAAAAAAAGGTCCATTTGCCTCGGCACCCCATCCTTCCCCGCCCTTTTTCCCCCCCCCCCCCCCCCTCTCAACCCTCCCCCACATCCCTTCTTCCCTCCCTTTCCTGCGCATTTAAGACAACAAGAAGGATACGCGACATCGGTTATTATATTAGTCTTTTCACTTTTTTTCCTTTCCCCCCCCTTTTTAAAACTTTCCCCGGCCCCCGCTTTCTTCCCCCACCATGTAAAAAAAGGGGGAGTACAGCACGCAACAATCTCAATTTGGTTTCCCCCCCCTTTTCTCTTTTTCCTTTTTTTCCCCAATGCACTGTGCTGCCTGGTCTTCCCCCCCTCCCTTTTTCCCATTTTTCATTGGTTCATCGCTAGTAGAGGAAAAAGTGCTCGAGACCATCTTAGCTTTTGCCTTGCTTCTTTTCCCCCTTTCCCCTTTTTTCTCCCTTTTGACCACCACTTTTGCCCCCCTTTCCCCTTTTCCTTTTTTTCCCCCTCAAGAGATTTGTTAACGCAGCGGATCTTTATGGTGCTCGGTTTTCCCCCTTTTTTCTTCCCCTTCCCCCCTTTTTTTTTCCTTGGGGTCCCCAATTCCCTTTCCCCCCCTCCTTTTTTTCCCTTTCTTTCTTAATTTAAGAAAAAGGTGAAAATTGGATGTAACTCTTTCCCCCCTCTCCCTTTTTTTTTTTGTCTCCATTTTTTAAATGCCTCTTTTTGTTTTTTTTTTCAACTCTCCATAGGAAAAGAGGGGGGGGATGAGTTTTGTCCTTTTTTTTTTTCTTTCTTCCCCCCCCACATCTCTTGGATGGATCTAAGTTTTTTCCCCCCCCTTCCCCTCCCCCCCCCCTACTGATTAAAGGGAGAGAGAAAGACCCCCCCCCCCCCCCCCCCCTCCCCCATTTTTTTTCCCCCCCCCGTGCCTTTAAAATTTTCTTTTTTTCTCCCTTTCTTTTTCCTTCCCCTTGCCATCGAAAAGGAAAGGAACAAAACTAGTTTTTCCCCCCCTTTTCTTCCCTTCACCCTTGACCCCCCCCCCCCCTTTCTTTCTTTTTTTTTTTTCCCCTTCCTTTTGTCAGTGTCAATGGCTTTTATTTCATTTTTGAACCTATTATGTAATTATTTTCCCCCTTTTTCTTTCTCAAATTGGTTCCCCTCTTTTTCAAGGTTTTTTTTTTTCCCCCCCCTCTTTTGGTAAGGAAGTTTATTTTTCATTTTTTTTTTTCCGTCCCCACCCCCCTTTCTTTTTTCTTTCTTTCTTTACCTTCCCCTCCTTCCGTTGGGGGGGGTGAGAAAGAGATCATTTTTTTTTTCTTCCCCCCTCAACTTCTGGCCTCCCTCCCCCCAAGAAAAATTCAATTCACCCCCACCCCCCCCCCCCCCCTGTGGGCGTTGGCCTTTTTCCCCTTTTCCCCCCTTCTCCCTTTTCCCTTTTTTCCTCCTCGTTTAAAAATGAAATAAAAAGGTCCCCTTTCCCCCCTCCTTTTTTCCCCTTTTATCCCCCGACCCTTTTTCCCTTTTTCCCCGTTTGGGTAGTGGAATTTCTATTTGTGCACTTCCCCCCCCCCCCCTCTCAAACACACCCTGTTTTTTCCTCTTTTCCCACTTCATCAAGAGTTATTTATATAGCCCTTTCTCCCCTTCCCTTCGTTTTTTCTCTTTCCCTTTTTTATTTCCCTTTTTTTCCCCCCCCAACCCCATCTCCCCCCTCTTTTCCCCCCCCCTTAGAAAAAAAAAAAATTACAAAAACTAATCCCACCCCCCCTTTCTCTTCTTTTTTCTCAGAGTTTTTATCTTTCGTCCCTTCCCCCCCCCTTCTTTTTTTCTTTTCAAACAAAAAAATTGAGACCCCGAACTTGCCTTATTTTTTTTTTTTTCTGTACACTCCCTTTTCCCTTCTTTACCCCTGCCTTCCCCTTCCCCCCCCCGTTGTTCATTATTTTTGGGGAGGAAAAGGGGGGGCAATTACAAACAGTTTCAGTGCCGTCCCCCCCCCCTTCCTGGGCCTAGATCCGGGTACCCCCCCTTTTTTCTTGTTGGTTGGGGAAAAAAAAACTCCACCTTCTGGGTTTTCTTTTTTTTCCCCCTGTGTTTTTTCCCCACCCTTCGCCGGGCCCCTTCTTTTTTTTTTTTCCAAAGGGAAACAATCCCAAAAACCCCCCCCCCTTTTTTCCCTTTCCACTTCCTTTTTTTTTAAGAATTTTTTTCCGGTCCTCTCCCCCCTTTTTCCCTCTTGGTTTCCGGATTTAGGGGGAAGGGCAGACAGTATTTTAGTTTTCTCCCCCCCCCTTACTCTTGTTGCGGGCTTCCTTTTCCCCCTTTTTTTCCCTTCTCCCCCTCTATTTCCTTTTTTAAAAGGGGAAAGGGTGTCGCTTTCCCCCCCCCCCCCCCTTTTTCCTCCTCTCCTATGCACCACTCCTGCGCGGTTTTCTTCTTTTTTCTTTCTTCCATCTTCGGACTTTCTCTCCTTTTCCCCCCCCTTTCGAGTACTATTATGGGGATAAAGTTAGGGTATTATGGTTTTAGTTCCCCCTTTTCCTTTTTCCTTTTTTCTTTTCTTTTGGTTCTCGTCCTGAACTTTTTTTTTTTTTCCCCCTTTTTTTTTCAGCGTCACTCACCACCGAAAAAGTGAGAATGGAGTATAATACTTGGTAGACACTTGTGCCTTCTCTCCTTTTCCCACCCTGTCCTGGACAGGGTTGTTTCCCTTTTCTTTCCCTTTTTTTTGCTTCCCCTCTTCTTTCCTCCCCCCCTCCTTCCCCCCCTCGTGTGCCGCTCCCCCCGGCGGGGAAAGAAAAAAACCAATCCCATCCTCCTCTTCCCCCCTTTTTTTTCTTCCCTTCCTTTCCCCCTTTCCCCACCCTCTTGTCCCATGGAGGTTCCCCCTTTTTCCCCTTTTTTTCTTTGTCCACGGAAAAAAAAAAACAGTTACCTTCTCCTCTCCTCCTTTTTTTTCTTTTTTTTCCTAACCCGGTTTTCTTAAAGGTTCCCCCCCCCCCCCCCTTCCTCCCCCCACTCTTTCGAGTACAAATATGAAAATTGCATTTAGGAGTTTACATCTACTTTTTTTTCCCCCCCCCCCCCCCTTCCCTCTCCCCGTCCCCCCCCCCGAACTCCCCCCCCTCTTTCTTCCTTCCAAATGTCCTCTCCTATCGGAGAGAATGGGGGTTTGCTAGCACTGGCCCTTCCTTTTTTTCTCCCCCCTCCCCCGTCACAATGGGGCCCCCACCTTTCCTTCCCCTTTCCCCCCTTCCCTCCCCCCCAAATATAAAAGTATCGGGAACTAACAACTTTTTTTTCCCTTCTTTCCCCCTTTTCCCAGTCTCTTTTCCCCCTTCCCTTGAAATTTTCTTTCTCCCCCCCCTTTTTTCCCCCCCACAACAATTAACAACATTGACTTAAGGGCTAATACTTGGTGACCGCCCTTTTTTTTTTTTTCCTTCCTCCTTTTCTCCTTCCTTTTTTTAGTTTTTTCCTTTCTTTTTTTTTTTTTTTTTCTTTTCCTCCTTTCTCCTCCTACACCACTAATAGGTTGATATTGGCAAGGCTCGGTCACCATCTTCCTTTCCTTCCATTTCCCCCCCCCTTTTTCCCTTCTTCCCCCCCCCCCCATAGGTTTCCCCTCTTTATCTTCCCCCCTTTTTTTTTTCCGATAATTGAGATTGTTTGGTAGTTATTTAGATTGTGTCTTCTTTTCCCTTTTCCTCTTTTGTTGCTTTGTCATCCTTTTTCTTCCCTCCCCCCCCCCCTTTTCCCCTCTTCTGGCTCGGCAAAAAAAAATTTGACATTGTGATTTTTTTTTTTTTTTTTCTTTTTCCTTTTTCTTCTTCCTTAATGGCTCCCCTTTTTTTTGAGACCCCTCTCTTTTTTTTTTTTCTTTGCCCCCGTGTTCCCTCTTTTTTGTTCCATCGAATATTTTGCTTGAATGTGGAAGAATGAGGGCTGTGTCTTTTTCCTTCCCCTTTTCTGATCGTTCCTTCCCCCTTTTTTTTTTTCTTTTTCTCTATCCATTAACTGGGTTTAGCAGAAAATTATTATCTTTTTTTTTCTTCTTCTTCCTCCACTCCTAAATCTATTTTTTTTTTCCTTTCCTCCTTTTTTAAGCATGAGGATTGGGGTGTTTGCTTTCCCCTTTCCTTTCCTTTTTTTTGTTTTTCTCCCCCTTCCCTTTCCCTTCTCACCCCCCCTTATAACTCCTCCTTTTTTTTTTCCCCCTTTTTTTCCTTTCCCCCCCCTTCTTGTGCTGGACTCAATTATATGAAGGTTTTAGGTTAGGTACTCTAAAGGCCTTTGTAAAAACCCTTTTTCCCCCCCCTTTTTCCCCTCCCCCCCCCCCATTTCATTCCCCCCTGAACCTTCTCTTCTTTTCTTCTTCTTTTTTCCCTTTTCTCCCCCCCTATCCTCGAACAAAGTGGAAAATTCATAGAGGCCGTAGAGTCCTTTTTCTCTTTTTTTTTTCCTTTTCCTTCTATTTTTTCCATTTTGTTTTTTAGTTCATTCCTCTTTTTTTTTTCCTTCCCCTTTTCCCCCCCATTGTACATCGAGTAGGAAAGGTTAGATATAGAAAATGTACCCCCCCCCCCCCCCTTTTTCATCCTTTTTTTTTTCCCCGAATTTTCCCTTCCCCTCCTCCTTTCCCCTTCCTTACTAGGGAGCGTAATTAATTGGTCATAGATAGTCATCTTTTAACCACCTTTTCTTTCCTTTTTTTTTTTTTTTTTTTGCCCCACCCCCCCGGGGTTTCCCCCCCCCTGGGACTTTTTTCCCCTGTTTTGCCCCCCCCCCCCTGCCCCCCTGCCCACAGAAGGGGAGGGGGGGGGACAACGCAAGCGACTTGTTTTCTTTCTTTCCTTTTCCCTTCTTTTCCAACGGCCCTGACTCCCCTTTTCCTTCCCCCGTTGGAGAAAAAAAGAAGAACGGGGGGCAAATGCAATTTCTTCGTTCCTCCCCTTCTTTCCCTTTTCCCCCTTCTTTTCTCTGCGGCCCCCTCCCTTTTTTTCTCCCCTTTTCCCTGTTGTTTCTTCCGAGAACGAGGAACGCGTCCATATTTTCCCCCCCTTTCCTTTTTTTTTTTTCCTCTTTTTTTTTTTCATTCCTTCCCCCCCCCCCCCCCAACTTTCTCTTTTCGTCTCTCTTTTCCTCCCCCCCTGAATAGAGAAAAGGGTTAAAAAATAATGATTAGTGCCTTTTCCTCCCCCCCCCCCCCCCCCCCCCTTCCCCTCAATCACTTTCTTCCTTTTGAGTCTATTCTTTTTTCCCTCGCCCCAATTCCAAAGAAAAAAAGGAGGTAAAAATAAGACTTTCTACCCTTTTTCCCCTTTTTTTTTTTCTCCCTTTTCCTTTTTTATCGACAAGGACCCTTTGGCAGTTCTTCCTTTCTTTTTTCTCAACGTTGTTGCTTATATATTAAGGGGGAGTAGTAAGGGAAAATTCTTCCCCCCCCTTTCCCCTTCCCCTTGTTGTGGTTGTTTATCCCATGATTTCTTTTTCCTTTTTCCAACAGGCTTATAATCAATGGGAGGAGAGAGGGGAAGAAGAAAGACGGTTGGGGTGTTGAGGTCCCCCCCCCCTTTTCCCTTTCACCTCATAATTTTTTCCCCTCCCCCATGACTTTCCCCTTTCTCTTTGAATGGATTTCGAATTGGCAATTCTCCCTTTCCCTCCCCCCCCCTTTTTTCATTACCTCCTCTTCTCAACTTTTTCCCCTTTGCCCCCCCCGGGATGTTTCCGTGGATCTTGAATGGCAAAATTCTACCACCTTTTTTTTTTTTCCTCCTCCCCAAGGTCTTCTTTCCGAGTTGTTCTTTTTTTTCTCCCTTTTCCCTAGGAGAGAGAAAAAAAAGCGCGAAACCTAAAAGATGTCATAGTTTTTTTTTTCCCCCCCCAACTTCCCTCTTTTTCTTCTCCTTCTTTTTCAAAAAGGGAGAAGCGATTCATTTTTTTTCCTTTTTTTAAGATGATGGAAAAAACAACTTCTACTCCTTTTCCCCCCCTTTTCCCCTTCCCCCCCCCCTGCGCCCCCCCCAAAGAAAACGCCCTCCCCCTCCAACCCCCCCCCCCCCAAAAAACTCCCCCCCCCCCCCCCTTCCCCCCCTCATCCCACAAAAAGGAGGGTGGAAATAGTGGAGGGAGTCATTCCCTCCTTTTTTTCCCCCCCCCCCCCCCATCCCTCTGGATTTCCCCCCCCTTTCTTTGTCCCCATGCGAAAGGGTTGATATTTAGAATTTACTCTTTTTTCTTTTCCATTCCCCATGTCCACCGTTTTTTTAATCATTCACTCCCCCCCCTTTCCCACAACGAGTTATTAGGGGTGGAGGAAAATGGGGGGAAATTAAAAAAATTTTCCCTTCCTTTTCCTTTCCCCTTCTTGTTCCACATGAGGATCCCGTGGTAAACTTTATCTTTTTGAAGGTTGAGGAAAAAAAATACCCCTTTTTCCCCCCCCCCCCCCCCCGTCCCCCCCCTCTCGCCAAGAAAGCGGTTTTTCCCCCTCCCCCCTTTGTGTCCCAATCCCCCCCCCCCCCCCCCCCCCCCTTTCCCCCTTTTTTTCCTCCTCTTCTCAGGCATTGTAAGGAGATTTTTTCCCTTTTTTTTCCTTTTCCCCTTTCCCCTCCCTCTTTTTCCTTGGGATCTTCTTTTCCTTTTTTCTTTTCTCTTCCTTGTATTGAAGGAGGACCAAACCACAAAATTGCTATTGTTTTTGCGGTTCCTTTTGTATTTAAGTCCCCCCTTTTTTTTTTTTTTTTTTTTTTCCCCCCCCCTTTTTCTCTTTTTCCCCTTTTTTTCCAAGTGAAAAGGGGGGGCGGATTAAAACCCCCCCTCTTCCCCCCCCTTTTTTTCCCCTTCCTCAATCATCCCCCTTGTTCGCGTATCTTTTTTTTTTCCCTCCTTCCCCCCACACCCGGGTGTCGAGTATATTCTGGTTCCCCCCCCCCTCTCCTAATACTACCTTCCCCGCGTGTTTTTTTGTCTTTTCTTTTTTTTTTTTTTTTTTTTCCCCTTCAGGAAAGTGGTATGAATGTTTTAAACAAAAGGCTTAGCCTCTCCCCCCCCCCCTTTTTTCTGATCTGCTTTCCTGTCTCCCTTTCCCTTTTTTTTTCTTTTTTTTTTTTTTTTTTTTCTGAAGGAGCTCATGATTTTAACAAAACCCTTCCTCCTTGGGGTGCAAAGGACTACTTTATGAAGAGAACCGTTGTGTCCCCCCTTTTCCCTTCTTTTCCCCCCCGGTGCCCAACGTCCCCCCTCCCCCTTTTTTCCCTTTTTTTTGCGGTGCATGCAAAACAAAGGAAACAGGTGCCGCATTCTTCAACATTCATTTTTCCCCCCCCCTCTTCTCCCCCCCCCCAACTCTGTCCCCCTGAGTTTCTCTATCTTTTTTTTTTTTTTTTTCCCCCCTTTCTCAACTATGGAGGAGAAAAAAAGGGTAATTCTCTCTCCGCCTTCTTCCCCCCCCCTTTTTCTTCCTTTCACCCGGGGTTCCCCTTCTTTCCCCCCCCCCCCCCCTCCCCCTTTCCCCCCCTCTTCGCATGTAAAAAAAAATATGCACTGGCCTTTAGGCGTTTTTTTTTCCCCTTTTTCCCCCCTTTTCCCCCCCCCCCTTCTTCCTTATTTCCTTTCAAACCCCCCTTTCCCTTTTTCCCCCGTTCCTCACTGGGCCAGCTCATAGCGGGAGAAGAATGTGTTGTTTGGCTCTCCCCCTTTTTTTTTTCCTTCCCCCCTCACCCCCCCCCTGCACCCTCCCCCCCTTTTCCCTTTTCCTCCCCCCTGCCCCCACATCGGAAGAACGACCACAAGAGTAACATGAGCGGCCTTTCCCCCTCGGGTTTTTCCCTATCTCTTCCCCCTCCTTCCCCCCCCTTCTTTCTCCTTCCCCCTTTCCAAAGAAAATGTAAAAAATTAATTAAGGATCATATGGTGACCCTCCTTTTTTTTTTTCTTTCCCCTTCCTTCAATTCTTCCTTTTTTTTAATCCCCCCTCCCTTTTTTTTTCTTCCCCCCCCCCCCTTTAAAAAATAAAATAGGTTGATATGGCAAGGCTCTGTAAACCATTTTTCTCCCCCCTCCCCCACCTCTTTCCCTCCTTCTGGTTTTTTCCTCTCCCCATCGGTTTTCATCTCCTCTCCCCCCTTTTTTCTTTCCCCTCTCCTTTTTCGTTTTGGTAGTTATTAGATTGTGGGCGTTATTAGAAGTTCTTCTTTTCCCTTTTCCCCCTCCTTTTTTTTTTTTTTCTTCCCTGTTTTCTCTTCCCCCCCTTTTTTTTCCCATTTATCCCCCCCCCCCTTTTAGTATGGAGAATGGAGGAGAACAGAATTAATTTCCCCCTCCTTTTTTTTCTTTTCTCAAACTTCCTCCTTTAAATGTCCCCTTTTCCTTTTTCCTTTTACTCCTTTGTTGAGGATGGGGAGTGGGTGGTGGATTAGTCACCGGTATTCCCCTTTTTTCCTTTTCCCCCTTTTTTTCTCTTTAATGTCCCTTGCAGTCTCCTTTGTTTTTCCGTCCCGAAAACTATTCTCCCTTTCCCCCCCCCCTCTCTCCCTTCCCACCTTTCCCCCCCCCTCCCCTCAGGTTTTCTTCTTTTTTTCCTTCCTTCCCTTCCTGTTTTGTAAGAATGGGATGTGGAGTTGGTTTATTTACCCTTCTGTAACGCTTAGTTCCCCCTTTTTTTTTTTTTCCCCCCCTTTTCCCCCCCCTCTCACCCCCCCTTCTTCTTCTAGGTTCTTCTTTTTTTCTTTTCCTCTTTTTTTTTTTTTTTTTCCTTTTTTCTCCCCCCCCCACTTAGGGAGAATAAATCTAGTAAAGTTGTTCGGTAGTACTCTAAAGGGCCTTGTTCCCCCCCCCCCCCCCTTCCCTTTTTTTTTCTTTGTCCCCCCTTTTTTTTCCTTCTTCTTTCTTTATTCAAGGGTGACGAAAAACATGAAGACCATAATGTACCCCTTTTTCCCCCCTTCCTCGAGCAGTTCTCCTAACTCTACTCGTGCCCTCCCTTTTTTCTTTCCCCTTCCTCTTTCTTTTTTTTCTCGAGAAAACAAGGGAAAACTTTGAAAAAGAATACTGCTTCCCCTTTTCCACTTTCCTTTAGTCCTCCCCCCCTTCCCCCCCCCCCCCCCCACTCACCCTTGAGATGAAGAAAAAAAATGGACTGAAATAACCCACTCCCTCCCTTTTCTTTTTCCTTTTTTTTTCTCCCGTCTTCTTCCCTCTTCTTCCCTTTTTTTCCCTTCTCTCTTTTTTTTTCCTTTTTCCCCCCCCTTTCCCTCCCTTTTCTAAGTGTTGACAACAATGGGGCAAACACTTTGGTTAACATGTGCACCTCCCCCCCCCCCCCCCGACTCTTTTTTTTTGCAATTGGATCTCTTCCTTCTTTTCCCCCCCTTTTTTTCAACTTTTGTAATTCTTTGAACAAAGTGAATTAAAACACCCCCCCCCCCCCTTCCCCCCCCTTCCCTTTTCCCCCTGACTCTTTTTTCCCCCCTTTTCTTTTTTCCTTTCCCCCCCCTTTTAAAAGAAATTAGGTGAGGGTGGTTTATCCTATAATATGAAAACTTCCCCCTCCTTTTTTCCTTTTTTTTTTCTTTTTTTTTACTTCCTTGGCAAAAGTTTCTCTTGGTGCGATCTTTTTCCTCCTTCTTCTCCCCCCCATTTTAAAAAAGGAAGGAGTAGAAGGCGATATATAACTCCCTTCCCCTTTCCCCTTTCCCCCCCCTTTTCCCCCTAAACTTCTCCTTCTTTTTTCTTTTGAGGCTTTTGTTTTTCCTTTCCTCCGGGTCCAAGAACAAACTGAGGGATAAAAAATAAGTCTTTCCCCCCCCCTTTTTTGTCTTTTTCTCCCCTCAGTTGTGCTCCCCTTTTTTTTTTTTTTCCTTTGCTTTTCTTTTCAAATTTGGGAAAAAAAACCTATTTGTTCCTCCTTTTCCCCCCCCTTCTTTTTTTATCCTTTCCCTCGACCCTTCCCCCTTCCCCCCCCCTTTTTTTTGTAATGAATTTTATTTCATTTCCGTTTTTTTTCCCCCTTGGTTCTCTTTTGTTCCCCCCTTTTTTTTCCTCTCGTCGGAGAGCATTGAATTAATAAGCCAGTTTTTCCCCCCTTTCCCCCTCACCACCTTTTGTCCTCCCCCCCCACAAAAAAAAAGGGCGTGGCCCTTTTTTTTTTTTCCTTTTCTCCCGCCCCTTTTTCTTAGATTAATGCCCTTTTCCCTCCCTTGCCCCATACACAAGCAAGTAAAATGAAAAGGATTCTTTTCTTTTTTCTTCCTTAGTAAAAGGGGTCCCATGTGTCCTTTTCCTTCCCCCCTCCGTGGTAGGGGGAGGGGAGTTTTGTTTTTTTTTTTTTTCTTTTTTTTTTTTCCCCCCCTCCTTCTCTCACACCCCCCCCCCCCCCTATTTCCCCTCCCTCTTTCTTCCTTTTTTTTTTTTCCCCCCCCCCCCTGGACCGAGGAGGGGGAGAGAGAACAGGCGAAGCAGTCTTGGTAACCTTGCGTCTTTTTTTTTTTTCTTTTCCCCGCTGTTTTTTACACCCCTCTCCTTCTTCCCCCCCCCCCCCCCCCCTTCCCCCGCCCCAAACAAAAAAGGACAAAAAACGAAGAACCCCCATTAGTTGTCCCTTTCTTTACTTCTTCCCTCCTTTTAACCCCCCCTCCCCTTCCTTTCTTTTTTTTTTCCCCCCGGGAAAAAACTGCACCCTCTTTCTTTTCCAACTTCCATTTGTGGTATAATTAGAAGTCCTTGCATTGACAAAATAGGGAGAGGGGGGGAGGAAAAGTGGGTTAATTACCCTTTTTCCTTTTCCCCTTCCTTTAAACTCGTGTGCCTCTTTAGTTCGGTGGCTTCTGTGTTATAAAAAATAAAAAGAAAAATTATGGTGGTCTTTTTCCCCTTCCTTTTCCTTTTGTTCACCCCCTCTTCCGTTTACCATTTTCCCGTTTTTTCTTTCCCCCCAAGCAAAAGAAAAAAAAAAAATAGCACTTGCAACCCTCTCCTTTTTTTTTTTTCTCTTCCGCGGCTGAGCCCCTTTCCCTTCTTTTCTGGGGGATGGTGTACGGCATTTTTCCCCCCCCTTTCCTTTTCTAGAAGGTTCCTTTACAACAAAACTGATCTTTTTTTTTCTTGTCATCAAAAAGGAGGGGGGGGAAAGGGGGACAGAGAAAACCTTTCTCCCCCCCTTCCCCCCTTTCGTGCTTCTTTTTTGTTACAAACAACTTATTTTTTCCTTTTCCCCTTCCTCCTCTCACTCACCGAGTTTTCCCTTTTTCTACCTTTTTCTTCCTCCTTTTTAAATTTTTTTTCCCCCCCCCTTTTCTCTCTCTTTATTTGTTCTAATGTATGGTATTAGGGTTTTAGTCAAAATGGACCCCCTTTTCTTCTTTTCCCCCCACCCTTCTTTTAATTTTTCTCCCTTCTTTTTCCCCCCCCCCCTTCCCCACACTTGGAATAATATGGAGTCTCCTACGTGTAGACACTTCTTCCTTTTTCCCTCACCTTTTCGGTTTTTCCCCCCTTCCCTCTCCTTTTTCCCCCCTTCCCTTTTAGGCTTCCCCCCCTCCTTTTGGACCCCCCCCCTTCCCCTTTCTCTCCTTTCCCGTAAGGGGAAAGCAAAACCCACTCTCCACCTTTTTTCCCCCCCCTTTTTTTCCCCCCCTCTTTCGCTTTCTCCCCAACTTATTCCCCCTTTCCTTTTTTTTTCTTTCCCCCCCCCCCCCCCCTCTAATATTCGGACGAAAGAAAAAAAACCCCCTTTCCTTTTTCTCCCTTCTCCCCCCCCACAGTTTCCCCCCCCCCTTTTTCTTTTTTTCCCTGTTTCCCCTCCACGCAAAACCAACGCACATTCCCTCCTTCTTTCCCCCCTCTTCCCCACCCCCTCCCTGCCCCCCTTCCCTTTTTTACTCTTTTCCCCCCCCCCCCCCCCCCCCCCTCTCCTTTCTTTCAGCAGAAAAAAGTGAAGCCTTAATTTCTCTTCCTCCGTCCCTTTCCTTGACTCCTCTTTTTTTCTAGCCCCATTGTGCTTCTCCTCTCCCCTCCCTTTTTTTCATTCGCAAAAAATTCAAAAACCATGCAAGCCAACTTTTTCCCTCTTTCCCTTTTTTTTTCCCCCCCCCCCCCCCCCCTTCCCCCCCCTTTCCCCTTAAAAGTATGTAGGAAGAAAAAAAAAATTTGTCTTCCCCTTTCCTTTTCCCCCCCCCCCCCCTTCTTTGTTACCTCAGGGACCCCTCCTTTCTTTCCCTCCTCCCTTCCCCCTTTTTTCCCTTTCTCCCTCTTGTTGGGTGAAAGAAGCATGCCCAAGATCCCTTTTTTCCCTCTTTCCCTTCTCTTCTTCTTCCGGGTGTTTTTGTTTCCCTCTCGATTAATCAAAATTCTTCTCAGCCAGAACTAAACTCGGGTTCTTTTTTTTTTTTTTTTTCCCTTTTACTTTTTTTTTCTTTCCCCCTTTGCCTAACTCTTTTTTCCCCCCCTTCTTCCCCCCCCCTTTCCCCCCTTCTCCTTCCCGCGGATAAATTTTTATTTCGATTTAATTTAGATTGTTTTCGTTTCTTTTCTCTTTCTTTTTTTTTTTTTCCCCCCTTTTTGCTTTTTTCCTTTTTTTTTTTTTCTAACCCCCCCCTTTCCTTCTTTTTCCCTTTTTCCCTTCTTTGAGCGGGCATTGACCTGGGAGATGTGGAGAATGAGAGAGAGAATACTTTGTCTTTTTTCTTCCTTTTTTTCTTTTTTCCCCCCAATTCTTCTTCCCCCCAAAACACCCCAATCCTTTTCCTCTTTTTTCTTTTGTTCCCCCTTCTTATGTGGAGTTGGTTGCTTTAGACCGTTAATTCCCCCCTTTTTTTTTTTTCCTTCTCACTTCTTCTCTGAGCCCTTCCCCCCCCCTTTCTTTTCTCTTTTTTTTTTTTCCTGTTAAAATATAAGAAAACTACGAAATGCAGTGGTCCCCCTATTTTTTCCCCCTCCCTCCCTTTTTTTTTCCCTTACCTTTCTTTTTCCGTGTTTTTTTCTCCCCCCCCCTTTTCTTTTTTCCTTTTTCCTTCCGGAAATACCTGAGTCACAAGTATATTACTAACGGAGTCGTTTGTCCCCCCTTTTTTTTTTTTTCCTTTTTTTCCCTTCCCCCCCCGTTTCTCCCCCCTATCTTCTTTTTTTTTTCCCCCCCCCTTTCTCCACAAATTAATGAAAAAAAATTCCATGTTGAACTAGAACCCATAATATTTTCCCTTTTCTTTCTTTTTCTTTCTTCCATTTTTTGTGTCTTCCCAACACTCTCCTTCCTGCCTTTTTTTTGGACTTCCCTCTGCCGGGAGAGAAGGGAGAAAAACCAGAAGAGACTCGACATCGGTTCTTCTTCCCCCCCTCCCTTTTTTTTCTCCCTCCCCCTTGGACCCCTTTTTTCCCCCTTCTCTCCCCTCCGTCCCCCCTGTAAAAAAAGGGGGGGACATCCCGAAACAAATATCCCCTTTTTTTTTTTTCCCCCCCCCCCTGCCTCTTCCACCCCCCCCTGTCTGGAAGTCCCTTCCCCCCCCCCCCCTCTATGGAGGTTAATGAATGGTTATAGATAGTTAAGCTTAAAATTGCCTTCCTTTTTCCCCTTTTCTTTCCCCCCTGTTGGCCCTACACGTTCTCCGTTTGCCCCCCCTTTCCTCTCCCCGTCCCACCCCTAAGGGGGAGGGGGGGACACGCAAGAAGGATGTGTTCCCTTTTTCCCCCTCCCTTTTTCCTTTTTCCCCCTTTCCCACTTTTTACTTTTCTTTTCCCTCCCCCCCCCTCACAAAGGAAAGGGGGAAAGGAAAGGTGCGGGTTCTTAATTAATAAACCTTTTTCTCCCCCCCTTTCCTTTTTTTCCCCCCCCTTGCCTTTTTTTTTCTCTTTGGTCCAAACTCCCCCTCTTCCCTATGAAAAGCTCCAGATGTAACAACGTAAATGTTTTGTATTAGGTTTTGTCCTTTTTTTTTTTTTTTTCTTTCCCCCTTTTCCCCCCCTTTCCACCCCTGGTTCCTCGTTGTTTTTTTCCCCCCCCCTCCCTCCCCTTTTTAAAAAAAAGTAAGGATTGAGAAGTATTAATATCCCTTCCCCCCCCCCCCTCCCCCCCTCCCCCCCCCTCCCCTCCTTTGAGTTTTACGCGTCTTTTTGTTTTCTCCTTCCCCCCTCTCCCAAGGTACAATAACAAACTTAGGTAACCCTCCTTTTTCCTTCCCCCCCCCCCTTTTCCCTTGCCATTTCTCTTTTCAAGTCACCCCCCTTTTTTCTTTTTTTCCTTCCTTTCCCCCCGTGGGCGTATATAGGTGAAATGTGGCGTATAATGCCAAGTCCCCCGTCCCCCCTTTTTTTTTTTTTGTGATGACTTTTTCTTGTTTTCTTCCCCCCTCCCCCCCCCTGTCTTATAAGAAAGGAGAGAGACGCTTTGCCCTCCTCCTTCCGGTTGTTTGTTTTTTTTCCCTTTCCCTCCCCTTTCTCCTTCCTTCCCTTTTTTTTTTCCTTCCCCTAATCGTTTCCTCCCTTTCCCCCCCCCCCCCCCCCCAGGGGAGGTTTGCACTTGATCTATTTTCTTTTTTTCCTTCCCCTCTTCTTCCTCCCCCCCTTTACCCCCTTTTCCCCTTTTCCCCCTTTCCCCCTCCCCACAGCCATTACACTGACAGGATGTTCCTTGCTCTACTTTTCCCCCCCCCTCTTTTTTTTAGCCGTTCCTTCTTTTTTTCCCCCCTTTTCTTTCCTTCTGGAAAGGACGGCAAGAGGAGATATAACAAACCTCCCCCCTCCCTTTTTTTTTCTTTTTTTTTTTTTCCCCCCCCTTTTTTTCTTCCCCCTTTTCTCCTCCCAGGAGGGGGGGAAAAAATTGATCCCCTCTTTTGTTTTTGGAAAACAAAAACATATTCTCCCCCCCTTTTTCCTTTTTCACCCCCCCCCCCCTCCCTACCCCCCCCTTCCCCCCCCCCCCCCGCATAAACAAACAAGGAGGTGTTAACTTCTTTTCCCTTTTCCTTCCTTTTCCCCCCCCCCCCCCCCCCCTTCCCCCTTCTTTCCCCCCCCCTCCTCCCCAGGGGAAAAGTGCAAAATATTTTGCTATATCACTTTTTTTTTTTTTCCCCCCCCTTTTCCCCCGTTTAATTCCGCCACCGCCCTTTCCTTGCCACAAAAAGGGAGGAGGGGGTAGTGCAACGTTTGTTTTTTTTCCTTTTCCCTCCCCCTCTTATTCCCCTCTCAGCCTCCGCTTCCCTTTTTTTTTTTTTTTTGCGGGGGGAAAAAAAAGAAAAAGGAGGGGTTCTTTTCTTCCCCCTTCTTCCCCCCTTTTTTTTTTCCCCCCCCTGAGACCGTTCCCTGGGTTCACCCCCCAAGGGGAAAAAATGCCCCCCCCCCCCCCACCCCCCCCCCTTTTTTTTTTTTTTTTTTCCCCTTTCCCTCTTCCTTTCCTTCTTTTTTTGGGTTTTCAGGCTCTTTTTCCCTGCCCCTCCCTAGTCAGGAGGGAAACAGGAGGTAGGGGGGGAATGCATCCCCCTCTTTTCCCCCTTCTTCCCCCCCTCCCCCCCCTTAGGGGGGGATTTTTTTTCCCCCCTGTTTCGAGAGAGAAGAAAAGGGAGACGCGAGGGCCGGGGGAAACGTTTTCCCCTTGTCTCCCCCAAAACACCTCTTTTCCGAGGATCCACAACCTTGACCTCATACTCCGCAGTTGGGTTTTTTCTTTTTTTTCTTTCAATTTTCTCTTTTCCCCTTTATAAGGTCTTCAAACCCGTTGGTAGAGTATATTATGTTCTACATTATTTTCTTTCTTTTCCCCCCCCCCCCCCTCCCCCCCCTTTTTCTTTTTCTTCCTTTTTTTTTTTTTTTCTTCTTCCTTTTTTATGGAAAGGTGTTGAAAAGGATTATGGAGTACCTTCCCTCCCCCCCCCCCCCCCTTTCCCTTCATTTTCTCCTTGTAGACCCTTTCCTCCTTTCCCCCCCTTTCCCTACGGGGGGCGGGCTTGTGTTTTTTTTTCTCTCTTTTTTGTATGATAAAAGGTATTTCTTAGGCTCCACTTTCCCCTCCCCTTTCCTTCGTCTTTCCCCCTTCCAGGGTACATTGCCCCTTTTCCCCCCTTCTTCAACATTAAAGTTAAAGAGGTAACCATATTCGATTTCCCCCTTTTCCTCCTTTCCGTTTTTTCCCCTTTGGTCCCATTCACCCCCCCCCCCTTTTGTCCCCAAAACAGGTAGGATGGAGTCTCCGCATTCTCCCCCCCCTTCTTTTTTTCCTTCTTTTTTCCTTGTGTTCTACGCCCCCCCCTCCCTTTTCCAGCAAAAAGTATGAGATTTACAAAAATATGCCACTGCCCCTTCCTTTTTCCCCCCCCCCCCCCACCCCTTTTTTTTCCCCCTCCATTCTCCCCTTCCTCTCCTTCCGCATTTCTCAAGCTCACAGGTACAATGCCGCTTCCCCCCTCCTTTTCCCTCCCTTTTTTTTCTCTCCTTTTTTTTTTTTAGAACCCTTCCACCCCCCCTTTCCCCTTTGAACAACCGAATAACTGTAGTCTAATAACTGCCACCCTCCTCCCCCCCCCCTCCCTTTTCCCTTCCCCCCCCCCCCTTCGTTCCCTTATCCTTCCTCCCCTTTTTTTTTCTGTCCCCCCTCTTCTTTTTCCCCCGTGCATTGAAAGAAACATTCCCACAATTCCTTCAGGCTCCCCCTTTTGGGGGACCGCTCCCCCTTTCCCCCCCCCCCCTTTTTCGAGAATTGGGATT
>Ga0179593_1607284_pt1 | contig 29630 bp, 49 predicted proteins | sample CZODoug2_1_08_16_FD_185931 | JGI IMG/M metagenome (GOLD analysis project Ga0179593, IMG submission 185931) | Vadose zone soil fungal communities from Angelo Coast Range Reserve, California, USA - CZODoug2_1_08_16fungal (PacBio error correction) | ecosystem: Environmental > Terrestrial > Soil >... | reverse complement strand
CTTACGGAGTTGTGTCACACCCGGGTTCTTCGATTCCTCGGCAGATTATCGCTTTCCTTTCCCGTGCCCGCCCTTTCCCCCGATGATCTTTCCGAAATCGTTCCTTCCCCCCCCTTTTTCCGGTGGATACTTATTCTCTGCAGCTTTCAGATGGCGTCCCCATTGTTTTTCCAATCTTTTTGTTTTTCAAAACCCCCCCAACACCCCCCCCACCAAACCCCCCCCCCCAAACCCACCTTTTTTTTAACCCCTTACCTTCTGCTTCCTTTATCCTCTTGATTAGCCCTTCTTTCTCTCCGGTAACTTACTCTCCCGCGACGTTTTTCTGAATTTTCATCGGCCTCCCCTCCTTGCTGCCACTTTTTCGATTCCGGGGTAGCACGAGACTAGCTTCCCAGTCTCTTAGGATTGACCCCTCTCGTTTTTTCTATCTCACCTCCCCTTTAAGGACCCTTTCTGTCCACCCCCCCCCCCCGTTCTTTACGGTGTACTCGTTGCTTGCGTTTTCCCTCATTTTTTCCCAGGCTCGGTGTTCCATCCCTCTTCGCTTTTTTACCCTTTAGAGTGCTAAGATTTTTCTTGTACTTCCGTTTATATTTTCCCTCTTTGAAACTTCCCCCAGGACCCCTGCCTTTTTCAATAGGCCCACAGCTGTTTTCGCATGTTTCTCTTCACTTCGCTTCCCCCAGCGCTTTTTTCTCTCTGTCGAACCTTTCTCCTCCTCATTAGTTCCTGAGTTGCCCTCCCCTTCTTTCGAGCCCTTGTGGTTTCTCTTTTCTCGATGGAAGTTAATAGTCCTTTTCTCCCTGTTCAAAGAAAACTTATCTTTTCAATTCTTTTCTCTACTATTCTCCAAGTTGCGGTTCCAATTTTTTCTTCCTCCCCTTGGAAGAAATCCTTTTTCAAAGGACTTTGAACCCTCTCGTGCTTCCCTCTCTGCACACCTCTTACCAGGATGCTTCGATTCCCCTCGTGCATTCTTTAATAATTTTCGCCTTTTTCCCCCCCCGGATGTGTTAGTAGGTCCCTTCTTCTTTTTGCTACGATCCTTCTTCTATTTTCCTACCTTAGTGTTTTGTAAAGTTCATTCCCCCCCCCCCGCGCCCCCTCGCGTCACTTCCTTTTCCCGTCGGTTTTTTTTGCCATCATGATCCCCCCCTTCAATTCCCCTCTCTCATGAAACTGATAAAGTAGTGAGGATTTCATCTGTGGTCCCCTGATCTCTCTAACTCCTCTAGTTCTCTGGAGTTCCCCCTTGATTTTTCCAACCTTTATGATTTTCTTCCCTTTCCCCCCATCCTTCCTGTCTTTATGAGACTTTTCGTTGTCCCTCTTTTCAAGGTTTTTGCCATGATTTTGCTGTCCCCCCAATCGTTCCCTCGTCTGTCCCCCCCCCCAGGAGCTCGCTTTTGTTGCCCCAAGATTTTTTTTTTCTGGCTTTTTTCACCCAGATTTTTTCTTCTGTGAATTTCTGAGGCGTGTTTCCCCTTTCGGTACTTTGGTTATCCTTACTTTTCTTTCGACATTCAGGTGTTTTCTACCCAAGTTTTCCTTTCTTCTTCAGTGGTTCATTGACCGCCACCCACTACGGGCCTTCTTTCACATTTTTTTTTCCCTATCTTTCTTCCCGCCCTTTTTACCCCTCCACCGGGCCCTTAACCCACATGGCTTTTTCAGAATCTCCCGAGCTTTAAAGACCTTTTCCTTTCATGCGCCGACTGGCTTTTCGCCGGGCTGCCGCCTTTTCCCCCCCTTTCCAAATACTTTGTTGACCCAAGACTTCTTTCCCCCCTCAGCGCCTTCTTTTACTTTGTTGTCTCTTTTTTCTTCTTTTCATGAAGCTCTTAGACGGGACTGAAACCTGACATGTGATCCTTGCTTTTTTTCCCTGTATGACTCTTTGTGTAAACAAAACGCTCCCACATCTTTCTCCTCTCTCAGGATGACGAGTGCCATATTTTTTGTTATCTCCTTAATAATTTAGAAGATCTGAGAGATTTCTAATTAATTCTATGCTCGACCCCCCCAAACCCGGTCCTCCCATAAGTGCCCCGTCAGCTGGACATCGGCGGATTTCCAAGAAAATAATCCCCACTTCCTCTTTAGCTAGAGGTTTTTTTTCCCGTGCTCTTTTTTAAACCTGTTCTCATTCCTTCTCCTTACGTGACCCTTCGTTGGATTAAGCTCCATGTAATCTTCCTTTCTCACTGGATTGTCCCCCCTTTCTCCTTTTATTGCTTCGGAACCTCAGTAGGCTCGTTTCCAGGGACCCTTTGTTTAGTGCCGCCCTGATAAGTCTTCCCTTTTTTTATATTTAGTTGTTCTTCTCCGTACCCCCCCCTCGTGTTTTTCTTCCGGTCTCTCACGGTTCTTTTTTCTTATGTCCCAGCTTTTCTCTACGGATTCCCCTCTGTTTGGCGACCTTTTCTTTCTTGATTTTTTTAAACCATTCTTTCCTTACGATGATTTCTCTCACCACCCTACCAGTCCGGCATTCTGTAGCATCCAGAATTCGCCCTTGAACGATAACTTCCCCCACTCAACATCTGTTGTTTTCCCCCAAACCACCCCGAGAATCTTTCCTCTTGTACCTCTTGTCTTTTTTTTTCCAGACAAGGTTTTTTTTTCCGGGAACCCTCCCCCTCCCTACCAAGTTCCCCCACGAGGGTACTTCTCATTCTCCCCTCCCCAGGACTAGTGCTTCCAATTGACATACCCTACGACTTTTGCCATACTTTTTGAGACATTTTCTGGCCCTTTTGTCTCTTTTTCCCCACCCTCCCCCTCCGGCGCCCTTTCGAATTCTGTCTTCTTTGCCTTGGGCCCCATCTGTTGCTCTTCCGTATGCTTCCCCTGGACTGAATCCCATGTATCAGATTGTATTTATTGATGGCGCATAAAGGGCGCCTTTTCCTAGATGCTTTTTCTCACTCCTACCGTCTTCTCTTCTCCTTTCCGTGCCTTCCCAAATCTTTACTGAATTACCTATAGGCGCCGCCTAATCGATTTTCTATAGATATTTCCTCTTTTCTTAAGAGGGCTTTTTTTCCTTGATCCCAAGTTATTCTTCTTGGCTCCTGTAAAGGCCCCCATTCTTTCGCCAGCTGTATAATTTCCCGTGTTTTTTTTTTTTTTTTTTTTTTTTCTTTTTTTTCTTTTTTTTTTTTTTTTTTGTTTTGTTTTTTTTTTTATTTGTGTTTATTTTTTTGTTTTTTCCGAATTCTAGCGCTGTGGAACTTCGTTCGCTCACGGTGTACAGTTTTTTCTCCACCCTGCGGCTTAACGCCCCCCGAGGGGCTCCGAACCTCCTTAGCGTGTCCTCTTTTTCCCAAGATCCCCTGTCGGTGAAAGCCACCGAGTGGCTCTTTTCCTTCTCTCTACAATTTAAAACATGCCCCCCTTTTCTTCACGGTTTCCTTTCTCGTTGAGGTTCCTCCCCGTTTTTCCAAGTTTTCGGGGGCTCCCCGGAGGAGTTTACCCTAACGAATCCGATTTTCTCAGCCGTTTTTTGTTGTTTCTCGCGAGGATTCACGTTTTCCCCTTGCGTCCTTCCAGAACGAATAGGTACCCTCCACTTCTTTAAAGCTGCAAGAGGGCATGGAATTGTTTGTTAAATTTTTCCCCTGCAGATCGGAAGGAGTGGAGCGCAGACTAAAGCCGTGAGCCAAGTCAGGGCTTTCCATTCTTCGGAACTTGTACCAGGTCCCTCCTTGCTTGAGGAGCGGTTCAATCTGTTTGACCCTATGCTTTGTCCAGCGTATTCTTAGACAATCTTTCCTTTCCCAGCCCCCCTCCTTCCTCCCCGCTTTCCCTCATTTTCTAGACTTCATGAGATTGGCATCGCTCATCTCGTTATTTCTTACTTTTCCGGCAGACCTTCTCCAAGCCCGTATTCTCAAATTCCCGCTTCCCCCGGGAGGTCCTCTTCTATTTTTTGTTTATCCCCCCGTCCCGCCATTGATTGCCCGTACGTTCAATTGGACTCTCCTTTCCCTTTTCCGAGTTCCCTTTCTCCCTCCTGGAGCCTTTCCATACTCCTTTTTTTTTCTAAGTCCTGCTCCTCCCCCCCCTTTATTCCAGACTTCCTCCGTTACGCCTTCCTGTTCCTGGGTACTGGATTTTTCTCCCCGATGTCGAAGCCTCCTACCCCCAGCCCTTTCACTGCGACACTTTCCTCTACCCAAAATCCTTCCCCAATGTGGAACACTTTCCAGCTTACTTTTCTTTTCACCAGGGCCCCTTTATTCATTTTCAGATTCAGGCGTTCCTCTGAGCATTTTCCCTGCGATTTTTTGAGGGACTCTCCCCTTTCGACTCCTTCAAACTCCCTCACTTCTTTTCCCTACTGAAAACCCCTCTTCGGTCCCACAGCACCCTTTCCAAAGCAATTTTTTCCTCCCCCCCCCTGCTATATCTACCTTTTAGCTCTTAGTATCCGTAGTCCCCTCTTGTGTTCCGACTCTCATTCTCTTTACACTTCGTATTCTTTTTTCTTAAATTCCCCAAGGATGTAAGTCTTTCCCCCGTAAGATTGCAGTTTCGCCACCCTTGTAAATGTACCTCCTCCCCTAATGTTCCCCCCTATCAGAGGTCTTAAGAACCTTCCACCCACTAACCCGGACGTTTTCCCTTCCGAGAGTTTTTTCCACCTCCCCCCAATCTTCCCCCCTTACGGGTGGGTACGAACTTTTTTTGCAACCTCATGATCTTCTCAGTGCTTTTTTCAAATTGTCCCCCTTTGAGGCCCGGGCTTTTCACTTTCTTCAGGATCCCTCCCCCTTGTGTGTTAAGACCCTTCTGAGTTTTTTTCTTCCCTTGAATCTCTTTCTAGAATTTTCTTCCTAGCACGGCTTGGTTTTTACCCTCTGCCTTTAGAAATTTTCTCTCCAGAGCCCCTTTTCTTTTTCAACTCTTGTTCTAGTGATCACTTTCTTCCCTGAAACCCCTTCTGCAGCCTCTTTCCGCTTTTCCCCTCATCGGCCCCATTTTCCCCTTCTTATTTTGCTCTTTCATCCCCCTCTTTTTTTTCCCCTTTTTCCACCCCCGCTCTGAACTCTCCGATCCCCTTCCTTTATGCACGTTTTTTTTAGTGCCACTTTTCCCAAGTACTTATTTGCATTCGTTTTCTTTTTTTCATCCGATTTAGTGTCGCCCCTCTTCCGTGGGGTCCTTTTCCTAGTTTTTTTTTCCTCGGGTTTTGTGGACTTCCCTATTTCAGTTGTTCTTTGTTACGCCTTTTAAACCCCCTTTTGAGATTTCCCGAATCCTTGTTTACTAGTTCTCCAACACATTCGAAGTGAGCTCTTTTTTCTCAACCCCCTCCGCCCCACTCCCCCCTCAACTCCCTGTATTAGCTCTTGAAACCCTAGGGGTTCTCTCTAATACTCCTTCATCAAATGTTGTTCAACCCCAACGGCGATCCCTTTTGATCCTCTTTTGTTATTATCCTGTCTTTTTCTTACCTTTTCTTAATTCCTTTTTTTTCAAAAACTTCCCCCCATCTAAGTCCCTTGCTTTCAATCTTCTCGGTGCACCCAAAATATTTTTTTCCGGCTCTCTAGATCTTCCGTTGTAACTCCCTTGAATTCGACCCTTTAGGCCCTTTTTGCCTCTTGCCCCTTTCGGTCTTACCCCTCTCCCCCTAAACCATTTTGTGAATCCTTTCTGATCTCCCTGCCTTTCCTTCTACCCCTTTTTTCCCTGTTTTCTTCTAGCCTTTTTCTCCTAGGCCGCCCCTTACTTCCTTTCCTCCCATCCCTTCCCTTCAACGGTGAATCATTTTCCCCCCATCCTTTCTTTCATGGTTTTTTTCCTTTTGCCCTCCTTTTTTTCCCTCCGAAGTCACGTTGGGAAGCCGTTTTTAATGTTCGCTTCCCTAAGCGAGATTGGTTCCCGCATTTTCTCCATTTTTTTTTCTTATAACCCTTCTTTAGGGATTTTTCGATCAGGTTGAAAGATCCTTAGAATATTTTTTTTCCCCTTCCGAACCTTCCCCCCCTTTTTGCAGCTCTTTAGCTAGTCCTGGATGCAGTGAGTCTTCGGACAGTTGGACTCCCCCCTATCTTCTTAAATTTTCTCACTCCTTTCAGTCCCATTGCCACCAGTGAGCAGACTTTTTTCTTATTGCAATTTTTTGTTCCCTCCCCTTTCAGTGACGTTCCATGTACCCCCCTTTTCCCGCCCTTTTCTCATTTTTTCCTTTTCCTACTCTGTGTGTTTCCCCTCCTGCCCCTTTACGTTCTCAACCTCCCCCGCAAGTTTGTGAAAGAGTGTCCTTTTCCCAATCCCGAAACCTCTTAAGTTTTCCCTTTTAATTTCCCCCTTCTTATGTTTTTGTCCTCGATTTTTTCCTTGTCAACTTTTTACCCCCTAATCCCTGCCTTGTCCAGATTTCCGTTTTCCCCCCCTCACCGTTTTCCATCCTTTTTACTTTCCAAATGCCGCGAGGCTCTTTCTTTCCCAGTTTATCTTGCTGTTCCTTTTTTTCCCCGGCGTCCTCCTTGAGCTTCCTCGGAATCTCTACCAGTATTCTTTTCCTCCTGATTTTCCCTATTTCCTGGCTGAACCCTCTTCCTCAAATATCCCCGAGGAGGCCACCTAGCTTATTATCCTTATCCCCTTCTTTGAGCGACGACCCTTCTTTAATACCTCCCTTCTCTGGTGGCTTTTCCCTCCTTCCTAATGGTCTACTATTTAAATAAGCACTTAACCTCTCTCTACAAGTGACCTACGGTTCCTGCACTCTTTTCTCCCCTCGAAACTTTCTTCCCCGACTTCCCCTCTCCAATTCGTGGTCAACGCTCTGAAGCACCCCTAATGATGGCCTTGTTCCCTTTCCCTTTCCCCCTCTCCTTCCTGGGATTCCTTGGTGGTTTTCTAAATCCTTTGATTTCCTTCTCTGGATTTGTCCCTTTTTTTTCTTCACTTTCTTTTTGAGTTCCCCTGGACGCCTACCTGTTTTCTTTTCGGATGCTTTAACCGCTCCCCCCCTGTGCCCGTTTCCTTGGTCCTTTTTCTTTTTCCCCCCCTTTCCCAGCTGGTCCCAGTTTCCTTTTCCACCTTGCTGTTTTTCCCTGTGTGTTTTCCTTGTTCTTTCCTTGCTTTTTCTCTCTTTCTAGACCCTTATTGATGGTTTTCCCGTTCTTTTCTGTGTCCCCAACTTCCCCCTCCCAGGCTTCAGTTGTTCCCTCTCCGTGTGTTTTTCCTGTTCCCTCAATTTTTCTCTCCGGCTTTCCGAATGCGCCAGTCAAACGTTCCTCCCCGCTTTTTTGGACTCTCTCTGGGCACCTTTCCCCCCCACCCTCTTCCCCTTCGTTTCTGAAACGCCTTTTTTTCTTTAACAGGCTTTCTCGCGTTTTTCCTTGATTCTTTACTTGACGCTTTGACCCACAAATTGACGAAGCGACCCCCCAGTTTATGATCCAGTTTGAACTTCCTTTTTAAACACTTAGGGTTTTGAAGAAGCTTTTGATTTTTTCTTCCCCCGGAACTTTTTTTTTCTCTCCCCTGATCGCCCTGCACTGTGAGCTTTTTTTTTTCCCTGCGCACCCCCCTCTTTCCCTGCCATTTTTTTTCTCCTTTTTTCTGCAACTGTCTTGTTTCTCGGTTTCTTTGGGGTGTATTTTCAGCTTTTGTCTCTGGACCCTTAACACAAATTCCCAACCTCTTTCGGCTGGTCACCCCTTTTTTTTTGACCATTAGTATGTTTTCTCTTTCCTATCCTTCCCTCTTTTCTACCTCGAACCCTTTTCCCCCCCCCCTCCGCAGCGATTTTTGCCTTAGGTTTCCTTCGAATTTTCTAAGTTCAACACCAATAAGTTTCAATTTCCTCCTTCCCCCCGTATGTTTTTTTCCCTTCTTTCTGGGTTTCCTTTTCGTTTTTCCTTGCTCTATCCTTTTTTTTCTTGCGGTGTTGAATTTATTTTAACCAGGGAGTGGTTCTTTTTCTTCCATTGACACTTTTTCGAAGTTGCCCAGTAGTTTTCCCCACCATTATTTCCCTCCTGTTTTTGGCTTTTTTTTTACACCCCCCTCCTTGCCCCGCCCCACTCCCCCGGTTCAGCCTCTTCAAACTTTAGCCTCTTTGACTCCAGCCCACATAGCAACCGGCTTTTATTTTCCTCCAGACTCCCCTTTTTGGTTTTTCACTCTTAGGCCTTTCACCGATCTTTCGGACCCCTGGCTCATGACATCTTTCTCCACGACCGGTCTTTTTTTGCGCCTTTTTCCCCTCCCCCTTAGTTCCTAATTTTCCCCCCGACCCTTCTCCCTGCCTGTTATCATTTTCTTTCTTTCCTGTTTTCGATTTCCTCTCTCTCCTCTTCGTTCTCATGATTTTTTTGCGTCCCTTATCAGCGTTATATAACATGTCTGTCGCGTTTCCTTCCCTTATTGAGATTTCCTTCCTTGTTGCCCACCCCCCTTTGAGTTCTTTTTAACCTTCTCGTTTCTAGACATTGCGAAGTCTTTTTTTTCCCATTTCCCCCCTCTCGAACTTTCCTCCCTTAGGTCCTCTTCTTGATTTTCCTAGTTCTTTTCTCTTTTTGACTCCTCTTGGGATCTTCCTCCAAGATGGGTCCCCCCTGTTCAAGCCTTTTCCCCTTTCCCAGCCCCCTCTCGATTTTCCCCTTTCAATATTTTGCCGAAGTTTCATCTTTATGCGCTCCCCTTCTCCTTTACAGTTCGCCCCTTGGATCCCATCATTCGCTTCCTTACCGACGAATAGGTTTATGATAATTCTTCTCGTCCCTTTTTTCCTTTTTCAGATTTTTCTTCTCGAAGCTCTCTTGATTTTTTTTCCGCACCCTCTGTTCTCCCTGTCCCAAAATGCTTTTTTTTTACATCCGTATGTCGTGCTGACCCCCCAAGGTTTCGATTTCTCTATCCCCTTACCTTTCGAGGGATCTCTTCGACCCCCTCCTTTTAGACTCTCTTTCTTTTTTTCCGGGTACCCGGCCTCTCTCACCCATCGCAAGCTTTTTTCCCCCCCCCCCTCTTTCCAGACTCCCCCTCTGAGTCCTGGCCCCCCCCCCACCCCAATTTTTTTTTTGTTTCTTTTTTTCTTGTTTTCTTAACCTTTTTTTTCCTCCTCTTTTCCTCCCCAGCTTTTCCCCCCTGTACCTCCCACGGTGATTTCAGATCTTTCCGCTTTTTATCTTTATTGCATTTTTCCAACTCTTTAGTGTTTTCTGAAACCGATCTTCTCCCTTCTCTGTTCCTCTTCGCCTCTTCCCTCCGGTCTCCAGTCTTCTTCTTCTCTTAATCGATGATCCCTCGCTTTTCTAATCGGCTTCTTTTTTCTTTCGACCTTCCTTCCTTGACCCTCTTTCTATCTCAATTTTTTTTTATTTTCTCCCCCGGATTCCAAATCTAATCTATTCTATGACTTCACCCCCCCCTTTTATTTCCAGCACTCTCTCGTCCTTCTCCCCCTCTCAATTTCATCCCTCGGTGGCTGGGTGGCCTTTCCCTTCGGCGAAGGGCGTTGCACCTGGCTGCGTCTCCCCTTTAGGGTTAATGCCGCTCGAAGGGCCTTCTTTGTGCCGGCGTTAGGATTTGTTTGAAAGCGTTTCCCTCCTTTTTAATTCCTTTGGTACTTCCTTGTCGCCGTTTCGACCCGCAAGAAAACCTCTTTCCCACAATCTCCCTTTTGTGACGGATTCCCATGAATTTCTTTCGTGAATTCCTTTTCATTCATTTCTTTGTCTTTGCCACTCTTCTAGTCTTCTTCCCCCCATGTTTGGCTTTGATTCACAACCATTCCTGAATTTTCTCGGAAGTTTTATGCTCCCTGTTCCCCCCCCCTACGTTCCCCCTTTACTCTTCTCGGTTTTTCTAGCTGCCTTGTAACCCTCAACACCCGAGGGTTCCGCTGAATTCTCTCCCCCCCTTTTAGTTTCTTTTTTCCCCTTTTTTCTTCTGGTAGTAGCCTTTTCCAGTGTTTATCTTGGTGGTAGTTTTGCTAGTTTGCTGGATTCCTTCGGCCTGGTGTCTCCCACTCCAGGGTCCAAGTTTTTTGGCATCTACTCCACGTTCTGGCCCCCCAGTGCGAATCTGCTTCCCCCCTGGCCTTCTTCCAATTCTTTCCCCTCTTTCTTAGCCCCTCCCCTTTAAATTCGTTTTTTCCCCCTCAGCCCCTTGTTTTCCCCCTAATTTTTCTTCCTGTTTCTCTTCCCCGGCCCTGCATACTTTTCTTCTTTTGAATTTCCTGAGTATCTTCTCTCTTAGTCCCTTTTTTTCCCGTGGCAGTTTCTCCAAACTTGCTTTTTTATTCAAGGCATGCTTCCCAAAGAGTTGTTTTTTTCAGATCCCTCCCCTTTTCTTGAGTTTTCCCTAGCCTCGGTCGTTCGCAATTCCCCCCCTGCTAGTTTTTTTCCTTGTTTTCCTCTTTCGATTTTTTTTTTCGACGATTTTTTGTATCTCCCTCCCCGCAAATCTTTTCCTCGTGGTTGTCTCCCCTTTTTGCATCCACATTTTCGCCCCCCCTTTCGGCGGTCCTCCCTTTTCGCTTTCCCCTCCCTCTTCCCATCCGCTCTTTTTTTGACCTCTCCTCTCCGTTTTCCTCTTTACCGCCCCCTTTTTTCCTCTTCCTGTCCTTGTTTTTTTTTATTGCAAGTTCTTTTTTTTTGTCGGACTTTCTCCTTCGTCTGAGACCTTATGCCGATTTTTTTTCCTACTTCAGGCTTGGTTGGCCCTTTTTTTTTCCCCCCCTGGCCTTTTTTTCCGCGGACTTCCTTCATTCTGTTTTCCTTTCATTTTCTTGCCCATTGTTGTCCCCTTTCCGGCAAGCTTCTGTGAACACCTTCCCCCCCTGTAGCCCTCCCCTCGGCCTTGTAAACTGTCCCGAACCCGCCGTCCTCAATCTTTGAAGCTATATACTAAAAATTCCTTTCGCAACCCCCACCCCCCTAGCCCCCCCACAAGGAGAGTTTTTGCCTTCTCCTTTTGATTACCCCCTTGTTTTTCGTATGTGTTCCAGAGACCCTTTTTTTCTTCTTTTTTTTCCCAGTTTTCACCTTCCAGCGGCCGCCCCGAATTCACTGTTTTATCTCGCCTTTACCATCAAGCCTCCAAGCCCCCATGTCCCAAGTGCTTCCGCCCTTTAGTTGCCTTTGTATTTCGGTTTCCTTCTAGTGCCCTCCTTCTGCCCCCTTGATCTTTTTTATCCTGCTTCCCCCCTTCCAGGAGGGTTGTTAGGAGTCTGGTGGGACCCCCTCAGTTACCCTTTGACTTTTTTCCTTGTTGCCTTCCTGTTTTTTCCACTTTCTGATTACTTTCCACTGTCCTCGTTGCGGGAACTGTCCTTTCCCCCTCCCCTTCAACCCTGCGCCGCACTACTCTTCACTGCTTTTTCCGATTTTTGGCTCCCTTCCTTGACCTCCCCTCGTTTGAGCTTTTTCCAGATCCCTTTAATTTTTCTTCCGCACTACTCTTTCTTTTTAGTACCTTCCCTTTTTTTACACTTTCCCCTTTTTCTTTCTTATGAGCTTTTTCCTTTTCAGGGCCTTCTTCTTCTTGATCCCCCCCCTTTTCTTCGAAAGCCCCCTTCAGTTTTTTTCTCTCCCCTGAGGTTCAATCTCTTTCTTTCCCAAAGTCCTTTCCCTGCTTTAGTTCCTCGAAATCTTGATTTTCGAGACCTTCACTTTCATTTTCATCTGTTTCACCCCCCATGCTTTTTTTTTTTCTGGTTCAATAGTTCCCCCCGTTGACTTTTTTTTTCCCATCCTTATGATTTGGATGTTCGGAATCAAGCACCTCCAAGCCCTTTTGTTGTTATTTTTCTCTCCTCTCCCCTACCTGTTCTTACCAGAAATTCTGCACCCGCCATCCACACATCTCCTCTCCCTTCCCCCTGCTTTACCCACTACTACCTTACCCACCTACTTTAGCTCCATCATCCTCCTCTCCCTTATTCTCTTTCATCAACACTTTCCTTCCCCGTCCTGCTCCCACTCTCCCGCATCCACTCTACCCCCCCACCCTCGCCACATTCCCCCTCCCCCCCCCTAACGCTTCTCCACCTCCCTCTCTTTTCCCTCCCCTATGATCTACCCTATACATCTTCTCCTCCTCCTCTTTCCCAATCCACTTTCGTACCCTCGCCCCCTCCGCCACCCTCGCCCGACCTCCCCCTCTTACCCCCCCCCCCCTCTAACCACCTGCAGGCTCCCATGCATCTCACTTCCCTCCTCTTTCTCCCTCATTTTGATTTTATCTTCGGGTTGTGTTTCTTACCCTCCCCTTTTTTCCCGTTGACGGCAGTTCTCTCAAAGAGAACCAGCCTTTTGTCCCAACCTTCTTCCAAGAACATGCAAGAGATCCTGACCACGTTTTCCGGGTCCCTGTACTTCATTACCCACTTGGCCCTATTGTGACAGGTTAAATCACCCGCCTTCTTTTTCTCTTCAAATATCCCCCTTTTATGTGTTGACAGCTCGGTCCCTTTTGAGAACATGCCAGAGTTCTAGGCTTTTCTGAATTCTGTCTTTTCGTCTCCGTTTCTTGTTGCGCTTTTGAGATCCCTTCTCCTCTACACGGATTCTCGGTGGGTCCCCCTTAGGAGGGGGCCTTTTTCCCTTGTGGAACCCGGCTTTATTCTGAAAGGGTTCTTGTTAGGAACCCTCTTAGAAAACTATTTTCACGCATTTGCTTTTCCTCTAGGTTTCCCTTCCCCTTATTCATTCCATCGTGGATTTAGTCGGGCCTTCTGAGCCTGGCTTTTCATCCTATTGACCTTCCCGAAGTTCTCAGTCTGGAGCGCCACCTTCCGCTCCCTCCCGCTGTCAATTTCTACTCCCGCCAGGTTTCTTTTTGGTCGCCCCTCGAAGCACATTCCCATTTCCCCTAATCTTAAATATTAAAGGGTCCCTTTTTCCTTGGGCAATTTCCTTTTTTTCTTTCCCCCAAATTTCCCCCTCCCGAATCTTGGGCTCTTTACTTTTGTTGTTTCTTCTTATTTTACCTCCCAAATTCCTCGCTAGATTCTCCTTTCTGTCTTTCTGTTTTTTTTCCCCCCAAACCCTGTCAGTTCCTTCCATACCTTTCTGTCACAACACCTCTTTTACTTCCTTTCGGATCCTTTTTTTTTTGATCTTTCCCCAACCTCTTGCTTCGATTGTTCAGCTCTTTCCTGCATCTCTCCACCTTTTTTTTTTTGGTGGTCCTTTTTTTGTGTCTTTCCCCCCCCTGTGCTTCCTTCTGACCCCTTTCCGCTTCGCTGGCCTTCCTTGATCCTTTTATGGGACCTCATGCTTCCTATGAAATTCCTGTCTGTATAACCCGCGCCTCCCTTTTCTGTGTTTTTCTCGCTTTTTACTTTACGTTTTTTTTACCTAAAATTCCCCCCCCTCTCTCCGCAACTCCGGTCCTCTTCCTTTTGCAAGTTTTCTTGCGTTTTCCCCTAAGTTTTCTTCCGTACTCCCGCCCTTCCCCTTATCAGGAAATCGCCCTTTTGCACGTGTGCCCCGCTATTTTTTCCCCTTCTTTTTGGGGCTTGAGATCCAAGCCACTTACCAGGGGGGAAGTCAGCCACTTTTTTTTAAGCTTTTTTTCTGAAATGTTTCTCTTTTTTCTCAGCGGCATTCCCCTCTCTTTCCCTTTGCGCTTTTTGTAGACATTGCGAAATTCCTCCTATTTTTTCTCAGCTTGATCTTTTTTCGAGATCATCTCACTCTTCCCCTTCCCAAACCTTTTTTCGCTTTTTTTTTTCTCCCCTTCGATCCCCTCTTTCTTTCTTGGCGTTCCTCTTGCCTTTCCCCTCTTATCCCCGCCTTTATCAACACCTGCCCGAGTTTCTCACTCCCCTTTGCCTTCTTTTTTGGATGTCACTTTTTACCTCGAATGCTGCACCTGTCGGCGCCCTCCCCGGTCCCGAGTTTTGCCTCCTTTTGCCCGCATTCTGGTTACTGTCTTTTTGCCCGTGGTCTTCTCTACTTACACTTTTCTTGGACGTCCAGTTTTCTCTATTATGTTCTTTTTTTTTGAGTTTCTTCCCTCCACTTTCCAGTCCTTCAAATGACGTTTTTAATTCTTCCCCCCCCACTTTCCTTTCCTCTGTAATTTTTTTCCCCCCATCGTGACCCCAGACGGTCCACGCCCCATGTCCGCAGCCCCCTCCCCCTTCTTAGAGAAACCGAGCTTTCCGCTCCCGCCCCCCCCCCCCCCTTTTTTTACTACAAAAATTTTTTGGCGAGTTTTTAACTCTTTGTTTTACCCCTTCATATGGGCTCTTTTTGACACCTTCAACCTCGATTAACCCTTGGGGAACCTACTCTCCATTTTCCCCAGTTCGTTTTTCACCCTGAGCTCAGCTTTTTGGAAAATCAGCTTCTAACTTCCTTGTCCCCCCTTTTCCTCTTTTTGGACTTCCCTTTCCTCGGATTTCAATCCTTTTCTTCTTTCTATGAGGGCTAGTTTTCCCTATGTACTGAGTTCGTTTTTATTAGTAAACTATGCGTGAAGTTTACGTCATTTGTTCTTGGGACCTCTTTTCGCTTCCCCCCTGGAGGGTCAATGGAATTGATGCGGGGTTTTTTGTCCGGATTTTTTTTTTTTGACGTCTTGTCCCTCCCGCAACCACATCTTTTTTTCGCCGTTTCTTTCCTGCTGGATGGATCCCTCTCTCTTTCTTTAAATTGTGCCTTTTTTCCCTTTTCCGCCCCAGAGGTTTCTCTCCTAGTTTTCCCTCCCTTCTGACCTTTCGACATATCTGATTTTCCCCTACATGTTGATCCTCCCCCGTGCGGAGCTTGCTTGTCTTTTGTTGCGAAGCACGGCGTTCCCCCCCCTTTGTTTTTATGAACGGGTCCCCGAAAGCACTCCCCTATTGGATTTCCTGAGACCCCTCTCTAGTCGGGTCCAACTCCTCTCTTTCCTTTTTCTCAGTCGTCTCACGCCCTCCTTCGATTTTCCCTAGACCCTTCAGACTCTTTCCCCTTGACACATGTCCCACCTTCCCTTTTTGGTTTCTTTGTTGCCCAAAAGTCTTTACGCTGGTTGCCCTTTTAGGAACCTTTCCATCTCCAGACACCCCGTCCTCTTTTTTCAATTGTTGTGGGGCCTTAACTTTTCTCTCCCCAATCTTCCTTTCCTCCCAAACTCGTTCACCGAACGGGCAACTCGTTTCTGAGTCCCCCAACTTCTGACTGCATGTTTCCCGGCGTCTCTTTCTCTGCTTCTTCCTTTGTCCCCCCGTTCCCCCCCTGAAATGCTCTTTTCTCCCAGATTCTTTTCCCGGTTCTTTTGCCACCTTTGGATTTCTTTCTTCCTTAAGTTACAGTTCTCTCCTTATTGTCCGCCGTTTGCGCTTCCACCTCCTCCTCCGCTTGTAGTTCTACGCTCTCTCGGATGTCCGATTTTTTCACCTCCCCCCGCAAGCGCTTGTCCCCCGGCCTCCTCTTTCAAATTTTCGCGCCCTCCTTAGGCCCCAACTGGCTATTTCTTTTTCCACCACTCTCTTTCCCTCCTTGACCCTCCTTCGAACTCCCTTGGGGGAGGATTGACTTCTCTTTCTGTTGCCTTTGGCGCTTTCCCCCGAAGGTACCCCTTTTTGAGACGTTTGGAATTCTCCCCTGTGGCACCCCCTAAAGCCAAGTCTTCCATGCACTTTTTCGTCCCTTTTTCACGGTTCCCGGACGAATTCCAATCATTCCTCTTCCAACTCCCCCTTTGATTAATCTTTCCAAGCATAGTTGAATCCCCGCTCCTTTGCCAATACCGCATTTGCTTGGCAAGTTTTGATTGCCCCCCTCGATGCTTTCGTTATGAAAAACAGTCCTTTGTTCTCCCCGGTCAAAAAATTTGTTCGTGTTTTTTTTTTCCTGTTGCTCTCCGCTTTTTCTTGGAAATCTTACTGGGAGTCCCCTCGACCTTGATGTAACCAGCCCCCTATTTTTGTGGGTTTTTTTTACCAGCTTTTCGAAACCTTTTGTTGATTCACCCCCCCTCTGGTCTTGGTTCTCTGATCATTTGGCCCCTTTAGTATCTTTCCTTTTATTCTTTTGCTTGTTCCCCTTTTGGGCTTGGTTTGGATTCGCAGTCCTTTGGTCCGTTTTTCCCGTACCACTTTCTTTTTCTCCTGCAATGACTCTTCTTCTCCCCCCACCTTTCCAGAACTTGCGCACTCTTACTTCACCGCAAGCCCGCCCCGTGCTCATCCTCACAATTTCCCGGCTCCTCAACCCTTCTCCCCCTTCTCCGCTTCCCCTGCTTATCCTTTTGGCAAGCCTTAAGATTTTGCGACGCTCTCTTGACGTGACGTGTTTCCCCAACTTGCCCCCTTCCGAGTTCTCCCCCTTACAATTGCTTGCGCGCTTCCCCCTTTGGCCACTTTGAGCTAGCTGGAATTTTCTTTCCGGCCTCCTCTCTCGTTCCTTCTGCGGATCCCGCTTCCTATTTTCCAATTTTTTAGGCCCCTCCCCCGCTTCGTTGGCTCCTTTCCCAATTTTTTTGGACGCTTTGTTTGCTTTCAAGAACCTCCAACGAGGATCTCATCATCCTTTTTTTTTTCCCGAGCTAACTTCTAATTTATCAATTTCTTCCCAACCTTTGTTCTTTTTCCCAAAACCTTACCTTTCGTCGAAATCTCTCCCACATCCCTCTGCGGAAGAGTGATTTTTTCCTGATTGGCCCACCCTCCCCCTCCCTCCTCTTGGAGTCCACTTCGACTCTTTTTTCATTTTTTTTTTTTTTTTTTGGAATGTATTGGCGCCTTGTTCATAGAGCCTCCCCCTCGGCTCCCCTCTAAGTGAAGTTACGGGTTTTCCCCAGCTTTTTTTATTTTTTTCTCTATCAGAATTTTTGAGTTACTTTTTTTCTAGGCTTTTTCCCCCTGGTCCTTTTTCTTGTAAGGATAACCCAGGTCATTACTTTTAATTTCACATGTTGTGGGATTATGGTACCCTTGTTTTTGAACCTTTCCCGCCCCATTAGGTGTTACGTGCTCCCCCAACCAAATCAGTCTCCCTTTTTTTATGTCCTTCTTAAACCCCCTCTTCACCCCCCCCTCCCCCTTCATCCCTATTTTTCCCCTCTCTCGACTTTCCCCGATAACACCTTTTAAACTAGAGCACGTTTCCACGCCTCCCCCCGACCCCTTTTTTTTTGACCCCTTCACCCCCCCTGCGTTTCCCTCCCTTTCCGAGGCCTAGAATCTTGCTTCTACTTTTTTATTGGAAGGGATGGGCTCGGCCGGGACCATTCCCCCCCTGGATTGTCGTTGTGTTTTTCCTCCTTCCCAGACCTACTTTCGAAAACCCCTTTTTCTTTTCAACGTGCTCTCTAGAAGTCCTGCATTTTTCCCCCCCCACTTTTTTTTTATTTCCCCCTTGATTCTTGTTGACCCCTTTGGCCTCCCAAAGTACTTCTCACGCAATTAGGCTTTTTATTGATTCCTCTCTTCTTTCAGGGTCTTCTTGATCCTTCGTCGGCGCCCGCCCTCCCTTCAAATTCCCAAGTGTTAGTTTACAATCTTCCTCACTTTTCTCTGTTTGCCCTTGTCCACCTGAGGCCTCTTCTTGAGACCGCCAACTATGTAATTTCTGCAAGCTGTTCCTCCTGAGTTACCCCCTTTGTGGATAACCTCTTCTGACGTCGTGTGCCCTCGAACCTTCTATGTGCCTCCCCTTCATCAAGTTCTTGCTTTTCCCAGCAAACCTTACCCCTTCCGATTGCCCCAATTTTACCCCATGATTTTTCAACTCATTTTTTTCGCCTTTGAGGGAGAACTGACCCAGGACATGACTAGTTGAACCGGACACTCTCGTTCCCTGCCTCTTCCCCCCCCACGAGGGCCCGGATTTTGAGAGCTTCTCGATCTCAGAGTTGTTTAGTTGGTCAACGATCTTGGTCTTCCCCTAGAATCAGGCTCTTAGGACTGGGCGTCCGAGGGCAACCCCCTCTCCGCTTCCCTCCCTTTCCCTCAACCAGACCCCCCCCTAGTCTCAAGTGCCTTCCAAATTGGTGCTTTTTTCCCCCCTTCCCTTGGTCTTTTCTCTTGGGTCCCGATGTTTTTCAGGCATTGTAAGTGCCTCCGCGGGGTATCTTTTCTTCCCCCCTTGGGTTTTTTTTCGCTCGGAGCAAAGGCTTTTTTGGGTTGATGTGCCCTTTACAAGGATCTTTAAAGACACGGTTTTTTCCACAACTCATAACCTTCTCGCCTCCTTTTCTTTTTCCCGCCTATCTAACCGAGCCAGAATCACGCTGTCCTTGGACATGTTGGTAAGTGTTTCTCTTACTTCCTTCGATTTCCTTCGCGCGGCCTCGGGACATCCCTTTTCTTTCGCTCCTTTTTTGAGTTTGTCTAAGTAGGAGTTCCCCCTCTCCCCTCTCTCGGCTCATGCGCCAAACTTTCGTTTCTTCTTTTCAGGCCCCTATTCCCTTTCGTTTTCGTACTTTTCTTTTTTTTGAAATCGCCATGGAATCCCATCTTCGCGATTTCTTTTCCGCTCTTTTTCCTTTCTTTTTACTTGTCCCAGATCTCTTTTGAGACCCTTCAGCCTTTTTAACTTCTCCCTTGTTCGCCTGTCTCTGGATTCCCCCCTTTCTTTCCCCAGGCTATGATTATTTTCTCCCAATCTCCCTTGGGTTTTTTGTTCTAAATTTTTTTCCTTCGTTTTGGTTTTTTCGGTGAACGTGGTACTCCCCTTTGTACTTGGTGGGTTTTGGGTGGCCCCTGGTTGGGTTTCTCTCCTTCCGCAAGCCCCTCTTCCCCCCCCTGAACGCAATGTTGGAGCTGCATGACGGACCACCCCCCTCCCCTTTTTTTGTGAACATGTCCTTAGTTTTTTCTTTGGGAGCCGTTAGCCCTTCCCTTCCAGTCCAAACTGTCACTTTTTTCCTTTTTCTACCGACTTCATCATACTCCTCGAACGGTCTGTTACCTACGTCCCCCCATGGTTTTTCCAAGTTACCAAGAATCTTTTTTTCCCACTTTAGTTTCCTCTGCCCAATCTGGACCCCCTGGATGCCCTTTTTCTTTTTGGTCGTCCTTTTCAATGAACACCTTTAACTTTCGTCTTCTTTACCCGGCGCGGAGGGCTTTTTAGCTTTTTCCACTGGAAAGACCCTCTCTTTATTGTGTCCTGTGCCTTTTAACCAGCCCCAACGGGCGCCTCTTCTTGTTTTCAGTCCCCTTCCCCCTTCTTTTGTTTTTTTTTTATTTACCAACCTGATTTTGAGTAGCTTTCATATTGTGCTCTTCTTTTTTTATTCTCTTCCTCATGGTCTTTGTCTTCTTTTTTTTCTTTTGTTTCTCAACCCCCCTTCCGTCTGCAAGGTCCCTGGTTTTCCTTTTTCCGCTACGTACCCTTTATTGGACCTGTTCGCCACAAGTTTTTCAAAGAATTAATCCCACAGTAATCATAGGTCCCTTTTTTCCTTCCCCTTAAGCCCCAATGAGTGGACCTTCCCCCCACGTTCCCCCTACCGTAATCCCGCCGCCTTTTTTCAGGAGGCACTAAATCGCCTCAGTTTTCTTCCCTCGTTTACTCGCCCATTGACGCCTCTTTTTCTCGTCTTTTGAATGCCCCCCAGATTTTCCAACCCTCTCTTTTGCAGCAACGGGACAATTCTGCTTTTCCCTTTGGCTCGTTTTTCCCCTGGATCTCCCTCCTTCCTTTCAATCAGTACGGTAGGCTCTTTTTGTGCGCAACTCAGCCCTCCTCTTCTCGCGGTTCGGCCCATTTTCCCCCTCTTTCGGACTAGATTACAGATGTGCTTAGAGTCCCCCCCGTTTAGGTTTAATAATTCTTTTTTGTTGTTGTTGAGCCTTCTCTATTTCTCAAACTTTTTCTTCCAAAAAACGTAGAATTTCTTCCCTTTTTCCCCACGAAATCGAGTCTTTATGCGTTTGGTTTCGTCTTCTCCACCCCTAGTGCTTTCTTCCCCCTACAACGTTCCCCCCTAGGTTTGGGCCCCCTGACTAATTTACTGGTTTACTTTTTTATTTTCCCCTTTCGTAATGCCTGCCTTACAGTCTGTCGCCGAATTTACTTTTCCCCTTTTTTTCCTCAAACCGGATTTGCCTTTGACCCCCCCCCTTTTTCCAGGTTTTACAGCTTTTCGGGTTGCCGTGAGGTCTTGCGTTGCTGCGGCTTTTTATCTCCCCTTCACCGTTTGATTTGCTTCTTTTAGTGTTTCTTCTGGATTCATGACCTGGTTGAACGGGCGCAGGCCTTTTCGTCCACAAAACTGCCCCAAGATGGCCCTCCAGCCTGCTCTTTTCTTTTGATCAAAATCGCCTTCAAAGAACTTTCCCTTGGTAGACGATTCGCCGATCACACTCTTGTGGGCTTGAGTCCCTTTTTTCCCGACACACTCTTTGGCCCCTCTCCCCCCCCCCCCACCTCGCTGGCCTTCCCCCTTTCAGGATCTTCCCTTTCGGGTTGTGGTTGTTAAGAACCTTCTTTTGGCCGGGACCCCCCCCTCTCCTCCTGGTCCTTTTACTTTCAAAGCTTTTTTCCGTCCCGTTCGTTCCCTTTTGCGCGAGCCCTCTCCTTCCTCATTTGCAAATCAGCCTCTACCTGATTTTTACGTTGCCAGCTTGCCGTAATCTTTTCCCCCTTTCCCTTCCTTCTCTATTCTCCCTACTTGGGCCAGTCATGCCTTCCCACTTCTTTGCTTCGCTTTCTTTTCCACATGTCACAGGGACTCCCAAGGTTTTTTGAGCTTTTCCTTTTCTGCCCCCTCGGCACTTCGTACTGATTTTTTCTTAAAATCGACATGATCTTTTTTTTCAGTGACATCCCCCCCACGATGGAATACTAACGAATAGGACCCCAGCCCTGCCTCGTTCCCTCGTTTTGCCCCCTACTCCCTGTTAGCTTTTTCTCGGGTCTTTTTCTTTCCCAAAATGAAAGATGTCTTACCGAGTGCTTCCTTTCTCCCTCGACTTCTTTTTTCCTGAGTACATGCCAATTTTTTTCTGTATTATCTTCTGTGGTTTTTCCTTTTTAGCACGGCGGACAGCCGTTTCTTCGATCCATCGGTTCCCTCCCTCCCTTTTCGATGACAGTGGCGCGTCGCCCTGTTAGACCCCTCGAGTTCAAAATTCCGACTCCCCCCAGGCGATTTTCTCCCCCCTTAACTCCTCCTTACCTCCGCTTTTAGGCGGACACTTTTTAATTCTTTTTTCCAAAAATTGAAACACCGGGGTCTTGCTTTGGGTTCCTCCGTAGTTGAAAGCATTTTTGTTTTCAGGCTTTCCTGATTTTTTGAATCCTTCCTTTTATCTTTCCCCCTCCGCCTTTCTTCTTTGGCGGGGTTTTTTTGATTTCCGATACAACTACCCCGATTTCTTGGTCATTGTCTTTTTAACATTCCATGCCTCAATCGACCTGTGTAACAACATGCTGAACCGAACTCCAAAATTGCCCCCTAAGTACCATGCAAAATTCAAGGGGTTCCCTGTTACCTCTTCCCTTGGCTATGTCCTCCTTTATTCTTTTTCTTTAGAGTGTCTGAACAACATTTTCTTTCAATTGAGGATTCGATTTCTGTTTTTCCTGGGTTTCTTTTCTTCCTTTCCCTCGCATAGGGGAGTTTCCTCTCCTCTTCTAAAACGTCGGTTCTTCGGCCTCCCCTCAAGATTGCGATTCCCCCTTCTTTACAATTCCTCTCTTTTGCCGAATCTGGCTGGTTCCCTACTTTGAGTTTTCTGATCCTCTTCCCAAGATTTACGCCTGCCAAATATTTCCATTAGAAGCGCCCTCTTCTTCCAAATCTTCCCTATGAAGCGATTTCTCCCCTATCCGTACAGCCCGTGGTTTTTCTCTTCGTTTTTTTTTTTTTTTTTCTGACCATCTTTTTTGTTCGGACATTCTAATTTTTCCCCTTTAATGGCGATTCGCATTTTTTCCCTGGTGCCTCCTATTTAGTTTTTTTTTTTCCGGCGCTTCTCCGTCCCACTTGGTCTCTTTGCAACCTGATTTTCCGTTTTTACCTAATCGGCGCGCTTCCCCGCACATCTTTTTTCCTCGGAAGTATGATCCCCTCGAAAGCCTGCCCAGGGTAGTTCTCGGCCAAGATACTTTTTGGTTCACAGTATACCCGTTACTTTTTTGTGCAATTTCATTTTTTCCCCCTTTCCTGGAGGCTCTGCGTCCTTCCACCTTCCGCGAATTTGTTTTGTTTTCGGCCTTTCCCCCCTCATGCCTCTTCCTTGTCCTCGGACCGCCCCAGCCTGTAACCGCAACCCAATTCAAGCTATTATTTCCAGCTTGTTTTGCCCCCCCCCCACATCTTCTTTGTTCATGGGGTTTTCTTTTTTTTTTCTGGACCCCTAGTGTGTTTTTTATCGTGGTTTTCTCGTCCTGTTTTTGTAATTTTTTGTATCTTGTGTCGTTTTTTCTGAACCCCGGGCATCGCATTTCATTCCTTTTTGGTCTCGTGAACCCGTGCATCTTCGGCTCTTTTTGCACTTTTCCCTCCACACTACTTTCCCTATGAGCAAAGCCGTCGTTTTCCCGATCTTCCCTTTAAGTCTTCGTGTTTTTTTTTTCCACCGGGCATTTCACCACATCGGAGTCCTCTTTGGAACGAAATCGGTCTTTTGGAGAACTCCTTCCGAGCTCATTTTTGTTTTCGTACTTCCAAACTTGCATCGGTTCCCCTCTCCATCCCCCTGCTGCTCTTTTTTTTCCAATTGCAAGTTTTCGCTTTTTTAAGCAACCTTCCGTGGGTCTACTTTTGGAGTCAGAGAAATCAGCACATTTCTTTGAAGGTCAGTTTGAGCGTCCTTTTTTTTACCCCTGCGATGTGTTTGTAGTCTTGTCGAAATTTAAGAGTTCCCCTCTTTCCCATCCTAGGTGTTTTCTTTTTTTTCATCTGATTCCTCGGAGCGTGCCTTTGATCCTTTTCCCGAAATTCTCCCCCATTTCCCTTTTTTGAGCTTTCCTTCTTTCTCACCGCTTCTTCCCCCCCCTTTCCCCTTGTTAAACTCCCAACAATTTCAACAATTTTTTTTACGGAACCCTTTATTTTTTTTTTTTTATTTTTTTTTTTTTTTTTTTTTTTTTTTTTTTTTCCTTTTTTTTCTTTTTTTTTCCTGTTTTTTCTTTTTTTTTTTTTTATTTTTTTTTTTTTTTTTTTTTTTTTTTTTTTTTTTTTTTTTTTTTTTTTTTTATTTTTTTTCCTTTCCTTTTTTTTTTTTTTTTTTTCTTTTTTTTTTTTTTTTTTTTTTTTTCCTTCCCTTATGACTTGGATTTTCTAATTTTTCTTTTTTATTTTTTGCAACGGCGGCAATTACAGTAGTCTCATTCTTCCCCCGGGCAAGTGCGAGTTCTCGCAAGGCTCCTTTTTTAATGTTACAATTTTTTTTTCGTTTGCTTCTAGCTACTGTCTTTCTGAGGGGTGTTTCTGACGTTCATTGATTCCCTTCCTCCCAGGAGTTTTTCCGAGTCCACTTTTGGCCAAGGCCGAAGCCCCTCGGGGTACGTTCTAAATGCCCCACCTCGCTTCCCCCTGGATTTCTTTTTTTCTCCACAACCCCCCTCCCTTTGACTTCTGTCGACGATTCTACCCCGATCCCCCTCCTCATGAGCACGTATCCTTTCCAGCCAAATCTTTTTAACATCTCCAACAAACTTTTCTTCAGTCCTCCTTCATTCCCTTCCCCAATATGTTGTGGCGGTCAGTCTTTATTTTTTTTCTTTCCCTTCCCTCCGGTCCCGGTGGGTACCCTGGTGACATTACTCATTTACAAGTCGCTGGCCTTGTAGTGTATCGTCCCCCCTTAACTTCATTTTTGCAAACCATGAACTTGCCTCTCCGTTTCTGGTGGCCCCCCCCAAACCTTTTTCCCGGAATTTTCCATTCTTCATTCTTCCTTTCTATGAAAGTCGTCGTTTTCTATTCATGATGTGTGCCCTCCCTTCTTTTTTTCTCATCCTTTCCCCAGCCATATCTCCTAAATTGTCCCCTCTCTCAGGTCATGTACTCTTTTTTTGCTTTCTTACTTTCTTAGTTTCCCCTACCCCAATATTTTTTCTGTCCTTCTTCACTCGCCAGGTTTCGCCCTTCTCCCCCTCTTTGCACGACGCCACCCCACCGATTTCTAATCCACCTACTCTTCTCACCTGCGTTGACCCATATTGGTGGTGCTCTCTACGCCCCCTTGAATCTTTTGCCATAGTTTTTTTTGCTTTGCTCGACTCCCATTGACCCTGGTCCTTCCGTCCTTTACAGCTCTTTCCCGTTTCTCACCCTTTTCCAATAATCTCTGGGCCATCTACATTCCTCTAGCTTGTATTCTTTCGCAACTTTTTGCGTTGCTTCTCAACGGCGGACACTTTTTGTATTGCCTCCATTTTCTTCTCCAGAACTCCCTTTCGTCATTTCGCGCCCTGAGTGCAGTTCCAGCTCTCACCCCCTCCCGAGTCTTTTTTCTTTTTTTCGATATTTATTGAGAAAAACGCTCGAGGGTTGCGCCGCGCTTTCTGAAATCGCCCCTGGACTTTTCTCCTCATTCTTAACAAGTTTGGGAAAAACAATTGCAAGCTTTTTTGCTTTGTTTACTGATTGAAAAATTCCGGGATCTTCGTTTGGAGTTGTTTAGTTGGGACATTTTTTCCTATTTCTTTTTTGAGAGAACTTTTGAACCTTCAATCCCCTCTCTAGCTCTCTTTCATAATAATACGTTGTTTTGTTATAGTCTCGATTGGAGTCTCTTCCCCCTCTACGGTCTTTTTTCTTTTTCGCTTTTCCCCGGCATTCTTTATAAGAGCCCATAAGTTCTCGTCCCCCCCAATCTTTTCCCCTCCCTTTTGTTTGTTTTTGAAACCCCTAGTGCCCATTAAATATTTCCCACTACGTTGGAATTTTCCCCATTTTTTTTTCGCCCCGTTTCTGGCGATTTCCTTCTTTTTCTTCGTTTTTCTCAACTTCCCCTAAAATCGCACTGAGCCCCTTCCAGATCCTTCAAGCGAGTCCCTATAGGTTCACTGGCCGCCCACCTGGAGGTGACTTTCCTCATGAAACGCCCCCGATAAGCAAGATAAAAGCATAGTGGATAGATAGATAACGTGATGGTTCAAGAATTTTCCCATCGCTTTTTTTACTCCCAAGTACCCTTCCAAAGAGTCGTAATAAGCCTCATCAGAGACTAAGGCCCTCGAGCTCCCCAAAAAGGCACTAGATTCTTGCCCCCCCCCGTTAATATGTGAGGTTCCCTCTCCTCACCGCCGCCTCCCTGCCCCATCGTTTTATGATGTTCGAGCGCTACCACCCTCCCCTTTTCTTTGAAACCCTTTGAACTCCTTAAAAAAAATCCGCTATGCTTCCCCCAACACTTCCTTCTCACTGGCCCATTTCCCATTCAGGAAAGGTACAGATGTCCAGCCCCCCTCCGCAGACCGCTCCAGTCACACTAAACGCGCCCCCCACTCTTGTATCTATCAATCTAAACTTCTCCTTGCGTCCCCAGAAAGGGGGACTACTCCGTTCTAAAATTTCATTCATTCCCCGGGATGGCTATGTCCCTTCTCCTTTTCTCCTTTCCTTTATAATGTTCCTTAATCTCCAAGGCACTCTTCCAGAACGTTTGCTGTCTTGCCCATTTCCCTTTCAAGACCCCCTTCTGAAACGCTGCATTTCTTTTACCTTTTCAGGTTTACTTCTGGTAAGGATTTCTCCTTCGCCCCAGAAAAATAAATCTCCTGCTACTCGTATGATTAAATATCCTTAAGACTGCCGGTTACGTAGGAATTTCCTTTTTTTTGAACTTTCCCCTCCTTTCCCAGGAATTAGTTCCGTTCCTATTTCCCCCTATTTTACCCCGGATGAGTACTTCAAATTCAAAACATACAACCTTCCCCGTTCTTGCTGTTTACAGAGTTGCCCCTGTTTCCTGATTACCTTTTGGAAGGTGTGGTCAGGCCTATTCAGACCGCCTCCAAAACCAGTCTTGTCCCCCTAGTCGGAAGCCGCTGAGTCCCTTGTCTTTTTTCAAAAAAGATTTTTCTGTATTGGGTTCTTTGTCTTTTTCGGGCCCCCCCGGTGATCTTGTTGTTTTGCCGCAGATATCCCCTACCATCGGGATGGAGGCTTCAGGCTCTTGTTTCTCCCCAAAAAAAGACCGGCATCGCAGCCTCTTCACGGATGTTGGGCCCCCCCCGTTGTTACGATAAGCCAAGTCCTCCTCTCGGCTGTCTTCGTTACCCGGGCGACGCCTTCGACAAAGGGGGCGGCACGGCGGGGTCCAGAAAAAGTGCAAAAGATACGGCGCCAAGCAGGAAAGGTACCGAGCCAACTGTAAACCCCGCCAAGCCAACTCTCACCTCATCCCTTTCTCCCGGAGTGCCGACAGCGCCCGGCATTTAAACCTTTACTTCCCCCTCCTCTCCTTCTGACTTGAAACGAAACTTTTACTGTTGGTTTTTCTCCCACGACATGGCCTATTTTTGACCTAAATGGATAAAGCGATGCTTCTCCACACGAGCCTGAACCCGGAGAATCCTTGGATGAGGAAGGGAAGAAGTTCTCTCTTTGAAGAGGAACCCTGAAACCAACACTTGCCTCATACTTAATGAATTCGCAGAAAGGACTCGAGTTCTTTAACTCTTTTCCTGTTGGCTCACTCATTGGTGGACGCAAAAGAAACTGGTTACTCTGCGCTTGTTTCTGTGTGAACCTTGGACCTACTTACCTTAGTCACACGTCACCGACTGTAGTCCACTTGATTCTCCCTGACCGTCTTTACCCTTCACGAACCTAGACTTCCGGACCCTTAGTGTCGACGTAGGATCTGCGCTCCACCCAGCTCCCCCTCATGTTCTAAGAGATTTGAGCGGACGGATACTGCACTACGTCTTTTTTTTTAACTTTAGCATTCCTCTTTGTAGCCCCTTGCTAAAGTCCTTTCAAAGAGGACGATACTGTTCCCTCTTTTTGTTTAGTGATTCAGAGTTTTTTTTCCCTTTTTTTTGAATTCTCAATTCTCCCCCCCCCCATCCTGCGTTCCAAACTTCCTTAGCTTCCCTTTCTCTTGCCTTGTTCCCCCCCGCTTGAGAAACATTTATTACTGAGGTTTATCCGCTCTACGGCTTCTCCCTCCCGTTGGCTTTCTCTCCCCCCCCCCAAGTGCCCCTCCCTTGAGTTGTTTACCCTCCTGTTTTCATAAATTTTGCTGCCTCCCCTGAGATTGAACTTTTTGCTTGTTTTGGTCCTCTACATTACGATCATCTTTTTATTTAGCTTTGAAGTTCCTTTCCCCTTCCTCCAACCCGTTCCTGGAGTTCGTGAGCCGTGCTTGTACGAAAGCCCTTTACGGTTTTTTTTGGCGTCTTTCCACTTTGCCTGCGGGTTGACCTTCCTTTTCCTTTTGCCAACGTTTCTTCTATTCCTTTTCCTTTTGGGATTTCCCTGGATTCATTCCCCCATTGTGGCGCACAGGCCCCGGAACAGTGTTACTTCCCCCCCTTCCCCCCTTTTTTCGAGCATGCGTTCCCTTTAAGTTTTTATCACCACCACTAGTGTGTACTGAAAAAAGTTGTGTGACGACAGTACCCGTTGTGTTTTTTGTCAGTTCTGTGTGTGCCCCCCCTCTTTCCAATGTCCAACGAACTTCCAACCCTTTTACCATGCACCCCCAGGCGAGAGCTGTTTGGTCAGCAACCCTTTTTTTCACTCTTGGTTTTGGCTTTCACGTATGGGCTACTTCCCTCATCGTGTCACAGTCTGGTTTTTTTTTTTTTTTTTTTTTTTTTGGGGCTTTTTGCGCCACTCTTGCGGCCTCTCCCCTGTTTCCCCCCCCCCCCTTTCCCGCGACAGGTCACCCTCCTTTGCAAATCCCTTAACGCGCGAATTTAGTGCCTTCCTCACGTTGTCAACCCCCTTCCAGTTCCAGGCTTTTCAGTTCCAGTTCTTTCTTTTTTTCTCGTCATGACTGTCTTTTCATGCTTTTTCGGCTTTCCTTCCGCCTTTTTTCCCCGAAGTAAATTTCGGACCAGCTTTTTTTTTTCAGGAGTTCAGCGTTTCCCAACGGCTCCCGGATGAGCGGGCCTTGGATTCCTCCTCCTTCTCCCTCGCCAGGAGTCCCCCGCCGCCCACCCCCGATGGAAGTTACGCCCTACCTTAATTTGTCTTCCATGCGGTGGTTTTGTGGATTTTCCATCTTAGCCTTTCTTTTCCGTTACCTCCTCGGGTATCGAAAACTGAAAGATGGCTTTCGGCCCGCGCATTCCCGTGTCGCCTCTTTTTCCCCTGAGATTGTCCCGAGTCCTTCCCCCCCCTTGCAGGTATTCCCTCTTAAGGCTCGCAAGATGTTCTTTTGCTGCGCATGTTTTGAAAGCGACGTTTCGTCTCCCCCTGGGGTGTCCCCCCCCTTTCCCTTAGCACTCCCCCCCCCCCCTTCGACTTTTCTATGAAGATTAGCCGTTTTTTAAACTCCTTTTCCTTTTTGCCCCTTCCTTTCTGCCCGGTTCCCCCTATCGGTCTCTGAGTCCCCTCTTAGGAACTCCCCCCCCCGGCCTGAAACGGCCGCCCAATGGAAACAACATGCCAAACTTTTTCGGCTTTTTTCACTTCCTTTCCGGTTCGTTTTTGACCTTTTTTTAACTTCCCCGATTGAGGTTGCTCTCTTTCCGCATTGTACCCTTCAAAGCCCTCCCTGGGATTCTCTTCTCTAGTGTGTTCTTTCCGGATTTTTTTCCCCTGTGTACCGGACATTCTTTTAATCAATCGTCCCCCTTGTGGAACCCAACCTTGCACGCACCCCTCCCAATTATTTCCCGCCTGCCCCTTTTTTTAAATGTTTCAGTCTTCATTATGGTCGGATTTTCCTTTCCTTTTTTGCGCTCGGCTTTCTCTCGAACTGTCTCGTCGTTGGCAGTCCCCCTACTTTGAACCCCCTCCGCGGCTCCTCTAATGCGCGCCAAATGCCAGCGGTTTTTCTCTTTCACGATTTAACTTTTTTCCCCGTCCCTCTTTCTCCCGTTGATAAGCAAACTCATTGCGACGCCCTTTTTTTATGATACACGGCCCCCCCTCTTTTTCTGACTATCGGCTGGGCCATTTATGTCGACTTGTTCAAATCGTTGACAATGATTCTTAACTTGCTTCAAATTGGCTCCGAGAGGCACCCCCTTTTCCCCATAAGGATGAGCTCTTTTTATCCCCGATGGTCCCGCATTCCCGGAAACAGATCTTCTTCGGCGACGATTCTCCCCTGATTCGTAGTCCTTTATTTGCGACTATCCCCTTTTTTTTACTTCCTCCCCTTTGCGCACCTCTCCCCCCTCTTGAAGCACTCGGATGGCGCCCCACCCAATTCGCCTTTATGTCCCTCTTTGCTCCCGGTTCCCTTTTACTTCTTTCCCGCTTGACGCATACATCTCAGAACATATTTTACTGGCCAGAACGAAGTCTCTAGCCGCGAAATTCTTTCCTTTCCTCGGAAAGCTACTGTTTTTTCCTCAAGTGATCAGTTTCCACTCCTTCGTCGCCCGTTCAGTTCATTGGATTTGCCACTTCTTTTCCCCTGGCGTTGCCTGAGCACTGTCCACACCGTCTTCTTAGTCTGAAGACAGAGTTTCCGTGACCCTCTCCTGTGTAAAGCTTCCTCCCCTACCTTGCTGTCCGGGAAAAACACCCAGAAAAAAACAACTACCGTTCGTCTCAATCTCTCCTCGATTTCCCCT
>Ga0179593_1723115_pt1 | contig 29632 bp, 58 predicted proteins | sample CZODoug2_1_08_16_FD_185931 | JGI IMG/M metagenome (GOLD analysis project Ga0179593, IMG submission 185931) | Vadose zone soil fungal communities from Angelo Coast Range Reserve, California, USA - CZODoug2_1_08_16fungal (PacBio error correction) | ecosystem: Environmental > Terrestrial > Soil >... | reverse complement strand
CCCCGGTTGTCTTTTCCATCCTCCCTCTCTGTTCCCCGATCCATTTCCGTCCCGCCGGGGTACCTTTGAGGATTGATGCTGTTGTTTTCCCAGTTCCTTTTCCTCTTTTACCGTCTTGATTTCTCCCTGTTACAAAATCACCCCTCCCCCAATTTTCCCTAGAAAATTTGAGTACAGCACTTCAGTTTATCCCCCCATTTAACATCCCCCACCCTCTTCCCTTGACGTCGGGTGGAATCGCCCTTTAATTTACTTTTTTTGACCTTCGTTGCTGGTTTTTCCTTTCATTGTACCGTTCACACCAGTGTAATTTATAAAAGTTAGTTTTCCCCCATAGTCCCTTCATCACCCGTGACCGTGAGGGGTTGAATCCGGTCCCTCCAAAAGTAATCCTGGGCGGTCTGTGGGTGAGGGGCTGGGTTTCCCCCCCTCTTCCCTTTCTAATGTTCACCCCCCCCCCCCACCCCCGACATCGTTCCCTGTACAAGGTGCAGGTGAGCCTCAGACCCTATCGGCCTATTGGTTGCAATTGGTCCCTTTCCCCCCCTCAGATATTTTGCACATTCCCACCCGTTTTTCTTCTTGTCCGACCCTTCTTCTCAAACACCGCCTCCCCCTTTTTTTTTTCCCCTGCGTTACAAGGAATAACACCCCTCACGGGGAACGCTTCCCGCAAAACACCCAGTATTGGTGTTTTTTTTATCCCCGTGTTGGACCCCTTCCAACCGCCCCCATTGTTCGTTTCCCCTTGACACCCTTGGTTCATTAAACCCGTTTCCTCCACCTCTCTCTTCCCCCACTATCTCTTTCTCGACCGGACATTCCGTCATTGACGCACACGCTCTCCACTTTTTACCCAACGAGGTTTTGCACCAAGTCAGGCGACCTTTCCCCTGGGCGACGTTATTCTGCCCGTCCCCCCTCTTTTTCCTTTTCCGGTTGTGGGCGGACCAACCTTGGACTTCCTCGCCAAGGGGCTTTTCTGGTCTTCTATGTCCTTCGGACGCCCCCCCCCGTAAGCCGCTGCCCCAACCTTTTTGGAGCTCTTATCCCCTATTTCCCCGAAATCAAATGATTTCCCCCCACGTAATCGTCCCTTTCCCTTACCTCACTGTACTCTTTTCCCCCTGCCCGTCCCCCGATGTCACTGCATACTGTGATTCAATTTGCTTTTCCCGTTTTCCTCTCTTCTTCCCAGGTTTGGGTCGCGAGGGAATCTTCCTAGGTCCCAATACCTTCTTTTCCCGCCCTCCTGTGGGTGGACCCTAATGTTTTTTTTGGGGCTCCCCCTTTTTTTTTTTTTTGATGTTGCACCTGTTGTAGTTTCCAACACTCTCTCTTGGGAGTGTTATCCGCCGGTTCCTGTACCGATGGCGGTGAAACTCCGGCCCCCGTCCCCCGCCCAGTAGGGGTTTCGTCCTACGGGTACGTACGGCGAGTCCCTTCTTTTTTCTTTCTAGGATTTTTTAAAAATTTCAACCGTTGTTCTCTCCCCCCACCCACACCTCCCTTCTTTCCTTTTTTCCCCCCAGGACTTTAGGAGTGATTGTATACAAGATCTGAACTGAATCCACTTGCTGTTTCACTGGCTTCCTTCTTTCAGTTTGAGGTTGGCTTCCACCCCCCCCTCTTTTTGGTGGCCTCTCTGGCCACCCCCCGGTATTTTTTTTCTGGATTCACCACCTCTTGCCTCTTTTTTTCGTGATGTCTCTCTTCGTTGAAAAACTTGGCCGCCTTTTTGTAAGAAAAACTCCGCCGTCACCCCGTTAGGTTTGGCAGACGATGACGCACAAATCCTTTACTCCATTTTCCTCCTCCCAGTTCGTTTTGATGTTTCCCCTCTGACTATGTCGTTTTCCTTCCCCCTTTTCTGGACTCGACGTTTTTTTTTTCGCGCGTATCACCGCTCTAGTTCACCACCCCTCATCACTTTAATCGATTTTGAACGACGTTTTCCTCCAGGCCTAACCCCTCCTCCTGGGTTGGGTCCCTGGCCTGCCTTCCCCTGTTCCCCATCTTCCGCCACCAATTTGGCGGCACCCCTGTGAGCCAGTTTCCCTAAACACGTCATTCCCCGTTCGGAATTGGTTGTGACGTGGCAACTTTTTTTTCCCCTTTTCTAGTTCTAAGTCTCTCCTTCTTTTGGGTGCTTGTGGCTCGCGGTGTTCCTCTGGTACTTCGTTCCAACAGGGAGTCAGCCCTCCAACTCTTAACCCTACGCGACTACGTGTCTCCCCTTTTCCGGCTCCTCCCCTTCCCACCAAATTTCTCCTGGGGTCTTTTTTCTTTCCATGCACACTCCCCAAAAGCGGCCTCCCTGCTCGAAAATGAACGGGACATTATCCGGAGTACCCCCGTGAGACGGCCTCTTCCCGCTGTCTCTTTTACTTTCCCCGGCGTCCTTTTGATCCTCTCCTTAGGTTGCCTAGAAGATTCCCCCCTTTTCTGATCTTCCGGCAGCCTTGGAACGTCTTGGGACCCACCCCTCTTTATTTTGCCGTAACTTCCCCCTTTTTTTCCCCCCCCTTCTTTGAGTATGTGGCCCGGCGGCAAGCTGAATGTTTCCCCCCCGGATAGGGGTACCACTCCACGCAGTGGTCGACCTTTCCTGGAACGTGACCTCTCGGTCCATCTCCCCAGTTCTCCCCTTCCACCTGTTACGCGGGTTTTTACCCCTTTAGTGGGCCGGCTTTTATTCGTTGTTTTTTTATCTGTCGACCTCGAATATCCCTTTTCCAAGCCTGCCCTTTGGTTTTTCCTTTTCCTTTTTATATTTCACACGTTGACGGGCCGGCCTGACCTTTGCGTTTTTGCCCCCTGGGTTTGTGCATGTCGTCGGGACCTCTGTTTCCTGCGCTAGCTTTCCTTTTCGAACATTCTCCCCCTTTTTTTTTGTCCTCATTCGACGGAGTAACTGCACCCTCAATTCCCTCAGTTTTTTCTTCTGTCTTTATGTTTGGCCCCATTTTTTTCTTCCCCACTTCTGCCCTCTCTGTTGGTTGGGGGTGATCTCTGGAGGGACCCCCAGGCATTCAAAATAACCTTCCGGTTGGGGGGACCTTCCCCGAACAAACCACCCTTTCCCCCCTTTTATGGTCCCTTTTTCTCCCCTCACCCTGAGTCACTATATGCTTACTTTTCCAGTCTAATGAACGTCAGCCAATTCCGAGTCCTTTTTTGTTTGATTTTCCAAGGCGGTCGCTTCTCCCCCCCCCCTCCACATCCCCCACTCCCTTCATGTTCTTTGATCTATGGTTGGACGATTGACCTTGGAGGGAGACTTTCCTCAAGGATCGGGAAACCATTTATTACTTTTACCCCTTATCACCCTCATTTCCCCTTCGTTCGGTTCCCCCGCTGATGAGCAGGTTTTTTTCCAACGTGTACGGGAATGACACCTCTGATTAACTCTAGATTCTCACTCCCCCTCCGGTGGTTTGTGTTTTGTAGATGAGTCCTCCCGCTCGGGGCGCTTTTTTTCTTCCCTTTTGCTCTTTTCTTTCCTTTCCCTTGATTCCGCGCCGCGGGGAAACCATTTGCCCCTATTGGGCCCTTTTTCTACCAAGTTCCCCCCTCACGATTATTCCTCCGTTTTCTGTCGTTCGTCAAGCAACTTCCCCAAGCCACACGCATGTCCCATATCCTTTGTCTCTCAACAGGATTCCCCCCTACAATTTTCCCCTGGTCCCCTTTTCTTCTTTTTTTTTCCGGTTGAAGATCTTCCTCCCCCCCCCCCCGTCCCGTTTTTTTTGCTGGTTCATTTTTCCCCCCTTACCCCGTTAATTTGTTCCTCATGGTCATTTATTTAAGACTTGCGCTCTTCCCCCCCTGCCCTAGTTTCGAAATTTTCGGTCCCCCCCCCTCACCCCCCACTCACCTTTGGTGCGATGGCGTTAGTAGTTTTTTTTTGTGCTGGTCAACCGGACGACGCGATCCCCCACAAAACAGACAAAATTTCCTTAACCCTTACCTCTTTGGCCCCCTTTTCCTTCATCGCTTGCCAACACTTCATCAGACCCAGCCTGCTTCCATGTATTATGTACAAACATTTCCTTGGCCTTGTGCCCCCCTCCGCGAAACGCTGAGTCTTGACGTGATTACCAACCAGCGCAGTGTTTTTTTCCACTGCAGCCCAAAAATATCACCCCCTTTTTCCCTTTGGAGGTCCCCCCCTCCCTTCAACCCCCCACATGGTCTTTCGGCTCCTTTTTTTGTCCTCCCGGGTCAAAACCGGCCCCCCCCAGGGGTTTCGTCCTTTTACCCCCCTTTGCCCGAAGTGAAAACCTTCTCTTCTGTACCCTTCCACCGAGCTATCTCTCGCTTTTCCCTGCCTACCTTCTCCCTTATCCTCATCGTCACGATTGAAAACCAGCAACCTATATATTTAAGTGGTGACCGACGGTTTTTTCCCTATTAGGCATTGCCTTTTTTTTGGCAGTTTCCCCTTTCCCTGACCACCCCACTGGACTTTCCTTTTTCCCTGTGTATACCCCCCCCCCCCCCAGACCCCCTTCCGCGAACGTATACGCTATACACAAGTGACTTAAACCACCCCTGGTCCCCCCGAACCCGCTGACACAAGGGTCGGACGGTTTCCATTACATTTTTTTCCCCCCCCCCCACACTCCCCTTTTCCCCCCTGACTTCACCCTCGGAAATCTGACGTATCCTGAACGTCTTAGGGGGAAGGCGTTTTTTTGCTTGACCTTTCCTCCCTTTGTTGATTACCCCCGATGCGACGGCCCGCAGACATTAGTGTCTAGCGACCGCGTTTTTCCCCCCCTAGGGGGCCGGTTTTTGGGGGCCGGTGCAGGCGTTTCCTCTTGACTTTCCAGTTCCCTTTTCTTGTCGCTTTCCCTTGTACTCGTAAATTTTCCACTTGACCTACAGGTAGTTTTTGGCAACTGTCGACTTGTCCTTCGAAGTCCCCCATTTTTTTTTTTCCCCGCACTTAAAACCAAAAACGCCTTAACCTTCCCAACCCCATCCTTTTCGTACCGCCGAGCCTCCACCGGCCTTGGTGCTCCCCGCCCCCAACTCTTCTAAAACGTTCATCCACTGTTGTTGATGTTCGTGCCTTCACGGTTCAGGACTGTCCCGCTGCAGGCCCCCCTTTGGGTGTCCCCTTTCTTTCGTTTTCCTTTTCCACCGATTCGTTCTTCTCTTGCGCCCGACCCTGTCCTTCCATCTCAGTTTGGATCGGGCTCTTTTTCGTTGTCCACTTGCGCGCGGTTGATAACTCCCTTTTCCCTTTTCTCGCGCCAAGTCGCCCCCTCCTCTCCCCCCGAGTTCACCCTTCTTTGTCAGACTCCGTTTTTTTTTTGTCTAGAGATGAATGTTGACGTAAGGTTTTTTCCCATCCCCTTTTCCTCGTTTCCCCTCTGTTTCCCCTCTCTTATTCCCCTCTTTCTCATCTCTATATGCTCTTTCCCTCTTTTCCCCCTTCTTTCTCTTCCCTTTTATCCTCCCCCCTCTCTTCCCTTCCCCCCTCCCTTTCCTCCCCCCCTTCCCTTCTTCCTCCCCCCCTTTCCTTCCCCTTCTTCCATTCCCACTACCCCTGCATTCTCCCTCTCATCTTCGCTTATTTCCAACCCCCCCTCCCTCCCCACTCTCTCCCCCCTTTCCCCCTTCCGCGCGTACTCGACTTTCCGTCTTTCCTTTTTCTTCCCCCACCCCTCCCTTTTCCCGCCCCTTCCTTCCCCCTTCCTCCTCTCCTCTTCCATCCCTTGTTCTTTTTTTCCCCCCCCCCCCCCCTTTCCTTCCTCCTTCCCTTCCCACATCTTTTTCTCCTCCTTACCTCCCCTCTCCTCCCCTTTTTCCCTCAATTCTATCTTCTCCCCCTTTATCTCCCCCTTTTACACCCCTCCCCCTCCCTCTCCCCCCGCCCCCTTTTCGCCCCCTCTCCCCACTCCACCCTCTCTCACCCCTTTTCCTCACCTTCCTCTCCTCCCCCTTCCCCCCCCCCCTCTCTGCCTCCCCCCCCATCAACTTCCTCTCCTTCGTCCCCCTCCCCCACCCAATTAACCACCCCCCCCACCTTTTCCATCCTGCCACCTTCTTCTCCAATTCCTCCGCCATCCTCTGTCTACCCATACCCCACGACTCGCAACATCCAACTCCCCTACCTTCACTCTTCCCCTCTTACCCTTTCCCTCCTTTTCCCCCCCCCCTTCCTTACACTCCTTCACTTTTCCCTTATTCCCTTCGTCCTCCGTCTTTCAACCTCTCCCACTACTATCTACCACTCCCACACTGCACTCCCCACACTCCCGTTTTCCCCCCGCCTCCCTCCCCACTACTGCCCCGGTTGATTTTCGTGCACACCGCCGTTCTACCCCTCGTTCTATCCTAGGCTCCATTCCCTCGTAATGGCCCTTCTCCATTCTTTTTTCGCCTTCCTAGAGCGACGGTCGGACAGCAGAAATTCAGACAATGGTAAACGCGGGCATAGCAAGCGCCGGGCGGAAGTTTGGTAATGAAGAGCGACGAAGAATCAATTGCACCTCCCTGCTCCCCCTCTCTCTACTTTAACGCGCACGAAAAACCCCACTCAAATCACCCCCTTTTGTTCTCCGTCTTCAATCTTTACTCAGTTAATGCCGCGACACATCTCCCTCTATCCACTCCGCATATTTTCTTTTAATTCGATCTGTCGTACCAAATTTCTTAGATGTAGTTTTGTTTCGACATATTATCTATGGGTAGCTTTGTGGGACGATGCCTGCTGAAAAGACAGTTCCAGGTCACGAGAATATAGCATTAGGTACCGGTATAACGGAATACAGCGAGTAACCTCCAAGCGAATTGAAGCATGTGTATACGCATCTTTTACAACAAGGCTCAACCACATATAAACATAAAGTAGCTCTAGATGGAACATACCTTCCTTCGCCGTCTCCCCCCTCCCCCTTCCCCCCTCTTCTCGCTTTTCTTCCCCCTTTCCCCATCCCCCCCCTCTTCCCCGTCCCTACTCCCTTTCCCGACATTCCCCCATCCTTCTCCCCCCCTTACTCTGTTTCTCGTGCTCTTTCTTCCCCACCCCCTCTCCCTTCAACCCACCCTTTTCCCCCCCCTCATCACCACCACCATTCACTTCCCCGTCCCTTTCTTATAACCCTCCTTCAACCCTCCCCCCGTTTTATCCTTCTTCTCACTCCCCCTCCCCTCTTTTCCCCTCTCTCCCTCCTCCCCCTCCTCCTACCTCCCCCACCCCCCCTCTTACTTCACTCCTTTCCTTTTCTCCCCCCTCTATCTCTCTCTCTTCCCCCATCTCCACTCCCCCCTCTTTCCCCCTCTCTTCCCTCATCTCTTTTCTCTTCCACCTTTCTGTTCCCCACCCTTCTTTACTCTATTCCTTTTCTTCTCTCTCCCCCCCCCACTCCCCCCCCCCCCCTCCCCCTCCCCCCCCCGCCATTTTCCCCTACTCCTCCTCCCCTCACTTTCTCCCATCTCACCCCCCCCCTCTATCTCCACCACTTCCTTTTTTTTCTTCTCCGACCTCCCTTCCATCTTCCATTCCCTTCGTCTCCCCTTCCCTACCCCGTATTCCTTTCCTACTCCCTCACTTTTTCCCTCTTCTCCTTCCCCCCCCTACTCCCCCCTATCCCCCCATTCCACGCGCTTCCCTTTTAAACCTTCCCATTCTCTTCCCTCTTTCCGCCTTCCTTTATTTCTCCGTCTCTCTTCCCCTCTCCCCTTCTTCCCCCCCTCTCCTTGCTCCTCCTTCCCCCTGTCCTCTTTCAAGTTTCACTTTCTTTGCATCCATTGCCCTCCTTTCCCCCCATCTGTCTCATTTCCCCTCCCCTCTTTTGTTACCTTATTTTTCTCCCTCATCTATAACCACCTCTCTTTCTCATCTTCCCTTTTCCTTTCTTCTCTTTCTCCCTTTTTCTCCCTCCTCCTCCTTACTCCGTCACTCTGTTGCTTCCCCCCCTTTCGTTTACCCCGCTTTCCTTCCCCAACCAAGATTTTTCTCCCTCTTTCTTCCTTCAATTGATCGTCTTGTCACTCCACTTCTAATGTTTTCCTTCTACCTCCGGAAACATTGATCTTTTCCATCGGTTCTCCTTACTAATATCATCCTACAATAAGAAGGCTCTTGACCGCTGAGTTGTGAGTGAAGAACAGTGGTTTCTGACTTCGCAGCGGAAATATTACACCGGACATCGGATACAGGCGGTGATGGTTAAAAGATATAGGCCGTACGTTTCGAATCTTCTCATCCCTTCCCCTTCCGCCCTTTTTTATCCCATTCCCCTCTCCCATCCTTCCCCCTTCTCCCCCCCCCCCTGCTTCTTTTCTCTACCCCCCCCCTTTCAACCCCTTTACTCCACCCTCTTCCACCTCTCTACCCCTCTTGCCCTTTCCCCCCCCCCTCTCCCCCTCCCCTTCTTTTTCTCCCCACTCTCAATTCCCAATCACCCCCTCCCACCCCTCATCTCCCATCTCCTCTTTCTCCCTCTCTTCCTTACCCCCCCCCTCCCATCTTTCTCCCCCCCTCTCCCCTCCTCCCTACCTCCTTCTTCCTCTTCCCCCTCACGTTTTTTTCCATCTGCCCTACTTGACCTTCCCCTTTTCTCCCCCCCCCCCTCCCCCCTCCCCCTACCCCCTCCCCTCCTCCTCCTTCTCCCACTTCTCATTCTTATTGTTCCTCCCCGTCTCCTCCTACCCCACCTCCCCTTCTCCCTACCCACTATCTCCTACTTCATCCCTCCCTCCGTTCCTATCCACTCTTCCTTCCACCCCTCCTCTTCCACTCTCCTTCCCCCCCCCCCCCCCCTTTTTCCCCCCTTTTCTTACTCTTTACATCCTCCCTCCCCATTACCCCGCTTCTTTCTTTCTTCTTATTCCTCTTTCTCCTCCCCCCCCGCCCACTCCCTCCTCCTAACCTCCTCCTCCCATTCCCCTCTCCCGTTCTCCCCCTCAACTCCCTTCTCCGTTTTTCCCCACCCCCATCCTTCTCCCCTTCTCCTTCCCTCCCCCCCATTCCCACTCCCTCCGTTCTACTCTCTCTTCTCCTTTCCCCCCCTTACTCCCCCTTTTCTTTCCCTTTTCCCTCCCCCCCCACCTAGTTACTCCTCCCCCCCCCCCCTCCTCATTCCCCTTCCCTCACATTGTCCTCCCCACCCCAACCCTCTCTCCCCCCCACCCCCCCTTCCCTCGGCCCCTCCTCTTCTTCTTCCTCTCTCTTCCTCCTCCTCACTTCCTCCACTCCCCTCCCTCCCTTTTCCCCTTCTTCCCCACTCCTGTACTTTCCTTTCCCCCCCTTTTTTTCCCCCTTCTTTCCCCTCTCCCCCTCTCTTTTTTCCCCTCTCCCTTCCCTTCCCTCTTTTTTTCCTTCCTCCTCCCCCTTTTTTTTCCTTTCTCTCCCCCCCTTTCCTTCCCCCCCCCCACCCTTTTTTCCCCCCCCTTTTTTCCTTTTCTCCTTCCCCCCCCCTTTTCTCTCCTTTTCCTCCCTTTTTTTCTCCCCCCCCTTCCCCTCCCCTCTCCCCCCCCCTTCCGCTTTTTTCCCGGTCGCATCCACTTCTTCCTCTGGGCAAGTTCCAAGCTCAGCCCTCTCACCGTCACTCGTCGAGCCCTCGCCCCCTCTTCCTGGTGTTCCCCTTTTCTTTTGCACCCCCTAAAGGCCCTCTGGGGTTTTGGCTTTTCAACCAAACTTCCCCGGCCCCTCCCCCCCTTTTTGTATGAAGTGATTCCCAGTTCTTCAAGTGGACCTCCTGTTCGGACCCACCTTTGCTTTTTTTTTTTTCCCCCCTTTTTTCCTCAAGCCATTTCATTCCGTGGTTGCACGGTAGTGCCTTTTTCCTTTCCGGACTAGACCTCCCCACTTTCCGGGGGGAGACTTTTAAGGGGATCACCTGGGCCGTTCCCTAAATATACAAGCTGACCTCCACTGGCAATTATAAACTTATATTTCCCCCCCCCCCCCCAACTCTATCTTTCCCTTCTTTTTGCGGATTCGGCCCTTATCACCACACCCAGCCACCACCTCTGTCAATTCTTTGGCGATTCCAACTTACCTTACTACCGGTCTTCACTTGCGACGGCACTGACTTTCGTTTCCTTCTCTGCTCCCCTTCAGGGAATTCTCTTTTTTCCCCCAGTTCTCATTTTTTCTCCTTGCCTGCCGTTTGTCCCCCTTCCCCCTTTTTTTGACCACTCCGACCAACGAGCACTCCGTGGGAACTTGCGGTACTCTTATGGCCTGCATCCCTCTCCCGCTCTGTTGCTCCCCTTGCAGGTTTGTTCTCTTCACTTGCAACCCCACTACCTCCTAGGTACACGTAGTTGACGTCGTATCCTTTTTTTCTCCCTTCGGTCGCCAGTCCCTTTCTCGAGTCCCCAGTTTTCTGCGTTTGTGATTCCCTTGACTTTCGATGAATCTTATCACGCGTAATTATTTTTCCCGGTTTACTTTATTTAACCCCCTGGTGCCCAGCTCAGTCCCTCTTTTCCTTTACGGCCTACCCCCCCCCCTAACTTGGTTTTTTTTTGGTTCGCGGTCCTTTTGTTTATGTTGACGTACCTACGAATCCACCTGGTTTTACCCACTCCTCCCGGTTCTCATGGCGAGGTCATTTCCCTCAAACCCTTTCCCCTCCCTCCCCACACCTTAGTTTCTGCGTCTGGATTGAACACCGCCCCCCTAGTCCCCCGACCTTCAGGTTTTTTTTTTTTCTACTTCATTCTTGGACACCCGTCCCCCTCAACCCCTCCCCCCTACAACCGTTTTTTGGATTTTCCTTGTTTTGTTTTTTACCTGGCCCAGCCCCCCCAGTGATAGTGGTACTTATCATCGTTCCCCCCCCCCCCCCTTTGTTAACCACTTCCTTTTTTCCCCTGGTAGCCTTTAACTTAAAACGCCACTGTCCCTCCCCCTTGGCGACCAAATGCGGTCCCTTACAACGAAGCCTCCCCAGGTCCTTTCTTTTCTCTCTCTGGTCTTTACTTCCTTGTCACGAGGCCCCTTCTGGCCTTTCTTTTTTTTCGCCCCTCGTCTACCTGTTCCCTAAGCCCACAACATTTTTTAGGTATCTTTCCTCAGGTCCCACATTCTTCATGGGTTTTTCCCGGTTTTCGGGGTCCCGTTGCTCCCATGGAAGCTATCCCATGTTTACACGTCTTAACAGACTCACTTTTTCCTCCGCGTCTTTTTTGTCCTCTGCACGTTTTCTAGAGAGGTTCGCCTGTCTTCTTGGGTTTTCCTTTTCCTTTGAGTGTTGGTACCTCTCGTCACCATGTCGTCACCCCTACCTCCATTCTGCACCGCTCTTTTTGGCGTTTCTTTTTTGTTTTTTTCCCCACTTTTCCCCCCCCCCCGATGGTGTGTCCGCCCGTCATTTTGTTCCACCCCCCCTCCCCCCCCCCTCCTTTCTCACTTCTTCGGCACCTGGAACCCCTAGTCCTTTCCCACGAACTTTTCCCTTTTTCTGGGATGTTGGGCGGTTTTCCCCTCTACCCTTCGGTCAGAGACCTTCCTGTCTTTTCATCTCGCTCACCCTTGTTTCAATGGTTAACCTCTTTCTGTTGTTGCCCACCTTTTGTGTGACTACCCCTCCTTTTCGGGACCATCGTGTCCCCCCCCCCCCCCCTACACCCTTTTAGGGAGGGATCTTTCTTTGTTAGAGGTGTCTCCCTGTTGTTTTGCGTTCCCCGTTCCTTTCCCCCCCTCCCCAGACCCCCCCACCCCCCCTATTCGTCGATGTGTCAATTGTATAGGCCACGAGTGGGTGTCCTCCCCCCCTTGTCCAAAAATATCTTTTCTTCATTTGTAACCCTTTTAGTTTTTTTGAAGTGACTGTTCTCCGATCCGGGAGGATTCCCCCCACAGTGGGTTTTCGCCCCTCTTTTCCACCACAATCTACCCCCCAATTTTTTTGATCGTATCGTTCCCCCCCCAAACCCCAGTTTTTTTTTTAGCTGACACATAAGGAGGTTGAGGACTTCCACGTCCCGTAATTCCCCCCTCCCTTTCCCCCCCTTAGTGGACCCGCCTTCCCTCTTTCTTTCCCCTCCCATTTCCAAGCTGTTAGTAGGCAACCCGAAAGGAGATCCGCTATGCCCTGCTGTCAACCCTGCTTCCCCACTCATCCCCCCCCCCCTCTCACTCACTCGGGCCCTTGCGCCCCCCCTTGTTGCCAAGCTGCAGGTTTTCCTAGTAGTACTGGCCTCTTCCCGTTAATTCCGTTCTCACCCAACCACTGTTCTGTCTTTTTTCTGCCGCCCCCCCTCCTCCCCCTCTCTTCCCCCCTCCCCCCACCTTCAACCACATATCATCTTCACCAGTACTAGTCCATTGTGACCACCCCCTTTTCCTTGTTTTTCCTTGCCACACGGTACCCTTGGACGCTACCCCTTCCCTTCATATTTTTTTCCCCCCCCTTTTAAACGGCCGCACTCTCCTTTCCCCATATTTCAACGGAAAATCCCGATGCGCCTTTACTTTTTTTTCCCCTCCAACAAATGGCGCTTGATTTCCATTTTTTTTGGCCCCCGTCCTCCTATTCAATGCCACGGTCCCAAGGTTTCTTTTTCGTCGAGTTTGACCCGACAGACGGTCCCTCTACCGGTTTCCGTCTCTTGTGCGTTTTTACCTGGTGAACCACTTTTGTGTCTCGGCGGTCCTTTTTTAAGGGTTTCCTCCACCGAACGTTTCTAGTGGGGCCTTTGATGCGTTCATCCTGGTTTCTTTTCCCCTTAGTGCGTGGTAAATCGGTTTTCTCCATTCCCTTTTTTTTTGTCGTTTCTCTTCCCGCAGAAAGTCGAAAAACTGGCCCGAAACCGTGCGTTCTTTCTTGAGTTTTCTTCTTCCCCTAGGCACCTTTCGGTGATGGCCCCCCCAGTCTTTTACTCTCTTTCCGTTCCTCTCCACCTTCCACCCCGGCGACTTGTCTCCGTTTCCCCGGCCCACTCGGGGCCTTTTCCTTTCTTTTTTTCCCTTCCAACAAGTCTCCCTTGCGCGGCTTTTGACCCGTTTTCCTAGGCCCCCTTTTTTTGATCTTCTCCCCTTTGCACCCTTTTGTTCGGGTGATTAAATCCTTACGCGTGACTCCCATTCGATCCCCCCCTTTTAAGAAATTACCCAGCTTCTTTCCCTTCCATCTATTTTTCCCCTATCGTTGTTTTTTTTGAGGAGGTCTGATGATCATTTCCCGTTTCTTTCCCGACGCACGTTTTGCGCGTTGTTCTTTCTCCCCGGTCCCCATCCCTTTTCCCCCTGACCACAGCCTTGATCCCTCCATACTTTTTCTGGCTCTCCCGGTCCCTTTCACCGTTGTTGGCAGTGAATACTGGTCCCCACATCTTGGTTCGGACCTCCTCCCCTTTCCTTTTCGTTCCTCTTCCCCCCTTACACCCATGTCTCTTCGATATGTTTGTTTTTTCCCTTCAATCCGTCTTTGGCCCCAAGAAGGCGTTTGTTTTTTCCACTTCGCCGGTTCGTGCGTTTCTTATGGCCTCCGCTGACTACCCTTTTACCTGATGTTCCCCTTTTTTTCCTTAAAAGTTGAACTCATTCCGGCCTTATCTTTAACTGAAAATGGTTATACCCCTTCCCAAATTACGGTGTTCTGACTGCACCCCCCAAGCACCGGCAATTACCCCCGGAGCCTTCCCACAGGGACCTTCCTCCCCGTTTTTTCGTCGGCTCCCCGGAGAGGTCCATTCCTTTCGGAGCCTTATAGGCCCCTGGAAGGGTTAGACTAGAACCTCATCTCCTATTTCCGCTGAACGTTCCTTTTTTGAAGTCCTTTTTTTCCCCAAATTACTCTTCTATTACATCGTTTTTGGTTTCAACTTGTTCCCGGTCACCAGGGCAGAGTTACCAGTCTTCTGGTCTCACCCCCCCACCCCATCGGATCTCCCCTTTTGGCCGACTCGGCCACTTTCTCTCAATCGACCCTCTTCCCTCCAGCCCCCTACCCCTGCCTTCAAGAATCCTTTTTTCGTTTTCATCGCAAATGAAATTTTTCCTTCTCCCCAAGTATTCTTTTCTTGTACGGGCCGGGCTCTTTTTTTACTCCCCTTGCGTTTTCTTACCCCCCCGCTGTGGTGTCGGCCCAGATTCTTTCAACCGGGACGCAAGGCTGACCCCATTTCCTTTTTTTTTTTTTCCTTGTCCCCCCCCCCAATTGTTTGGGCGGTTCAGTTGGGTGACTGCTGTTACTTCCCCCTTTCGCACCCCCATTATTCAGGAGAACTTATCGCAGTGTACCGTCCACTGAGACCTTCTGCCGCGTTTCATTCTTTGACACACTTGGTTCCCTTACCGTCTTTTCTTTTTCCTGTATTCTCCCTGCCCCCTGCATTAAGGGCGTTTTGGCTGACCCAGCCCCCCCCCCTTCCCCCCCCCTACACACACTCTCCCCTATACTTGGGTGTTTTTTTCGGATGTCTCTTTTTCCCCCCCCTCCCCACCCCTTTTCACTGTGTATTAAGCTTGCCCAGCTTTTTACTTTATGAATTACCCCCTCCCATCCCATCTACCCTGACCCAGTTTTGGGGTTTAGTTCCTTCCTTTACCAAAAGTCCATGTATTGTCATAATTTTTTAATACCCAATGGGGACCCTCTTCACCCGTTCTTTGCGTTTTTAGGTTGACGCCATGCCCTTCTCCCATTAACTTTTCCCCTCTAGGATGTACACTCCTACCTTCCGTTTCCTTGCCCCCATGACGTCTGGTTTCCCCCTGTCTCCCTCCCCCCCTCAGTCTTCCCTTTTCCCCTCTCTACAGTCTTTTTTCCCTGGTCCTGTTGTTTCTTTTTTTTTTGCGAGAGTCAATTCCTTTGTTAATGTCACGGTTGGTCGATTTTTGCTCCCGACGCAGTTCGAATTTTCGTTCCCCCCCACTTTCCTACCTTTTGAGTCTTTATGTGTTATGGTACCCAAAGCCCCATCCCTGTTTTCCCCTGCTTTTTTTGATGATCTTAACGAAAAAAATCCCAGCCAAGTCTCTCTCACCCCCCCTGTTCCATCCCCCCTGAGTCTTCCCCCCCTACCATTTCCCTCCTTCATTTTTTTTTTTTAGCTCATCTTTTCGTCCGGTAAGTTTCCCACCGACCTTTCCCCTTCCTTTTTCTTTTTGGCTCTCCCTCCCCCCTGTGCAATTTTTTCCGGTAATACATACTCCCCCCCCCCCTGTAGTTTTTTGTCATCAACGAGCCCGATGAGTGGTCTTTGTTTATGTCCCCCCCTTTCACACCTCCCCTCAGGGCCTTATTTTTTTACCTGTTTTTCTTTTTGGCGGTGGCTCAGACGCACCCACCCCCGACCCCTGTCCCTTTCAGCTGTGCGATTTTTGAGACCTTTCCTTTCATTCACAGACTTTCGGTGTACCTCGTACAGTTCTTGGACCCACCCACCTTGTCCACTGTCTTTTTTCCTTTGGGTTATCCCCCAACCACCACGTCGCTCCGCTATCTCAAATATGCTTTCGGGGAGGTCCTTCCCCACCCCCTTATTTGGGTAGCCCCCCTTCCCCCCACCAGGACCTTTTTGGTTTTTCCTGAACAAAAACCTTTTCCAGGTTGCCCCACGTTCATTCACAAACTCCCATTCTGACCCCCCTTGTCTTCCTCCCGTATTACGGTAGTGTTCTCCCCTTCGATCCTCCCGCAAGTCGCCCAGCCTTTGTCACCGAGTTTGTAAAAACACCCTCAGCCCAACTCCTTTTAACTGGGACGTTCGGTTTGAGGATCTTCTTTTCCTTGACTTTATCCCCCTGGACGAAAGTGTTTTTTTTGTACTCCACGCTGCCTTTACCCCAGTCTTTTTCTTCCTTTATTCCACCCCTTTAAGTAACTCCAGTCACTTTGCCCCCCCCCTTCCACCTTTACCTTTGTTTTCTCCCGTCCCCAGGCAGTACCCCCCCTGTCCCCTTCCCCTCCCGTTACGCTGCGTCAGTTCTCTTTCTCATATCTCCTTTCCTCGCGAGTTTAATGTTTCCCTCTTTGATACTTTCCTCCCTTTTTTGACTTTTCCGCTTTTGCCTTGCGAGTTTTTTTCCAGTATTCTCCTGGGGCCCCCCCCTTTGGTGCACACATTTGCTTCCTTTTCTTCGTTTGTAATTTTTTCCTTCCTTTTTTTTCTTTCGACTCAGTTCTGATTGACCCTTCCCGATTACCCTTACAGGGCCCCCCCCTTTCGTTTTCCCAAAATTTTCCACATGACGTTCTTCCGTTCGTCTCAGCTTCTTTTTCTGGTATTTGACTCCCCTGGCACATGAGAAACCGCAACTGTGCACACCGCCCCCCAGCTTAGACTCCCGTCGTATCTTCCCCGCCATTTTGTCTTGAGTCCGAGACACTTTAAATCCCTTTCTTGGACCAGTCCGTCTTAAGGGCCCCCCACTGAGTTTTACTTCCCCAAGAGTTCTTATCTTACCGTGCCAAATTTCTTTCTGTTCTGGTCTGCAGCTCTCTTTTTTTGGTCTACGTTTTCTTTCTGTGTTGATTCACCCTTTGTGGTGCCCTGGGCTCCTTCCATGCTGTCGCCCTTTCGACATACGTCCAGAAACTTGATTTTTCTCATATTTCTTTTTCTCCCCCCCTCTCTTGTGGTGTTTTTTTGTTTTTGCCGGATGATGAATAGTTATACGGTCCGGCCTTCCCTTTTTCACCAGTCCTCTTCTAACTGTCTCTTCATGGGTCCAGTCAAGAAGTGGCCTCTTTCCACCCTGACCCCCCTCGTCCGCTTCCCTGTCACTTTCTTCAGCCCTCTCCCCCCTCCTTTTTCGTTTCTTCAAAGACAGGGTCCCCCCCAACTTTTCAACCAAAAAGGGAGTAAAAGTGTGGCTCTTTCCTCCACTTTCATTTTTTTCCTTTTCTCTCTTTTCTTCCCTTGCCCACTCCCCCTTTTTTTTTTTTTCTCACGAACTTGTTGATCCCGGACCACGCTTGTCGCCGTATTTTTGTTTTTCTAGCGGAGACCAAGTACCCGTTGTGCGGGCCTGTGACCCCCCCGGAGGTTCTTCCCATTCCCCCCCCCGTTCTCTCCGTCCCTTTCTTCTGTAATGCACCTTTATAAGGAACCAACCTTTATCCGTTTCGGGATTTCCCAAAGCACACCCACCCCCCAATGAAATTCCCATCCCACCCAAGGATGCCCCCCCCTTTTTCCCCTTTTCTCCCAGTTTCCCCTTATCTCCTTTTTTCAACACCGGCCGCAAAAGTGCGGCCCCTTTTGAATTTCCCCTTTTGCATCTGAGATGGACGTAGCAATCTTTTACTGGCCGTCTCTGCACACGGGTTTGGACGTTCCCGTTTAAACAGTAGGTCTCCCCTTCCCCCCCCCTTTTTAAAATTTTTTTGGTCTTTTTCCAGCATTGGTGTTTCTTTGTGGCTTCACGTTCCGGCCCCTCCCCCCTGTGTCCCTGTACTGCGCGACTTGTCATTCCCTAAGTCTCTCCCTTTCTCCCCCTGTTCCCAGAGGGCTGGCAGCGCTGCACCTCCCTTTTTTTTGAGCAACTCGGCTTTGTTTCGTCTTTTTTTCATCGCGTCGCCCACGGTTGTCCCTCCCCTTGCTCGTCCCCCCTTGTGAACTTTTTGGCGACCTGAAGTTCAGCTACCCCCCCTTTTACATTGGTTGTGTCTTTTGTCTCCTCTGTGTTTCTTTTTGTCTGCCCACCATATCTCGACCCCTTTTTGTGACCCGTCAGGCGCCTTAGTCTGTTTTCCTTCCACGGTCAAATGAGCTCCGGATGGCTGCTGTTCGCACCTCCCCTCGCACCCTGTATTTCCCTTGCGTGTGTCCGCTGTTGTTTTTGTTGGTTGGGTGGACCCGTTTACCAAAACTCCCAACCCTGTAAGTACGGTTAGGTTTCCCCCCTGGATCCTACACTCCCCAAAGGGTCTTTCTCAGTCCCATACCTTTTTCCCCCCCTTTTACCCTGTTACTTGTAGCTCAAACCCGCCCCTCCCAAGTCAGTCCCTTCTGGGCGACCCTTTCACTTGCTTCTCCCCACGAGTGCCCCCTCCCCCTTCTCCAGTCATCCCTTGATCCCTGCTCTACTCACTCGTGATGTTGTTTTTTTCTGGGGATTAAATCCCCGCGCCACCTTCCATTGTCCTGGTTCACTGCCCCCTTCCCCCCTTTTCCCCCCTAAACGTCATTCCCCGAGGGCCCTTTTTTTAGGACCACTCCAGAAGGCTTTCGGACTCCGTGTCTTTCATATCTCTCTCCTTCCCCCTACCTATTTTTTTTTTTTTTCATTTGTAGAGAGGCCTGTTTTTTACTGTAAGGATTTTTCTGATGTGTTCTCCCTTGTCTACGTGCATGCGTCCCCGGTTTCCCACCCCCCTTTATTCTTTCTTTCTAATTACCTTTGTGGTCTGGAAAGTCAACTCGGCATTTGCTAGGATCCCCCTGTATACCATCCACCCCATTCTCACTGTTTCATCGACACCCCCGTTCGTAGACACCCTTTCTTTCCCCTTGTCCTGACATCACTTGGCCTTCCCCTGATGTGTCCTCTGCTTGTTGGTCCCTCTTCCTTTTACTTTTTTTTCCCACCCCCCCCCCATTACTGTCCTGTCTTTTTTACTGTGTTATTCCTTGGCCCAGTGTAGGTTAAAAGTGAGTGGCCCCCCCTAGCCTTTCTGTCTTCCCCTTCTCAGTGTTCTTGTGAACCTGTTCCCCTGTATCCTTGTGCGTTTTCATGGGGGGCTCCCGGTTCGTTTTGGGAGGTCAGGAATGTGACCACCCCCTCCCTCCTCAGTTTGTCCCCGGCTAGTTGGTCTCTCTCACTTTTCGTTTTCCCCTCCTTCACGGTTGCAGTGGAAAGGCCTGTCTGGCCCGCCGCATATCCCAACCTGATCATGTTCGGCGCTCCACCCATTACAATCTACACCCACTGCTGGTCCGTTTCAGTCCCCCCTTTTCCCCCCCACCCCAGGTCTCTTTTGGCCGAAAATCCATACCCTCCCCGTCCATTTTGACACTTCCCCCACCCGTTTTTTCGGACCCCCTAGTCCCCCGTTTTTCCCCCCTCCAACCAACTGTCGATAGCTCTCTGAGATATTTTTCCTTCCTTTAATTTTGATAAGATAGCATTAAACCGTCGCACCTACTGGCATTGCTGCAGTGGGCTGACAGATGAGTGTGTCCTCTGCGTTCTTCCTTTTGTGACTGGTCATGGAGTACATTGTTTGACACTTCCTTCCGATGCTCAAGCTCCTGATTCGTGGACGACAAGTCCCGCCTCCCGGGCGAGGCATTCACTCCTTTCCTTCCCTCCCAGTCCCCCTTCACCCGGTCGTCCGGCTCGCATGGTCACCCTCCCCTTCCCAAACTTGGTCTCCACCAAGCGTGCGGTTGCCCCCCTATTGCTCGCTTTCCCCCCATTTTTCGTGTTCCCCTTTGCCCGTTCCTTGCTTGATCTGCCGGACCGAAGCCGGCTTATGCACAGTTCCAGCTTTGCGCCTTTCCCTTGCCCCCTTTTTTTTTTTTGGTGGACCGGGTGTGTTTAGAAACTGGTTCTATGGTGTCTTTGAGTTCCTTTCCAGGTTTACTTTTTCCCCAGGATGGGGTGTGACGTTTCCCCCCCTTCGTGAACTCTTAGGCCCCTACCGGACGGACCATCTTCCTGATTTTTGTGTCCCCTTTTTTTCTCTCTCTTGCCGACATTTCCCAGTCCTCCGTTGTACACCACCACTCCCGGCGGCGCGACCGCGTTTAGAGTAGGTCGGAAACCGGGATTCCCTGTTTCCACCCCGAAACTGGAACTTTTAATTGTTTCCACTTCCCCTGTCCCTTGCGCCGGGTTTCCCCTCTTCCCGCCTTTTTTCCCCAAGACTTTGCGTTTTTCTTCCCCTTACCCCACACAGTCGTTTGCGTTTGTTGTTTTTGTTCTTTTTTTTTCCCTCCCCTTGTGCCGCGTTCAGGTCTCTCTGGGCTCCCGCTCCTACAACCCCCTTTAACCCGTTTTTGTCACCCGTTCGCCGCTTCTCCAACTTGTTCAATGCTCCCCCCCGACAAGTTTCCCTGAGGATGATGTTTTTCTTCTTCCTTGTGCTACGGTTTTCTCTGTTAAGTTTCTTCCTCCCCCCACCGCTGCCTGGTCCCTTTCCCCTCATGGTGAATCCGACTCTCCCCCCCGACAGTTTTTCCACAAATTGGCTGTGGCCCTTTTTCCCAGGCAACCTTCCCCTCCTTGGTTTCCCTTTCCCCCCCTGGATGTCCTTCCTTCCTTCGGTCGCACGTTTGCCCTTTCCCAAACTTCACTTTCCTTCCGCAGATCGTCGTTTCCAATCCTCACGTAATTCTCCCCCCCGTGTGTTCCCGGTCGGGCCGGGTTTTTTTACCTCCGGACTCCGCTCCTTCCCCAGGGGACTCTTCTGGATCGGAGGATTGTTCCCCCCAACACACCCTACTCTCTAGTACGCTTCCAATCCCCCCCTTGCCCCCTATCCCTGGCTCGTTGCACGGGTGCACCCTTTCCCCCCCCCACTCCCCCCCCCTTTCCGTTTTTCTCCCCACACTAGCATCAGCAGGGGTTCTGTTGCCATTTTCCAAACTTCCGAACTTTTTTGTTGATTGCCTTTCTACGGGCATGGATCCTCCTCTGATCCTTATTTTCCTACCTCCATTTTTTATGGCCGTTCGGGCATGGACCCTCTGGGGACGGCAGTGCCTTTCCTTCCTTTTTCCCTTTTGTTCTTGCTGGACCCCGATCCCTGTTCCTTGTAAGGTTGCTTTCCTCCTTTAAATTGGCGAACTTTCCCTTTAGCCGTCCCCGCGACTCGAATTTGTTTTTCCTTCTTTCTCCCACTTTCCGTTCCCGATGACTAGCGTCAGCTCGGTCCCTTATCCTCTTTTTTTCCAATTTGACTTTTTTCCAGAAACAGGCTACGTTTAGGATATTTACTTTAGACGAGGTTCAACGCAGTTGTCCCTCTGCTGTCTATTCACCAATCCCCCGGTTTTTTTTTTTTTTGACCAATTTGGACTCCCCCTTGGTTGACCTTTCCCCCCATAAATGTTTTGGTCCCAGGTCTTTCTCTTTGGTGTATGGTTTTCTCCCCCTCTCCCCCCCTTTAGGTTCGACTCCCCCCTCGCCCCCCTCCTTTTGGGATCTTTAAAATCTTTTTCCCTCAAGAAAGTCATTGAGGCTTGGCGAACCGGTACCTTTCTCCCCCTCTTACCTTTTTCTCGTGCTTTCCCTTCTTTTTTTTTTTGAGTTTCCCTTTTTTACTTCCTACAGGCCATTTAAATTCACTCCCCTTTGCCGGGGGGTCCGCGTTACCCCTTTTATTCTCAAACCAGGGCGTGCTATCCTCCCCCTTTTGCAGTGCCACACCCCCTCTCTCCCCCCCCGTTACTCATTAGTCACCTAGACCCTTTCAGAGAGTCAACAGGTTCCCCCGTTAGTCACATCCCCCGTTAACTGTGAAATTTTATTGCTTTTCGATCTCCGCCCTTCTGCTGATGGCGTTTTGGGGCTTCATTTGGAACACAACTCAATCGTCCTCTTGTGCTTCACTTTCCCCCCTCATCCCTTTGGCCACCTTAGTCATTTTTCATCCAACTTGTTGTACGGTAGCCCGGAAGCTCACTTCAAAGATCCCCAATTTTTCCCCCCTGATGATCTTTTTACTATTTTCCTCCCACTACAGTTCTTTTAGTTCTCCTCGCGCTCCCGCCGTTTCAGGTTTTTATGATGTTGCGATTTCTTTCCCTCCTCCTTTTTGTGACCCCCCTCGACAGCACCTTTTGCTGCTTTGACTTTCTTGCGGCTTTTCCAGTCAAAAGCTTTTGTTGAATCGTTCTTCTTCCTTCCCCTCCCCCCTCCACCCATCGTCATGCGCACCTTTTTTTTCTAACCTGAAAACCTATCCCACCAAATTTACCCGGGTTTTGATCCCTTTTTTCCAAATTCTTGTAATTACCGCACCCCCGGCCCCCCGTTTTCCTTCCTACCCCCCCGTCCGATGGCTTCTGGTGAGCGAAAGGCTCCTTTTTACACACAGCTCCTTTTCAGTGGACATCCCCCAAATATGTTTCCTTCTTCTCCCCCCTCGACCTCCTGGTCTTTTTGTCCTTTCCCCCTCCCCCCTCTCTTTTTTCCCCCCTCCTTTCCCCCCCCCCCCCTTTCCAGTCTTTCCCCGGTACCACCTCCCCCCCCCCCGTACTACGTGTTCCCTTTGTCTTAGGGTTGAGTGCCCATGAAAGACACCCCCTCCACAATTTTCCTCTTCCCCCCCCTGTCACGTCATTTTTTTTTTTCGGACGTTTGTTTGGCCATTTTCTCCCCTCACAATCCTGTGGTTTTTTATCCCTTGCCTTCTTTCATTCTCGCATCTTCCCCATCCGTTCTTGGCCTTGCTGCTCTCCCCCCCCACGTCGCATCCCCTCTTTTCCCGTGCTTTGATTTACCCCCAATATAGTTGTTTGTCCACCAACATAAGCCCTTTCTTTTTTTCTCGTCCAAAAAACGGCCCGTTCGCCTTGCCCCGCCAACCGTTGTTTTTTTTGACCCTGCCCTCACCCAGGCAGTTCCCCCATCAATTTCGTCATTCTTCCCCCCTTCTACTTCTTTCCCTTCTTCCGCACGGCAACGCCTTCATGTCTCCTCCTTTTTTACCATGCATTCAGTAAGTATTTCCCATTGTGAATGTTTTTTCCCCCCTTCTACGACCCGTTTCAGATTGCCGTCGACTCTTTGCACAGCTGGTCCTTTCCCCCCCTTTTTTTTTTTTAGGGCCTTCCCCTTTTTTCCCCCCTTCCCCTTTTTTCCGCTTGTTTGTTCTATACCTTATTTTTGTGACCTTTTTTTTTTTTTCTGCCCTCTTTCCCGGTCCCCCGTCTTCCCCCCTGTTTCACCCGTGCCCCTTTTCCCCCCCCTTTTGGGTCCACTCTGCCCTGCGTTTTTTTTGAATCTTTTCTTTTTTCTACCCCGTCACGGTGCAAAAAAGAATCAATAGAGCCTGTTATCATCCTCCCCCCACCGTAAAAATGCGTTAATCTCTCCCGTTATGGCTCCAGAGTGGGGCGTCTCCCCCGCTCACGCCGCTCTTCTCCTGCCTACCCATTCCTCTGATCCGGACCCTTTTTTTTACGGTCCCAATTCCCCTTTAATACGTCCCCTGTACTACGTATCGGCCCCCTTCCCCTCTTGGGGCGCTAAGGTGTTCTCCGCCCGAAGAATATGTTCTTTTCTTCTTTGAGTTTTCTTTTAACCAGTGTCTTTTTTTTTTGGAGAACCCGTCCCCATTGAACCTTCAGTTTCCTCGTCAGAATCTTAAGCGGTCTCCAACCTTCCTCCCTCCCCCCTCTTACAAACCTCTAAATCAGTTCTTCTCTTCTTCCCCCCCCGACCGCTCCACACCGTTTCTTTGCCCCCATATTAGATTCTCCCGACCTCACTGTACTCACCCTTATTAATTCCTTTCAAAGTTGCAGTTCACCATATTTTTCGTTGGATGTTTTTTTTTAGTCCGTCCACAACACCCCTCTGGGTCCACTGATTCTTCCCACACGTCCTTTCTTTCTTTCTTCCTTCTTGTCCCCTCCTCGTCCACGCCGCTCGCCGTTCTTTGTATCGCCGGCTTCCTCCAACGTATTACTTTTGTCTCAAAGTAACATTATCCCAGTCCCCGTTCCCACACCCCCCCGTTACTTTCGGGCCTCGAGACCACCCCTCCCTCACCTCCCCCTCTCCTTTTTACCCTGTTCCCGTTCCCCAGTTTTTTCTCTCTCTTCTTCTTTTTCCACCCTTTTTTCCTTACCAGCGAACTCGTTAATCCCCCAAGTTATTGCCACCAGAAGCCTCCACCCGTCGCAGTTTAGGCCATTCCCACCGGAAAATTTTCTTTTTTGATCCCTTTTTCCCCGGTGCCCCCATCCAGATTGTTGCCTGCCCCCCCCCTTTTACTTTTGAACCTATCCCGCGCGGGTCCAGTCATTTATTTTTTTCCCTTTTTTCTGTTTGTGATTTCCCCCTTCCCCCCCCCTTGCTTTCCTTCTCTAAACGGACCCGCCTCTTGGCTTCTTTTGGTGGCGTGGTTCCTTTCCTGCTTCTTTTGAAGACCCAAAGGGTTTTTTCGTAGGCCATGGTTGAACCCCCTCACTCCTCCTTTTCCTCTTTTCTTTGTGCTTCCCCCCTACCCATCTTCCCCCCCCTCTACCGGCCAACGGCGCTTTTTTTTTTTCTTTTTTTCGTCCCCCCCCCACCGACACCCTGCGCACCACTTACTTTTGTTTCAAATCCCCCCCGCGACCCCTCCCCCCCCCCCTTCCTGACTTCCCTCCCTTTGTACGCGCCACTGCTAAGGATTTCAGACTTTAGCTTTACGCGGGAGACCTCGTTCCTCGCGCCTCACATGATTCCTTTTTTTTTCCCTTTTCCTTTGACCCCCATCCCTTCTTTTACTTTCGGCCGGGTAGCCTCGTCGGACCTTCATTTAGACCGCGTTTTTGTTTTTCTTGGAACACGGCTTTCCCCTCCCCTTTCTTTCTTCCTCCCCATAGTTCTTCAAAGGTCCACGTTCCGATCCTTTTTTGATACCTTTTTGTTTCCGCAACCCGGTATTTACCCCTCCTGTCTTCTTCGCGTTTCTTCGCCTGCCTTCTTCGCGTCCCATGCGCCCACAGTCCCTGTCGCAACCGTCTTCCTCCACGGGCCCCCTTAAATTTTTTTCCTTTTTTTCCCTTTCCTTTTCCCACCACTACTGGGCGTGGTGGTGCGGTTGCATGCCGCTTTGACCATGTCCAATTGGTCTGCGTAGTTTGAACCCCAGCGCGGTTTTTGTTTTGAACCTTCCCTGTTTTTTCCCTCCTCCCTTTCCCTCTTTCTTCCCTTCAATGGTTCTAAGACTGAGCTCCTTTTTTTTATTTTTCTGTAACTGTTCCATAAGTTTTCCTTCGTTTTTGTTTTCTTTCTTCCTTTCCACCAGCCATCCCCCCCCCTTCCCCCCCCCCTTCCCCCTCTCTTTGTTTCGGCGGCCCTTCCTGAACCCAATTTGTGTATAGCCGGGCCGTTTCTAACCCTGTTACCCCCGTCTGCACCCCCTTTTTTCCCCTTACCCTATTCCCTTCCCCTCCTGGCTCCTCTAGCGGTTGTTTAGCTCCCGGGCCGGGAATCTCGCTTGGCTATGTACCCGGGCTGTTCCTTTGCTGGATTGGGTTCTTTTTCGTTTCCCCATTGTCTTAGCCCCCCAGGGAGGATCCTCACTGTGACCCCGGTCACACGGTCTGGGCGGTTCTTTTTTTTCCCCCTGGGAGTAGCCTTTTCCCCCTCCCCCCGTCCCTTTTCCCCTTTTTTCCTTTTCCCCTCCTCTTCCCGACTTTGGTTTGGTCGCTTTAGGCTTTGGTTTTGTTGTGCTCCCTTTGCTTGCCCCGGTCCCATTTCCTTTTTTCCTGTTTGGTTAACAGGCTTTGTCTTTCGTTGTGGTGATAAGGTATTTGCACACCTTTTTTGTTCCCCTTTTCAACTCCCCTTTTCATAAACCCCCGCCCCCACCCCAAGCCCTGTCCTTCGACATGTGCCCTCCCTAGCTGCAATACCTCATTAACTTCTTTGGTGTCAAACTCCCTGCTGGTTCCGTTTCCCCCTACCCTGCGTCTGAATTTTTTTTTTTTCCGTATCTTCCCTCGGTACCCCTTCCAAGCTAGTTTTATCCCTTAGGTTTTCTTTGTCCCCCCTTTTTTTTTTTTCCCCTTTTTTTTTCCCCCCACCTTATAGTGGCCGGGCTTCAGGCCTTTAGGGATCAGCGCTTTGACCCCCCCCCCCCTGCCCCCTCGGCCTTTCCTTCGTTCCCCTGTAGTCTTCCTGTGGCCCTTTTTTCATCAACCTTTTTTTCACAGGCCTTTTCCCCCCTTCTTATCCCCCCAGTTGTTTTCTTTCACTTGCCGTGAACCTTTTTTTTCTTATTCCTTTTTCCCCCACCCCTCGCAGGTTCGTTATATACAAAGGGCGGGACCCCCCCCTCCTCCCTCCCCCCCCCTTGGTTCTTTGCTAGACACCAAAGGGTTGCTCCCCGTTCTTTTTTTTTTTTCCACTTCTCCCTCTTTCCCTTCTTCACCCCGTGTTCTTACTTCCGCATATTAGGAGCTCGATCCTCCCCCTCCGATCCCTCCCACTTCCTTTTTTCACCGAGGTTGCCGTTTTCCCCCTTCCACCCCCCCCTCCTCCCCCCCTCATCAGGAATTTGGCCCCCTTGGGATCACGCTCTCGCTCGTCCCCCCCGTATCTCCTTTGTGAAAATCTTGCTCTTTGTAGCTTCCCCCCCCCGTGTGCGCACAGCCTTTTTATTCAACCCCGTAGCGATGGTAACAGTCCTTTGGACGGCCTCTTCTTCTTTTCACACCCCCCTCCAATTCTTTTCCCACAGAAGTCTCAGCCCCGACCCGTCCAGAGCGTCTGCCTAACCTTCTTTCTTATCCCCTCACTTCTCCCCTGGGACGTCCTTGCCCTCTTCCTTCTTTCCTTGTCCGATTCTTTGTGACCATCCAACACCCGACCGGTTTAGGTCCATCCTGTTACTTTGCTCCGCGCACTCCTTCCCCTTCTTCCTCGTGAATTCTGAATTCTCATTTTGTATATTGACCCCCCTCTGTCGCCCTTTTTCCTTTTGACCCCGCACTGAAGAACGTACAGTGGGTCGCCCAGTCTCCCCCCCCCTTGCTTTTTCCCTCTATTTATGCTCACTTTCCTGTTCCCAGTCTTTTTCTGTTCGCGTGACTCGGCCTCCTCTCCAGCACGTGGGTCCAAGTAGTTCCCCTTACCATTCTGATCGTATTCACAAACCCCAATCCGAAACCTCCTGACACCCTCCGTCCCCCCCCCTGAACGGACCCCCCGTACGTTTCGCAGGACCTCCTTACCCATGACATCCGTCCCTGTATCTCACAAGTTTTTGCTTTTGACCTGGCATTGTTGCCCTTTCTTAAGTGGATGTCGATCCGTTTTCCCCCCTTCCCCCAGCCTGTTCGTTTCATTCCGGTCCCCCCCTTTTTTTTCTTTTTTGCTATTTGCGAAAGTCGCGGCAGGCCTCGTTTATTTTGATACGTTCCTTTCGGTGTTTTTTCCTCGGTGGCACCCATGATTGGACCGCGGCTTCTTCCCGTTCCTCGCGACGATGAACTGACATTTTAATCCTCTCCCTCCTTTTACTCGCTTTTCGGGTGCTGAGCGAGTGATGCTTTATCGTTCTCCCCGGACCGGTTTTCCGCCTTCCTTCCCTCTCTTCCCTCATGAGGTGCGTACACACCGAGAACCATTTCTTATTGCCCTCCCTCTATTAATCGGTTAGCCAGTTGGCCCCAACGTTCTGTGCCTTTTTTTGACTCCAAGGAAGTTTTTTTTGACCATTTCGGTGGCCGCTGGCCACCTTTTACGGAGGACTTCGGGTTTCCCCCCTTTCCCAAATTACCTTTCCCCTTTCCGGATCTGGGTGCCGGGACCAATGCGGTTCCTCTTGTAACCTACTCCGCACGTGTGTCTCTTTCGGCTCTTGCACTACCCTGGGAATGTCAACTTTTTTTTCCTGCGACCCCCTTCGTCGCACCTTTGGGGGGACCCTAACGCCCTTTTCTTCAGTGTCCTCGGTACCGGTCAACCTGTGAAACTGAGACTGGTTCCGGAAACCTCCCACCCCCTTCATTGACAACTCCTTCCCCCCCCTGGGACAACCTTTTTCCTCCGTTTCGTGGTGTCTCCTTCACCGTTTACCCCGCCAACTCGGTTACCCGGCCTCCGCCAGGAAATTTTTGTCCTCTCCGTTGGGGTGTTTTCCCCTTTCCGGACGAGTCCTGACGGCTCTTTGAAGGGGTCACCCACCACCGAATCCCCGCCGCCGTCTCCCGTGGCAACCCTATGTTTCTGGCGGACCTCTTGGGTACAGTTCCCGTTGTTTCGCCGTCCCCGTTTCCACTTTGGTTGTCTGGTGCCATTTGGGTGACGGACAAGGGCTCCTTAGTTTCCGAACTTCCCGCACCCTCCTTTCCCCTGGAGATTGTTCCTCCCTCTTGTGCTTTGACCCATACAGGGGTTTTTTTGCCTTTCCCCTCGTGTTGCGCTTCTTGTTTAATAATTTTCATTAAGACCACTGGCCGGTGCCCCTTGGTCAGGTTTTCTACCCCCCCCTTTCTCCCTGACTTTCAAAGGTCTAGAATTTTTTGGGACACCCCCCGGTGGGGGTCCTCCTTTCCCCGCTCCTTTCCCCCCACCTGGCGCTGGCGACGAACCTTTGTCTTTAATCCTCTAAAGAGCCCTTGTGAGATGGGTACTGGAACTCCTTGTTACTTCCTCCCTTGTTCCTCTAACGTGGCTTCCCTCCCCCCTTTACTGGGGGTCCGGTAGGGCGTTTTTGGTCCATAAAAACAACCCATACTTGTGCTCCCTTTTTCCCGCGCGGTTGCTCTACCGTTCCCTATACCGAAACACCCCCCCCACGGGCCTTATAGCCCCTCGTCCCCTCTTTCCATTCCCCTGCCTTTTTCCTGAATGCACCAATCCAATACATACCTGCCGTGTCGGCCGACTCCTCTTTTCCCCACCCCTTCTACACCTCCTACTTCTAGGCTTGTCATGTGTAGGTGGGTCCTTTCTGGAAAAGGGGAGCAGGAGTTTTCTTTCCAATGCATGCCCCCTCCCCCCCCTAACTCCAGGGATCGAATCTACTCCAATCCTCCGGAATCAGGAATGTTGCACATAGTAAGTTCCTCTTACTCATGCCCAGGCCCACTTTCCCCCCCGCTGAGAATCCCTATCTTCCTCTCCTCCTTTCTGTCTTTGCGAATTTAATGTCGTCAATCTGATGTGTCTTGTCCTTTTCACTCGCCTCCTGTTGACAAACATTCCTCTAATCCCGAATTTCCCCTTTGACCCCCCCCCGCCATCCATCGTCTAAATGTCCCCAAACTCTTGTTGGCCTCCTTTTAGATCCTCGTAATGGTCAAAATAGCCCAGGTTCCATACGACCATTGTTCCCGACCCCCCACCTTTTTCCCCTTTCTTACACATACCATTCACCCTGTTACAGGGTTCGTCGGTGGGTTCCCCCCTCTTCCCACGCCTGCCGTACATTCTGTGTCGAACCCTTCCTCTGGGCAATGTCCGTACCGTCGACTCCATCTCCAGACTTTTCCCCAATTTTGAGGGTTAAGCTAGTGGCACTCGTTTCTTCTCCCCGTCCTGATGTACAATCCTTTTGTTTTTCGTACAAACGAGGGCCCCCCTTCTCCCCACTCACCCCCCCCTTGACCTAGCCCTTTCCTTCCCTTTTCCCCCCTCATCATTCTCCCCCCTCCTCTCCCCCCCTCCTCCCCTCCTATCCCCTTCCCCCCTCACCCAACCCCCCCGTACTACGTTTGGGAGTGTTCTTTTTCGGGCCTTTTCTGCTGGTCACGTGCGAACCTTTTTTTTTTTGACTTACCCCCCCCACTTACCCCATTTGTGTTTTTTTACCTGTACCACCCGCCTGGTCTCCAGCCTTTGCCGCTCCCTTCAGACATTGCCTCATCGGGCTCCCCTCTTCTTCCAACCCCCTTTTTAGGATCTGTCTCTTTCGCCCGATGCTGCTGGACTTTATCCCCCCGTCCTCCGTCCCCCCCCCTTTTTTTTTAGTCTCTCTTTCGCCAAATACCCCCCCCCTTGGTTTTTACGTGACAAGCCTGCACCCCCCCTAATTGTCGCTGC